>Ga0307503_10000150_pt1 | contig 27025 bp, 34 predicted proteins | sample 17_S_MG_FD_194514 | JGI IMG/M metagenome (GOLD analysis project Ga0307503, IMG submission 194514) | Soil microbial communities from Populus trichocarpa stands in riparian zone in the Pacific Northwest, United States - 17_S | ecosystem: Environmental > Terrestrial > Soil > Riparian zone > Trees... | reverse complement strand
TTTGGCGTAAAGCAACAAGCTCCCAAATGGGGGTAACGGTAAAAAGTTTTTTTCAACCGGAGACTTTGCAAATGAAGACGATCCTTTCGACCGCTGCCATGCTGATGCTGTTGACCTCAGTCGCGTCAGCTTGCCCCGACTATATCATGAGCTGCACCGCAAAAGGTCGAGAGGCGATGGGTCAATCTGCATCGCCGCCGCCGCCGCCGCGGGTACGTACCACGACCTGCACGACGATCAGGACTCGCAACGGTACCTATACCGAGTGCACCTCATCATGACCGCCAGCGAATTCGAGATCTTGCGCGCCGACCTGCTTGGCTTGCGCGCGGACGTGGATCGGCATTTCGCCGGGATCGATCGGCAGTTCGCGCAGGTCGACGCCAAGCTGGACGCCAAGCCGTCGATCGCCGCGCTGTATCAAGCCGTCGTCACATTGATGTTCGGCATCGGCGCGGTCGTGACATCGACGGTGGTCGTGCTGAAGAACGTTGGGGTGATGGGATGACCGACGTTTCTTTGGAATTCATTGCACAGCAGCTCGAGCGCATGCAGAGCGAGCAACGGCTCATGCGCAACCAAATAGCCGGCATTCATGACCAGCTCACAACGCTGCCCAGCATCCGCGATGAGCTATCCGGTATTCGTACCGAACTTACTTTGCATCGGGAACAGATTCGTATTCAGGGCACAGCCATTGCGCGGCTCAACGACACCATCACCATGGATGTTCTCGATCGGTTGCGTACTCTGGAAACGGGGGGCGCACGATGAGTAAGTTCACGTTTCGAGTTGCACTAGTCGTTCTGCTGCCGATTTTGTTCATACTTGTGAACCGGGGGTCGGCCACCTCTCCACCACTTCAACAGAAAACCGCCCCTGCGGTCGCGCCGTTAGCGCCCGTCGACCTTCGATTGGGACTCAAATATCTGGCACCAATGCAGGTTGAAAAACAATTCCCAGGACAATGCGACAACCCTGCGGTCCAGGTCATTCACGATAAGGATTACGTTGTCGTTCATTGTACGTTTGCAACCTTTGGCTTCGGGCCTGTTGGAAATGGGTTGTATCTCGCTTGGCGGATGTCCCGATGAAAACGACCCTCACCGACCGCGCCGTACACTAAAAAAGGCCGCCGCCCGTAGGCGACGGCCCTGTTCAGTCTGAGCGCCTTACGAGCGGCGGCAGTCTAGTCAGTTTTCCCGCATGATGTCAGGCGTCGGCGGCATGACCGCGCCGACCGCCGGGTAGTTGCTCTGGCTATGGCCGATGATGCGCACCCCCGGAAGGCCAAATAGCAGCGCGACGATCAGGTAGAGTACGATCAGCAGCACCACCAGCAAGTACAGCCGCTGCACGTTCCAATCGATGTCGTAGCTGAACCATTTCGCAACCATGACGATGATCGCACCAACCAGCACTAGGACCGCAGCGACGATGCCAACGTTGATGATGCCAAGCACGATGCCGCTGAGACTCATCTGAACCTCCCTTAGCGCGAGAGTAGAATCGCCGCGATGATGGCGATGGCAAGCGCGAGGCCGAGCCACATGGCGGCACTCAGGATGCGGCGCCATGTCGGCACCACTTGCCAGCGGCGATCAATCATTGGCAAACCACTGGAGCCCATGCCTTCGCATCTTCCTGTGCGCGCAGCCAAGCGCTGATCCCTGACTGTATTCCCTTCTGCGCCCGCGCTGGTTGCTGTGCAGGGTCTTGAACCCATATTGTAAATAGCTTCGCGACATGCTGTTGAAATCCATTATCGACTCCACGAGTCGAGAGTCGCAGAATATGGTCTCGGTCTTCCTGACTCATGCATGGCGGCTTTCCCTCCGAATGCGACTCGATCAACGCAAGCACAATCAGCGTGACCATAATTGTCACGAAAGCCACAACAGCGCCGATCGCACGTTCGCTCACACAACTGGCTCGCCGTTGACCGTCACGATGACCGGGCCGGCGGTGACGATGTCGACCGTGGCGATCTCGACCGGCGGCGGCTCAGGCTCGGGCCCCGGTTCAGGCGACGGCCCTTCCGCCATCAGTTCCTCGACCTGCGCCAGATAGTCGGCCGCCTCGGCGACGAGCTCGACCTCGCGCCGGTTGATCGGTCCCCAGTGCTTGCGCCGCGTGCGCAATCCGACCGCCGCCGTCATCACGCAGAACGCGGGGCTATACTTCGCCATCCATTGAAACAGCGCACCTTGCCCTGATCCGTAATTCATCAACCCGGCCGATGTCGGCGTCAGGCCCTCGGAGAAGATCGGCAGGAAGCCATTCGGATCGGCGATAAAATCCTCGAGCAGTTTCGGCATGATCGGGCTGGCCGTCTTCATATTCCAGGACATCTGGAACAGCCCGGCCTCGCAGGTGTCCGATGTGGTGTTGGTGGCCGACACGTCGCGCCCCTCGTAATACTTGCCCGAGCTTTCGCGCATGCCAAGCCCGATCATCAGGGTGAACAACCCGCGCAGGGTATCGACGCCGGGCACAGCGTTGGACATGCCGAGCTTGGCGAATTCCGCGGCATACCAGGCGAGCGCATCCTCCTCGGATTCCCCGCTCTCGGCCTGCGCCATCTCGAGCGCCGCCGGATCGTCGGCCGCCAGCCAGATCAACGCCAGGGCATACGCTTGGCCCATGCCTGCGATATAGCCAGACGGCGATCGCCCACGGTCTTCCCAGACGAACTTCTGGATCGGATGCTCGAGCGCCAGTTCGGTAATGTCGTGCTTTAGTTCCTCGGACAGGCCGTCGCTGCCGGTCTCCATCCGCAGCACGAGGGCGTCGACCTTCTCCCAGGTCGCAGGCCCCACCTCGCCGTCGACCACGAGGCCGCAGGCGCACTGGAAGCCTTTGACGGCGGCTTCCGTGATCGACCCGAACTCGCCGTCCGGCGGCACCCCAAGCGCCGCCTGCAGGAACTCGACATCGGGACCGGATGCGCCCTTTGCCAGTTCCCGCCGCGGCGCCGGTGGCGGCGGACCTTCCGCCTTCGGCCACATCAGCGCGACGACCTTGCTGATGGGGTAGGACGACTGATTGATCGCGTCCGACTGATTCCCGCCGCGACAAACGTATGAGCTGCCCTCGGTGCGTTCGTACAGCGTGACGTGCCCGCCGCCCTCGCGTTCCATCACGACGACGCAGCCAGGCCGCGGTGTCGCCAGTTCATAGCCCCACCCGTCGTCGTCCCAGGCCCGCGCCCACATCCAGCGATCGGTATCGGTCGGGCCGAACACCGGGCGCACGCCGCCCATGGTCATCGCATAGGCGACGCAAAGACCGCACCACGGGGTGGCATCTGTTTGATAAAGCGCGCAATAAGATGCCATATCTGGATATGTCTGCGCGATGGTGTCGCGCATGGCCAAAATTTTAGGATTTGAACCAGAGCCCGGCTCCTCCGTCATGCCAGTAATCGCTCGCATTGCGAGCAACCATTCCGGCGTCGTTGCAGCACCCTCACTTGCCATATCTAGCTATTCCACGGTATCGTGTCGTGCCATGCGCTTTGGGAGATGGACACTCCGCTCAGAGGCTTGTGGAAAAATTCACGTTAAGCGTGTCACCGTTCACCACCGCCTTGTCACCGGTGCTAAACGTGCCGGCCGACCATAGCGTGCCGGCGGTGTTATCCTTGGTGTTGAGCGCGCCGCTGCCGTAGCAGAGGAACGCGCCCTTGACGGTGCCGGTGCTGGTGATGGCAAACGACAGCGCGGCCGACAATCCCTTTGATCCAGACGCGGCGGCCGACCAGACTGCAGTCTTGCGATTGCCGGAATAGGTCGGGGCGTTGGCGCCACCGGCCTCGAGCCAGCCGGCATGCGAGGCCATGGTGTCGCCGGCCGCCGCCGCCGAATAGGAGGTCGACGAGATCAGCCCCATGAACGGCCCGGTCACGGTGTAGGCCGAGCCGGCGAGGAACGTATCAAGCGCTAGGTTCTTGCCGACGGTTGCGACCACGTTGTCGATCACGTCCCGCCATTTCAGCTTGCCATCAGCACCGATGCATTCGATCTCATAACGGCCGTGCGCCTCGGCCTGCTCGCCGAGCCCACTGCCACGGATCACGGACGCGTCGCTGCATTCGCGCGCCTCAGCGCGTTCCTCAGTCATGGGTTCTCTCCTGTCAGAATTGTCAGGTCAGCGTGACAAGCGGGTCGACGTAGAATGTGCTGGAAGCCTTCGCGCACTTGACCCGAGCGTACACCCAACCCTTCATTTGCGGCGTGAATGTCACCGCAAGCTTGAATTTGGTGGTCGAGCCGCCCCACGTTTCCGAGCTGGAGGTCTGACCGGCGGCGGTGGCCAGTAGGTCAGCCTTACCATCGTTGACGAATGATCCCAGCGGCGAGGAGGCGTCGCCGAGATATTCGACCTCAAGCCAGACATCATCATCATTGGGAACCGCGCCGCCGCCCCAGATGCCCTCGACCGTTGCAGTGACCGACGAGCCGGTGGTGTCATTCCAGATCGCGATTGGCGGACATTCGAACGGCAGCGAATACATGCAGTCAGCGGTGGTCACGATCTTCCAGGCAAGTGCAGTCGTGCCATCGGAGGCACCACCAGTGCGAACGATGGTTGTCTCCTCGGTAAGCAGGCCGGACATGCGTTGGCTGTGTATCGTATAGTTCACACCGGCCGAGCCGGATCGGATGAAGTCTATTTCCTGCGCGCCCCGCGCCCCTGGCACCGCCGACTTCGTCACTGCAGGATCAAGCTTGCAATCGATGAATCGAAACTTGTGACCGGACACAGATGCCAGTTGACCCGCTATTGTCTTGCCTGATGCAGCGGCAGAAAAATCAACGCCGATGCATTCGACCTCGCCGCCAGCATTATTAAGCGGACTAAAAAGAGTGGTTGGGATTGTTCCAAGCAATGCCGATGGCGTATTGCGCCACTTCAGCACGCCGTTGATTTGAATAGTGTGGTTAACGGCCCCGAATGACACCGTGGTGTTGTTGAGTTCGACCCACGATCCGGCAACACTTTGCGAGATGGTTCCAATATATAGCCTGCTAGCTGTGCTGGTGTTGCCGAGACGTAGCGAGCAGTTATCAAATCGAAGCGCCTGACCAGCGACAGACGGAAGATTGATATTTGCTGCATTCGCAGCAGAACCGGCATTGAAGATGATGCCATCATAGTGCGCAAAGCCGGCAAGGTTGATCGAAGAGGCACCGGTCGTCGTCACCTGGCCCGTCGTGCGGCGATCGGCCGATACCGGCGGCACTGAGCCCGCGCGGTTGACGCAAATGATCTTAGTTATATTAGTGCTTGTGCCCGATGATGTCAGCGTGATCGCGGTCGCCGTCGACTCTGCATGATCGTGCGCGACATAAAGCGTATCGCCAGCGACCTCCGTCGCGAATGCCGCTGTCAGCGTTGTGAAGGCATTTGCCCAGCTCGAGCCGTTGTTGGAGCCAGCCGCACCCGAGTAGACATAATATATTGCCATTACAGGTTGACCATTGTCCCGATCACATGAGCCTCGCGTGACGAGCCGGGATTGACGAACACCCCTGGGATCATCGCACTCCGGGTCGGAGCGGCACCGCTGGCCGTTCCATCCTGCACATCGATGGCAGTCACTGCTTCATCAACCGCAGCAGCATAGTTTGATCCGGCAGTGACCGAGTCGCTTGCACTCGCCACCTCGAGCATGATCTCGCCGAGATAGGCGTCGACGGCATCGCCCACCGAGGCCGGGTCGTCGACCAGCGTGGCGAATATGACCTGCCCGGTCGTGGCACCATCCAGCGCAGTGGCGGCCTCCGCGATCGTAGCTGCAATCGCACGTCGCGGCGGGCGCAGGCTGACGCTACAGACCAGCATCATGCACCGTTGTCTGAGCCGAGCCAGCTCAATCTGCCAACAGCTAGACCGCCACGCTGTGCTGGGGGGGCGTCCATGAAACCTTGCCCATTATGCGTCTTGTGCCACCCGCCACCCCCGTTATCGATCCATACGCCACCATCTTGCGCACCAAAGGCAGCGCAGGCGAATGTGCCTGTGCCGGTCGGGGTGTCAGTGCTCATATCACTCTTGCTGCGGGGCTTCCAGCAGACCGGCCCGATCTGCGCGCTGGCGGTTTCGCTGAACATGTTGGGGACTGTGATGAGCGTCTGCGTCCCGGAGCCGCCATCGAAATACGCGACGACAAGATCGGCTCGCAGGGAGGAGACATCTACGAATCGATCATGGTAAGTCCCGACAAACTTTCCCTCACCCCCGGCCGCAGCAAGCCCGCCAACAACGTCTGAGTATGAATCAGCAAGAGGTGCTCTCGTGTGTTTTATAATTTCAGTTTCTCCACTGAATGATCCGCCCGATCCAGTGGCATAAATGATCGAATAATCGGTTAGGCTACCCTCCGAGCCTCCTGGCCCAAACCCTTCTTGCTTGTAACACATCAGGCAAAACAGACGCCGCTGCGAGTCGAATCCGACAGCGCCCGCACTATATGCCAGGCTGTGCGGATCGGGATCGCCAAAAAACTTATTTGTCCCACTCCAAATCTGCTGGCGCCCACCAAAGGCGCCATCCATTGCTGCGTAAACGCAACCATCGCCACTCGAAAACAGCGTGTCACCCTTGATTGTGGAAAGAAAAATTCCGTTGCCGCAACCGCTCAAGATTTGCGCAGTTTCATAACCATCGTCTCCGATGGAGGTGGGAACATCTAACGCTTTTGACCAGCTCTTGCCGAGGTCTCTTGAAATATAGACCTCCTCATGATCGCCTTCCTCGTCCTGTATGTAACCGGCAAAGATGCCCCCACTAGCCTTGCAGGCGGCGATCTGCGTGAACTTAGGCCCGCCCGCCGCTTTCCAGGTCTTACCGCCGTCTTCCGATCGCCAGGGTCCACCACTACCGATCGCCAGCCACACATCATCAACCCATGCCAATCCAGTCGCCGGGACTGCGCCAGTGTTTAACTTCTCCCACTTGTCGCCGTCTCTCGAGCCGAACATTCCATCCGCGCCCGAATAGAGAAAATGCAGGCCGCCTCCCCAGTGGACGTTGACGATCTGGGTCAGGAAATCGAGACCGAGCCCGTCATCCTTGGCCATCAGATATCCATGCGCACGAACGGCAAGGTCACCGACAGGCCGGCAGGCTGGGCATCATCGGATTGCGTGACCCGCAACGCATAGTGGTCGCCCTCGGCGAAGTCGGTGGCAGCCGGAATATTGAAATCGCCGGCCTGGCCACCGGCGGTATCGATATCACCGGCCGCCTCGAATGTGATGGTCCCGATCTCGGTCCCGTTCTTTTCGATCGCAACGATGATGTCGGTCGCGCCGGTCCCCTCGTTGCCGACATCGAGATAAGCATAGGCGCCTTCATTGCCGGCTCCGAGCCGCATGGCTCGGTTGGCGATGCCGAGAAACAGCAGCTCATCCGGCGCTCGCTGGATGCTGCCGGGCACGAAGATCGCGGCGTCATAGTTGACATCGCGCAGCGGCATCCAGAGCTGATAAAGCGGATTGTTATCGGTACTTCCGTCCGTGGCATTTGGATCGAATGCTGCCGGCCAGGGCGGCGTCGTATGACTCTCGAGCACCTGCCAAAAACCATTGGCGGCGGTGAACAAATGGCCGGGGCCATAGGGTGCACTGTTCACCCAGGCGCCGACATACTGGAACGTTGCGACCGGCAGGGGAATGACTTGCGACGTTCCATCGGTGAAATGGAAGGTCATACTGTTGTCGGTATAGGTAACGGTGTCGATCCGCTTGCCCTCTGCCAGGTCGGCGTTAAGGGCTACAATGCGTTGATCGACATCATGGAAATTGCCATCGACCTGCGCCGCGCTGTTCGGCGTGCCGGTGCCGGCTCCCCAAGCGCCAGTCGTGACATAGGTAATAGTCATTCTTCTTCTTCTCTTCTATCCCCTGAGACCTCAGATCGGACCCGACTGGGTCTCTTCGCCGGACGCCTTGATCACGTCGCGCTTCTTGACCTCGATATTATCCGCCTCTTGAACCGTGCGATAATATTGCACCTCGACCGTGGGGCGCATGGTCTTGGAACTGCCGCCGCCGCCGGCGTCGATGCCGCTGCCCACACTGGTTCCGTGATCAACGGTGGTCTCGGGTGGGCCCTGCATCCACAGCTTGTTGGCCACCTCGAGGTCGACAAAATTCTCCTTGTTGACCTTGCCGTCAGGTGTTTTCTGATAGACGCGCACCTGGTCGACACGGCGCTTGATTTCCGTCCGCTGGCCTGACGACACGCTGGCGCTGTAGCTGTTCGAGAGGGTGACCTCCTTGGCGCCATTGCCGCGGATCACCGCAAACCCTTTTTCGGGGTCGTCCTCCGGCGGCAGCAACTGTGCCGGCGCCGGCCGGATGTTGGGTAGCACCACCGGCCGTACGACAACCTCAAACCCCATCAGACCGCCTCCAGATCATAGCCGGGTGGAATCTTCAAGTCGGTAACCTGTATTGCGTAATCAGTAGAGAAGTCTCGCAACATGCTCTTGAGCTTGAACCTGGCGCGGGTTTCATATTCCGGATGTCCACCGCTGCCCATGACATCGTCCTCACCCGGTTCTGGCCCAAACTCAACAATGAGGTCGGTTTCGATTACATCCTGTGCCGAGAGGACAGACAGGAAGTCGAGGCCGTCATCATTCGGCGTGGCCGCCGGCGGCTGATACCCGACCGATGAATCGGCGAATCCGTCTACCAGAATCGTTCGCCCGACGAACTGTTGATAATCAAATCCGACATAATCGGTGCTGCAATAGGTTGGCATTCCATCGGTTGCCACCGCCAGACCACCGCGGCCAATAGTGCAGCCGATGCGAATCTCGCAATTGGGCCGGCCGTCATTACCATCCAGGGAGACCGAATATCGGATGATCTTGCCCAGTGCCTCGCCGACGCGAGGCTCGGCCAGGAATACGTTCTTGCGCAGCGTGACCTCAGGCATGCGCGATAGCTTGGGAGCGAATGCGATCTCAACGGCTCGCGCCCGCTTCATCAGGTGTGTTCGCGCCAACGCAATCAAGTGCTCCAGGCTTTGATTGCCGCGCTCGGTCGCGATGTAGGATCGTCGCCGCGGATCACCGATCGGCGTTCCTTCCTCGGGATCGCTCAGATTGACCGAACGAATATCGGCGATGCGCAACGCCTCACCATCCTCGGCGTCAGTCAAGATAGGCTGCACATCAGCGAACAACGTCAGCGACACCAGTTCAGTGCATTGCCGTTCGGCAGTATAGCCTGCCACCAGAATGGCCTTGATGTTTTGCACCCCGAGCGCGGTTATGGTCTCGGAAAAACTGCGACTCGCCGATGCGGTGTCACCGCCCTGGCCATAAGTTGCGCTCCAGGAATCATTAGTAATCTCACGCTTCAGGGTCGTCAGTGGCGCATTGCAGCGCGTATATGTATATGTCCACTGCATCGATGAGGTGGCGCCATCATCCCCCTCCTCGAGGGTGATACCGCCCCCCTCGGTCCCAGAATAGGTCGAGAGGTCCACCGTATCCATGGCGGTTGATGCCGCCACCTCCCAGCCATCGCCGAGGCTGCTGCCGTGCTTGGGCCAGTCGCCGGCATTCAATCCCGGTATAATGTTATCTAGTACAAACGGCCAACGTGAGATCAGATAGTTGGTGAGATCAACTGTGCCGCGCGCTTGTTGGGTCCAGGTGAATTCAGCGGCAACATCGACGCGGGACAGTGGACCGCTCGTCAGGGTGAGGCCGAGCCCGTCATAGAGCACCTTGCCGTCTTCGCTCGCACCATCGAATTCGATCAGCCCGTCCTCGCCGGTGATTTCATCCGAGACGGTGAGCGCATGGGTCTCGCGGTCGTAATGCCAGACCTTGGTGTAACCCTCGAGCACAAGCTCCGGGTCGTTGCGCTGCGACTTGTCGATCACTGCCTCGTCATAAAATGGCAGCACCCGCAGCGTGGCGGCGAGTGCTTCTTTTTGCGCCACGACATCAAATGGCCGCGCGACGAATTCCAGCGTTACCAGTTCCTCGAAGATGCTGGTCGGAATGCCGACGAGGCGACCGCGAAACTTGATCAATGCCGGACCACAGTCGAATGCAAACCACACCCAGATTTTGCGGCCGGGACCAAGCAGCCCGATCGCGCCGCCTTCCGCATTGCGCGGGCGCCGGACCTGAACGGTCAGGCTGGCCGGGTCACCTTCCTCCTGCGATAGCGTGAACGAGAACACCGCCTCGTCCCAGCGCATATGCTCGGCGCCGAACGTGGTCTCACTGGCATCGATCCAGGCAAAATACGGCAAGCCCGCGGGCATCAGATTTGCCTCTGCTCGGCCTCAAGCTGCCACGCCACCTCGGCCGCCCACTCCTCGCGCGAGCTATTCCAGGCAGTGACCTTGGCGAGGATGGTCAACACGTCGACCTCGGTGCCGGTATTGGAAACGCCGAGGCCGGGAATGCAGGTGATGGTGATGTCCTGACCTGGCCATATGCCGGTCAGTACCGGCGCCTCGTGATCGGTGCAGGTAATCGAAACTTTGTATTGCCGGAACTGCGCGACCGAAATATCGGCAAGGAACCCGCGGCAGTCGCGCGCCACGTTGGCGGCCTGCTCGATCGGCTCGAGCGTCATCGTGATGCCGCGCACGGCATACTGCGAAAAGTCGATGCCGTCGATTGCCAACAGTGTGTAGGGCGGATGCGCCATTCACGAATACCGGCTTGGCTTGCGGCCACCACTACGAACCTGCGCCAATGCTGCCGCCCTGTGCAGTTGGTCGACCACGTCGGACGACGCACGCAATCCCCCGATCGCCGGCAGACCGGGAAACTGAATGGTGACATGGCTCATGCTGCCGACCGCACCGCCACCGGCAAACGCCATCGCCTGGCGGGGCCCCAGCCCCGCCATGCCGCCGAGCGCGAACCGGCTCATGCCGTCGAGCACGCCGCGCAGGTTGCCGCCCGAACGCCGCAGCGCCTCGAGCAGCGCCAGCACGCCCGGCTGCGCCACCGCCCGCGCCGGCATGATATGCTCGCCGCGCGACACCCAGGCGAGATTGCTGTCCGAGGTGCCGGTACCACGGCCGCCGAGCAAGCCACCAGCAGCATTGCTGCCGATGCCACCTTGACCTATTGGAGCCCCGCCCGGCAGCGGCCCCGGCGCCCCAATTCCTATGGCCGCCATTATTTTCTGGCCGACACCCGCCAACGCCGAGAGAATGCCGTTAACAATTCCTGTTCCTATGTTAACGCCTATTGTGACTGCCAAAGCAGCCAATTCCGACCCAGCTTGTTGGAACAGTTGCACCAACGCATCTTTGAGGCTCACCTGTCCCGAGATCATAGCAGCCCAACCGGCGCCGATCTTACTAATGATCGCAAGAAAGTCTGCCGCGGCAGCTCCAATGCTGGAAAAATCCATCTGACCAATCGATGACGCTATCTGCGTGAATACCGGTACGAGTTGTTGCAGTCTGGCCGTAAATCCGTCCCAAAAACTAGCGAGAGCAGGCGCCACCAGTGCGCCCATCTTGTCCTTGAGCGCATCAAACAGTGCGCCGGCCCGGGTCTGGCCCGCGAGCAGACCGCTCAGATTTTTCTTGTCGACATCATCAAGTGCCAAGCCAAGCCGCTTGGCCTCATCCGCCATTTCTCGCAACTTGGTGCTGCCAAGACTAAGGGTTGCGATGCTTTCCGGCGACAGACCCAGCGCCTTGCCCACCCGTGCCCGTTCCACGTCGCTGCCGAGTTCCTTGAAGATGTCGGCAAGCGCGAACCATTGCTCAGTTGGAGGTACCCTGGAGAGTGATTGCAGCAGTGCATTAACCCGTTCGTCCAGCGTGATCGCTGGCAACGCCGCGGCTTTTAAACCATTGGCAATATCCTTAGCTTGCTTGCTGATGGCTTGCTGCTTGGCTGCTTGTTCGCCAACGGCTGCGATCTTCTCCGACAGGTTGCCGAACTCGGAAGCAAACTGCTTGAGCGGAGTGCCACCACGGGCGAACGCGTTTGACAACGCCGACAGATTTTGAAATGACTGACCGCTGACAGCCTGCAGTTCGGTCAACGCCTTTTGGGTCTCTTGGGCAGCACTGGCAAATTTGATCAAAGCAACAGAACCGGCAGTTAGGCCAGCTACTGGAATGGCGGCCGGCCCTAGTGCCCTGCCCGCGCCGGCAAGAGGGCCAAGCGCGTTAGTCAGCCTACTACCAAGTTTTGCGAATGCCGCATCAAGAGCCTTGATCGCAACTGAGCCCGCATTACCAAGTTTGCCGAATGCGGTTTCAAGGCTTTGCACACCCCCCACGACCTTCTCAAGCCTTACCGCCGACTGCACAGCCGCCTGAATCTTATTAATCTCATTGGCGCCCTCGACGCCCATTTTTTTCAATCGTGCTGTGATCTCTTCCGGCTTGAAATTTTCAAAAGTACCAACTTTCCCTGCGGCCTTGGCAATATTGTTAAATGCGTCTTGTCCCTCCTTGCTAATATCGGCCAACTGCCGCTGGATCTCCTGGGCACCGTCGAGCGCGATCTGGATCGAGATTTTTTCAGCCATGACAGTGGTGCCTAATTATCCTTGAAGTGCTTGATGAACAGCGTGGCGATCTTCGCCGCGTGCTGCTTGACGATCTCGGTAATGCGCCACTTCTTCGGGATGCGCACCGACGGCACGCCGATGTAGAGCGGCTTACGGTCGCGGTCCTTGTCATTGGCGTCGAACAGCATCGGCTTGCCGCGCACCGTGGCCGAGACCAGTTTCTTTCCCGATCGGCTGGCCGTCGGGGCGCCGGGTGTGGTCGGTATCCACAGCAGCGGTTTGCCTTGAATAGTCGCGCCGTGCTCGAACACGCCTGCAAAGCCGAACTTGTGAAAGATGATGGCTTTGGCCTGCAGCGACGGCTCGCCGCCTTCAACTGCGTCCTGCGTCCGGTATTGCAATCCGCTCTGCCACTTCGGCCCGAACTTGCCGGCGCCCGCGATGTTGCCGCGTCCTTCCTGCACCGCATTGGCGGCGGTCTCGCTCAACGCCGCAACTGCCGCAGTCGCCACCGGCCGTTGTTTGTCGCGGATCATCTGCAGCCAGCGCGGCTGGTCGACCGTGACCTTAAACTTGGCCGCCATTGGAAATGTCCTTAAGCGTTTTTTCGATCGACTTGCTATCGCCCTGTGCGCCGATGGCTGCGATTATCAGGGCATCGGTCCGTTCGATACGGTCAAGTTTTCCGCTGAATTCGAGATAGGCCGCAATCTGGCGTGGCGTCAGGCTCATTGCATAGTCAGGCGAGAATCCTCGCCGGACGAGGGCGGTGATGCCGACGGCGATTTCCTCAAGCGCACTTTGACGATCTTTGCTCCTTCGTCCTTGCCGCCCATGAGGCTCGTCAGTTCCTCGACGAAGGAGCCAAATCCGTTTGGGAATGTCAGGCTCAGAATTGCATTGAGAAATTTCAACTGATCCTCAATCAGTAACTGGCTCGCAACCGCCTCCCGTTTTTCGTCTCCGAGATAACCGCAACCCGCCGCGATGATGGGGCCGATCGCTTCGCCAAATTGTTCAATCATTCGAGGCACAATGTTATCGCCGCCACCGAGCAGCAGTGCGAGCTTGGGAAAACGCGCCGCGATGGATGCGATGGCGTTGCCATGTAACCCGCGCACGATGATCCGCCGGCCGTTGATCTTAACGACCTCGACCGCCGTCGATGGAGCAATATCCAGAAGATCTGCCATGCTTTTACCCCGTTGCCGTTTCGTCGCGGACAGTCCAGTTGCCGAAATTGCCGTTGGCATCCCTCATCACCTCGGCCTCAATCGTGAGTACCGAGAATTCATCCTCGCTCGTGATGAAATTGAAATCGCCAGACGGAACGAATGAGACATCGCCGTCGAAATCGACTTGTTGGCCGATGTCGTTCGTGCCAACGACCTTGATGGCACCGGTGAATTCCGTTTTCTTCATGGCGCTGACAGTGCCGTTGCCGTCGGTATCAGTTCCGATTTCACCGAGCGCAAAATAAGCGAGATTATCGGCGGTGATTTCGTCAAGTGTAAACGTGATGGTCGCACTAATCGTTGTAACAGCCGTGAAGTCTTTGGTCTTGACACCCTCGCGCGCCGAGAAGTGTTCAAGCTTCTCGACCGTTGGCGTGTACTGGAACGAGGGTGCGTTGCCGAGGTCTCTATAGGTCGAGCCGCCTGCTTCCTTGAATGAGACGATACCTTTTCCTATGTGGTAGTTCTGAACGTTGGGTGACGTGGGCATGGCAGTCCCTTTCCTTTCTAAAGTTCTTCCGGCCTCAGCGTGTACTTGAACAAGAACTGTGCTCGAAGCGCGCCATGTAGCGAGCGCATCCAGCCGAGATCGGTCTGGCAACCGAGATAGCGGATAGCGCCGTTGCCGTGCCGTCCGGTCTTGACGATCTGCTCGTTAAGCTCGGTGTCGGTCAGCACCCGCTTGATCAGCTCGCGTCGCAACGTCGTCAGGTCAGAGCCGACCTCGTCGGCCTGCTCGGCGATGATGATCTCGGGCGTCATCTGCACGACGGTCGGCCGGTGAGCCGGTCGCATTCCAAGATCGGTTGCGTCGTTGGTTTCCTCGTCGCCGTCGAGCACAAGGGCGGCCGGCAATTGATCTTCGGTGATGTCGATGTTGTTGCGATGGGCCGAACGAATATTCGGGATGGTGGCAACCACCTCCAGCAACCGCGCCAGGATGTCCTCGCGCACGTCAGCCATTGGTCGACTCGATCGCCTTCAGCAGAAACCGCACCTCGCCGACATCCTCGCCGTTCGGACTGCCGCGCAGCTCGTAGGAGCGCACGACCCAAGTCCGGCCGTTGAAGGAAAGAACCGCGTCCATGTAGTCGTCGCGCTCGATGCCATTGTCGGCGAGTTCGGGGATGCGGGCAAAGGCGCCAGGTCCAACGCTGCGCACCTCCACGGTGCCGCTGGTGTTGGTCTTCGGCCGGGTGTCGTCGATCACGGTCAGCGCGACCTCGCCCGCAGTCCCGATCGACAGCGTCGCGGGCACGCCCAGCTCGGCGTAGACCGGGTCATAAAGGTCCGTGCTATAGTCGATCATCGCGGTCCCTTCGGAACGCGAACGTCCCGATGTCCTCGCGGCCGAGTTCGGTCTCGATGTTGCTTTCCGACACCAGCGCAAAGCCGCAGGTCTGCATCGCAAACACCAGGCCGTCGCGGGTGAAATACCAATAATGTTCTGCCGGCTTGAAATGCTTGGAGCGCAGCGCGTGCTCGGCGTCACGGAAGATCGGCAAGGATGCGAACACCCATTCGCGCACGTTGGCGAGCAGCGACTGGAAGTCCGGGATATGCTCGAGCACGTCCCACAAGGTCACGGCATCGAACGAGACCAGATGCGGATCAACCAGCAGCATCCGTTGCTCAAGCCAGGCGAGCCCAGCCGGATTGACATCGTAGCCGTAGGTCGTGCGCCCGCGCTGATTGCGCAGCTCGACAAAGGCGCCTGAGCCGATGCCGACATCGATCAGCGTCCCGCGGTAATGCCGCTCGACGAAGTTGACCCGCGCCTGCATCAATGCGCGGCCTAGTTCGGTCTGTGCGTTGCGATCGAAGCTGTCGAAATAGTCCCGGTCGTAAGGCGCGTGCCCGGCCTCGACCGGGTAGTAACCAATGCCGTGCTGCAGCCACCAGGTCAGGCAGCGGCGCGAGAACTGCCCCACCAGCGGGAGAACTGCCCGAGCGGGTCCGCGATCGTCTTGTCGCAGGTGTGCAGCATATTCGTGCATCGACAGAATTTCTCCGGCTTGGCAAACCCGATGCGGCGCAGATCAAGCCGCGGGTCGGTGATCTTCTCCGGCGCGTTGTGCCCACCGTGGCCGCCCAGCACCACGAAGGTCTTGACCTTGAGCGCGAGCGCCGCTGGCACGATCCAGCCGACGCCGCCGACGACGATGTCCGCATCGCGGACCAGGGCGAGCAGCTCGCGCACCGCAAGCTCGCCATGAACAAAGTAGCGGTGGGCCGGTGGCGGATCGCCAACGACCCATTCCTCGTTCGGCGCGAGGTCGGCGACCGCAACCACGGTATGCGTCGCCATCAGCTCGGCAGCGATCGCAGCCACATATTCCGGCCGCGGGTTGCGCGCCTCGTTGCGCCATTCCGTTCTGACTGTCACCGGCCGGATGACGGCGATCGGCCACTCCGATTTGACCGGCGCTGGCCCCATATCGGGCAGATCGAACAGCGCCGGATCAAAGCCGACGTTAAGCCTCGACCAGCGCTGCTCGAGCGAATTGATGATGGAGGTCGTCGAGATGTCGCGGCCATAGCTGACCTTGATCTCGCGCATCGGCACCGGCACCGATCGCATCCATCGCTCGGGCGGTTGCCGCACCATGTTCTTCTGCTGCGTGCGCAACTTGCGCGTTCCGCAGACAAATTTGATATCGAGGTCGGCGTACAGTTCGGGCCATGGCGTCTCGAGGTGCAGCTCGTAGTCTTTGGCCGCCGCGCGCACGAACGGCCGTTGAAATATGTTATCGCCGAGACCCCAGAGACCCCGAATCAGAACCGGCTTAGGCCGCGCGCCGCTCACCCAGTGCGTCCTGCAGATTGATGACCGGCCACAGATCGGCATAGGCGCTGCCGGGGCTGGCGTTTAGCAACGTGATGCCCATGGCCCGCAGCGGCTCGACCATGCTGGCAAGATCGGCGCGGTGGCGATCATAGCGCGCCGGCTTCGGCGGCCAGCGATGCGGCTTGTGATGCCAGGTCCGGCCATCCGCCGCCGTCTTTCCGTCGGCGCCGAGCCACACGACGGTGCCGCCCGGCCCGATCAGGTGTACCGCCAGGTTGGTTGCCGCCGTCAGCGAGGTCCATTTCTGCGTCAGGCTATCGTGCGCGAGCGCCAATCCCGGCGGCTTGGCGGTACGGCATACCAGCACCTTCTTATCCTCCGAGCACATGCGCGAGACGGTGACGACACGGCCGCGAAAGCTCGCAACCGCCGCCCGATTGTCCGGCTCGTGCCACCAGCGCCAGTCGCCGAAATAGAGGATGTCTGCCCACGGCACCGCATAGACGCTCGAGTTGATCACGATGACGCGCCGCCCACGCAAGGCCTCGAGATCGATCCCGAGTACCGACGGCCCGCCGGCGACGATGAAAACAGTCTCACCCGGCCATTTGCGCGGGACCGACCAGAACGATTGATTACGCGACATAGAGCCGCCGATAGGGTTGGATCAGATCGACCACGGTCGCCGACAGATAACCCGATGATGCGGTCGACAGCGTCGGCGTGAAGTAGGCCACGCGGGTGTCACCGTGCTGCACTTCGCGAATGCCGGGATCGCGTGAGCCGGTCGTGCGCCCATCGTTCACTGCCTGGATCACCGCCTGCTGCAGCCTGGCCGGTGCCTGTTCCGGCAGGTCGTAGCCGCCCGAATAGAGCACGGCGACGACGGTGTCGGCCCAGCAACCGCCAGTCCATAACCGCCCGCTGGCCGGATCGAGCTCGATGTCGGCCGCCGTTGCGCCCGCAGTTGAGACCTCTATGACCTCGACCACCGGATAAAGCGAGAGCGTCAGCGCCTGCCGTTCCAGCAGATATTCATTGCGGTCGAGGGTGAAGGTCTCGAGCGCCTCGGCGAGCCCTAAACGGCGATGGCAATACTCTGCAATGAGGCGTGACTGCATCGTAATCGCCGCCTGCAGCGCGGCATCCTCGGTCGCGCCTTCGATGCTGAGCGCGAGCTTGAGGTCGTCGAGGCTGATCAGGTCAGGCCCGGCGCTGTCGGTCGACTCGTCGATGATCTCAAGAACGGAGTGCATGTGCGTTACTTAAACTTGATCGGCTTCGTCGGCGGATTGTCATCCGGCCGGTAGTCGCGCCCGTCGCGGCCAGCTCTGACAGCGAGCCGCCAAACATCATCACCATGTGGTGGCTTCGCGCTGGTTGTGGTCTGCGCAATATAAAACGAGCCACCGAGCGAGACGCCGTCGCCGGCGGCATAGGTCGCGCCTTCCTTCCACACCCCGGCATCGAGCACGATCGCGGTCGTGATCTCATGCACGGCCTCGCCCACAGCCCAGCGCAGGGTGCGGCCGCCGTCCGGCGTCGTGAATGTTGCGGTCTTGAGCGCCCGCCCGACCTGCTCGGTGGCATAATCCTGCAGGAAGGTCAGATCGCTGGCATTGCGGCCGGGCTCGCCCTTCTCGCCGCGCGCGCCGTTCTTGCCGTCGAGGCCGGCCGCCCCTGTCGCGCCGGGTTCACCCTTCTCGCCGCGCTCGCCCTGCAGCCCGCGCTCGCCTTGCAGCCCGGTTATGCCCGGCGGCCCCGGCATGCGCGCCAGCGCCCGCACCTCGGTCAGCGCCACTTGGCACATGCGCAGGCAGACGCCGAGCGCTTCGTTGAGGGTGTAGGACGGCGCCGGGATCATCGGTTTATCGCTCATGCCTGGCCCCCCTAGGTGGGTCCGCCCTCAGAAGGTTTTGTTGACGCTGGTTTCAACCGCACTCTGCAGATCAACGTCGGTGATGGCCACACCCGCGGTCTGCACCTTCGGGTCCATCACCAAGATCGGCATGATGGCCGCCGCGGCGCCGTCGGGATTTTCAAATGTGCCCTGCGCCCATTTCATTCGCGTGTTGTGCGCTGGCACGTCGTCGGCCTCGCCGCTGACGTAGGAGGCAAAATGCAGACAGGCGACGCGCGTACGACCGATGAAATCGGGATCGTGCATGAGCGCGTTCGTTGCTTTGTAGTCAATTGCCATCAGAGATACTCCGTGATGATGACATAACCGCTGCCACCGGCCGCGCCGGCGCGGTTTGTCGCAACATTGTTTGCGCTACAACCACCGCCGCCACCGCCGATCGTTCCGGCACTACCGGGATTAACCCCATTCGATGAGGCCGGGGCGCCGCGGCCACCACCTCCGAAATAACTGGAGCCGCCGGGACCGGCTGCAATCGATATTGCGCTTGCGCCCATTCCCGCTGCGCCGGCAGTGCCTTCTGCCGTCACATCGCCTACTGCCCCTGTGGTATTGCCGCCGACGCCGCCCGTATATATGCCGGCGGTCGAGCCACCGCCGCCGCCACCACCATTAGCGACGCACAGGCTGCCAACACTCGTGGCACCGCCAGCACCGCCATTGCCGCCGCCGCCGGTACCCGCCGCGCCGACCGCTCCTATGGTGACAGTCTGCGAGGCACCGACCGCCGCTGCCGCCACCGTAACTCTGGAATAGGCACCGGAACCACCGGCACCGCTGGTCAGAGCAGCAGAACTTGCGCTAGTACCCAGACCGCCGCTGCCACCACCACCCCCCACAACCTCGATCATGCAGTAGCGCATACCCGATGTCGGCGTGTAGGTACCCGACGCCGTGAACTTCTGCACCGCCACCGCGCTACCGCCGCCCGCCGTCGCCGATAGCGTGCCGCCGGAAAACGTCAGATTGGTGCCGATGGTGACGGCGGCCCAAGTGTTGGCGGCGCTCCTGTAGTAGATCGTATTGGTGCCGGCCAGCGCTGCGATCGCCGTCAGGTCCGCGTCGAGCGGCTGATAGGCGCCTGCAATGGCCGCGGTCGTCGAGTAGGCCGACAGATCGATCGACAGCGTGCCCGAGACTAACGATAGCGGTGCGTTGGCAGTAACAACACCGGCCGGACCGGTTGGACCGGGATCGCCTTGCGGCCCTTGCGGTCCCTGTATTCCAGCTGTTCCGGGTGGTCCTTGAGCACCAGTGCCACCGGTAGCGCCGGGCGGTCCTTGCGTTCCGGTCGCACCTGCCGGACCTTGCGGGCCAGCGTCGCCTTGATCGCCTTTAGGCCCTGGTGATCCGGTCGCGCCTGCTGGGCCGGGATCACCTTGTAGTCCCTGTGGTCCGGGCGGCCCAGGCGGTCCCGGCGGGCCTTGCTCACCATCACCATTGCCACTTTCGCCGCCGCCGCCGCCTCCACCGGGCGCGATCCGAATGCGATCGATGCGATCGTTTAGTTCGTCGACATCCTCGTAGAGTTCGGTGAAATTGTTATTGCATTTGGTGAACGAGATACGAATCTCATCGTCGCTTGGCAGCTCATCGATGTTAATAATCTGCTGCGCCATTTACGAGTTGCCGGGCTCTTGTTGCTTGAGCGGCGGCGATTCGTGCAGCATCCGCACGGCAAGGGCCACTTGCTCGGCGAGCTCGGGCGATATCATGGTTGCCTCGGCGACGCATTCGCGCACGAACGGGACCATACCCTTAGCCAGTTCGGTAATGTCGCTGTCATCCATCATGCGGCCTCGCGATATACGGCCTGCAATGCCCGCGTGAACTGTGCTGCGATGTCGGCCTTTGCGGCGGGCGGCTTCGGTGCGGGCTCGGCTGGCTTATCCTCTGCAGCTGGTGTTTCTGGCTGCGGCGGCGCCGGCGGGGTTGCCGGCTTGAACGGATCGTCCTGGGCGTCGCGCTTGGCCAGCGCCTCAAGGGAATAGTATTGCTGCTGCAGGAAGGGACTGTCGCCGCCCGCGACCGGCTTGAGATCGAACTTGGCGCGGCCCTCGTTCGGCGCCATCACACCGGCGCCGACTGCATCGCGGATGGTCGTGACCAGCGTGATGCTGTCCATGCGCAGCAGGTTCTCGGTGTCGAACTCAGTGCCGATGCCAATGCCCCAGCCGATGCCGAGCGAGTGATCGAGCGCCTCCTCAATTTCCTCGATATGCGATTGCAGCGCCTGCGAGTAGTACTCGACGTTAAGCGCCTGGACATTGTTGTAAGTTGGCAGCACGCCGACGCCGACCTTGTACGGCGGCACGTGATAGACGCTGCAGACGACTTCGGCCGACCATTTCAGATTTTCGATCATCTGCACTTCGAGGTTGGTCATCGTCATTTTTTCGTATTTGACACCGCCGGTCATGACCGCGACACGACCGAGGTTCGAGCGCGAGAACCGCAATTCCCATTGTTCCTTGAACCGTTGTTCCTCTTCTTGGTTGACCTCGCCGGGCAATGTCAGAATGCCGCCAGGCACCGAGGCATTTTCAAACAGCAGCGCGGAGGCTTTCTGCCCGTTGATTGCAACCATCGAGGCGAGACCGCTGGCAAAAACCGGCGGCGTGCCGACCAGCGGATGAAACAGGCAATTAAAACGGTCGTGGATGATCTCGCGCGCGGGGACCACGATGTCATCGATACCCGCAAGGTTGTCGCTGGAGAGGCGATAGAACACCGCACCATCGTCAGACACCAGCGGCTGCACTCGCGTCGGATCGAGTACATGCAGGCCAGTGACGACGTTACGATCGTCGCGCACTTTCAGAACATAGGTATTGCCGCGCGACAGCTTGGACAGCACCCAGCATTCCCAGAATTGATTCCTGGTCTGATATTCGTTCGGCCGCCGCAGCACTGGGCTGAATGCCGGGCTGGTCGTCTCCGACCAGATATCGTTCTTGTCCTTCTCGACCAGCTTGACGCGCAGCTTGGCGATGTCGCGCGCGATCAAAGTTTTGCAGGCGAAGTCGGCATGAAACGATGCCGCGGTATCGACATTGATCTCAAGGTTGCGCTGCCAGGCGCCGGTGAACGGCTCGCGGATCAGCGGATACCAGCCGCCGCGATCCATCGGCAGCGAGTTCAGCGCCTTTCGTTTCTCGCCGGTAAAAGGGACCGGCAACCCGAAAATTCGCATCAGCGTTTGGCCTGCGCGATCTCATGCTGCAGCCGGGCCAAACCCCAGCGTCCGTCGATATCGATACCGAGCTGCGTCGCCTCCATGCGCAGGCGATCGATTGCCGCCTCGGTCGGGACGGCACCGGCGATACTATCGTCGGAGTCAGGCACGGATGTTTCCTCAACCTTTGCGGCGCGAACCGGCTTGGTGTCGGCGAACTTCGCCTTCTTGCCCGCGACCAGGGCGAGTGCGTGCCGCACCGGCACCTCGTATTCCTCGCCGGCAGTCAGGTGCCGGGTGCCGTACTTGTGCGGCTTGGTCGTGATCAGCCTGCGCAGTTTCATCGGCGATCCTCCTGAAGTGGGAGCGGGAGGAGGAGGTCCACCCGCTCCCTTGGCGCGACGGGTCCTTTAGGCGGTGTGGACCGGGCCGCCCCAATCAGCGCTGGTCAGATACGCAACCGACTGCGTCCGGCCGCGCATCCAGTTGATGATTCGCTCGGCGCGAAGCGCGACCGAGTTCGTTTGGTACATGCTGACCAGCGATGTCGACGGAGTCGGCGTGCCCGAGTTGTGCGCCGGCGCATCCGACATTTCGAGCGAGGCCTCGCGGCTGGTATCGATGGCGATCTCGCCATCGTCGGCCACGAAGATGTCGGAGGCATTGACCAGGACGACGATGTTCATCGCCTGGGTGACGTAGTCGCTGGCGATCACCGGCATGCCGCTGAGCGTGCCGCCCGTCATTGACATGCTGGGGAATTCGCTTTGCCCCAGCGGATTGGTCATCATCGCCAGCGCGACCGCGTTGTTGCTCGACATGATCCACACCCCGCTCGATACCGGGTTGTTGGCGGCCGCGAACTTGGCGTAGAGCGAGCGAATGTCCATGCGGATATCGTCGGCATCGTCGCCCGACGATACGATCGACGCCGCGCCGTTGGTGATCGAGGCTGGCGAGACACCCGCCGCCGCGGTCTTGGACGGGCTGATAAAGTCGATGTCCAGCCGTTCCCGCAACGCCGCTGCCAGACTGTCGCGAACGATCAGGTCCGACTTTGGATTGCTGAAACGGATCGACTCGTCAGTGAGGACACAGATATTGGCGACCTTCGTTGGCGGAAGTGTCGTGCGCGCGAAGTTGAACGAGGTCAGCGGTTTGGCTTTGCCCTCGCCGACCCAGTAGCCGGCACCGCCGCCGGTCTGCGTGACGATCGGCGTGTTGAACATCACCGAGCGCAGCGCCGGAACGCCACCGACGCCGAAGCGACCGAGGATAGTCATCGGCCGCAGGAACTCGAGGAAGGCAGCAACCGCGGCGCCCTCCGCGCTGTGCAGGTTGGCCGCCCAGTTGCCGGTGATGGACGTGCCGGCCGGCACGTTGGCCTTGAACTCGGCAACGATGGCGCTGTCCGAGCCATACATTTCCGCCGCGATCTCGGACGCGGGGCGGAAGACCTTCTGCGACAGCGCCTGGCATTTGACCTTCTGGGCAAACAACTGGCCGGGCTCCAGCTTCGGCTGCGGCTTGACGATGATCGAGCCGCCGCGCGCCGCCGCGCCGTCCTGCGCCGTCTCGGCCTTGATGACCGGCCTGGCCGCGAACGCCTTGGCCTGCTCGATCTTGCGCAGCCTCACCAGATCCTTGTCGAGGGCCTCGACCTCGCTGGAGAGGTTATCGAACTCCTCCTGCTCGCCCGCGTCCGAGGTCCGATCCTCGTCCAGGCTCTTTTGCATCACGGTTTCCATCCGCGCCGCACTGGCGGATCGCTTGGCTTCCAAAGCTGTAATCTGCTCGGCAATGGTTTTCATGTCGCCCTCCTGGGCGGACTTAGGTTGAGCTCGTCCCAGGCCACTGGGGGGGTTGAGATGAACGACACGGTGCAGCTTTGCTTGGCCGGCCACGGCCCGCTGCGCAGTGTCGATCGATTTCACGGTCTGGATATTGGCTTCGGCGTTTGCCGGAATGGTCACGGCCGACAGTTCAAGCCAGTCCCATTTGATGAATCGGATGCCATCGGTCTTCTCGATGAACGCGGTCTCGATGGCTTTGAATCCGATTGAGAGACCGGACACGAGCGGCATCGGCCCTTTGATTGATTGCCAGACTTCATCAAGCCGATCCTTCAATCGTCCCGGTTCAAGAATTTTCTTGATCTTCGCGACAATCTCGATGCCTGACTTGCTGACCTTGGCGTGGGTGACATGACCGATCGGCTGGCTCGAGTCGTGCTGCCAAAGCAATACTATTGGCAGCTTGAACTGTGCCCCCGTCGGCTCAACGACATCCTGCAATCGATCCGGCGTCGGTGTCGATGCCATGCCGGTAATCACGCGCGCGTCGTCGTCCACCTGCTTGATTTCAAGCAGGCTGTAAGCTCTGTTGAGCATGATCTCAGCCTCTCAGGAACTTAGCTGGCCGCTGCGGTGTTGTTACACGCAAGAGTAACAACAGAGGTGAACAGCGATGGGAAACGACCCGAACGATCCGAACAAGCCGGACCCGCAAAACCCCAATCCGGGAAAACCCAATCCCAATCAGCCGCCGCAACCACAGCGATAACAACCGGCGACAGCGGTGGCATGATCGTGAGCGGCCTTTGTCCCCCCGCGATTGGCCGCTCACTGCATTTTCAATTAGCAGCGCAGGCTTGTTCAAGTCTTTCGGCTAATTCCCGCAGCCGCGCAGCTATTCGTTGGCATATCGCTCGCGCCGTCACGTCTACCTTGCCGTCAGTGCTATTTCCAGGCAGCGAACTGTCGATCAGATCGACGATCACTTCTTCCAGCGTGCAAGTAAATACAACACCTTCCTCTTCTGCTGATAAGGGCAAATGCAAATATAGCGTCAGCGGATCGTGTACAGGCGGCCCGCCCCATCCGTCTTCAGCTTTGCAAATTGTGCCATCATCAAGCGTGAGGTCAAAATCCCACATGACTGGCAAAGTCAGTCTAGGCGGGTCATCTCGAAAACGTTCACGCAAACTTTCGTCATCATAAATATCCAAGCTCAGCGGATCGCTATGCGGCAACAATTTCATGTCTCCGAGTTGCATCATGCTTTCCTCGTTCAGGCAAAGAACAACCGAACCTCTGGCCGCTTCTGCGCCATCGGGTTCGTCGCCATCAATGCACTCGCATTGAACAGCGCCATCAGCGGATCGATCTTTCCATAACCTGAATCATCTCTGGCAATCCGCATCCCGGTCGGCGTCGGCACGATGCGCGCATTGCCGGCACACCACGTCATCAGCGCCTGCCCGCCGTGCTTGAACGAACCGTCCACCAGCTTCCGCTCGACGGTCTTGATCGCGCCCATCAGCGAGATGCCCTGGCGGATGCCGACGAGAAGTTTGTCCTCTTGCGTGACGCCGATTTTTGCGAGGGCGTCGACAATGCCGCCGATCCCGATCGCGTCCACGCCGACACCGGCAAGTTTTTTTGTGCCTTTAATTTTTTCCACGATGTCCGTGACAAACGAAATGTCATCCGGCAATTCCTCGACAATGGTCAGATCGCCGTCAGCCTGAAACCTTTCGTATACCCCGGTATTAGCTTTGCGCCGCTCTAACCCCTCCGGGGAAATGAGCGCATGGGTCCAGGCGCTCCAACCCTTGTCATCTTTCGCCCGCCCAAGCACCGCTATGCCGAGCAGGTCATCCAGCCCGCCGCCGTCGATGCCGACCACCACCGCTTCCGAGCGCGCCAGCACCGCGTCGAGCGTCAAGCCTTCCTCAACGCCACGATCCCAGACGTTGGCGCCGGCCCAGCCGTCGGCGCGCAAACTCATCCCAACTTGAACATTGAAATGCTGACTGGCAATCAAGGCAATGGCCGCCGGCCCGTCAGCCTCGGCGCGCACAATCTCGCGCGCGAGAAAGTTCTCGCTGGTCGAGCGCCCGAGGTTGGGATTGACCAGCGGCCAATATTTGCGATCCTTCCAGCCGCCGTCGCGCGCCAGCCGATCCGGCAGTTCGTACAGCACCGGCAGCAGCGGCATGCGCGTCTTGCCGTCCCGCACCGCACGCGCCATCGCCAACTCGGACGCAAAGACGCCCGATGGTGGGGCCTTGCTCTGAGTTGTCGTCTGGAACAGAAATCCGTCAGGGCGCTTTGTCAGCGCGCCTCGCAACTCGATGAAGATTTCCGCCGCGTTGGCTCGTTTGGCAAAAACGTGGGTCTCGTCGATCATGGTGCCGAGCGCGAGTGAGCCGGTGATCACGTCGGTGTCTGCCGCCTTAATCTGAAGGCTCGCGCCAGTCTGCCGGTGCGTGATCTTTCGGATGTGATCCTGAACGTGCAGGATCTTGCTGAGCTCAGGATCGAGCCGGATGGTGCCTTTCGCTTGCCGGTACGCGATGCTCGCAATCTCGATGGTGGGCGCCACGAATAGAAACTCTGCGGACGGGCGTGGGTTGATGATCAGCGCCGTCAGCATCACCGCGCCGCCGTTCGTCGACTTCGAATTCCCTTTGGGTATTAGCTGAAAGACCTCCGATATGTGCCTGATATTGCCGGCCCGGTCGTAGCTCCCGAACAGCGCCGCCACGATCGGATAGAACCATTCCCCGCAGACATCCCCCAGCCGCGGCGTCCCGATCACGTCCGGCAACCGCAGCCGCTTGAAGCAGCGCAGCGCCTTGGCCGCCTCGGCCTCGTACAGCGGCAGATCTGGGACTAGGCTCCGGCCGTCCAGAATCCGCTGTTCCCAGTCCAGGCAGCTCGTATCCCAGTCCTCGGCGCCAATGGACGGCCCAGACGCAGGCAAGGCCGCTCGTTCGTTTTCAAAGACGGGGGCTAGGTGTTGGAGCATGCGGTAGCCAAAATCGCTCTACGCCGCCCGCGCGCGCATTTCCGTGGCCTTCCATCTCAAAGATCGGCCCTGCGCTCCACCTTGCCGGGCGACCCAACTCCACGCCGCATCCTTGGCGCGGGTCAGATTGGCCATTTCGGATGATTTGGCATCGGGCCAATGTACCCGGTACATACTTGGGTACCTGGCATCGGGCCGGACTACGATGCCAGTGGATTTAGTGCCCAGGTACAATCGCCATTCAGCCATGACGCTTCCCGCTAGTTGACCTGATTGACCTCGAGGTCGGTCGCCCACTCGGTATGCGCGCCCCCAGCGGTGGCCGCCGCCTGCTGCAACTGCTCCTTGCGGCCCGGAACCTCGTCCCACGGCTTCGGCTCCACCCATTTGGCCCGGCACTTCAGCCAGAAAATGCAGGCCGTGACCGCACCTTGACCCGTACCCATTGCCTTCTCAAACAGCGCTTGTGCCACCATTGAATTGGCATGGATCGGCCCCCCAAGCAGCTCAGCCGTATACCATTTGCGCAAAGTCGGCAGCGAGATGCCCATCACACTGGCAATCTCC
>Ga0307503_10000149_pt1 | contig 27056 bp, 14 predicted proteins | sample 17_S_MG_FD_194514 | JGI IMG/M metagenome (GOLD analysis project Ga0307503, IMG submission 194514) | Soil microbial communities from Populus trichocarpa stands in riparian zone in the Pacific Northwest, United States - 17_S | ecosystem: Environmental > Terrestrial > Soil > Riparian zone > Trees... | reverse complement strand
TGTTGTCTGACTAAGCGGCGCATAGGCACCTCCACCGCCTTTGGTCCGGCCTTCCAGTGTCAGCGGGCCTTCGATTCCCGCTTTCATGCCGCTTCCACCGGTCACAATTTTCAGCGTATTCTGCTGTGTCGTTTCGGTGTGCGTCGACAGCGTTGTTGCGCCATTGGGCGAACCTTTGATGCTGCCAGTTACGGTGTATGTGGCTCCGATAGCGCATTCACCGCCTTCGGCTGCGGTTTTTTTATTCGAGTCTAGAATCCAGAGCCTGGCTAGCACTTCCCCGACTTCAGGCGCGACTTTCACGAAGTCTCCCTGTTTCTCCGTAGTCGCTGTCAGCGGTTCGGTTTCGACTTTTTCTTTCGCGCCTTTGACACCTGCTACGTCGTTGTAGACGAAGCATTTCGTGAACGGCGTCACCGTCACGCCACTGAAGACGATCGTGCCGGTGCTGTGGATGTAATGTTCGTCAGCTCCGGTGAGCAGATTTTCCATAGATCCGGTCCCAGTCAGACCGGCCGACGTCAGCGTGGTCGCTACGCCCCCAATCGTAGCTTTCAGACTCGTCCCTTCACCGCTGTCGGTCGCAGTCAGTTCTGTTGTCGTTTCCTCCGCGATGGCAACGTGGTTGAATTTGCCGGTGTTCCCGCCGCTCGATTCTTGTTTGCAGTGTTTGTCGCTGTATTTGAAGACCGCGGTTGCTTCTTCCTTGCATGTGACTGCTGTTGTGCCGGAGGTCGCCGCAGCTCCCTGGGCAGTCAAAGCGCTGACGAACAGGGCGCAAAACGCGCAGACGCCAATGATCGCTCTACCTCCGGTCATCGAGACACTCCTTTTGCTCAGGGACCATCGAGTAAAAGAGGGTTGTCCACGACAAGCTTGCTGTCAAGTGGCCGGAGCGTGCACGCGCGCATACGCGCGCGTGCGGATCGCTCAGGCCGGCAAGTCGCGCCCTAGCCAGCCCTTGTAGAAGCCCACGATGTCCGGCAGGTACTCGTGCATGACCGGGTAGCCGGGCGGGACGGCTTCGGTCTCCAGGAGGCGGCCGGAGAAGGGGCAGTAGTACTCGCGCAGCTCCTGCCACTCGCCTTCGGGGTGGCCCAGCTTGGGGTAGACCTCCTCGTAGAGGTCGTCGGTGTCGCGGACGAACATTGGGACGTGGAGCTTCCAGTTCTCGTCCCAGCGGCAGAGGTCGGCGCCAGCGTCGGTGCGGATCACGAGCTCGCCGTCGGAGGCGCGGCGGATGACGTTCATGCCTTCGCCGTAGGGGAGGACGATCGGGTCGTCGTAGGCGACTCGCTCCTGCAGCAGCGCCACCCACTTGTCGAATCGGTCGGGGTCCTTGATCCCGGACTGGATGTCCTTGACGGCGCGGCGGCTGAGTTTCTCGTCGAGGAGGTCGGCGAGGGTCTCCTTGGTCACCGTGGTGGTGACCGGGACCTCGACTTGGTCCTCGGGCAGGAAGACCTGGGAGGCGGCGAGGAACTCGCGGACCGAGTCGGCCGGCAGCAGCTTGCCGGGGGCGGCGCGCTGGACGACCACGGTCGGGGTGACGACGTCGAAGTCGAAGTCCTCGGGCAGGTCCCAGAAGCCGCGGAACTCGGCCGCCCAGCGCGGTTCCAGCCGCATCGACTCCGCGTACATCACCTTCACCGTCTCGATCAGGTCCTGGTCGATGATGCGCTGGCGCTGCTCGGTCCACCACTCCTGCGCCGGGCGGGCGCGGTCGAGGCGCTGGCGGCGCACCGCCTCGCGGTCCGCCAGCCCGTAGGCGCGGTCGGCCCAGGCCGGCTGCAGGTGGCCGCCGGCGACGTCGTCCTCGACTCGCTCCTCCGCGCGCAACAGCGGGTCGCCGAGGCCGCCGCCGCCGCGGCCGCTGGAGAGGTAGAGGTCGCCGGTCTTGACCGCGATCATCATCGTGTAGGGGTCCTGCTCCAACTGGTGCTCGCCGGCGAACTGGTTCAGCAGCGCTTCCTCGCCGCTGACGTCGCCGACCGGGTAGGCCTCGCCGGCCGCCGCTTGCTCGAAGATGTCGGAGCCGAAGACGTTATGGACGTAGGCGCTCGGGGCCGGGTAGCCGCCGAACAGCCCGGGCGAGGTCAGCATCCCCCCCGCGCCGATGTTCTCGATCTCGAAGTCCTGGGTGCCGTTGACCAGCAGCAGCGTCTCGAAGGAGGAGCCGCCGCGGTGGCGTCCCCAGCCGCCGGTGTTGGGCTTGATCCGCCGGCCGAGGTAGATCATCGGCTTGACCAGCTCCCACATCTCGACGTCGCCCATGTCGCCCTCGGGGTTGAAGACGGCGGCGCCGTAGTCGAGGCCGTCGAGCACGTACTTGGCGCCCTGGCCCTGGGCGCCGATCTCAAAGTTCATGAAGCCGGAGATCTGCCCGTACTGGTCGAGCCCGCCACCCTGGGCGACGTTGCCGGGCACGGTGTAGGTGGAGACGATCTCCTCGATGTAGCCGCGCGACTGCAGGGCGCGGGAGACCGCGCGCAGGTAGCCGACCGAGGTGGTGAACATCGGCATCCAGGGGAAGGACGAGGAGCAGGGCGCCTCGCCGAGATTGGCCCAGCTGCCCTCGGTCAGCAGCAACTCGGTCGCGTAGTAGGCGCCGTCGTTGATTTTGTCGTTGCAGATCAGCGTCTGGGTGAAGAGGATCCACTGCATGCCCTGCTGGGCTGCCGGGGTGGCGTTGAAGGAGTGCCAGCCCCAGGCGGAGGAGCCGCGGAGGTCGGTGGTCCAGCGGCCGTCGCGGTCGACCACGGCCTCGTAGGCGCCGTGGATGATCAGGTCGCGCTGGGCCCGTTTCGGCAGGTTCTGCTTGTTGGCGTAGCGGGCCTCGGTGAAGCCGGCGGAGCGGTAGCGGCCGGGGACGAGCAGGCCGCGGACGCGGGACTTGAAGTCGCGGCGGCCATCCTCGATCGCCTCGCGCATGAAGACCTTGAACGGCTCCTCGCCTTCTTCCAGCACCAGCCGCTCGACCGCGTCGCGGATCATGTGGCAGCCGGCGAGGCGGGTGCGCTCGTCGAGCAGGTAGAGGCCGGGGGCGCGGCTCTGCATCGAGACCCGCTTGGTGTGCCACTGGGCGAGGGTGTCGTTCTCGCCGATCTTCATGCAGTGCAGGTCGATGCCGTCGTCGAAGCGGGTGGTCGGGGCGACCGGGACGCCGCCGGGGGTGGTCGCGCCGATGTCCATCACGTGGATCACACCGCCGGCCCAGCCGAGCAGCTCCCCCGGCTTGTCGGGGTTGAAGATCGGGACGAAGGTCTGGACGTCGGCGTTGTGGACGTCGCCGATCGTCGGCTGGTTGTTGGCGAAGATGTCGCCCGGCTTGATCCCCGGGTTGTCCTCCCACCCGTTCCGCACCATGAACTTGATCGCCTCGCTCATGGTGTGTACGTGGACGATGATCCCGGTCGAGAGCGCGACGTTGTCGCCCTCGGGGGTGTAGAGGGCGAAGCAGATCTCGCCGAGCTCGCGGACGATCGGCGAGGCGGAGATGTTGAGTGCGGTCTCGCGTGCGGTGACCATGCCGCCGCGCACCCGCGAGAAGAGCTTCTCGAAGTGCAGAGGGTCGGAGTCCTTCATCTCCAAGTCGGCGAGCCCGTGGTAGTGACCCGTTTCCTCGAAGCGCAGCTCGGAAGCGTCGAGCATCTCGGCCAGGGTTTGGCCGTCCCAGCCCAACGGAGCCGAGCGCTCCGGCTCGAGGACGCGGGTCTTGTCGATCGTGGCCATCGAGTCAGGCCTCCTTGTTCTCCAGGTGGAAGATGCCGTGCTCGTCGAGCCAGGCGCGGCGGTCGGGCGGGATCGGGAAGGTGGTGGACTCAGCCTCGAGCACGGCGGGGCCGGAGATGACGTGGCCGTTGCGGATGTCGTCCATCTCGTAGACGTCGGTGGTCGCGTAGCCATCGTTCCACCAGACCTCGCGCGTCTCCTTGACCGGCGGCGAGCCGGACTCGCGCGGCATCGTCGGCAGGGTCGGCTGCTCGATCGGGACCGAGCCCTTGACGATCGCCTGCGCGACCAGGTACCCGAGCTCCGACGAGGACGCCGCCCGCGCGTACATCCGCGTGTAGGTGGTCTCGAAGGACTCGATCAGGTCGGCGACGTCCTCGGCGCTGGCGATCTCCGGGCGCGGCGCGTCCACCTCGATGTCGACCAGCTGGCCGTAGTACTGCATGCGGACCATGTGGGTGAAGGAGACCTGGTCGGCGGAGTAGCCGGACTTGGCGAACTCGTCGCGGACGCGATCCTCTAGCGAGCGCCAGGCCTGGGTCAGCAGGCCGCCCATTTGCACCTTCTCCTCCTCGCTGTGAGTTGGGAGCAGCGGCAGGTCGACCTGGCGGTCGAAGCGGTACTCGAAGTCGGCGCAGGCGCAGCCGAAGGCGGAGAACCCGGCCGCCCACTCGGGGACCAGCACCTGCTGGTAGGGAACGCCGGCGGTGTAGCCGGCGACGTGCAGCGGGCCGCCGCCGCCGTAACAGAGCAGGGTGTAGTCGGCGGGGCTGTAGCCCTTGCCGAGGATGCGGCCGACGGCCTCGTTGCGCAGCGAAGTCTCGAACAGCTCGATCACACCGGCGGCCGCCTCCTCGACCCCGAGCCCGAGCGGCGCCGCGACCTGGCGCTCGACCTCGTGGCGGGCGCGATCGATGTCGAGCTGGACCTGGCCGCCGAGGAAGTACTCGGGGTTGAGCCGCCCCAGCACCAGATTGAGGTCCGTTATAGAGACCGTGTCCACCCCACCCTCGGGCCAGGCGGTGCCGATCATCGCCCCCGCGGAGTCGGGGCCGACCTCGGGGCGGCGGGCGTTGGGATCGATGCGGACGAAGGAGCCGCAGCCGGCGCCGACCGAGTCGATCTGCACCAGCGGCATGTTGAGCAGGAATTTCGCCATGTCGGGGGTCGTGGTGACCTCGTAGCGGCGGCCGGTCAGCAGGGCGATGTCGAAGGAGGTACCGCCGATGTCGGTGCAGAGCACGTTGTTGAGCCCGATCCGGTCCGCCAGCCAGCGGGCGCCGACGACGCCGCCGATCGGGCCGGAGACCAGGGTCGTTGCCAGCTGGTCGGCGTCGATCGAGATCGTGCCGCCGTGCGAGGCCATCACGCGGAGCTCGAAGGCGGCGCCGCGCTCCTTGGTGCGGTCGCGAACGGCGCGCAGGGTGCCGCGCGAGGGCTCGGCGGCGTAGGCCTCGATCACGGTGGTGTTGAGGCGAGGAAAGTCGCGGCGCGATGGGTAGAGCTCGGAGGAGACGAAGACAGGGCACTCGCCGTTGAGGCTGCGCTTCGCCTTCTCCTCCTCGACGATCTCCCGCACCCGCTGCTCGTGGGCGGGGTTGCGGTAGCTGAAGATCAGCGAGATCACGATGCCCTCGACACCGTCGTCGAGCAGCGCCTTGACCGCCTCACGGGCGTCCTCGTCGCGCAGCGGCAGCACCTCGTTGCCGAAGAGGTCGATGCGACCGCGGACGCCGTGGACCCGGTCGCGCGGGATCAGCGGGTCGTTGTGGTGGTGGGTCGCGATGTGCAGGCGGTCGGCGTAGGAGAAGCCGAGGTAGGTCTGGATCCCCCGCTCCATCTGCAGCGAGTCCTCCTGGCCGGCGGTGACCAGGGCGCCGACGCGGCGGCCCTTGCGGGTCAGCAGCCGGTTCAGCATCGCAGTGCCGCTGAAGACGGCCGACTGGATGCGCGGGAAGCCCTCCTCGGGGGTCGAGTCCCACTGGCGCATCGCGTCCTCGGCCGAGGCCATCAGCCCAACCGACTCGTCCTGCGGCGTCGTTTGTGCCTTGCCAACGACGAAGGCCCCGGAGTCGTCGACGATGAAGGTGTCCGTCATCGTCCCGCCAGCGTCGATAGCCAGTACGCGTGGGTCGTGCTCCTCTGCTCCCATGGGCCGACTGTAGGTCGGTGCGGGCGCGCTGTCGTCGTTCTCCCCAAACGATCACCGCGGGGCCGTTTGTGGTCTCACCACAAGAGGGCTAGCTTGGATCGATGGCCCGGAGCAGCGCCATTTCGGCCCCCCGCGAGAGCCGCGGCGAGATCGCCGCGCTGGTCGAGGAGCTCAGCGCCGAGCTCGACGACATCGCCGCTCAACTCGCGGACACGATCCACGAGCACCTCGACGAGCTCGACGACGACATGCGGGTCTGGACGCTGCAGAGCACGCGGGCCAACCTCGGGGTGATGGTGACGCTGATGCGCGAGGGCGCCGACCCGCGCTCGGTGACGGCGCCCCCGGAGGCGATCGGATACGCGAAGGAGTACGTGGTCCGCGGCCTCGACTTCGTCCTGCTGCAGCGCGCCTACCGCACCGCCCAAGGCGTGTTCGCCGGCATGATCCTCGAGCGCCTGCGCCAAGCCACCGACGACTCGGACCACCTAGCCGACGCGATGGGCTTCTTCAACGCCTGGATCTTCGCCTGGATCGAGGCGATCGAGCGCCAACTGACCGACGTCTACATGGCGGAGCGCGAGCAGTGGGTGCGGGGCGCGGCGGCGATGCGAGCGGCCGAGGTCCGGGCGATCCTCGGCGGAGCAGAGGTCGATGTGACGGAGGTGAGCGGTCGACTCGGCTACGAACTCGACCGCCACCACGTGGGCTTCGTGGTCTGGAAGGAGACGGCGGAGGATTCGCCGGGAACGGCGGGGGCGCTATTTGGCGAGATGGAGCAGGTTGCCGCCGCAGTAGCCGAGTCCCTTGGGTCGCGCGCGGCACTAACCGTCGCGCAGGGCAGACACCTCGCCTGCTGGGCGGGCCGACACGAGCCCCATCATCTCGGTGACCTGCGGGTGCCACGCGGTGCTGGGAAGGGACTCTCGGTGGCAGCAGGGACGCCAGCGCACGGAGTCGAGGGCTTCGTCCTCAGTCACCAAGAGGCGCTTCTGGCGCGGCGGGTCGCGCAGCTGCGAGGCGACAGCGCGGCGCGCGTCGCATTCCCCGAGGTAGCGCTGGAAGCCCTAATGGTCGATGACCCGGAAGCAGCCCGCCGTTTCGCCGCCCGCGAGCTGGGCCCCCTTACCGCAGAAGACGACGCCACCCGCCGCCTAGCCGCCACCCTCGCGATCTTCCTCGACGAGGGAGCCAGCTTTGCCCGCGCCGCCCGCCGCCTAGGCATCCACACCAACACGGTCACCTATCGCGTGCACCGTGCCGAAGAGCTCCTGGGTCACCCAGCATCCGAACGCCAGCTGGAGCTGCGGATGGCCCTGCGTCTCGCGAAGTATGGTTGATTAGTAGGGCTTCTTGTTGTATTCATATCGATATGAGTACACGTCAGTCCCATTGGACGCACGGCCCACGATCCTCCCTCTGGCTCCCCATGGTTCTCGCACTTTCAATCGCACTGCCCATCAGTAGCTGCGGAAGCAGTAGCGATTCGCCGGATAGCGGAACGGGAAACAAACCGGCCGCAACGAGCTCGGAAGCACTACCCCAGGAAGGCTCGTCCGTATCGACTGCAATACCGGGGAAAGTCGGCAGGGTCGTCGTCGACCAGGTCGGATTCACCCTCTACCACTTCTCTAAGGACAAGAAAGATAACGGCGACTCCGCTTGCTACGACGCTTGCGCCAAGGCATGGCCTCCGTACCTCACTCTCGCCATGCCGTGGGCTGCACAAAAAGCTAAAGCGTCCCTGATCGGGACGTTCAAACGCAAAGACGGCACCATGCAACTGACCTACGGCGGCTGGCCGCTTTACACCTACAGCAAGGACCGCGTAGCCGAGACCAAGGGCTTTGGCAGGGAGTCCTTCGGCGGTATCTGGTACCCGATAGACGTCAACGGCGACGTCGCGAGATGACCTGCACATCGAGAACAACACAGTTCGTCGGGCGTGCGGATTTTGCGCGCGCGCAGATCACGCACCTCCCATTACGCACGAGCTTCGGTAATTCAAGCGCATTTAGAAGAACTCGGGCGTAAATTACTTGACTGTTTGATTTTGGACATGGCAGTGTTGCCATACGCGAGGCCACTCCGGGCCCCGCTGAACCAAATCAGAATCAGTCAAGGAGGTCACCCAAAATGAACGGACGTAGAGCCATAGTCGGCCTATGCATGTTCTGCGCGCTGCTCCTCAGCGCGTTTGCTGCCCAGGGCGCCAGCGCCGCTAGCAATGGCACAACAGCATTCACATGCGTATCAACCCCCGGATCCGGGACGTTCAAAGCCGCCCACTGCAAGCCCAGTGACGCAGGCGGAACCGGCTTCACTCATGTGGAGGTGGCAGAAAACACCACAACAGAAGTATCGATAACGAGCGAAAAAACGAACGCCGGAACAACCGCAGCTACGCCAACGATTTTCAAAGCTGTGGTCGGCGGCGTTGAACTCAAACTCGAATCGACGGAAGTCCACGGCACGGGTACGATGGAAAACAAGAAAGACCCGACGACCGGCGAACATTACATCGAAGGAATCGCGAATATCACATACACAAATGTGAAAGACGTTGGCCCATCCGCGTGTGAAGTCTACACAGACGTCGGGGTAGGTGAACCTGACGGCGAAAAAGGCGTTGTCCACGCTGAAGTAGTAATGACCACGAAAGGACAGGGCGATTCGATTAAATTCACTCCAGTCGGAGCGAATTTTGCACAGTTCAACCTTCGGAACTGTAAAAACGCGGGTATTAACAATACATACAAAGTGATCGGGAGCGCGACATGCAAACCCGATGGGGCGACAATCAATTGCAACCACGCTGAACTGACAACGGCGAAAACGCTGCGGTTGCAAAGTGCAGTTGGGCCGGTAGCCGGGTACGAAAGCTCGGTGACAGTCAGTGCTCGGGCCAAAGGTGGAGGGGCGTTCACTCCGCTCAGCGTCACAACAAAAGAAACAACCTAGTACGCAGGAATTCATCCGTTCGAACCGTCGGACGAGGTGAGTGCAAGCCCAAGCGGACCGGCGGGCCTGTCGGCCCGCTTGGGCCACTGCACACAGCGTCCTCTCTAGGTACGTGTTAATATCGATGTTGGGAATGCAGGCTTGCCGGAGGGTCAATCCTCCGCAGTGCTGAAGGGGATGGCGAGGAGTTTTCTTCATGCAGGGTTTTGGACATTTGCAGCAGCGGGCAGTACCAAACAACGAAGCACCCTGGGGCGCCCGACTGATGATGCGGTGTGGTGTTGCCCTTGCGCTCCTCCTTTGGCACGGGTCATTTGGAGCCGTGCCGGCTCAGGCGGGGTTTGAGGGGGTTTCCCACTTCGCGGGTAGTCCCACGCCAGTCCTGGAAGGCAAATTCGCAGAAGAAGTGCAGCTCGGCGGGATCGGCGGGATTGCCGTCAACTACACCGGCGCTGGCGGAGTCGCTCCAGGAACTCTTTATGTGGCGGGCTCAGTGTCGGGCGAACTCCGGGTCGGAATGTTCAGCCGTGAGGATGACGGAAGCCTTGAATTCAGCGGGGGCTGGTCAGTAGCGGTGTTTGAAGGAGGGACCGTCGAGCACTGCGGCCCGTCGCCAAAATTCGCCGTGGCGTGCGACACGAGGCCCGACACCCCTCCAAGGGCAGTCGATGTCGATGTCGATCAGGTGACCGGCAATGTCTACGTGCTTGATGACGGAGTCTTTGCGCCCGGGCGACAAATGATCTCGGTCTACACCCCCGACGGTTCTGAAGTAATCACGAGATTTGGGGAAGAGTCAGTGGGCGGAGGGAAAACCGTAAGCACTCCGGAGCAGATCCACGACTCTCCATTCGTTGGCGGTATCGCCGTGAACGATGCGGGGGAGGTCTACGTCTTCGATCTCGACTTCGACAACTACCACCGGCTGATGAAGTTTGTCCCGACGACCGTCGGCGAGTTCGACGAATACGAATACGCGGGAACGGCGGAGGACATCGGGGCAGGGTTTGCGGGAGAAGGGAACAAACCGTCGGAGCCGGTCCTAGACGCAGAGGGGAACGTCTTCGTGGCCTCTGAACAGAGCTTCATCGAAACCTACGATCCCGCCAGCCCCGGCGACCCGCCGGTTTGCAGCTTCGAATTCGCCAAAGGCGGGATCACCGCTATGACCGTGAACCCGGAAACGGGCGAATCCTTCTTCTTCAGTACCAAGAAACCAAAGCGCCTCTACCAACTTGGACCCTGCAATCCGGCAACGGGCGAATTTGAGGGCGGGATCGTGGCCGAAATCGAAGTCGCGCCCGAACGCGCCGACTTGTGGGGTCTAACGCTTGATCCAGCGCGCAAATTTTCACCGAGTCGCCCGGCGGGCATCCTCTATGGTGCGGCACCGGGCCCGGTGCCCGATGTAGGCCCCGGTGAACCGGGCCAGAGTTCCCTCGGTTACATCTTTGCGCCAGCGGAAGAAAACCCGCCTTCGGTGGAGTCTGAGTCGGTCTCCAAGGTGACCGCAACCTCGGCGCAGCTGAATGCGATTATCAACCCCAAGGGCTTCAAGACCTGGTTCGCCTTCCAATACCTAACCGAGGCGGCCTACCAGCAGGCGGGGGAAAGTTTTGCCGGGGCCGCTGAAGCGCCTGCACGAGAAGCCTTCTTGGAAGGAACCGGATCTCCGGAGGCAGTCTCCGTGGTGCTCGCCGGGCTCTCGCCCGATACGGCCTATCGCTACCGGGTGCTGGCGGTGAGCCACTGCGCACCGGGGGAACCGGAAAAAGCCTGCGAAGACGCTGGGGCGGCCACATCCCTCCGCACCTACCCGTCGGGACTGCCAGGCCCGCCCGACAACCGAGCCTATGAGCTGGTTTCCCCGGCTTCCAAGCACGGCGGGCAGGTGCTGCCGGCCGACCCGCGGATCGGCACCTGCGGTGCGGAAATCGAATGCAAGCCGGGCGGCCTTTATGAACGCTTCCCAATGCAGAGCTCTCCCGACGGGGAGGAGGTGGTTTACGAGGGCACCCCATTCGGGCCCGGGGAAGGTGCGGCGGTCGAAAATCAGTACCACGCCGAACTCACGGACTCGGGATGGCAGAGCGCCAATCTAAGTCCCTCCCTGATGCAAAAAGAAGGTGGTCAAGGCTACAAGGCCTTTGACTCCGAACTCGACCAGGCGATCATCGCTCAGTCGCGCCCAACGCTCAGCTCGCAAGCCCCGCCCGAATACGACAATCTCTACTCCCAGCCGAGGGCCAATCCCCTGGCCCTTGCGCCGCTGGTGACCGCAGAACCGAACCGGGTTCCGACCGGCGGCGACTCCTTCGACATCCGCTACGTTGGCGCCTCTGCCGATCTCTCGAGGGTTTTCTTCGCGGCAAACGACGCGCTCACCGAAGCGTCGCCCTTTGCCCCGGCGGCCGAAGATGGCGGCCCCAGCAAACTCAACCTCTATGAATGGGAGCGGGCGACCCAACAACTGCGTCTTGTCAATGTCTTCCCAACCAACATCGCAACCAAAGCAGGCGCCAGCTTCCCCGCGGGCAGCGCCAACCCGATCTCCGCCAGCGGGCGGCGGGCTTTTTGGGAAGCCAACGGTCAGCTCTACGTGCGCGAGGACGCCGAAGAGACCACTGAAATACCTGACACTGGCGGCTTCCTCGCCGCAGCGACGGCGAACGGATCCAAGGTACTACTTGACAACGGCCACATCTATGACCTCGAAGAGAATAAAACCATTGACCTAACCGAAGGCAAAGGCAGCTTTGCAGGTATCGTCGGCCAAAGCGACGATCTTTCCCACGTTTACTTCATCGACACCGCAGTCCTAACGGGCGAAGAAGAAAACAGCGAGGGCGCCAAAGCCCAGGCCGGCAAATTCAACCTCTACGCATGGGAAGGGGAAGGCACGACCCGTTACGTGGCGACCTTGCTGGCCGAGGACAACAGCGAAACCCCCCTCATCTTGGTCAAGGTCAGTAGCTGGTCGCCTATCCCCTCATCTCGCACCGCACAGGCCAGTCCAAATGGTCGCTTCCTTGCCTTTCTCTCCCAGGCGCCCCTGACCGGCTATGACAGCACTGGTCCGTGCGACGGCAACCACGCAGGGGGCTTCATCCAGGTTCCCTGCCCGGAGGCCTTCCTCTACGACTCAGCGAGCGGTGAGCTCTCCTGCGCTTCATGTAATCCGAGCGGCGCCGATCCGCTTGGCTGGAGCGTGCTGCGACTGATCAAAGGGGCGAACTCACTTCCCCAATCGCGGTATCTGACCGACTCCGGGCGCCTTTACTTCGACAGCCAGGACTCGCTCTCCCAATTCGACACCAACGAAGGCTTTGAAGACGTCTATGAATTCAAGGCCCAGGGAATTGGAGGCTGCAAACGAGACGGCGGCTGCGTGGCGTTGATCTCAGCTGGGCGCGAAGGAACCGACTCCAACTTTCTGGCAATTGACCCGGCCGCCAGGAGCGTCTTCTTCACCAGTCGCGACCAGCTTGTGGAGGCAGACAAAGACGAATTGATCGACCTCTATAACGCGCGTGAAGAAGGTGGGGTCCTCCCAAAACCCGAACCGTCCCCTCAAAAGTTGCCATTGCAGGTCCCCCCGCTGGAACCCACCCCGTCCTCTCCGACCGCCAACGACCCGGGCAATGCGAAGCCAACCAAGCCCTGCAAGAAAGGCCAGGTCAAAAAGAAAGGCAAGTGCGTGAAGAAGCACAAAGCCAAGGGGAAACAACGGAAGAAAAATCAAAAGCGCGGAGCTGTCAAATGATCCGCCGTGCCTTCGCCTCCTTGCTCATCCCTCTTGCCTTTGCGGCATCGCCTTCCTTGGCCCAGGCGCAGTTCGGCATCACTCCCGGCACGACGACGGTCGAATTCCTCAACCGCAACGGCACCCTCGCCACCCAGGCCGGGTCTCACCCCTACGCCTTCACCCTGCACTTCGAGCTGAACACCGACTCTGAAGGACTAACCGAAGGCGGTGAAATGCGCACCGCTTTGACCGATCTTCCTCCGGGTCTGATCGGCAATCCATTGGCGGTCCCGCGGTGTCCGCGCCAAAGCTTCGAAGGCACGCTTCCCAACTGTCCCGTGGGCAGTCAGGTAGGCGTCTTGCGAGCTGTGCAGCCTGGTCTCAAAAGCGAAGCCGTCGGCCCCGTCTACAACCTCGTCCCGCCACCCGGAGTCGCTGCCCAGCTCGGCTTCAGCGTGGTCGAACTGACCGCCTTGTTCTCGGCCTCCATCAATAGCGAAGATGGCTACGGCGTCCGCATCGAAGCACCCGATCTTCCGACCGAAGTCAGCGACGCGACGGCGACGATCTGGGGCACCCCAGCCGACCCCGCCCACAACCCCGAACGCGGTCCCTCGGGCGGCTTGGCCTCCGACGCACCGCTACTTCCATTCCTCACCCTGCCAACCTCATGCGATTTCCCGCCCGAGACGACCGTCTCGGTGGACTCCAAACTAGCCCCCGGTGTCTTTTCCTCTGAAACTGCGCCGCTTCGCGATGAAGGCGGCGACCCCCAGTCTCTGACCGGGTGCGAATCGGTCCCCTTTTCGCCCAAAGTCGCCGCGACTCTCACCACGGCCGAGGCCGAGTCGCCCGCCGGCCTCGGCTTCGGACTGGCGCTGCCAAACCAGGGCCTTTTGAACCCCAAAGAAGGCGCGGTCACCGAAACCGAGCCCGAAGCGACGGTGGTAGAACTGCCCGAGGGGGTCACCGCAAATCCCGCAGCGGTTAACGGCCTCGCCGCCTGCACGCCGGCCCAGTTCAACGCTGCCAACGCCCCCTCCGGTCCGGATCAGGGCTGCCCAGAGAGCTCAAGGATTGGCAGCCTAGTCGCCAAATCCCCGCTCCTCGAGGAAGCAATTGAAGGCTCCCTCTATATCGCCACCCCCCATGACAACCCATTCGACTCCCTCCTCGCGCTGTACATCGTGGCCAAGGCGCCCGAAAGGGGAGTTTTGGTCAAGCAGGCCGGCGAGATCGAGGCAGACCCGATGACTGGGCAGCTCACCACCTACGTCGAAGGGCTACCGCCAGTTCCCTACTCCTCCTTTGAGGTACGTCTGCGCGAAGGGCCCCAGGCGCCCTTGATTGCACCAACTACCTGCGGCGAATATACGACTTTCGTCGATCTCTACCCGTTCTCCGATCCATTCATGGCGACCGAACGCAGCTCGCCCTTCACGATCAGCCGAGGTGCGAGCGGCCGTCCCTGCGCAAAGAGCGAAGCGCAGTTGCCAAACGGGCCAACCCTCCTCGCCGGGACGACGACCCCGACCGCCGGCCTCTACTCGCCGTTCGTCTTCAAGCTCACGCGCTCGGACGGGGAACAGCGTTTCGCCTCCCTGGAGGCAAGCCTGCCTGAGGGTTTGGTTGGACGCCTCGCCGGCGTTCCCTATTGCCCCGAGGCAAATATTGCTGGCGCAGCGGCACGAACCGCAGAAGGCTTGGGCGCCCTCGAGGCCTCCACCCCTTCCTGTCCTCCTGTATCCCAAGTGGGCACCGTCGTCGCCGGCGCGGGTGCCGGCCCGACCCCTTACTACGTGGGAGGCAAGGCCTACCTAGCCGGACCCTACAAAGGCGCCCCTCTAAGCGTGGTGATCATCACCCCGGCGATCGCCGGCCCCTTTGACCTCGGCGTCGTAACCGTACGCTCTGGTCTCTACGTGGATCCCTCCACCGCCCGAGTGAGCGTCAAGAGCGACCCACTCCCAACGATCCTCCACGGCCTACCACTCGACATCCGGTCAGTTTCGGTCTTAATGGATCGGCCCAATTTCATTCTCAACCCAACCTCCTGCGAAGCCAAGGCGATCACGGCTCGGGTGACGTCGACCACGGGCGCGGTAGCCAACCTTCAAAACCGCTTTCAAGTCACCGCCTGCCGGGGCCTAGATTTCTCCCCGAAACTTTCGCTTTCACTCAAAGGTGCGACCAAGCGCGCCGGACATCCTGCCTTCAGGGCGGTCCTCACTCAGCCCACGGGCCAGGCCAACATCGCCAGAGTCTCCGTCGCCCTGCCGCCGACCGAGTTCCTTGACCAAGCCCACGTCTCAAACCCCTGTACTCGTCCCCAATTTGCCGCTGGAGTTTGCCCACCGAGCTCCGTCCTCGGCAAGATCCGCGCCTTCACCCCATTGCTCGACCAACCTCTGGAAGGACCCCTCTACTTCCGGTCGAACGGCGGTGAAAGAGAGCTCCCCGACGTCGTTGCCGACCTAAACGGTCAGGTCCGCCTGGTCCAGGTTGGATTCGTCGATGCCCAGCACAAGAAAGGATCTGAAAAGTCCCGGATCCGCACCACCTTCGCCACCGTTCCCGATGCGCCGGTATCCAAAATCGTGATCGAGTTGAAAAGCGGGAAAAATCAAGGGCTCTTCGTCAATTCGACCAACATCTGCAAGGCCAAGAACCGGGCGATTGTGAAGATCCGCGGCCAGAACGGCAAGTCGTTTGACTCTAAGCCGAGAGTTGCCACCAGCTGCAGGAACTAGACGCACGTCCCCCGCGAAGCCTGGCCGAAGCAAGGCGGCCGACCACAACCCTAAAAGTGCTCAGAAGCCGCTTTTAGAACCGCTTTTGCGCGCTTCAACTTTTAGGTACGACATAGTATTCTTTGGGAACGTCGCCACTGACTGGCGAGATCTACAGGGAGAAAATCGAGGGGGAGACTCGACTCGATGACCAGGGAAAGGACACCAATTGTCACCTTGCTGGTCAGGGCTCTCCCCCCTGCTGGAAAGGAACCGGATGAAACGCTATAGGCACCCATTCCGCACGATCCGAGAGCCATTCGGCACTGCAGGGCTAATTGTTGCTTGTGTCGCGCTTGTGTTCGCGATGCTCGGCGGCGCCTACGCCGCTTCTCGGGACGGCAACGGCAAGCCGACCGCTTCGGCGGCTCAAGCGAACGCTTCTGTCAAGGCAAAGCGTGGACCGCGTGGCCCAAAAGGGGCGCCCGGCGCTCCTGGCGCACAGGGACCCGCTGGACCCGCTGGTCCACAGGGACCCCCCGGTGCGCAGGGCCCCGCTGGCTCGAAGGGCGATCCAGGTACCGTCGGAGCTACGGGACCAACCGGCAAAAACGGAACGAACGGTGCCGTTGGTCCCACCGGGCCCACTGGTCCCTTCGGATTCCTCCCGTCAGAAAAGACGGAGATGGGGACCTGGACTGCGGTGGGCTACTACGCGGCGGGCGCCCCGGTAGCGATGAGCTCCGTCTCATATCAGATTCCGCTTGAGGAACCTTCGGAAAAGGTCGTCTACCTGAACAAAACGGAAACCCAAAATTCCACGACGAACCCAGTCGAAGGTTGCGAACTGGAACTCGGTGAACCGGCTGCCATACCGGTCGCCCCGCCTGGGACGCTCTGCGTCTTCACCCGGGAAGAAGAAGGTGGCAAATTCAAATATGTCGGCATCGGGGAAAGCGGCGACACTCCTGCTGGCGCCCCACTGTTCATCGAACCGGATGAAGTCGAAGGGCTGATCGGCGTGGTGAACATGAACGGAACCTGGGCGGTAACCGCGAAATAGCAGTCCCCGCCGCCCTCTGAGTGCGAGAGGGCGGCGGGATATCTCCGTCGTTCGAATACTGAACAACGGTTCCGTCGGCGGTGATCTGGATCGTTTCGCGCGGTGGAGGCCGCCAGCACCTAGGAGGTGATGGCCGGGTGACGGGCGACTAGAGCGAGCCGCGGGGCATGAGCCACTCGCTGTGGAATTCGAGGTCGGTCCTCTCGAGGATCAGCTCGAAATCGTTGTCGTAGTGGAGAACGCCGAGTTCGTGGCGGTCGGCGAGGGCGGCAATGAATAGATCTGCCGGTGGCATACGATGGTGTCCGGCGCGGGAGAGTTGCGCTTGGGCGTCGAGCGCGATTCGTTCGACCCGCCGGTCGATGTGGATCCAGGGGAAGGCGACCATGCCGTCGTACAGATCGTCGTGATCGCCAGGGCCGCGAGCCGAGTAGCCGGCCTCGAGCAGGAGCGGCAGGCAGACCGCGATTCGACCGCTATCCAGATCGTCTGCGATCTCGTCGGCTCTCGGCTCCGGGAGGGAGCCGCTCCAAAGCCGAGCCCAGGCTGAGTTGTCAATCAGGAGCGAGGCGTTCACGTACGCGCCCAGCCGGTCCTTCGCACCTCTTCAGCCGCAGCCAGGTCGGCAAGGGGCTCGCCTCCCCGAATTCGATCGGTGATCCGCTTCCGTCGCGCGGCCGTGTCATCGCGCTCCGCCCGCAGCTGAGCGAGCTTCGCGTTTGCCCCGAGGATCACCAGCTCGCCCATCGGCAACCGGTCCTCCCCGATCTCCTCACGCAGCTCGTTGAGTGCGGCCTGCACCGGCGGCGTTTCGGTTATCGCGTGGCGACGTCGGCTCGTTGGCATCGGACTAGTGTAACACCGGGTGTCGCACCCCATCAAGCGACGCGCGCCTATCCGCGCGTGCACCCTTTGGCGCATTGACAGCGAGCGCGGCGTGAACGACGCTCCTTTGCTCAATGTCCCCTGTGCAAAAAGGAGTGTCTCGACATGAACGGACGTAGAGCGATCATTGGCCTGTGTGCGCTTTGCACGCTGCTGGTCAGCGCCATCGCTGCTCAAGGAGCTGCAGCGATCACGGGCACAACAGCGTTCACATGCACGGAAAAAGCAGGAGGGGGATTCACCGACGCCCACTGTAAAACGAGCGGGAGCGGGAATTTCCAACACGTTGCAATTGCGCAAGACACGAAAACAGAAGTCACGGTAACCAACGAAACCACAGGAGGCGCCAGAGAACCGTTGGGATTCAAAGTTACTATCGGTGGAGTTCCGCTAGCACTCGGGGCGGGAGCTATCAACGGCATAGGATCGCTTGAAAACAAGGTAGCGGCATCAGGCGAGCACTACGTCAGTGGCACCGATATGTTCCCGGTGGAAGAAGTCAGCGCCACCGAAGGAGCAGGATGTAAACCATTCGCGTTCGGTAACGGCACAGGTAGCGGTGGTGTGGGCGAACCAGGAATTGTGATCCTCAACGTGTTGACCGCGACGACGGAAGGGCAGGGAGACGCGGTGAAATTTTCTCCCGCCAGCGGAGAAAGCTTGGCATCCTTCACGATTCAGAGTTGCTCAAACACGGCTCTGAATGGCACCTACACCGTTGTCGGCAGCGCCAAGTGCATTCCAAGTGGAGCGACATGCAAATTCACCGAGGCCGAAGTTACAGCAGCCGGCACGCTGCGATTGAATAGCGCGGCTGGTCCTAAAGTTGGTATTTCGGGCACGCTGACATTTAAAGGCAGGGCAAACAGCAAAGAGTCCTACACCCCGCTCAGCCCAACAACAGTCGGAACATAATTTCTCTAGTCGGCGCTGATCTGCACCAGCAGCTTGCCCATGTTGGCGCCGGTAAAGAGCTGATTTAGGGCGTCGGGGGCGGTTTGGAGGCCGCCCTCGACGATCGTCTCGTCGTAGTGGAGCTTGCCTTCGGCTACATGGCGGAGCGCGAGCAGTGGGTGCGCGGCGCAGCGGCGATGCGTGCGGCCGAGGTACGGGCGATCCTCGGCGGGGCTGAGGTGGATGTGACCGAGGTGAGCGGTCGGCTCAGCTACGAACTCGACCGCCACCACGTCGGGTTCGTGGTCTGGAAGGAGACGACCGAGGATTCGCCGGGAACGGCGGGGGCGCTATTTGGCGAGATGGAGCAGGTTGCCGCCGCAGTAGCCGAGTCCCTTGGGTCGCGCGCGGCACTAACCGTCGCGCAGGGCAGACACCTCGCCTGCTGGGCGGGCCGACACGAGCCCCATCATCTCGGTGACCTGCGGGTGCCACGCGGTGCTGGGAAGGGACTCTCGGTGGCAGCAGGGACGCCAGCGCACGGAGTCGAGGGCTTCGTCCTCAGTCACCAAGAGGCGCTTCTGGCGCGGCGGGTCGCGCAGCTGCGAGGCGACAGCGCGGCGCGCGTCGCATTCCCCGAGGTAGCGCTGGAAGCCCTAATGGTCGATGACCCGGAAGCAGCCCGCCGTTTCGCCGCCCGCGAGCTCGGCCCACTGGCCGCCGAGGACGACGCCACCCGCCGCCTCGCCTCCACCCTCGCGATCTTCCTCGACGAGAGCGCCAGCTTCGCCCGCGCCGCCCGCCGCCTAGGCGTCCACACCAACACCGTCACCTACCGCGTGCACCGCGCCGAGGAGCTCCTGGGGCACCCGGCGACCGAGCGCCAGCTCGAGTTGCGGATGGCGCTGCGGCTTGTGGGTTTGCTTGATTAGTCGGGCCTTCCTTTGATGAATTGATTGGCCATGGGAACGAGGGGGCGCCGCCTAAAGACTGGCTCCGTATCCGTGCGGCAGGGCTGATCGTGCTCGTAGCGTTAGCCCTCATTGGATGCGGCGGCAGCGATAGCACGTGTACTACCAGCGGCGGCAACAACGGCAACGAAGAATCGACCGCCGCGGAAACCGAGCCATCGAACCCCGAACCCGGATCGGCCGTCTCCGCCGGGATCTCTGGGAAATTCGGCAGGTGGTCCTCAACCAGCTCGGCATCACCTTCTACGTCTTCAGCAAGGACAAGAAAGGCAGCGGCGAATCGGCGTGCTAGCCCTGATCCACCGGTAACGACTTGAGGAACACCTACGGGAGCGTCCTCTTGGCTCTTGAGAATGCGGTTTGCGAAGACCCAATCTCAAAGCCAGGAGGACACCCGGAAGGTGAAGACAAGACAGACGCGCCAAACCGTAGAAGTCCGAGCGGACGGCGAGGCCTCGTCTCCCACGCCGGCGCCTTCCTGCTGGTCGAGCTGGCCGACCGGCTGGAGCTGACCGCGGCCCTCTCGGCGGCGATGGCGCCGAGCCGCGAGCGCCGCTCAACCACGACCCAGGTGTCGTGCTGCGCGACCTCGCGGTCGCGGTCGCTGACGGCGGCGATTACATCTCAGACAGCCCAAGCGCATCCGCCAGCGCCTTCTGCACGTCGCCGGGCGGGATCGTGCGCTCGGGCCGGCGGGTGGCGCTGCGGCTGCCGCGCAGCTGGCCTGGGCGGAAGCGCTGGTCGCGGCCTTCGCGCGGCTGCGGGCGCTGCCAGTCGCCTCGAGCCCCTAGCGACGAATCGTCCTCCCGGAACATCGGCCCGATCTTCACGCCCGCCGGCTTCGGCCTGCCCGCGATTGGGGAGCCGGGGGCTGGGGCCAGCCTCCAGAGCGATAGGGCATGGAGCGCTGCGCCGCAAAGCGCTCACAAGCAACGCGCGACGATGGCCTTACGTTCGGTCATTCTCAATCAGTCTTCCTCTCGGATTGTTTAGGCCTGCTCCGCGGAGTCTTCCGGAGCAACCCGAGAGTCGCTCCCACCTCTTGCCTTGTCATCGGCCGATGCGCGCACTCGCTGAACCTCTGCGGGGAGCCGATCCGCGCACCCCCACTACCCCTTGCAGCTAGTCGCCACCTTCGGCTTCGAATCGATCCGCTTCCCATTCTGGCCCCGCATCTTCACGATCGCCTGGTTGGCGGTCTTGCAGATGTTGGCCGAGTTGACGAAGAGGCCCTTCTTCTTGCCGGAGTTGAGGCTCAGGACGGCTTTGGAGACCGGCGCGTCGGGCACGGTCGCGAAGGTGGTGCGGATCCGCGACTGTTCAGAGCCCTTCTTGTGCTGGGCGTCGACGAAGCCGACCAAGATGAAGTGGACCTGGCCGTTGAGGTCGACGACGACATCGGGCAGTTCCCTTTCGCCGCCGTTCGATCGGAAGTAGATCGGCCCTTCGAGCGGCTGATCGAGCAGCGGCGTGAAGACCCGGGCCTTGCCGAGGACAGAGCTCGGCGGGCAGCTATGCGCATTGAACTGGGGCCGCGTGCAGGGATTCGAGACATGCGCCTGATCCAGGAAGACGGTCGGCGGCAGCGCCACCGAGGTGCGGGCGATGTTGGCCTGGCCCGGGGGCTGGGTGAGGACGGCCTTGAAGGCGGGGTGCCCGGCCCGCTTGATCGCCCCCTTCAGCGAGAGCTGGAGCTTGGGGGAGAAGTCGAGGCCTTTGCAGGATCCGACCTGGAAGCGGTTCTGCAGAGGGGCGGTGGCGCCGGCGGTCGAGGTCACGCTGGCGCTGATCGCCTTCGCTTCACAAGAGGTCGGGTTAAGGATGAAGTTGGATCGCTCCATCCGCACCGCGACCGACCTGACGTCGAGCGGCAGGCCGTGCAGGAGCGTCGGCAGCGGGTCGCTTCTGACCGTCACCTTGGCCGTGTTCTCATCGACGTAGATGCCGGCCCTGACGACGACGACTCCGAGGTCGAAGGGGCCGGCGATCGCCGGGGTGATGATCGCGAGGCTCAGCGGGGCGCCTTTGTAGGGGCCGGCCAGGTAGGCGTGGCCGCCGACGTAGTAGGGGGTCGGGCCGGCGCCGGCGCCGGCGGTGACCGCTCCCACTTCTGAGGCAGCCGGGCAGGAGGGCGAGGCGGCCTCGGCGCCGCCCTGGTCTTCCCCGGAGCGCGCCGCCGCGGCGGCGATCGCCGACTCCGGGCAATAGGGGATGCCGGCGAGCTTCGCGGTCAGGCCCTCGGGCAGGGTCGTCTCGAGCGAGCTCAGGCGCTGTTCGCCGTCATTGCGGGTGAGCTTGAAGACGAAGGGCGAGTAGGCGCCGGCGAGCGGCGCCGTGGTCCCGGCGGAGAGCGTCGGGGCGAAGGGCAGCTGCCCTTCGGTCTTCGCGCAGGGGGCACCGCCGGTTCCCTGGCTGATCGTGAACGGGGCGCTTTGCACGGTTGCGGCCTCAGGTTCTGAGAAGGGGAAAAGGACGGCGGTGGTGGAGTAGGTGCCGCAGGTCTGTGGGGTGATCAGGGGGGCCTGCGCCCCTTCGCGCAGGCGCACCTCAAAGGAGGAGTAGGGAACCGGTGGCAGCTCTTCAACGATCGAGGTGAGCTGGCCGGTGAGTGGGTCGGGCTGGACCTCGACCGCCTGCTTGACCAAGACTCCCCTCCCGGGGGCTTTGGCGACTATGTAGAGGGCGAGGAGGGAGTCGAAGGGGTTGTCGTGGGGGGCGGCGACGTAGATGGAGCCCTCGATCGCTTCCTCAAGCAGCGGCGAGTGAGCGACCAGGGTGCCGACCTTCGAGCTGGTCGGGCAGCCCTGGCTGGGGCCGGAGATCTCGGTCGCGGCGTCGTATTGAGCGGGAGTGCAGACGGCGAGGCCGTTCACCACCGCCGGGTTGGCGGTGAGCCCGGCGGGGAGCCTCAGCACCGTCGCCTCGGGCTCGGTTTCGGTCACCGCGCCTTCTTTGGGGTTCAGCAGGCCCTGGTTCGGCAGGTTCAGCTGGAAGCCGAGACCGGCGGCGCTCTCGGCGGCAGAGCTCGAGGGCGCGGCGAAGACTTTGGGCGAGAAGGGGACCGCTTCGCAGCCGGTCAGTGACTGCGGGTTGCCGGCTTTGTCTCGCATCGGCGCGGTTTCACCGACGAAGAGGCCGGGGGCGAGTTTGGAGTCGGCTTCAACGGTGATCTCCGGCGGGAGCTCGCAGGAGGTGGGCATGGTGAGGAAGGGAAGTAGCGGCGCATCGGAGGACAGCCCACCTTCGTTGCCGCGTTCGGGATCGTGGGAGGAATCGGCCGGGGTGCCCCAGATCGTCGCCGTGACTTCGCTTGCTTCAAGCGGCAGGTTGGCGGCTTCGACGTGGACGCTGTAGCCCTTGTCGGGGTCGACCGAGGCCGCGAGCAGGGCGGTGAAGCCGACCGCGGTGAAGCCGAGCTGGGCCGCTACCCCCGGTGGCGGGGTGAGGTTGTAGAGAGGGCCGAAGGCTTCGGTTTTGAGGCCCGGCAGGACTGCCCGCAGCACTCCCACCTGGGTGCTTGCCTCACAGCTCGGCAGGGCGCCTTCGAAGCTCTTGCGCGGGCAGCTCGGCACTGCCTGCGGGTTTCCGATCAGGCCGGGGGGCAGATCGGAGAGGGTGTCGCGCATTTCCCCGCCTTCGGTGATGCCATTTTCATCGGTGTTGAGCGCGAAGTGGACGGTCAGGGCGTAGGGGTGGAAGCCCGCCTGGGTGGTCAGGGTGCCGTCGCTGTTCAGCGCCGCGATCGAGGTCGAGCCGGGCTCGATGCCGAAGTCGGCCTGAGCGACGCTCGGCACCACGAAGACGAGGAGCACGGTGAGGAGAGTGGTGGCGCGGCGGATCATCTGGCGGCTCCGGTCTTTCGGCTTGCTTCCTTGCGGGTCTCGCGGCGGATGGAGAGCTGTGTAAATCCCTCTTCCTCGGCGGCGAGGAGGAGGTCCAGCCGGCCCCCTTGACCCTGGCCAGTCCAGGCGCCATAGACCTGCCCTGAGGGTGAAGAGGAGGCCTGGCGGCGAAGGAGGGAGAATGCGGCGGCGAGCAAGAGGGCCGAGAGCCCGAGCAGGAGCCCCCGCCGCAGATCGGCCAGGGAGGTCTCAGAGCCGACCCCCCAGGCGAGCAGGGCGATGATCCCGAGGGCGAGCGCGGCGCTGATCACTTCCCACCTCCGCGCTTTGCCTTGTTGCCGCTCTTCTTCTTGGGCTTGTGCTTCTTCACGCACTTGCCTTTCTTCTTGACCTGGCCTTTCTTGCAGCCTTTGGGCGGCGGGACGTTGCCGGGGTCGTTGAGGGTCGGAGACGCCGGGGTCGGTTCGACGGGCGGGACCTGCAGAGGCAGCTCGCCGGGAGTGGATGGGGCGTTTTCAGCGAACCCGCCCCCTTCGCGCGCGTCATAGAGATCGATCAGCTCGTCTTGGTCGGCGGGCAGGAGCCGCTCGCGAGTGGTGAAGAAGACGTTCTTGGCGCTCTGATCGATCGCCAGGAAGTTGGAGTCGACCCCGTCGCGCCCGGAGGAGATCAGCGCCACGCAGCCGCCTTCGCGACCGCAGCTCCCGGTCCCCTCGGCTTCGTATTGGTAGACGTCTTCGACCCCTTCGTTGGTGTCGAGCTGGGAGAGCGATTCCTGGCTGTCGAAGTAGAGGCGGCCGGAGTCGAGCAGGTAGCGAGGCTGGGGCAGGGAGCTCGGCACCACGGCCGGCGCCTTGATCCGCCGCAGGACGCTGCCCCCGAGCGAGGAGGCCCCGCTCGGGTTGCACGAGGCGCACTCGAGCGCGCCGCTTTCCGAGTCATAGAGGAAGACCTCCGGGCAGGGAAAATCGACGAGTTTTGGGGGGTTCCCGGTCGTAGTGCAGGGCCCCTCGTTGTCGTATCCCGTCAAGGGTGCTCGTGAGAGGAAGGCAAGATAGCGCCCGGCCTGGCTCGCCTGCGCGGTCCGCGCGAAGGGAAAGGGGGACCAGTCGTTACTTGGGAAAAGTCCGTCGCCGTTGTCCTGAGCTGCCAGCGTCGCCACGTAGCTCGTCGTCCCCACCCCTTCCCAGGCGTAGAGATTGAATTTGCCCGCCTGGGCGACGGCGCCCTCGCTGTTCTCCTGTTCGCCGGTGAGGACTTCGGTGTCGACGAAGTAGACGTGGGAGAGATCGTCGCTTTGGCCGGCGATGCCTTCAAAGCCGCCTTTGCCTTCGCTCAGGTCGACGCTGGCTTCGGCTTCGAGGTCATAGAGGCTCCCGTTGGCGAGCAGGACCTTGGAGCCATCGGTCGCGGCGCTTAGGAACTTGGCCGCCGGGCCCGAGCCGGGGATCGCCACCGTCTCCGCGGCGCCTTCACGCACGAAGACCTGCCCCGCTTCGCTTGACCAGAAGGCACGGGAGCCGTCGGCGGAGATCGAGTTGGCGCTCGCCACCCCGAAGGAGGAGCCGGCTTTGGCTTCGGTGTTACCAGGCAGGACGTTGACCAGGCGCAGCTGCCCCGTGGCCCGCTCCCATTCGTAGAGGTTGGATTTGCTCGGGCCGCCGTCGAGCGCCGCCGGCGCCACCGGGGTCGCTCCAGTCAGGGCGTCGTTTGCTTCGAAGTAGACGCGTGAGAGGTCGGCCGAGGCGCCGGCGTAGTTGAGCTTGAATTCGCCCGAGCCGGTCGGCGGGCGGCTGGGGGGTTCGCTCGCCACCAGCGGCGTCACCGCGAAGGGGCTCAGCGTTGACTGGGCGTAGAGGTTCTTGTATTCGGGCGGGGCCGAGCCCAGCACGGGGCGCGGCTGGCCGAGGATCGCCTTGGCGAGCGCCTGGTCATAGGCCAGGTAGCCCGGCGCCGCCTTCTGCAGCAGCGAGGGGGTTGGGTTGACCGTCAGCCAGCCCGACTCGCTGCGGCGGGCGATGTAAGCGTTTTCGATCGGGGCGCCGACGCCGCCGCCGAAGTTGGTTCCCTCATAGGCGACCGCGTCGCCGTCCGGGGCGCTCAGCATCGGGTAGTGCTCGTAGGTGTCGCCGGGCTTGCATTCGATGGGCCCGCAGCTGGAGATCTGCGGCTCGGCCGGCAGCACCTGCTCGCCGTTCTTGTTCGCCGGGGAGACCAGCTCATAGGCGCGGCCGTCGGGCAGGCCCGCGATCCCCGCCGGGTAGGTGCGAAGGCTCTTGACATCCCCGCTGACTTCGCAGATTTTTCCCGGTTCCCCGGCTGAGCAGTGGCTCCTCGCCACCGCCCGGAAGCGGTAGGCCGTGTCCGCTTCTAGACCCGAAAGCGTCGCCCCGACCGCCTCTGGGGCGCCGGTGCCGCTGAGGAAGGCTTCCCCGGCTGGGGCCTCTGGCGCGCCCTCGAGGCTTTCGCCCGCTTCCTGGTAGGCGGCCTCGGTCAGGTACTGGAAGGAGTAGCGGGTTTTGAAGTTGTTGGGGTCGATCACCGCGCGCAGCTGGGCGGAAGTCGCTCTTACCAGGAGGACCGACTGCTCGAGGATCTCGGGTGGGGTTTCCTCGGCCGGGGCGAAGATGTAGCCGAGGGAGCTCTGGCCGGGTTCGCCGGTGCCTTCGTTTGGTACCGCTGCCGGCGCCGCACCATAGAGCACCCCCGCCGGTCGCCCCGATGAGAACTGCCGCAACGGGTCGTATGCCAAACCATATAGATCGTCGCGTTCAGGCTTGACTTCGGTTTCCCCGATGATCGCTGCTCCACCGCTGCCTTCGAATTTGCCCGTCGCCGGGTTGCAGGGACCGAGTTGGTAGAGGCGCTTGGGGAGCTTGTAGCTGAAGAAGAAGGGGGTGCCGGCGAACGGGTCGACCGTGATCCCTCTGATCCCTCCTTTGTTGAATTGGAAGCTGCAGGCGGGTGGATCACCTGGTTGGGCAAAGTCGTACATTTCAACGAAAGTTTCCTGCGACGCGACATAGATATTGCCCGCGGCATCCAGCACCGGCTTGGAGGGCTGCCCTTTCGTACCGAAACCGGTCCCGATGTCTTCTGCCGTGCCCGCATATTCGTACTCGTCGTATTTGCCCGGAACTTTCGGAACGAACTTCATTAGTCGGTGATAGAAGCTATCGACAGGGTTGATGTCGAAGACGTAGACCTCGCCATTATCATTCACGGCGACCCCCCCCGGCACCTGCGACTTATGAATTTTCTCCGGGCTTTCTGCCGTTTTGTCGCTTTCGGGAGCCAACTGTCCGAACCGCGTGATTTCTTCCGAGCCATCGGGAGAGTATGCGGCGATCAGCGTTCGCTCCGGCACAGAGATCTCACCGCTGAATGCGTAAACGTTGCCGGTGCTCTCATCGACATCGACATCGACCTTTCCGGCCGGGTCATCTGCCCGCGGTTTGCATTCGGTCGGCGTGTTCAGATCAGGGCCGCAGCGTTTGTAGGGCCCTTCCAGTTCTGGTACCTCCCAGGCAAGACTAAACTTGAGCCCCCCGTCAGTCTCCGGAGTGAACATTGCGATCCACAGGCCCTCGTCCACAAAGGTCGCCGCGTAGACCGTCCCTGCTTTTACTCCGCCAGCGCCAGTGTAATTTACTGCCATCCCCCCGACGGCGCCGAGTTGTACTTCTTCCTCGAATTCTCCCGTGATCGGCGTGGGGCTTCCGGCAAAGTAGTCGACCCCCTCAAGTGCGGCCTTGGCAGAGTCCCCCGTGAGCAAACCGAGGAGAACGCAGGCGATCACCGCGACACAGACTGAGAGTCCCCGCTGCTTCACGCCTCCGCCGGGCAGTGTCATCTTTGAAGTTCCTTGTCCCACGGATGAGTGTGCCGGCCCTCATTCATGCAGATACCTCTCCCCTCAAGCGCCCTACGTGTAGCCAATTTACCGACGTACTCATACCGACGTACTCATACCGACGTACTCATACCGACGTACTCATACCGACGTACTCATACCGACGTACTCATACCGACGTACTCATACCGACGTACTCATACCGACGTACTCATACCGACGTACTCAT
>Ga0307503_10000148_pt1 | contig 27137 bp, 35 predicted proteins | sample 17_S_MG_FD_194514 | JGI IMG/M metagenome (GOLD analysis project Ga0307503, IMG submission 194514) | Soil microbial communities from Populus trichocarpa stands in riparian zone in the Pacific Northwest, United States - 17_S | ecosystem: Environmental > Terrestrial > Soil > Riparian zone > Trees... | reverse complement strand
CGCGGCCCTCTCGGGTTGGATCGAGCGCTACAACTACCGGCGACGACATGGCGCCCTCGGCCACCGGCCGCCGATTCAGCGGCTACGGGAGCTCAGTGGGAACAACGTGGCTGGCATCTACAGCTAGCGCATCGGCTTCCTGCCGTAGACGCTCCGGGTCGTCCAACTCCTCGCCTTGATCGGAAACCACGGTGGTCGCCTGTCCCAGGGGCGGGCGTTCGGCGAACAGGCCGTCAGACTCGGTCGCGCTCATCCGCACGACTGGACCCTCGACGACAACCTGTTGCAGCGTCTCCCGCCAATAGAGCGTTCCTGCGGCTCGCGGGTTGATCGCGAGATCCCGTCCCTTGCGGCTGTTGGAGCTGAACGCGAAGGCGATCGACGGACTTGCCTGCTTGAGCAGGACGATCCGGTTGGAGGGCCTGCCGACGGCATCCGCGGTTGCCAAGGCCAGCGCCCGCGGCTCGCGCACGCCGCGCGCGTCGGCGCCCTGCAACCAGGACTCCAGCAGCGACAGCGGCTCGTCAGGGGGCGCGTCGAACTCAGGCAAATCGAGGCTTGGGTCCCCCGAGAGCGTTTCGACCGGCTTGCGCACTCGCAGAAGCCTATTCTCAGCGCTGCCCATCCGATGAGGTAGCCGGGACAAGCGGCCGATGAGCTCGACTCGACGGTCAGCGCTGAGGGCTTACACAACTGGATAAGGCGGTTTGGCCGCGCGGCCATTGCCGGCTTGCCGACAGACATCGAGAATGGTGAGAGGCGATGACCATCCCGTCATTTGAGGAGAATCAATCTTTGAATCCTCACAGTGTCTTCAGCGGATGGACGAAGGGGCTAGGTGGGTCAAACATAGGCACCGGGCTAGCATCGGAACATGGAGATCCTGGTGGTCGAGGACGAGCCTGCAATCGCCGACTTCCTCGGGCGGGGCCTTGAGGCGGAGGGATACGACGTAATTACGGCCAACGATGGGATCGAGGGTGAGCGGCTGGTTCTCGGTGGCAACGTTGACATCGTCATCCTCGACCGGATGCTGCCGGGACGCGACGGGATCGAGATGCTGGCCGCGATCAGACGGGTCAAGCCAACCTTGCCTGTGATCGTGCTGACCGCCAAGGGTGAGATCGCAGATCGCGTCGAAGGCCTCGATATGGGCGCGACTGACTACATGACCAAGCCCTTCGCCTTCGAGGAGCTGCTCGCGCGGGTAAGAGCTCGCCTCCAACAACCTGACACCCAGGTCGCGACCGTGCTGGAGGCTGGGGGCGTGCGACTTGACCTGCTGGCGCGCCGCGTCGAGCGCGGCAGTCTCTCGGTCAACCTTCCCGAGCGCGAGGCCGCACTGCTCGCTTACCTGATGCGACGCCCCGGCCATGTCTGTACACACCGAGAGATCCTCGCCTCGGTCTGGGGCTACGACCACGATCCCGGCACCAACATCGTTCAGGTCTACATCGGCTACCTGCGCAAGCGCCTCGCCCTGCCCGACTCCCCCGCCCCGATCGAGACGGTCCGCTCAGTCGGCTACCGCTTGGCGGAGCGAAGGTGAGGAGGGCATGGTCGCGCCTCGGCCTGCGTGGCAGGCTGGCGCTCTCGATCGCGGCGATAGTCCTCGCCGCCTTCACGGTCGTCTTCGTCGCGGTCCGTTTGGAGATGAGAGATGAGCGGGCGACGATCAAGCGCGAGGAGCTTCGCGAGGCCGGCGGCGGCGCGGTGCGGGCGGCCCCAGATGCGGGCGAGACGAGCCCGTTGTCGCCGATCGAGGATGCTCAGTCCGAGGTGCAGAGGGCGTTCCTGCTCGCCGGCGGGCTCGCCCTCGCGGCAGCCCTGCTCGCCGGCTACCTACTGGCTGCGCGCACTGCCGCGCCGCTCAGGCGGATGGCAGCCACTGCCGCTGCGGTCGACGCCGGAGACCTGACGCCGCGCATCGGGCTAGAGGCCTCCGCGGCGATCGAGGCGCGCACTCTGGCGGAAGCCTTCGATCACATGCTCGACCGCCTCGACGACGCCTTCTCACGGCAACGGCAGTTCGTCTCCGACGCCTCCCACGAGCTGCGCACCCCACTAACCGCGATTCGCGGTCAGCTCGAAGTCCTGACTCGCAGCGCCAACCCAACCCCGGCAGAGCTTCAACGGGTCGAGAGCATGGTGCTGACCGAGATGGCAAGGATCGAACGACTGGTCGACGATCTGCTCACCCTCGCCCGACTCGACGAGGAGGCGCCGCTGCAGCGCGAAGGGATCTCGCTCGCGCCCTACCTGCGGCGCCTCGCCGAAGAGGAAGCGCTCGGCGACGTCACAGTCGGCGAGCTTCCGCGCGGCACTCTCCACGCCGACCCTTACCGGCTGACCCAGGTAATCCGCAACCTGCTCGTCAACGCCCGCCGCCACGCCGGGCCGACGGGGTTGGTCGCAATCTCCGCTGAGGCGCGCGGCGCGCGACTAACAATCCGCGTCGATGACGACGGCCCTGGGATCTCCCCAGCCGACCGGGAGCGGGTTTTCGGGCGTTTCCACCGCAGCGAGGCCTCGCGCGCTCGCGATTCCGGTGGCAGTGGCCTCGGCCTGGCGATCGCCCGTTCGATCGTCGAGTTGCACGGCGGTCGGATCTGGGTGGAGGGCTCCCCTCGGGGCGGAGCCCGGATCGCTTTCGAGTTGGACGGGTTCGAGCCTCAGCTCGGAACCGCGTAGATCTGCCCGCCCGCCTCCAGCACTTTCTTCGGCGCCAGGCCGCTGGGCGGCGGACCCGCGATCACTTCACCGGTTTCGGCGCTGTACTCGCCGCCGTGGCAGGGGCAGACGATGACGCCGCCTTCGTAGCCGACCGTACAGCCGGCATGGGTGCAGACGGCGCTGAAGGCCTTGAGGCTGCCGTCAGACCCGCGGATCAGGATGTCGGGAGAGCCGTCGGCGGGGTCGCCGTAAGTCGCAGCCTGTCCCCTGGGAAGACGACTTGCGGGGCCGAGCTTGACGGCGCCGCTGGGGACCGAGGAGGAGCCCCCCGCCGGGTTGGATCCTCCGGCGCTGCCGCCGCTCCCCCCCGTGCCACTCTTCGAGGAGCCGCCGGCGCCCGACCCCCTGGAGCCCGCAGTCAGCACTCGCGGCCCCGAATAGTTCCCCTTTGCCAGGGCCGAGATGCCGGCGATCGCCAGCGCCATCCCGGCGAACTCCGCCAGCAGTACCCGGCGGGTCGAGGTGGCGGTGACCTCTCCCCCTCCCCCATCCTCCACCGGTCGCAGGCGGGTGCGCCTCACCATCGCCGCCGAGGGCTGCTTGGCGACGTTGTCGAGGGCGGGCTGGCCAGTCGCTCCGGCGAGCACGAACGGCAGCCAGGCGAAGGAGAAGACGAGGTCGGGGCCGAGGAAGTAGGGCGTGGTGTGCCAGCTCGCAGTGAGGAAGAGGACGAGGTTGAGCCCCATCCCGGCGGCAGCCGCGATCCGGGTGAAGAGCCCGGCGGTGACCAGGAGGCCGATCAGGATCTCGGCGATCGCGACCCCAACCCCTGCCAGCCCCGGGTGGGGCAGGGCGAAGGTCCGCAGGACGAAGCCGCCGGGAGTCCCGGCGGCAAAGCCGTGCAGCTGAGTGCCGATGTAGGTCGGCGCCCCGGGGTGCAGGAAGCCCGGGTCGCTCAGCTTCTGGATGCCTGCGTAGACGAAGGTGACGCCGAGGAACAGACGCAGCGGGAACAACGCCAGGGCGGGCGATAGAACCGGCGCGCGCCGCCGCGATCGCGGCGGTGGCACCGGATCGAAGTCCGGGCTGTCGACATCCTCATACATCGGCCACCACAGTCGAGCCGACGGCTAAACGCCTGCTCAGGACAGGATGAGAGACCTCTCACTCGAGCGTTAGCCGGCCATAAGCGTGCCTCGCGAGCATCGCCAGCGATGCGCCCCGCCGAGACCCTCGCCGACGCGATCCGAGCCGAGCGCCCAGCACAGCCGCGCCGCGACGGCGTCGCCGGCAACGCCCGCCTCACCGGCGGCGCCGCGGCGATGCTGCTGGTGCTGCTGGCCCTCGAGGGGGCGACGATCCCGCTGATCGGCAGCCTGCGCGGTCCCCACATCTTCATCGGCATGCTGCTGATCCCGCCGGTCCTGCTGAAGCTCGGCAGCACCAGCTACCGGTTCCTCCGCTACTACACCCGCAATCCCTCTTACCTCCGCAAGGGGCCGCCGCACCTACTGATGCGCCTGCTCGCCCCGGGCGTCGTCATCGCCAGCCTGGCGCTGTTCGCAACCGGGGTTCTGCTGCTGATCGACGGCCCGGGCAGCGGCTCCCTCAACTTCCTGCACAAGGCGAGCTTCATCCTCTGGTTCGCGCTGATGACCGTCCATGTCCTCGGCCACATCCTCGAGGTCCCGGCGCTCGCGATTCCCGACTGGCGCAGCAAGGGCGGGCGCGAGGCTCAGCTTGCCGGCTCCGGCCTGCGGCTGGCGCTGCTCGGGATGTCGCTCCTGGCTGGGCCCTCGCGACCTATCACCTGGCCGGTTCCTGGCTCTCCGGCCACTGAGCTGCCCGTGGGCGAGCACGACGTCAGCTTCGATGCGATGGGCTCCCATCTGCGGCTGCTGATCGGGGAGCCCGGGCTCGGGATGGCACCGGCTCCAGAGGCGGCAGCGCAGGCGCGACGGTTCGTCACCGAATTCGACGGGGCGCTGTCCCGCTTCAAATCCGGCAGCGAGCTGTGCGCGCTGAACGAGGACCCGCGCGAGCGCGTTCCCGCCTCCGAGCTGCTGCGCGGCGCGGTAAAAGCCGGCCTGGCCGCGGCGGAGCGCAGCGGCGGCCTGGTCGACCCGACCCTGATCGGGGAGATGGAGTCCGTCGGCTACGTCGCCTCGCGGGCCGGGGTGCCAGGCGCGCCGCTCGGCGCCGCTCTTGCCCAGGCCCCTCCTCGCCACCCGGCACGGCCCAGCCCGGACGCGCGCTGGCGCCGGTTCGAGGTCGACGACACAGCGGGGACGATCGCTCGCCCGCCCGGCATCCGCTTCGACACCGGCGGCGCCGGCAAGGGCCTGGCCGCCGACACGATTGCCACCGGGCTGCGCGGCTACTCGCGCTTCGTCGTCAATTGCGGCGGCGACATCCGGATCGGGGGCGGCGCCGCTCTCCTTCGCCCTTACGACGTCCTGGTCGAGCACCCGCTGACGGGGCAGCGCCCGTACGCGCTGCGCCTCGGCTCGGGCGCGGTCGCGACGTCCGGCCTCGGCACGCGGATCTGGCGCAACGCCGACGGGCGCTACGCGCACCACCTGCTCGACCCCTCTACCGGAGAGCCGGCCTGGACCGGACTGATCGGCGCCACCGCCCTCGGCGAGACCACGCTGGAGGCAGAGACCCTCGCCAAGGCCGCGCTCCTCTCGGGACCGGACGGTGGGCGCACCATCCTCGCCGAGCGCGGCGGGCTGCTCGTCCACGACAGCGGCCGGGTCGAGACGGTCGGCCCGCTCAGCGCCCGGCGCGTACCGGCGACCGGGTCTCGGCCACGGGCGCCGGCGTCCCTGGCCGTTCGCCGTACCCGCGGCTGAGCCTGCCCAACAGCAGAACCAGGGCGGGAATGGCGGAGGCGGCCAGGGCGATCAGGAACCAAGGCTGCCCAGCGTCGGTGCCGGAGCCGAGCGAGTGGGCCATGCCCAGGATCCAGAAGACGGCGGTGAAGCGATGCAGGGCCCGCCAGCGCGATTGGCCGACCCATCCCCGGGCGTAGTAGGAGAGGCCAAGGGCCGCCAGCGCCCAGCCGGCGGCGATCCCGAGGCCGGTCCAGAAGGGCCGGTACCCACCGGTGAACGGGACCGAGATGTCGAGGATCGTCGGGTGGAGGAAGTGGTCGCCGAGCAGGGATGCCCCGTGGAACGCGATCGCGACGAGGGTTGCCAGGGAGAGCGCCTCGTGCAATGCCCTGGCATCGCCGCGGAGTCCTTTGCCGGACCCGCCTTGGCCGGAGATAAGCAGCCCGGCGCCGACCGAGGCACTGGAGAGGACCAGCGCCGCGATCCCTGCGGCGCGGCTGGTGATCCAGAAGATGTGCGGCCCGACAGAGGCCGCGCCGACCGCGATCATGACGCCGACGTGACGATCGGTTCCGGTTCAGGTGCCGATTCCGCTTCAGGAGCTGGTTCTTCGACTTCGAGCGCAGGTTCGGATTCGACCTGGGCCACCGCGCTTTCCTCTTCGAACTCCGGCGTCGGCCGGACGGGCGTGCTTGCGGCCCGTTCGTTTCGGTGCCGAGAAGCAAGCGGCTTGCGAGTGCTGTGGACGCGGCTGAGCGCCGGGTCGTTGCCGGTGACGAGCTGGCCGAAGACGATCGCCCAGGCAATTGCGAAAAGGGCCAACGATCCCCGGATCGTGCGACGCCGGATCGCGGAGACCCGGCGTCGCTTCGAGCGGATCTTGGCGCGGGCAAGGCCCTTGGCCTCGAGGCGGTGGAGGTCATCCATCAACGGCATCATCGGCTCGGTTCCCTAAGCGGAGGCGAAATCCGCCTTAGAAAGCTCTTAGCTCTGGTGAGAATTCTCTTCGTTGACTTTTAGCCACTGTTCACCGGCCCCGCAGATGCTCGCCGGGTGCAGCGCTCGCCGGCCCATCGAACCCGACGACGGGCAGGGCGAGCCACCCTTTCTCGTGCGCGCCGCAGGCGCCGGCTCGTTGTCTTGGTCGCAGTGGTTGCGGCCTTGATCGTCGTCGTGATGCTTGCGGCTCATGGCTCGGGTGGGGGGCCGGCGCCCGCGGATGCGCCCAAGTTCAGGACGACCCTCGCAGCCCAACTCGCACCGCGCCCCCTACCGGCACCGATCTCCGGCGAGTCGGTGGTGGCGATGCGCGGCGGACCGCTGATCCTCGGCGGGCTCGACTCCTCGAGCGCCTCGGTCAGCGGCGTCTTCCAGCTCGATGCTGGGAGTGGGCAGCTACACGAAGCGGGCGCACTGAGTGGCCCGCTGCACGACGCCGCTGCGGTGATGCTCGGCGGCCAGGTACTGGTCTTCGGCGGCGGCACGACGATCAGCACCGATGCGGTCCAGTCGCTGCCGGCGCCGGGCGGCGCGATCATCGCCGGCACCACCGCCCGCCAGGTCGGGCGCCTGCCGACCGTGCGCTCCGACCTCAGCGCCGTCACCGTCGGCGAGCGCGCCTATGTGCTCGGCGGCTATGACGGCAGCGAACCGATCGACTCCGTCCTGCAGACCACCGATGGCAGCAGCTTCACCCAGGTCGCCACGCTCCCGGCCCCCGCCCGCTACATGGCGGTGGCGGCGCTCGGCGGGCGGATCTACGCCTTCGGTGGCGAGACGGCGAACGGCGGGGCCAGCGACGCGATCCAAGAAGTCGACCCCCAGGCGGGAACCGCCCGCATCGTCGGACATCTCCCTCAGGCGCTCTCCCACGCAGGCGCCGTCGTCCTCGGCGGCCACGTCTACATATTGGGCGGCGACGCCGGCGGCTCGCCGAGCGACGCGATCTGGCGCTTCGGCCCCGGCAGCGGCAGGGTGGCGCCGGCCGGCCGGCTCCCCGTCGCGGTCTCCGGTGGCGCCACGGCCACGGTCGGCTCGACCGCCTACCTGGTCGGAGGAACGGGCGCCGGGGAAACGCCCCTGCGGACGATCGTCACCCTCGACCTGCGCCGCGAGAGGGTCGCGCCGAAGACGGCATCGAGACCCCAGTCGCAGAACTCGTCATCCACCAGCGCCTCCTACCCCTTCGCCGGCCGCCTGATGATCGCCGATCGCGGCAACGACCGGCTGATCGTCGTCAACGCCCGCAAGCAGGTTCTCTGGCGCTTTCCGTCCCGCGCCCACCCGGCGCCCCCCGGGCGGCTTCTACTTCCCCGACGACGCCTTCTTCACCCACAGCGGCGCCGCGATCATCTCCAACGAGGAGCAAAACGAGCGGATCGTCCAACTCGCCTTCCCCTCGGGCAAGCTGCTGTGGTCCTACGGTCACCCGGGGATCGCCGGCTCCGAACCCGGCTACCTGCACGAGCCCGACGACGCCTATCTCCTGCGCGACGGCACGGTCTCCGTCTCCGACGCGCAGAACTGTCGCGTCCTGCTCATCTCACATGCAAAGAAGGTGCTGCAGACGATCGGCAGCCCGGCCGCCTGCACCCACGAACCGCCCCGTTACCTCGGCTCGCCCAACGGCGACACGCCGCTGCGCGACGGCAACATCCTCGTCTCCGAGGTGAATGGCTCCTACATCGACGAGATCACTCCAACCGGCAAGCTCGTCTGGAGCGTGCAGTTGCCGATCTCCTACCCCTCCGACCCCCAGCAGCTCCGGCCCAATCGCTACCTGGTCGCCGACTACGCCACCCCCGGCGGCATCTACGAGTTCAACCGCGCCGGCAAGATCCTCTGGTCCTACCACCCCTCCTCCGGAACGGGATGCTCAACCACCCGAGCCTCGCCGAGCGCCTGCCAGGAGGGTTGATCGCCGCCAATGACGACTACCGCGACCGGGTCGTGATCATCGACCCGCGAAGCAAGAAGATCGTCTGGCAATACGGCCACACGGACAGCCCGGGCCGCGGCTCCGACCACCTCCACATACCCGACGGTTTCGACCTGCTGGCCCCGAACGGGGCCACACCGACCCACCCGTATACGGGCTGAGCGCGAGCTGCTCAGGCGGCTCGGCGGCGGCGAACCTTCACCTTTTCTTGGCGTTCGCTTGGGCGGCCCGTTGCCTTCCCTCACGCAATATGGATCGACCGAATTCGAAGGAGCGAATCCATGAACAACCGAAGAGCAAAGCTCGCCGCAGGCGCCACGGTTCTGGGGTTGGGTGCCCTGGGCGGTGTCGCACTCGGGACAAACCCGGGCGTCCCGGCCACCGCAACCCAGCAGGTGGCCGGAGGCGGCTCGGCGTCGATCGTGACCAGCGCCAGCGGCGCGGCAGCCACTCCCGCCAGCCAGCCGATCGCGGTCCGTACTGGCCCTGGCAGTCGTCCACCGATCGTCACTCGCGCCAGTGGCGGCGCGCTTCCCGCGTCGGAGATCGACGACTAGTTACCCGAACCTTCAGAGAACTCTCATAGCGACCTTAGGCCCCGGTTAGCAAGCCGCCGCAACCTGAGTCCACGAACCAACTTCAAGAGGAGAAGCCAATGTCCCCAAAGGCAAGTGTTCTGGTGGTGGCAAACCGCACCGCCGACTCGGCAGAGCTGATTGCGGCACTGCGACAGCGTGCCGCCCGCTCGCCGGCCCGCTTCAGGCTCCTCGTCCCCGCGGTTCCGCGCGGTCTCGCCTGGGCCGCCGACATGAAGGCAGGCGAGGACGACGCGGTCGCCCGAGCCGAGGCCAGCTTGCGGCGGCTGCGACTCGCAGGCCTCGATATGGAGGGCGCGATCGTCGGCGACCCGGATCCGTTCGCCGCCGTCGGAGACGCTCTGCACAGCCACGAGTTCGAAGAGGTGATCGTCTCGACCCTGCCGCGGGGCGCTTCCCGCTGGCTGCGGCTCAGTCTGCCCAATCGCCTCAGGAGGGCAACCGACGTGCCAATCACCCACGTCGTCACGGCCCACCCCGGTCGCGTGCATCGAGCAATCCGCCAGCGACAGCCGGCAGGCTTGCCCTCCTGAGGATCCCTCTCCTGAAGGCCGCTCAGTCGTCCGCGTGCCCGCTGCCTCCGCCGCCGTGATCCTGCTCGCTGCCGGAAGGGCTCGAGCCGCTCGGGGGCGCTGGGACCACCGGAACCGTGGAGGGAGGGGCGGCGGGCGGCTTAGGTTCGGTGCTCGCTGGCGGGGGAGCGGTCGTTTCCGCGGGCGCTGGTTCGGTGGGCGTCTTTGCCGGAGACGCTTTGTGCCGGGTGCCCTCGTGGCGATTCGCCCGGGACGATGCCTGCGGCGCCAGGGCATCGCCGGCGGAGATCGGTTCGGAGGCGAGGCCGATCTGCTGGCTCGCCAGGCTGCTGGCGGCAATCGACACGCCCGCGGCGATCAGCAAGCCGAGCAGCGCCAGCGCGACCCAGCGAATCGTCGCGGGCACCCTCACGCCGGCCTCTCGTCGCGCTCGTCCAAGTAGACCAAGCTAGAACAGCGCCGGTAAAGGCTCGGCAAAGTCATGGGCGCTCCGCTCGCTCGCCGTCCAGAGCAAATGAGATCGCCGCCCGAATCCCTCCACCCTGCCTGACCGCAAGGGTCACCTCGCCATCCCACTGACGGGTCAGCTCGCGGGCGATCGGCAGGCCGAGCCCGGTCCCGCTCGGCCTGCGCCGCCCCGCGCTGCCTCGCCTGAAGCGATCGAAGACAGCCTCCTCCTCACCGGGCTCCAGCCCCGGTCCTTCGTCGAGAACCTCGATTCGATCGGCGCCGGCTTCAATCGTCACAGTCGAGCCAGTGGGCGAGTAGCGCAGCGCGTTCTCGAGGAGGGCGTCGATCGAGCGATCGAGGTCGGGGCGCGCGCACCAGATCACGCCGGCCCCGTCGGTGCTGCTGACCTCCAGCCCGATAGCCCGCTCCCGGGCGGCGCCCCGCCAGCGCTCAGCCGCCCTATTGGCCGCGTCGGCAAGCTCGATCTCCTCGCCGGGCAGCTCGTGCTCACCGGCGCGGCTGAGGATCAGCAACTCGTCGACGATGAGCGAGAGCCGGTCGATCTCCCCCATCGCCGCCTCCAGCTCACCCGTGACGCGATCGTCGCCGCGGAAGCGATCCGCGAGGCCCTCGAGCCTCAGCCGCAGGCCGGTCAGCGGAGTCCGCAGCTGATGGGAGGCATCGGCGACGAAGTCCTGCTGCACCCGCAGCAGGCGCTTGATCCGCTGGGTCATCTCGTTGAAGGTGCGGGCCAGCGAGCGCTGCTCGGTGCTGCCTTCGACCGTGACCGTGGCATCGAGGTCGCCGCCGGCGACGCTGTGTGCCGCCTGGTCGAGGCGGCGGATCGGGCGGGCGATCTGCTGAGCGATCAGCGCTGCGGCGATCAGCGCCAGCAGCAGCACCACACCGGCCAGCGCCGCCAGATCGAGGATCGAGGTCTTCACGGCACGGCTGACGGCCGCAACGCTCTGGGTCACCCGCACAGCGCCGTGCGGCCGGCCGTGCTCGAGCACCGGCACAGCGGTGGCGAGGATGTCGGCGCCGAGCGTCCGGCTATAGCGGGTGATCTGCTCGGGGCGCCCGCGCAGTGCGGCCCTTATCTCCGGGCGGCTGGCATAGCTGCGCCCGCTGGGGGCGCCGGCGGAGTCGGCGATCAGGCGGCCGCGACCATCGACCACGATCACCCGACCGCGCACGCTGGCGGCCGAGACGTGGACGAGGCGTTGGAGAGCCGGTCGCCGGGCGGGACGGAGGAGCTCTGAGGAGGACGCGGCCACCACGTCGGCCTGGCTGCGGGCCTGACCTCGCACCTCGGAGTCGACCCGGTCGCGGAGGCTCACCGCCAGGGGCACGCCGATGGCGATCAGCGCCAGCAACAGGACGTAGGCAAGTGCCAGCAGGAGGGCGGCTCGGAGGCTTACGGTTCCTCAACCTCCGGCGCGGCGAAGCGAAAGCCGACCCCCCGCACCGTCTCGATGTAGCGAGACCGGTTGGCCTCGTCGCCGAGCTTGCGCCGCAGCCATCCGATATGGACGTCGAGCGTCTTGGTCGAGCCGAACCAGTTGACGTCCCAGACCTTCGACATCAGGTCCTCCCGCTTGACCACCCGGCCGGCATTGCGCATCAGCTCAGCGAGCAGGTCGAACTCCTTGCGCGAGAGGTCCAGCTGCTCGCCGCCGAGGCGGGCGACGCGGGCCGCGGAGTCAAGCTCCAGCTCACCGATCCGAATCGGTTTCTCGTCTGCGCCGGCGCCATCGCGCGGGGCGCTCCGTCGCAGCACGGCCCGAATCCGCGAGATCACCTCGCGGGCGCTGAACGGCTTGACGACGTAGTCATCGGCGCCCAGCTCGAGGCCGACGATCTTGTCCATCTCGGTGCCGCGCGCGGTCAGCATCACGATCGGCACGTCGGAGCGCCGCCGCAGCTCGCGGCAGACGTCGCGGCCGTCGCCGTCGGGAAGGGTGAGGTCGAGCATCACCAGGTCCGGCTCGGCCTCGGCAGCCAGCTCCAGCGCTCCCGCTGCGGTCCGGGTCACGAACGGCTCGAAGCCGGCTCGGCGCAGCGCCTCGGCGAAGGGCTCGGAAATCGAGTCCTCGTCCTCGACGACGAGGATGCGCCCGCCCGGCACCGAGTGGTTCGCCATCTGGCCACTGTAACGCGGCGCATGGGTGTGACTTGCCGACCGAATGCAGGTTTTGCCGGCTCTTTACCCGCTCCTTGGAATCGCTTGGACACCCCTTCCCCAGACTGCGCCGTGCAAATCCAGAGGAGGTAGATGAGGTGAAGAACTTGAAGACCAGGCTCGCAGCCGCCGCCACGATTCTCGGCCTGGGTGGCCTCACTGGCATTGCACTCAGTGCCGGCAATCAGAAGTCGGCGCCGATTGCGGTCAAGCCGATGATCCGCACCAAGGTGATCCACCGCACGATCCGGGTCACCAAGCACATCAAGCCAAAACACCCGATGAGCGCCGGTGCGGCGGGAACCGCTTACACCGGTGGCAAGGGTGGCTCCGGCGCTGCCGCCACCACGGGTTCATCCTCGACTGGCTCCGCCTCCTACTCCTCTTCGTCTTCGCCATCGCCGGTGACCACGGCAGCCAGCGGCGCCTCGACCTCCGTTCCCACCTCGGGCTCGCCCTCGATGCCTGTCGTCACCCACACCAGCGGCTCGCACCAAGGCTCCCACGGCGGCCGCCATCATCACAGCCCCGTCGTTACCCACACGAGCGGCTCGCACCACGCATCGGGCGGCACCCGTCATCACAGCCCGGTGACGACCCACACCAGCGGCGCCAGCGCCGGCTCCGGGGGCGGCAGCACCACTCCGGTCACCACCGCGAGCAGCGGCGGGGGTGCGGCCGGTGGTGGCGAGGGCGGCGACCATGAGGGCGGGGGCGGCAGAGGTGACTGAGCCCGCTCGCAAATCGCGCCGACCCGGCCCCGCGCTGGTGGTCTGGAGCTCGATTGTCCTCTTCGCAGTGCTGTTCGCGCTCCTCACCTACCAGCTCAGTGCCTCCCAATCGCCGCCTCCGCGACCCGTTGTGGTGCGCAAGGTGCTGAAGCGCCGCGTCGTCACTACATACGTGCCGACTCCCGGCCGCAACAGCATCTCCAGCAGCGGCGCGATCGCCGCCGAAAGCTCATCCCCCGCCTACACCCCCGTCACGACTGGAGCCTCCTGATCATGAGTGAGCACGACGTCATCTTCGATGCGATGGGTTCGCACGTGCGGCTGCTGATCGGCGAGCCTGGGCCGGGCATGGCTCCGGCGCCGGCCGCCGCCGAGCAGGCGCGCCAGCTGATCGTCGACTTCGACGCGACGCTGTCGCGCTTCAGGCCCGAGAGCGAGCTCTGCGCACTCAACGCCGACCCCCGCGAGTGTGTCCCAGCCTCGGAGCTGTTGCGCACGGCGGTCAAAGCCGGGCTCGAGGCGGCGCAGCGCAGCGGTGGGTTGGTCGACCCGACCCTGGTCGGGGAGATCGAAACCGCCGGCTACGTCGCCTCGCGGGCGGGAGTTCCGGGGGCGCCGCTGGGTGCCGCGTTGGCCGAGGCGCCGGCGCGGCACCCAGCGCGCCCGAGCCCGGCCCAGGAGTGGCGCCGCATCGAGGTCGACGATGCCGCAGGTACGATCACCCGGCCTCCGGGACTTCGCTTCGACACCGGCGGCGCGGGCAAGGGCCTCGCGGCAGACCTCGTCGCTCAGCGGTTGCGCGGCTACTCGCGCTTCATCGTCGACTGCGGAGGTGACATCCGCATCGGCGGGGCCGACGCCCTCGTCTCTCCCTACGAGATCTTCGCCGAGCACCCGTTGACCGGCGAGCGCGCTTTCGTGCTCAAGCTCGGCTTCGGCGCCGTCGCAACCTCGGGCCTCAATGTGCGAATCTGGCGCGACGAGGAGGGCCGCTACTCCCACCACCTGCTCGACCCTGCAAGCGGCGAACCGGCCTGGACCGGCTTGATCGGCGCCACCGCCCTCGGCGACACCGCGGTCGAAGCCGAGACCTTCGCCAAGGCGGCGTTGCTGTCGGGCCCCGAGGGCGGCCGTGACGTGCTCGCCGAGCGCGGCGGCCTGATCGTCCACGACAACGGCCGGATCGAAACCGTCGGCCCACTTGCAGCCCACCCACGCATTCGCATCCCTGACCTTGCAGCGAGCGCATGAACGCAGCCGCCTCCGAAACCCTGCAGACCCACGGCTGGTGGATCGCCAGCCGGGCCTCCGGCCTGCTCGCCCTCGTCTTGGTGACGATCTCGGTCGGGATCGGCCTGATGATGGCCGGCAAGGTGATGCGCAGACCGGGGCTTTCGCGCAAGCTGCTGGCGATCCACGAGCACACCGCGCTCGCCGGCATCATCGCGATCGCCGTGCACGGCATTACCCTGCTCGGCGACCCCTGGCTCAACCCCGGCCTCGGCGGCATCGCCGTCCCCTTCACGATGGGCTTCCGCCCGTTCTTCACCGGCCTCGGCATCGTCGGTGGCTACCTGGCGGCGCTGCTCGGTCTCAGCTTCTACTTCCGCAAGCGGATCGGCGCAAAGCTATGGCGCAAAGCGCACCGGGCGACTGTCGTCGTCTACCTGCTCGGCCTGATCCACGCCTTCGGCGCCGGCACCGATGCCTCGACGGTTTGGTTCCGCTGGTGGGTGCTGATGACCGCACCGTTCATCGGGGGCCTCTTCGTCTACCGGGTCTTCGCGGGCGGCGCCAAGCGCGCTCGCTCGCGGGGACGGGAGGACGACCGAGCGCACGAAGGAGCGCGTGAACACCGCCCCAGCCTGCCCGCCACCCGCCCGCACGGCGCCCCGATTTCCCGATCCCCCGTTCCCGAGGAGGCATGATGGAAGACCGAGGAGTCCTGATCGTCGGCGGCGGCCTCGCAGCGCAGCGCTGTGCCGAGACGCTGCGCCGCCGCAGCTACGAGGGGCCGGTGCGGATGGTCTGCGCAGAGCCCGATCCTCCCTACGATCGCCCGCCGCTCTCCAAGGAACTACTGGCGGGGACGGTCGTCGAGGAGACGATCGCTTATCGACCGGCTGGGTGGTATGAGGAGAAACAGGTCGAGCTGCTGCTTGGCGCCCGCGCCGAGGCGCTTGACTCGACGAGGCACAAGGTCCGCTTGGACTCCGGCGTCGAGCTGGGCTACGAGAAGCTGCTGGTCGCAACCGGCAGTGCGGCGCGGCGGCTGCCATTTCTCGCCGGTTTCGAGAACGTCCATTCTCTGCGCACCCTCGCCGACGCCCGCCGCCTGCGCCAGGAGCTGAAACCAGGCGCCCGGCTGGCGATCGTCGGCGCCGGATTCATCGGCCAGGAGGTCGCTGCCACCGCGCGCAAACTCGGCGTAGAGGTGACGATGATCGAGTCCTTGGCGACGCCGCTGGCGCCAATTCTCGGCGAGGAGGTCGGCGCCTGGTTCGCTGACCTTCACCGCGAAGAGGGCGTGCGGGTGCTGAACGGGTCGATGCTGGAGAGCGCCCGCGGGCGCTCTGGCCAAGCCGAGGAGCTGGTCCTCGCCGGCGAAGAGACGATCGCCTGCGACGCAGTCGTGGTCGGTGTCGGCACCGCCCCCGCCACCGCCTGGCTCGCGGGCAGTGGCCTCGACGAGAGGGGCGTCCGCACCGACACCTCGGGTCGCACCGCCCTAGCCGGCGTCTTTGCCGCCGGCGACGCTTCCGTCCCATTCGACCCCCGCTTCGGCGCCCACGCTCGCACCGAGCACTGGGACGCGGCGGCCTGGCAGGGCGCGGCGGCGGCCAAGGCGATGCTCGGCGAGTACCCCGGCACACCGCCGCTGCCCAGCTTCTGGAGCGATCAGTACGGGCTGCGCATCCAGTACGTCGGGCACGCCCACCACGCCGATGCCGTGGTGGTCGAAGGCGAGCCGGGCGAGCGCGACTTCGAAGCGATCTTCACCCGCGGCGGCGTGCCGATCGCCGGCCTGACCGTCGGCCGCCCGCGTGCGATCCCGGCCCTGAAGAAGCGCATCGAGCACGGTCACTTCCCGGCACAAGACAGAGCATTGGAGGCAGCATGACCTACATCCCGGTGGTCGATCCCAACGAGTGCAGCGCTCACGGCGACTGCGTGGAGATCGCGCCTGACGTGTTCCGGCTCGACGACACCGCCGTGGTGATCGGCACCGGCCCCGACGACCTGATTCTCGAGGCCGCCGAGGCTTGCCCCGCGGTGGCGATCTCGGTGGTTGACGACGGGACCGGGGAGACCGTCTTTCCGTAGCAGAGATGAGGATCGACTTAGGTTTTTGACAGCGCGAGTATCCGGTGTAGCGTTACTTGACCGACCGAAGGGTTGAGTGAGGCGATGGAATCCCCGGTTCCGATGGTTTTGGGCGCGCTGTTCGACCTGAGTCACCCCGCGCGCTACCTGCACTGGCACTTTTTCCAGATGTCGGTGGCGAACGTCGTCGTCATCTTGCTGATGATCGCCGTCTTCGTTGCCGCGATCCTGATCCCGTTCCCGAAGCGGCGGCGCGAAACGTGAGCGAGGGCGAGGGGCGCTCCGTGTCCCCCGAGGAACGGCAGATGTGGACGACCTGGGTGCGCGAGCGCGCGGTCGGCGCGCTGCCGCCGGAGAAGCTCCTCCCCGACCGCCAGCCCGCCTACGTGTCCTCCTGGATCTATGTCTTCGGCGTTGCCACGATCGCGGCGCTCGTCGTCGTCATCGCCTCCGGGGTGATCCTCGGCCTGAAGGGGCCGGAATGGTGGCACGTCACCGCCATCGGCAGGTTCTTCAACGGCATCCACCTCTGGGCCGTGGAGCTGTTCTTCTTCGCGATGGTCGTCCACCTCTGGGGGAAGTTCTTCATGGGCGCCTGGCGCGGCGGGCGCGGCCGCACTTGGGTGACCGGCGCGATCGTCTTCTTGGTAGCGATCGGCGCCGCCTTCACCGGCTACCTCTCCCAGCAGAACTTCGATTCGCAGTGGATCGCCAGCGAGGGCAAGGACGGGCTCAACTCGGTAGGGATCGGCTCCTTCTTCAACGTCGTCGACTTCGGCCAGATGTACACGTTCCACGTCATCCTCCTGCCGCTCGCGGTGGTCGCGCTGGTTGTCTGGCATGTGCTGCTCGTGCGCCGCCACGGAGTGGTGCCGCCCTACCCGGCGAAGGCGCCCATGCCCGCGGCGCCGTCCCCGCCGCCACAGGCGACGCCGAGCGAGGGGGGCGCGCCGTGAGCCCGGCGCCGAGCGCCCCCGACGACTCCGCCCCATGGCCGGGCCCCTTCGTCCGCTACGACCTGGTCAAGGAGCTCGTCGTCGCCCTAGTGGTGATGGCGGGGCTCGCGGTGATCCTCACCATCCTCTTCTCCTCCCCTGACGACTCGCCCACGACGATCCAGAGCTGGGCGAAGGCGGACCCCGGCGACTTCCTCACCACCGCGGTCACCGAGCTGAACGGGACCAGCGAGATCGCCGAATACGGTCCTCCCTACAACAACACCCCCGACGCGACGCAGAAGATCGGGCCGATCGACCTGCAGAGCTGGGCCGGGGTCAAGATCCCGATCGACACGGCGCAGAACTACGTGATCGAACCGTTGCAGGAGATCCCAGCCGACCCGCGCCTGAAGGCGGCCCTCGCCGCCTACCAGGCGGCGCCTCCCAAGCTTCAGGAAGCCTGGGCCGGCGCCTACGAAGAAGCCCTGCCCGAAGCCAGCTTTGTTCGCGGCGTCCCAATCCTGCCCGCCGGCCACTACGGGCCGGTCGCGCCGATGATGGCGGCTCTGCTCGGCCTCGCCCAGAGCGGTGGCCTCGACGGCGCCCTGGTAGCCGGCGATCACCGCTTCTACCAGACCAACTACACCAAGCCACTGCTCTTCCTCTCCGGCGGCGGTTACTTCGAGGAACGCGCTGAAGGCCAGCACCTGCTCGGCACCCAGTGGGGAATGATGAACGAGACCGGCAGCTACCCCGGGCAGGTCTGGCTCTGGCTCTACACCTTCTGGTACCAGGTCGAACCATTCAAGGAATCCCCCAACGCCGACGCGCTGATCTTCGCCCTGATGGGCGTCCTCAGCCTCGCCTTCATCTGTATTCCCTTCATCCCCGGACTGCGAACGCTGCCCCGCCACCTGCGGGTCTACCGAGCGATCTGGCGCGACCACTACCGGGAAGTCGAGAGCTAAGTCGAGACCCAGATGAAGGCCTACCAGCTGACCGCCTGGCAGGCGCCGCCAGAGATGCGCGAGGTCCCGGTGCCCGAACTGGGTCCGGGGCAGGGCGGCATGGCCGGCGACAAGCTGCAGACTGACTCCTAGCCGGAAAGATCGCGGCGCTCGAACAACCAAGCGCCAAATGCCGCGAGAACGATCGCGGCGACGGTGACAGCAAAGAAGGCCAGCGGTTCGATCCCGTCTTCGATCGCATGGCCGTAGTACCTGAAGACCGAGACGTAGCGGATGCCGGAGAGGTCGGGATCGAGGCGGCCGATCAAGTCGATCACGTACATCGACACCAGCACCCCGGCGACCGATCCGGTTACGACGCTCGTGCGCAACGAGAAGCCGGTGGCGATCACGCCGAAACCGGCGAACATCAGGGCCAGGGGCCAGACGTTCGCGTAGCCCGCGAGGGCGGCGCCGAAGGAGAGGTCGGCGCCGGAGACGAGGCTGCCAAGAACAGTCAGGACCAGGATGATCGCCAGCTCGACAGCGGTCGCCGCGAAGCTGGCCGCGGCGAGACGCGAGCGCGAGACCGGCGCTGAGAGCAAGACGTCGAGGCGGCCGCTTTCGGCGGCGCCGGAGAGCCCGCTGGAGACGGCGCGCACGGCGAGGTAGCCGAGCGCGAGCGGCACGATCAGGCTCAGCATCTCCGCATGTAGGTACTGCTCCACGTTGGTCAGCTCGCCGATCCCGAACGCTTCCTTCAATGCCGGCGGGTAGTTCTTGATTGCCTTGGAGAGCGCGCCTTCGACCGAGGGGAAGATCAAGACGATGAAGGCCGACCAGAGGCCAAGCGGCACGCCCCAGGCGAGCAGCGAGCGGCGCCGGTCGGAGAGGTGGGTGAGGACGAGTGCCCCCAATTGCGAGCTCATCCCTCCCCCTCGCGGTAGTAGCTGAGGAAGATCTCCTCGAGCGTGGGGTGAGTGAGCTCCATATCAAGGACATGGCGCCGGGCGATCGCCTTGATCACCGGGTCGAGGTCACCGGCGACCTTGAAGGAGACCTTGCCGTCTGAGGCCTGCAGGTCACAGACGCCGGATAGCGCCCGCAGGTCCGCGAGATCGCCGGGGTCGGCCAGCTCAAGGGTCACGGTGCGCAGCGCCTTGCCGAGCAGCTCGTCGATCCGCTCGACCGCGATCAGCTTCCCCGCCCGCACGATGCCTACCCGGTCGCAGACCCGCTCGACCTCGTCAAGCTCGTGGGAAGAGAGCAGGACCGTGCAGCCGCGCTCTCGCTCCTCGGCGACCAACGCCAAGAACTCCTCCTGCATCAGCGGATCGAGCCCGCTGGTCGGCTCGTCAAGGATCAGCAGCTCAGGCGAGTGAAAGCAGGCGAGGATCAAGCCGACCTTCTGCCGGTTGCCGCGCGAGAGCTGACCGAGCGGGCGATCGAGATCGGCACGAAAGCGCTCAGCCAAAGCCTCGGCGCGGCCGAGGCCCTCGATTCCCCGCAGGCGGGCGAGGAGCCGAATCGCCTCGCGGCCCGTTGCCTGCTTTCCATAGCTGAAGTCACCGGGGAGGTTGCCCAGGCGAGCGCGGATGGCGACGCTGTCGCGGTGGCTGTCGAGGCCGAAGATGCGGGCGCTGCCGCTGCTCGGGTGAAGCAGGTCGAGCAGAGTGCGGATCGCCGTCGTCTTGCCCGCCCCGTTGGGGCCGAGGAAGCCGAAGACCTCAGCAGCCTCGACTGAGATCGTCACATCCTCAATGCCCCGTGCGCTTCCGTAGGACTTCGTCAGCCGCTCGGTCTCGATCACTGACACGGCGCCATGCTCGCAGGCTCGCGATCCTGCAGTCGTCGCCTGGCATCGGAGCTGGCGGTCAAGGTATGAGCGTGCCCGTGCCGGAGCCTCACGCCCACCGCTTCCCCGGTCGCCACCTGCACTGGCACCTGACCCGGCGTCGCCCCCTCCTGCTCCGTGCCGGCGGGGTCGCGGCGCTGCTCGCCGTGGTCGGCCCTGGTGTGCTGGCCGGCCTCTCCGACGACGACCCGGCCGGGATCACCACCTACTCGATCCTCGGCGCCAAGTACGGCTACGAGCTGCTTTGGGTTCTCGCCCTGTCGACCGTGGCGTTGATCGTCTTCCACGAGCTTGGGGTGCGGCTCGGGATCGTCACCGGCAAGGGGCTGTTGACGCTGGTCCGCGAGCGCTACGGCGGACGGGCTGCGGTGCTCGTGCTCTCGGCCTTGCTGATCGCCAACACCGGGACGCTGTGCGCGGAGTTCGCCGGGGTGGCAGCCGGCATGGAACTTCTTGGTGGAATGAGCCGGTATCTCAGCGTGCCGCTCGCGGCCATCGGTGTGTCGGCGCTCGTCTTGCGGGCGAACTTCCGCCACGTCGAGCACGTACTCCTTGCCCTCAGTTCCATCTTCGTCGCCTACGTGATCTCGGGCGTGCTCGCCCATCCCGATTGGGGTGCTGCCGCCAAGGGCCTCGTGGTGCCAAGTCTGCCGCTCAATCGTGAGGCCCTGCTGGTCGCCGTGGCAACTGTCGGTACCACCCTGGCGCCCTGGGGACTGGCCTTCATCCAGTCCTATGCCGTCGACAAGAAGCTGCACGTCAAGGACCTTCGCTATGAGCGGATCGACGTGATCGTCGGCGCGGTACTGACCGGGGTGATCGGGTTCTTCGTCGTGATCGCCTGCGCGGCGACGCTGCACGTCCAGGGCGTCACCATCAACGACGCCAGCGACGCCGCTCGGGCTCTTGAACCGTTGGCAGGGAACACGGCGGCGACCCTCTTCGGTCTCGGCTTCCTCGGCGCCGCTCTGCTTGCGGCGGCGATTGTCCCGCTCTCAACTGCCTACTCGGTGTCGGAGACCCTTGGCAGGAAGGCCGACATAAACGACACCTTCGAGGAGGCGCGGTCCTTCTATGTCAGCTACGGCATCGTTGTCATCGTTGCCGCCGTCTTTGTGCTCATTCCCGGTGCCCCGCTGATCCCGATCCTCTTCCTCTCCCAGGCCCTCAACGCCATTCTGCTCCTGGTCTTGCTCCCATTCATGCGCTCGCTCGGCCGCGACCGGGAGCTAATGGGGAGCCACGCCCTGGGAAGCGGGGGCAGGCTCGTGACCGGGATCGCCCTGGCCGTGATCGCAGTCTCGGTGCTGGCGCTCGGAGTGCTGACCGTCTTCTAGCGATCAGACACCGAGCAGGAGGCTCAGGATCAGCATCAGCGCGGTGCCGCAGGCCAGGCCAACGCTCGGCGCGGTGCGAGCCAGCCCCGAGTAGGCATTGGGAAGCATCTCGACTGCGATCAGCGCAAGCATCGCCCCTGCAGCAAAAGCGAAGGAGAATGGCAACAGGCTGCTGATCTGCTCGACGGCGACGAACGCGATCAGGGCGCCGATCGGCTGAGGAGCGCTGGTCCCGACCGCAGCCCAGAATTGACGGGTGCGGCTGAAGCCGGCTGCCGCCATCGGGATAGCGACGCTGGTCCCCTCGGGAATGTTCTGGATCGCGATCGCGAGGATCACGAACAGGCTCAGTCCGGCACGGTCAGAGGCGAAGGCCGTGCCCACTGCAAACCCCTCGGGCAGGCTGTGGACAAAGAGGACGAGGAAGACCAGGGCTGAAGTGCTGGCGCCGGGACCGGAGCGCCCCATGAAGGTGGTATGAGGGTCAAGCCGCGAACGGGCCACGCCCAGCAGCCCCGCTCCCGCCACGAGGCCACTGACGACCGCCAGGGCCGAGCCTTCTTCGGTGGCGGGGATCAGCAGGCCGGCGATCGAAGCCACGCCCATCACCCCTGCAGCGAAGCCGAGGAGGAGCGGCGTCAGCTGTGCCGCTCGGTCGCCGAGAAAGAAGACTGGGATCGCACCCAGTCCGGTGGCAAGGGTCGTGCCGCAGGCGGCAAGCAGCAAGACGACCACCTGCGGCATGTCGAAATGTCAGGAGCGATCCGGCGAAGACCGAAGGGCCTGCGCGACGGCGTCGGAGGTCGAGGCCAGGAATGGCGCCAAGTACCTCCCGACGATCTTGCCTTCATCGCGCCACGGTGGATCATCGCTAAAGGTCGAAGTGTCTCCGTGGCCGCCTCCCAGCTTCCCATAGAGGTATTTCGGCTCCTCACCAGTGAGCAGCACCGCGCGCAGGATCGGCTCAAATGGTTGGGGCTCGACCTTGCTGCCGACCTGAGCCGCAATTACCTCCGCGGCGGCGTCTGCCTGCTGCGTGGCGATGCCGCCTTGCTTGACGGGAAAGCTCGTCACATCCCCGACGGCAAAGACGTTTTGGAGACCTCGAACCAGACTGTGCCCGTCAACTGGGATGAAGCCGTTCTCGTCGTGGGGAAGACCCTGAACGGACCTTCCCTTGAAACCTGGCGCACTGATTACGGCGTCGGCTTCGATGGGATCCCCTGGCGCGACGTCCAGTTGCCCGTTCTCAAACTTGACGGGGCTGGCGCCGGTGACAATCTCGATGCCACGTTCGGCAAGCAGTTGGCCCATCTGCTCGCTGGCGCGCACCCCGAACAATTGAAGGGGCGCATCCTCGGGGGTGACGATTCTCAGCTCCGCGCTCGGGTCGTCTGCATCCTTCAACTGCGCGGCGGCGAGGAGCGCCAACTCGTAGATCGGCAGCGGCCAGCCCAGCCCGCCCGGCATCGTGAAAATCACTTTCCGCAGCGCGCCGGCCTGGAGCCCGTGCACCACGTCAGCGGAAGCGTCTTCATCTGAACCACCCCAAAAGGTCGCCGCGCCGGGAACGGTCCAAAGCATCCGCGCCCCACATGCAACGACCAAGTAGTCGTATTCGACCTCAGCCCCATCGTGCGTCTTGGCACGCTGTCGGTCCGGGTCTACGGAGACGATGCTGTCGAGAGAGAGGGAAGCGCCGCAGCGCTCGGTTAGCTGCTGAAGATCAAATTTGAGCACCTCGCCGGCACCGAAGGGCGCGGTGACAGCCAAGGGCCGGTAGAGGAACTCGCGGCGCGGCGCATAGAGTGCGATCTCAACTCGGTCCCCGCAGAGGTCGTGCAGAGCAAGCATCTCCTCGACCCCGCCAACCCCGCCGCCGATGATGAGCACCTTCGACTTGGAAGCGCCCTGCGATGGAGTTTGGGCCATGCTGCTCACACTACAGTGGCCAGACATCTCGTTTAGTGCGAATCTCGGCCCAGTGAGCCCGCCGCTCGCGTGCCTCCCTCTCGAACTGCGTGCGCGGTGGATGGCGATATGGAAGCTCCTCACCGGCATCGCGGAGTTCGCGGACATATGGGGCGACGGCGGTGCTAGCCAAATCCAGCGCCTCCGCGATCTCGCGTTCGGGTATCCCGTCTCGCCATAGTCGTACGAGCAAAGCGTCCCGCTCAGCCTTGGTCGGTGGTCGATCTCCCGGCGCGTATTCAGACGGAGGCAGAGGCCGGATGTATGAGTTCCCCGTTCCGGTGAAAAGACCAGCAAGATCGACGTCGAGCACGCCCGCAAGCTTCACAGCCGTGAAGATTCTGAAGTTCCGCTTGCCCAACTCGAAGTCCACGACGTCCCCACGGCTGACTTCGGCTCGAATCCCGAGAGCCCGCTGGGAGACAGCGATCTGCCGCCGGATCTCCCTGACGTTTTGGCCCAGCCGCGCTATGCCCGCCTTTGATTCGGTAGACCCCTCGTCGCGGCAGAACCGCCGGCAGTCGGGTCGCCAGACGATGCCCGCCGCGATCCGGCTGCACGGCACGTTGAGGCTCGCGGCCAGCTTCACGATGAGAGCGAGCCGCGGCATGTTCGCGCCCGCCTCTATCCGATGCACATAGGTGCGGTCGGATTCGATCGCTTCGCCGAGCTGTTCCTGGGTCAGCCCCGCCTCGTGACGGAGGAACGCCACGTTGGCGCCGATGCAGGCGCTTACGTCGTCGTCGGTGAGCTTGACCGGCTCGACAGCCTCCTCGACCGCGTAGGCCGCTTTGTCGTCCGGCGTCTGCGGCAGGTACGGCCGGCGTCGCTCGCGCGCACCTTCGTGTACGGCCCTCGTCGGACGATTGCGGTGGGGGATCTCATGGCCGTGCTCGCGGAGGCGGTGAACGATCGCCGAGACCGAACCCGATGAGACCCCCACTGCGGCACCGATCTCCCGTGCGGTCCGGCCCTCGTGCCAAAGCCTCTGAACGGAGCCGTCGAGGCTGCGCGGGGCGTGTTGCTGGGCACCTCCCTTCCTCGGGTGAGCACCGAGTGGTCTCTGCGGCTTCCAGGCGATGCTCCCGAGCAACGACTCCGGGGGGACTTGCAAAGCGCGCGCGAGCCCCAGCAGCGTCTCGATCGTCGTCTCGCTCACGCCGCGCTCGATCAGCGACATCCCGGCCTTGCTGAGGCCAGCGGCCCGCGCCAGCGTCGTCTGGGTCAGGTGGCGGCGCTCGCGCGCGTTGCGGACGTTCTGCCCGAAGATCGCGGCTACCTCGTGGCGGCTGGCGATGGGAGCACTCTGCACGGCAGGCTCGAAGACCGGGACGTTCGCCGCTAGCACGAGGAAGAAGCCGGCGAGCCGCTCGGATGCCGGGCGCCGCTCGGACGGCTGCAGCGCGACCTCGCCGGGGTTCCAGTAGATGCGCACGACCAGGTCGTCGATCGAGGCGCGGAGGGAGTGGGCGAGCCGAAGCGCCTTCGTCACGCCGGGTTCCCGCGCGGCGTCGCCTTCGGACTGCGCAAACCTCAGCAGCGCTCATCGCGGCCCGCGCAGCCAGCTCCTCCCTGTCGATTCCCGCGTCAGCGCGAAGCCTCCGCAGGTTGACGGTCAGCTGATCGAGGAGAGGACTTCCAGGCCCGGTTTCGGAGACGCAGTCCTCACAGCGGGTCGGCGGAGGACCGCCCCCGAAGTGGATCAGCTCCTCGCCGCACCCACCGCAGCGATACGACTCCACCCCGGCCTCCGATGCTCCTTCGTCAGGCGATCACTGCGGCCACTGCGATTTCCAGAGGGCCGAGGCAGGTGAAGAAGGGCCCCGAGAGATCGACAGCGGAGCCCTCCCTTCCTCCCTGTGGCCTGCGCCTCGGCCCTCTGGAAATCGCAGTGGCTCGCATCGCGCTACGCCTCGCCGATCAGGAATCGGCGAGGCGGCGGCGCCCCGGAGTGGACGATGTCGGCGACGATCACCCCGCGCCGGCCAACTCGCTCGCTGAGCTGGCCACCGGCGAGTACGGGATCTCCCACCCCAAGGTCGCGCACGCTTCGGTCGGCGAGCGTCTCATGCACTTCGACCTCGTAGCTCGCCCACGTCCACAGGTACTGCGGGCGCTCGGGGTCGCGCACCGGGTAGGCGAGTCGCAGGATCGTCACCGCGGTGCCACGTGGGCTCTCGGCCTGTCGTGGCTTCGCCGACAGCGTGCCCGTCAGGACCAGGTGGTTGAGGCCGGGCGGAGTCGACTCGGGGAATGGCTCCCTGCGAGGGGTTCCGCCCCCCGGTCGACACCTCCAGCCGCCCATCGCTACCGCCCCCCCTTCAGCTTGTAGGCACGGGGCTTCTGCTGCGCCAGCCGCACCTCTTTGGCCTTCTCCAGCCGGGCCAGGCAGTTCGCCACGGCGCCGGAGGAGCGCTCGATCCCTTTGCCGATCGCGCTGGGGGTGTGCGGCGCCTCGCCTTTGTGCTCGCGCATGTAGGCGAGGACGAGCTTGTTCAGGTCGCCGGGGCCGAGGCGCCCCTTTCTCGTCCCCTTCGATGTCGCCTTGCGCAACGGCTTTCCTGCCGGTTTGCCGGCACCGATCCGTTTCTTGGTTGGCTGCTTCACTTTCATACTGCTCCTCCTCGTGTTTCGGTCGCTTTCTGTTCAGAATCCGGTGGGTCGAGTCGGGACAGCAGCTCCTCGCAGACGACCACCGCGCGCCGGAAGCGCTCCCAGCGCTCCTCGTCGGTTTCCTGCGGCTCTCGCTCGTGCCGTGCTTCGCAGGGGGCGCGCCGGGCGTCCCTGCGCAAGCGCTTGAGCACCGTGACGAGGCTCTCTCGCGACATGGACAGCTCGACGGGGCTGCGGTCGATCAAGAACCCGAGGCCGACTTCGTCAAACAACCGCAGGTCATCACCGAAGGACTCGTAGAGCGCCTCGACGGAGACGCCTTCCCTCTCGGCGAGCTCGCGATCCCGCTCGACGAGGATGGTCAGGCGGCGGAGCAGCAGCCCGTGCAGCACTTCGCGTTCGTTGGCCTCGATCTTGAGGGTCGCGGTCATGCCGAACCGCCCTCCCCCTCGCGATCGAGCTCGATTAGCAGTTCCTCGCAGGCGTCGAGGCCGCGCAGGTAGCGCCCATCGGTCGCCCGATCGTCCTCTCGGGACCGCCGCTCGGTCCCCTTTCCGACGAGTACCTGCTCGGCTTCGTCATGGAGGCGTTTGAGCAGTTCCATCAGGTCGTGGACCGGCATGGCCAGCTCGAAGCTCTCGCGGCCCTCGTCCTCGCCCCAGCCGATCTCCTCCAGCAGCTCGAAGTCTTCGCCGAACTCCAGGCCGAGCCGAGCCGCGGTGGCGAAATTCTTGTCTCGCTCCAGCGCGTCCCAAAGGTCGCCTACGGAGCCAAGGTGGTTGCGGACCAGCTCGTAGAGCCCGTCCGCTGCGGGCCGCTGATCGTGATCGTGGTGCCGGGCATGGCGCCCCTCCTCTCGGGTAGGGCACCGAAGCCGGTCCCGATGCTGCCCCGGTGGGGGCAACGGCAGTACCGTTTCCGTTGCATCGAAGTCTAGGCTTCGGTGCCAGGCCCCGGGGCGTTAGCGCGCCGCCGGGGCCACTTATGTCTTGGCGCTGGCGAACCTAGCTCCGCCGCTGGCTGAAAGCGAGGCGGAATCGGCCGAAATCGCCGCTAATCCCCGCGCATCGGCGTCATTGTGGGAACTAGCTGTAGATGCCAGCCACGTTGTTCCCACTGAGCTCCCGTAGCCGCTGAATCGGCGGCCGGTGGCCGAGGGCGCCATGTCGTCGCCGGTAGTTGTAGCGCTCGATCCAACCCGAGAGGGCCGCG
>Ga0307503_10000147_pt1 | contig 27444 bp, 24 predicted proteins | sample 17_S_MG_FD_194514 | JGI IMG/M metagenome (GOLD analysis project Ga0307503, IMG submission 194514) | Soil microbial communities from Populus trichocarpa stands in riparian zone in the Pacific Northwest, United States - 17_S | ecosystem: Environmental > Terrestrial > Soil > Riparian zone > Trees... | reverse complement strand
GTCAGCTCCCTGACGGTCAGGATCTGCGGCAGCACCGCGGGTGGGAAGGGGACAGTTACTTTTCCGAAGGTCGACGGCTGTCTTGCGCTGCCGTGCGGAAAAGTAACTGTCCCCATTCAGGCGCCGGGCCCCGTCAGCTCCCCGACGGTCAGGATCTGCGGCAGCACCGCGGGTGGGAAGGGGACAGTTACTTTTCCGAAGGTCGACGGCTGCCTTGCGCTGCCGTGCGGAAAAGTAACTGTCCCCATTCAGAGCGCCGTCAGCTCCCCGACGGTCAGGATCTGCGGCAGCACCTCCGGCGGGCGGTTCGGCGGATAGTATAGATAGAACGGGACGCCCGAGCGGCCGTGGCGCTCGAGGAAGCGGCCGATCGCGGCGTCGCCGAGCGTCCAGTCGCCGACCAGCACCTTGACGCCGCGCGCGCGGAAATGCTCGGCGACCGCGGCGCTGGCCAGCGCGCCGCGCTCGTTGACCTTGCAGGTCAGGCACCAGTCGGCGGTGAAATAGAGAAAGACCGGAGTGCCGGCGGCGCGATATTGGGCGAGCCGCGCCTCGCTGAACGGCTCGGCCGGGAGCGGGCTTTCGAGCGCGCGCTGCTCGGGCGGCGTCGCCCGGACGGCCAGCATCGGCCCGATTGCGGCGAAGAGGATCAGCGCCCAGGCGAGCAGGCCGCCGCCGCGTCCCACCCACCACAGGCCGAGCGCCAGCATCAGCGCGCCGGCAAGGCCGAGCGTCATGCCGTCGACTCCGGTCTGCCGGCCGAGGATCCAGGCGAGGCCCAAAGCGGTCAGGAACATCGGCACCGAGAGGATGCGCTGAAGCCTCGCCATCCACTTGCCGGGCCTGGGCAGGCGGCGGCGCAAGGCGGGGATGAAGCCCAATGCGAGGAAGGGCAAAGCGAGGCCGAGCCCGAGCCCGGCGAACAAAGCGAGCGCCTGGACCCAGGGCAGGACCAGGGCCGCGCCCAGCGCCGCGCCCATGAACGGCCCGGTGCAGGGCGTCGCGATGAACGCGGCGAGCGCGCCGGTGAAGAAGGCGCCGGCCAGGCCGCCGCGCGCCGCAAGCTTGCCGCCGCCGGTCAGCATCGGCAGGCGGAACAGGCCGGCGAGGTTCAGGGCGATGGCAGTGACGAGGAGGAGCAGCAGCAGGATCACGCGCGGATCCTGGAGCTGGAACGCCCAGCCGACCATCGCCCCGCCGGCGCGCAGGATCAGCAGCAGCGCCCCGAGCGCGAGGCAAGTGGCGATGACGCCGGCGCTGTAGGCGAGCGCCTCGCGCCGCGCTCCGGCCTGGGTCTCGCCGGCGCGGGCGAGGTTGAGCGCCTTGAGGCTGAGGATGGGGAAGACGCAGGGCATGATGTTGAGGACCAGCCCGCCGAGCAGCGCGCCGAGCAACGCCATGAGGAAGCCCGGCCCCTCGCCGGCCGCCCCGTCGGCGGCGCCTCCGGAGCGCGTCGCGACCGGCGTCCCCGCCGCCGGGACCGGGCCGGGCCGGGCGGTCAGCGCAAGGCCGGCGCCGGCGCGAAGCTGGATCACGCCTTCGATCGCTGCAAGCGCGCCCGCGCGCGGGCCGGCGACGCCCTCGACGATGAGGAGGTCGCCGCTGCGCGAGATGCGCTCGGGCTCGCCATGGCGGAGCGCGTCGGCGGTGCCGGGGAAGAAATAGGGGTCGTCGAGCGCGGTGCCGGCGGCGAGCGGGATGGCGAGGCGGAACCTGCCGCCGGCCACTTCGAACCGCGCCGGCTCGGCCATCGGCCGCGGCAGCGCCTCGCGGTAGCCGTCGAAGGCCGGGTTGCGCGTGCTTTGGCTCCCGGTCCTCAACTCGACCGTGACATTGGCGGTTTCGGGCACGCACAATTCGAGCGTGCAGACGAGATAGTCGATGCGCGCGTCGACAGGGAAAACGACTCCGGGCTCGGTGCCTTCCGGGAGGCGGACCGCGACCAGCAGGGCATGGTCGCGCTCGAACACATAGTTCATCACCCCCGAAGCGATCAGCCGGTGCGGGACCGGATATTGGAGCGCGCCGGCGGTCCAGCCCTCGGGCAGCCGCCACCGGACTCGCGGCGCGGCCCCGGCATCGCCCGGATTGCGCCAATAGCCGTGCCAGCCGGGCTGGGGCCGCATCGCGAAGGCCAGGGTGACCGTCGAGCCCGGCGCCACCACCGCATGCTCGGCGACCAGGCTGACGTTCATATGATTGCCGCCCGGCCGGCCGAGCTGCGCCGGCGCGGGGCCGCCGATCGCCAGCAAGGCGAGAAAGGCGAGCAACAGGGGGGCGAGGCGGCGCATGAGCGGGCGCCTATAGCAGGCTTTGCGGGCCGTGCACCGCCTTCAGCCGGGCGTGAATTTCGGCGAGATGGGCGTCGGCGGCGGCGCGGATCGCGGGATCGATCGCGCCCGTCCGGCCGGTGAAGGGCCTGGCCGGATGCTTGGCGTCGCGCGCGGCCACCGTCGCCAGCGCCGCGCTCATGGCCTCGTCGGGCGCGATGCCGAAATGCGGAAGGATCGCGCCGGCGACGGCGCCGGGCAGATCCGCATGGTCGACGAAGAGGCCGTCGCCCGCGTCCTTCTGGGCGAGCGCGGCCGCCCCGATCCGCTCCAGCACGAGCGCGCAATAGACCTCGGCCGGGCAGTCGGTGCCGCTCTCGATGCCGTAGAGCTGCGGCGGCACGAGCTGCGGCGTCAGCTCGGCCCCGCGCTCGGCCATTTGCGAGGCGAGGATCGCGGCCGGCTCGCGGTAGAGAAACAGCCAGGGCACGCCGGGGAAGGCCGCCCTGAACAGCGGCAAGGCGAGAGCGTGCCAGGCGTTCAGCTTGACGATGATGCGCGCCGAGGGGCGCCGCCCAAGCGCCCCGGCCATCGCCCGCAAGCCTGCGATCCGGCGCGCCTCGGGCCAGTCCGAACGCAAGGCGAGATGCACCATCGCGTCGAGCGGCGCCGCCTCCGAAACCAGGCTTGTCCCGGGCACGGCGGCGAGCATCCGCGCGACCAGGGTCGAGCCGCAGCGCGACATGTGGAAGATCAAGCCGTCCGGCGGGCGCAGGCCGTCCGGCGCGCGATCGATGAAGTCGTCAAGCCCGGTGCGGCAGCGGAGCAGCCGGTTGAATGGGCGGGCGAGCGCGCGGCGGGCCGCATCGGCGAAGAAGGGCTGGTCGAGGGCGATGCCGCCGAAATGCGCCCAGTCGATGCCGAGCGCGCCGTCGGCGGCGGCGGCGAGCTGGAAAGGCAGCCAGCCGCGCGGCGGCCACCCGATGCCGCCGAGCGCCGGCGGCTCAAGCCGCCATAGGCCGAGCGGATCGGACGCCATCAACGGGGCGAGATGCCCGGGCTCCAGCGCGATGCCGTGGCGGCGGGCCAAAGCGAGCGCGGCCTCGACGAAGCGCCCGCCGGCCTCGTCCGCCGCCAGTTCGTCCTGCAGCGCCTCGTCGGCGGCGAGCAAGTCGCGAAACCGGTCGAGCGGGCTCGGCGCGGGGCGGGCGGCAGGATCCTTCACCTTCTCAGCCCTCGTTCCCGCCGCTACGATCGGGCGAACCTATCGCGGACGGGATGAGGCAACAATTGGAAACCGAACTGCCAGATCGCCTGAAGCTGCCGATGCGCTTCGACGCCGCCGCTCTCGCGGCCGAAGTCGCCTCGCTCGACGAGGGCGACTGGCATCGCCACATCTTCCGGCGGAATTACGAGGGCGATTGGTGCATCGTGCCGCTGCGCGCGGCGGCGGGGGAAACGCATCCGGTGCGGATGATCTGCGCCAATCCGAGCCAGACCGAGTTCGTCGACACGCCGATGCTCGACCGCCTGCCCGCGGTCAAAGCGGCGCTTCGGCGGTTCCGCTGTCCGGTGCTTCAGGCGCGGCTGATGCGGCTGTCGCCGGGATCGGCGATCCTGGAGCATTGCGATCCCGATCTCGACGCCGGCGGCGGCGGCGCGCGGCTGCACGTCCCGATCACGACCGGCCAAGGGGTCACCTTCCTGCTCAACCGCCGCCCGGTGCCGATGGCGCCCGGGGACTTATGGTATTTGCGGCTGCTCGATCCGCATTCGGCCACCAATCGCGGCAAGACCGAACGCGTCCACCTGGTCGTCGACGTCGTCATGGGCGATTGGCTGCGGGGCCTGATGCGAGACGGGCTGCCAACCCCCGCTCATCCTGAATAGGGTCCGAGGGGACACGTACTTTTTCGCGAAAAAGTACGTGTCCCCTTTTGCAATTGCGAACGCAGCGAAGCAATCCAATACGGTGCGGATACCGTCTGGATTGCTTCGTCGCTTCGCTCCTTGCGACGACGATATTCGTCAGCGTCGCTCGAAGCGGGCGATCTGGGGGTCGAGGCGGTTATTCTCGATGGTGATGGGCTGGCCGCTTTCGTCGGCGACGAAGGACGTGCGGCGCTGGAGGCCGGGAACGAGGCCGGCGTCGTTGTCGGTGATGGCGAGGCCCGCCGAGCTGTGCTCGGTGCCTTCGGGCGCGACCATGATGAAGGCGCTGTAATTCTCCTTGTTCGCGCCCTGCACGAAGATGTTGCGCGCGATCGTGCCGGTGGCGCCGTTGGAAAGGTCGATCATGTAGTTGGTGGCGGTGCCGGCGCTGTCGTCGAAGCTCGAATCGCTGACCTCGATGCGCGCGCCGCGGCTCTTGACGTAATGGCCGCCGGTGCCGCGCTCGAAGCGGGTGCGGGTGACGATCAAGGGGCCGGTGCCGCTATTGTAGATCGAATGCGAGCAGCCGCCGTCCTCGGGGCAGCCGCCGAGGCCGGAGAAGGTCGACTGGTCGACGCGGACCGTGCCGCGATTGTCGTTGGCGACGAGGATGCCGTTCTCGCCGTCGCGGAACAGCGATTCGCGCACCAGCAGGTCGCCCGATTCGAGGCGGATGCCGGCGCCGTTCGAATCCTCGACCCGGATGTTCTGGAAGGTGATGCCCTCGACCCGCGCCGAGGCGCCGCCGAGCACCAGGGCCGCCTTGCCCTCGCAGGCGACGCCGTCGAAGACGACGCTGCCGGGCTCGCGCGCGACAAAAGCGATTCGGCCCTCATTCTGCACCGCGCACATCCGGTAGGTGCCGGGCGCGATCAGGATGGTGCCGTTGCCGCCGCCGATTGCGGCGACCGCCGCGGCGAGGTCGTCATAGGCCTCGCCAGTCTCCTGGATCGTGAACGGGGCCGCGCCGCCCGCGCCCCCTGCGCCGGTCTGCGCGGGCAGCGGCGCGGCGATGACCAGGATGCAGGCCAGAGCGAGCAGGATGCAATAAGTGCGGTTCATGGTCGCGGACTGGGCCGCCGGCGGGCGCCTGTCGAGGTGGCAACGGGGTTAACAGGGGGCGTGGCCCGCGATGGGACGGTGCGCGCGCCAAACGCTTCCACTGCCATCGTCATTCCAGCGAAAGCTGGAATCTCACTTCCTTTTCCTGCACTTGAAGGCAAGGAGATTCCAGCTTTCGCTGGAATGACGGGTTGGGCGGGGTTGCGATGCGTTTCTTGTGGACTTTGCTGCTCCTGTTCATCGCCCCGGCGGCCGCCGCGCAGCCGCCCGGCCCGACCGCGACCTGGTACACGATCGTCGCCGAAAATGGCGACAGGCTCGGCTACGCCTCGCGCGAGACGATCGCCGGGCGGGAGGGGCGCGAGATCGTCGATGCCAGCGAGATCAGGCTGCAGGAGGGCGCCGATCCGACGCGGCGCATCGTCGAGCGGACGGTGACCCGGCTGGGCGGCGACGGCCGGCCCGTCGCGATCAATGCCTCGATGCAGATGGGCCCGGCCTGGTCGCGGATCGAGGCGCGGATCGGCGCCGACGTCGCCGAAATCGTCCGCCACGCCTCGGGCGAGCGGCGAACGATGCGGCTCGCGCTGCCGGCGGGCGTCCGCTTCGACGCGGGCGAGGGGTTGCTCGAGGGCTGGGATCCGGCGACGACGCCGCGGCTGGAATTCCAGAATTTCAACATCGGCGCGCAGGTCGTGGAGCGCATCACCATCGAGGCCGCACCCGGCGCGGCGGCCGATGCGGAAGGGCGGATCACGGTCCTGCGCAAGCGCTACGAGGGCGCCGAGCTGCGCGGCGTGGCCCGGCTCCTGCTCGACCGCGAGCGCCGCCTGCTCGAGATCGCCCAGCCGATGTTCGGCACCAGCATCGCCACGCGCGTCGCCGATCGCGAGACCGCGCTGGCGCCGCACCGGCCTTATTCGCTGCTGCACGGCGCAATGATGCGCTCGCCCTTCCGCATGTCCGACGATGCGGTGCGCGGCCATATCCGCTACCGCTTCGCGTTCAGGGACGGGATCGAGTTCGCGCTGCCCCAGACCGGCGAGCAACGGGTGACGGCGCGGCCGGGCGAGACGATCGTCGACATCTGTCTCTCATGCGGGCCGGGCCTCGCCACCGACCCGGCGACCCTCGCCGACGCGCTTCGGCCGACGCTCTGGCTGCAGAGCGATCATCCACGCCTGCGCGCCATCGTCGGGCTGATCCGGACCTTGCCGGTCAATGGCGCGCGCAAGATGGAGCTGTTGCTCGAGCGCGCGCGGCCCTATCTCTTCGACGTCGATTTCTCCGGCCATTTCTCGGCGCTCGAGACGGTGTTGCGCCGCTCCGGCGATTGCACGGAGGCGGCGGTGCTGCTGGCGGCTCTGGGCCGGGCGGCGGGGATCCCGACCCGGGTCGCCAGCGGCATCGTCTATTCGCGCCAGCGCTATCACGGCGTCAGCAACGTCTTCATGCCGCATTCGTGGGTGCTGGCCTATGTCGACGGCCGCTGGAAGAGCTTCGATCTCGCGCTCGAAAGCTTCGATTCGACCCATGTCGCGCTGACCGTGGGCGACGGCGACACGCGCTCGATCATGGCCGCCAGCCAGCTGGCCAGCCTGCTGCGCTGGGAGGATGTCGCCGAAATCAGGGCCCGGCCGCGGTGAGGGTGAGGAAATGGGGACAGGTGCTACGAGGGATTGGGGACAGGTACTAGTACCTGTCCCCGCAGGGCTCCCCGTTCAGCCTAGCGCCCGGCCGGAGTCGCCGCCGGAGCCTTGTCGGCGGTCGCGGTCGTGGGCGCCGGCGCGGCGCCGTCATCCTCGTAGACGACCGGCAAAGCCGGAATGGCGGCGTCGGCAGGCTCCTCGCCGGTCTGGGCGCCGTCTCTGGTGGCCCCGATCACGGTGATGTGCGTGCCCGTCTCCTGCATCGCGCCGATGACGGTGATGTGCGTCCCGGTTTCCTGCATCGCGCCGATGACGGTGATGTGGGTGCCGGTCTCCTGCGCCGCCGCGACGCTGGGCGCGACGAGCGCCGCTGCCGCGAGCAGAGGGAGTTTGTAGGAAGCGAAGATGGCCATGACTCGTCTCCTTCGCGACGGTCATAACCGATTTTCCCTGAAAAGTCAGTCTAAATGCGCACCCGATACTAGGCAGTTCTGCCCCGGCCCGCGCGCGCCGGGCGGACGATCTCAATCCAGGTTGGGCCTGAGCCAGCGCTCGGCTTCCTCGATCGGGACCTCGCGCCGCGCGGCATAATCTTCGAGCTGGTCGCGGCCGATGCGGGCGACTCCGAAATACTGGCTGTCGCGGTGACCGAAATAGAAGCCCGAGACCGCGGACGCCGGCAGCATCGCGAAGCTCTCGGTCAGGGTGACTCCGGCGGGCGCGCCGCCGAGCATCTTGAACAGAGCGGGCTTCAGGCTGTGATCGGGGCAGGCGGGATAGCCCGGCGCCGGGCGGATGCCGGCATAGCTTTCGCGGATCAGCTCGGCATTGGTGAGATGCTCGACGCCGGCATAGCCCCAGACGCTCTCGCGGACATGGCCGTGCAGGCGCTCGGCGAAGGCCTCGGCGAGGCGATCGGCGAGCGCCTTCAAAAGAATGTCCGAATAATCGTCATTGTCGGCCTTGAAGCGGGCGAGGTGCGGCTCGATGCCGTGGACGGCGACCGCGAAGCCGCCGATCCAGTCCTCGCCCTCGGGATCGATGAAGTCGGCGAGGCACATGTTGGCGCGTCCTTCGCGCTTCTTCACCTGCTGGCGAAGCATCGGCAGGCGCGTTTCGTCATTTCCGGCGAGCACGAAGAGGTCGTCCTCCTCGCGGCGGCAGCGCCACAGGCCGACCGTGCCGCGCAAGGTCAGCCAATGTTCGGCGACCATCTTGTCGAGCATTCCTTGAGCGTCGGCGAACAGGCTCGACGCGCTTTCGCCGACCACCGGGTCGGTGAGGATGGCGGGATAAGTGCCGGCCAGCTCCCAGGCGCGGAAGAAGGGGGTCCAGTCGATGCCGTCGCGAAGCTCGCGCAAGGGCCAGTCGTTGAAGCCGTGGACTCCGGGCCGCCGCGGCGGCGGCGCCTTGCCGGCGGGGTCGAAGGCGAAGCAATTGGCGCGCGCCTCGGCGAGCGTCGCCAGCGCGCTGTGGCCGCGGCCCGCGCGGGTCTCGCGAATGTCGTGATAGTCGGCGCGGGTCTTCTCGATCAGCGGCGCGCATTGCGTGTCGGAGACGAGGCTGGACGCCACGCCGACCGCGCGGCTGGCGTCGACGACGTGGATGACCGGGCCTTCATAGGCCGGGTCGATGCGCAAGGCGGTATGGACCTTGCTGGTCGTCGCGCCGCCGATCAGCAGCGGCAGGGTGAACGCCCCGCGCTGCATCTCGGTGGCGACGGTGACCATCTCGTCGAGCGAGGGCGTGATCAGGCCGCTAAGGCCGATCATGTCCGCATCATTCTCGTTGGCGGCCTTCAATATGTCGGCCCAGGGCACCATCACGCCGAGATCGATCACCTCATAGCCGTTGCACTGGAGGACGACGCCGACGATGTTCTTGCCGATATCGTGGACGTCGCCTTTGACCGTCGCCATCACGATCCGGCCCTTGGCGGTCGAGACGCCCGATTTCTCCTTCTCGGCCTCGATATAGGGGATGAGGTGGGCGACCGCCTTCTTCATCACGCGCGCCGATTTGACCACCTGCGGCAGGAACATCTTGCCCGAGCCGAACAGGTCGCCGACCACGTTCATCCCGTCCATCAGCGGACCTTCGATCACCTCGATCGGCCGCGCGGTGACCAAGCGCGCCTCCTCGGTATCGGCGACCACGAAGGCGTCGATCCCCTTGACGAGCGCGTGCTCGAGCCGTTTCTGCACGCTCCAGCCGCGCCATTCGGCCTCGGCCTTCTCGCGCACCGGATCGCTGCCGAGATATTTCTCGGCGAGCGTCACCAGCCGCTCGGTGGCGTCGCCGCCCGCTTTGGGCGCGCGGTCGAGGATCACGTCCTCGCAGGCCTCGCGCAATTCGGCGTCGATCGTGTCGTAGACGTCGAGCTGACCGGCATTGACGATCGCCATGTCGAGCCCGGCCGGAATGGCGTGGTAGAGGAAGACCGAGTGCATCGCCCGGCGCACCGGCTCGTTGCCGCGAAAGGAGAAGCTCAAATTGGAAAGCCCGCCCGAAATGTGGACGTGCGGGCAGCTTCTCTTGATCTCGCGGCAGGCCTCGATGAAATCGAGCGCATAGCGGCGATGCTCGTCGATCCCGGTGGCGATCGCGAAGATGTTGGGATCGAAGATGATGTCCTCGGGGGGAAAGCCCTCGGCGACGAGCAGCTCGTAGGCGCGCGCGCAGATCTCGACCTTGCGTTCCCTGGTGTCGGCCTGGCCGGTCTCGTCGAACGCCATCACGACGACCGCGGCGCCGTAGTCGCGGACCAGCCTTGCATGGGCGAGGAACTCCGCCTCGCCCTCCTTCATGCTGATCGAATTGACGATCGGCTTGCCCGACACGCATTTGAGCCCGGCCTCGATCACGCTCCATTTCGACGAATCGATCATGATCGGCACGCGGGCGATGTCGGGCTCGGCGGCGATCAGCTTCAAAAAGGTGACCATCGCCGCCTCGGCGTCGAGCAGCCCCTCGTCCATGTTGACGTCGATGATCTGGGCGCCGTTCTCGACCTGGCTGCGCGCGACCTCGACCGCTGCGGTGTAGTCGTCGGCCATGATCAATTTCTTGAATTTGGCCGAGCCGGTGACGTTGGTCCGTTCGCCGATATTGACGAAGGTGGAGCTGACACCCCCGCCCCCCTCCGTTTGGGATTGAGCCCCCTCATCCGTTCCGATGGATTCACCCACCCCCGTTCGGGCTGAGCCTGTCGAAGCCCTGTCCTTCTCTTGCTCGGACAAGAAGGAAGGCCCTTCGACAGGCTCAGGGCGAACGGGAGGAGTGGGCTCAGGGCGAACGGGGGGTGCGGACATGGCTAGGCGGCGAGGACCATCGGCTCGATGCCGGCGAGCCTTGTGCGGCGCTCGACCTGCGGAATGGCGCGCGGCACGAAATCCTTCACCGTCTCGGCGATCGCCCGGATATGCTCCGGCGTGGTGCCGCAGCAGCCGCCGACGATGTTGACGATGCCCTGCTCGCCCCATTCGCGGACCTGGGCGGCGGTGGTCGCCGCGCATTCGTCATAATCGCCGAGATCGTTGGGCAGGCCGGCATTGGGATAGGCCATGACGAGCGTGTCGGCGAGCGGCGACAAGGCCGCGATATGGGCGCGCAGCTGGGCCGCGCCGAACGAGCAATTGAGCCCGATCGTCAGCGGCCGGGCGTGGCGGACCGAGGCCCAGAAGCTCTCGATCGAATGGCCGGAAAGGTTGCGCCCGGAAAGGTCGGTGATCGTCATCGAGACCATGATCGGCAGCTCCGGATCGACGCGCCGTGCGGCATGGATCGCGGCCTTGGCGTTGAGCGTGTCGAACACGGTCTCGATCAGCACGAAATCGACGCCGCCTTCCACCAGCGCCTCGATCTGCTCGACATAGACGTCGGAGACGGTGTCGAAATCGACCTCGCGAAAACCGGGATCGTTGACGTCGGGCGACAGCGACAAGGTCTTGTTGGTCGGCCCGAGCGCGCCGGCGACCCAGCGCTTGCGCCCATCCGCGTCGGCGACCTCGCGGATGATCCGCGCCGCCTCGACGTTGATGTCGCGGACCAGAGCCTCGGCATTGTAATCGGCCTGGCTGATCTGGTTGGCGTTGAACGTGTTGGTGGCGAGGATGTCGGCGCCGGCATCGGCGAAGCTTAAGGCGATCTCGCGGACCAGCTCCGGCTGGGTCAGGTTCAAAAGGTCGTTATTGCCCTTCTGGTCGCGCGACAGGCCGAGGCTGCCGGCATAATCGGCCTCGCGCAGCCGGCGCGCCTGGATTTGCGTGCCATAAGCGCCGTCCTTGACCAGGATGCGCTTGGCGGCCGCTTCCCTGAGCTGCTGTGCTGCACTCATCTCAATTTCCGTTCCCGATATCCCAGTTTCCGTTCGTCCCGAGCCCTTCGACGCCGCCTGCGGCGGCGCTCAGGATAAACTTCGGCCGAAAGGCCGAAGTCGAGGGGCGCGCGTGATGAGTCCGTGCCGGCGCCCCTCGACTACGCTCGGGACGAACGATGCTTGGGAGCTTGGTCATGCCGCTTGCTCCCGATCCTGAGCCTTCGGCCTCAGCCCGAGCAGATGGCAGATGGCGTAGCTGAGCTCGGCCCGGTTGAGCGTGTAGAAATGGAATTGCCTGACCCCGCCAGCATAAAGCTGGGCGCAAAGCTCGGCGGCGACGGTGGCGGCGACGAGCTGGCGCGCGGCGGGCAGATCGTCCAGCCCCTCGAACAATCGGTCGAGCCAGACCGGGATCGAAGCGCCGCACATCGCCGCGAACTTGCGGGTCTGGGCGACGTTGGAGACGGGCAATATGCCCGGCGTCATCTCGGCCGAGATGCCGGCGGCGGCGACCTCGTCGCGGAAGCGGAAGAAGCAATCGGGCGAAAAGAAGAACTGGCTGATCGCGCGGTCGGCGCCGGCGTCGATCTTGCGCTTGAGATTGTCGAGATCGTGGACCGCGTTCGGCGAATCCGGGTGGCATTCGGGATAGGCCGCGACCGAAATCTCGAACGGCGCGACCTTCTTGAGCCCAGCGACCAGCTCGGCGGCATTGGCATAGCCGTCCGGATGCGGCGCGAACGCCTTGCCCGCCACGGGCGGATCGCCGCGCAAGGCGACGATATGGCGGATCCCCGCATCCCAATAAGCCCGCGCGACGTCGTCAATCTCGCCCCGGCTCGCCTCGACGCAGGTCAGATGCGCGGCGGCATGAAGGCTGGTCTCGCGCTGGATGCGCACGACCGTCGCGTGCGTCCGCTCCCGCGTCGACCCGCCGGCGCCATAGGTCACCGACACGAACCGCGGCGCCAGCGGCTCCAGCGTCTTCACCGACTCCCACAGCGTCGCCTCCATCTTCTCGGTCTTCGGCGGAAAGAATTCGAAGCTGACCTCGATATCGCCGGCGGCGTCCTCGAAGAGCGGGCGGCCGGGCTGAGACAGAGCGGTGGCGAGCGGGCTCATGCGGCGGGTCCGCGGGGGCAAGGAGAGCGGAGAATGGCGACGGCCGGGCACATATTTGCGGATATAAAGATATCTTTATATCCGTCAAGTTAACGGCGGTTATGTGTGTCGAAACGATGTCAGGAGTTGGGGCCGTTCCCGGCGCATTGCGAGCGGCGCGATCCTGCCTTCCTACTCATGCCAAAGCCGAGTCGGCGCCACCTTCCTCCTTGGGCACAGTACCGGCCTGAGAGGCGCCAATTTACGATAGTTGGGGGCTTGACATATAGGAAACATAGCAGGAACATAGAGCGCTCATCGCCTGCCGATTTGTCTCTAAGAGGGAACAAAGCAGCCCGATTCTTATTGAACTGTTAGGTTTTTACCCCTATATGCGTGTCGGCGGCGGGAAGCTAATCCGTCTCCGAATCCGGAAGCCCGCACACTTGTTGTGCGGGCTTCCGCGATTCTGTAGCATGCGGAATGCTCCTCGCCTTTCAAGACGAATTCGGACATGGGGGGCCGTTCATCGGTCGCTCTGATCCTAGTCATAACACTAGCCCGGTTTTTGGGCTGGCAGGTTATGTCATGCCTCACAGGCAGGTCCGGCACTTTGCCACATTCTTCTTCCAATTGAAAAGCTTCATGCTAGCGGCCGATATCAAAAGGTGCGGTGTCCATCCGGCAACATGGGAGAAGAAGGGCTCAGAGCTGATTAACACCAGGACCATCAAAAAATATGCAAATATCCGGACAGGCGTTCACCGCCTCCTGAACGAGCTATATAAATGCAATGGACGTATAATTTTTTACGGGCGAGAGAAATACCAATCGCCTCAAGACTCTAATTCATCCGGACTCTACACTACCGTTTTGTCACATTCAATTAGAGCGATTGATAGATATTGTTGCGACAGGAATGAGCAGTTCATGATGATCTTGGATCAGCATTCGAATCGTCTCAAGCTGCTGGAAGCTGCATCGAAGACTATGTTTGGAGGCGAACCAGCCCGGTGCTTGATCGAGCCGCCGTTTCAGGTGGAAAGCCATCTTTACCAAACGGTGCAAGCCGCCGATTGGATAGCGACCCTGGTCGGACGCCTTGAGGCATATCGAGTAGCGCCCGTCGAATACGCCGATTGGGAATGGGCGGATCGTCTTTATGGGGCAAAGGTCCAAAAGCTGGCCACGCATTCGAAGCTTTGGCGCCCTCGATCTTCGACTGCCGTACCAGCTCCTAGTTCATCGCCCGCGGCTCCTCCGATTGGGCGCGCGCAACCTTGATATCAGGCGGCGAGTAGGTGAGGTCGCTGATCGGTGAGGCGCTGCCGTGGATTGCCCTTTAGGGCATTGGCGCGCCCCCGCATCCGTATCGCCGCGGTAATTGCAGCGGAATCAAAATCGGGCAGCGCCAATGCGGATGGCCTCGCTGAGATATCGCCCCCTTCCAATGTAGGATCCCCTGCCACCCTCGCCCGACTCGGCGAGGCGCCGCCCGCCGGCGGCTCTTTCTCAAGCTCTGCGCGGTTTCGAAAAAAGGTCGGCGGCCGTTCCGCCGGCGCGGGAGGGGTGACACGTCGCAACGTAGTGTCATTTTCGTCAGCATCATCAACTTCCGATCGTCAACTTCCGGCGGTCGCGGCTTCCATCCCGCCTTTGTTCATCGGGGCCTTTAGGATATAGGTTTGCCCATGACGGTGACACCTGCTCCGAAGCACAAGCCGGTGGAAAAGCGGGAGTGAATCCTTGGCTTCTGGCCGGGTTGATCTGTGTTGCGGCGGCGGGGTTTGAGGGGCTGTGCGCCGGTCGCGATCCGATGGGGCAGTTAAAGGCGCTGAAGCAGCCGAGCTGGTCGCCGCCAACATGGGCCTGGGTGCTGATCGGCATCGCCTGGTACGGCATCTGCTACGTCGCGCTCGTGCGCTTGCTCCCTTTATGGCCGCACGAGCCGCTCCCGCTGATCCTCCTGTTGAAATTGATGGTGCTCAATGCGCTCGCCAACATCCCCGCGTTCCGCATGCGGCGGCTTGATCTCGCGCTTGCCTTTTTCGCAATCTACTGGCCCGTGCTCGCGGCGTTCATGTGGTTCGTTCATCCCGTGGATCGCCCGACGTTCGCGCTGTTCGCGATTTACGGCGTCTATCAGCTTTACGCGTTGGCCTGGGGCTATCGTCTCTGGCGGATGAACCGGGCATAAGAGGGGCCGCCGAAACGCCGGGACTAGCATTCGAGACAGATCACTCGCGATGGCAGGCATTGTGGTCGCCGCTGGATCACATGCCCGCATTCGAGATGCACCGCGACGGCGCCCGCTCTGTTGTCGATTATCGCCGTCTCCGCGCGGCTCCGCGGGTCACGCGGCGCTGCCCCACTTGGAACCATCCTTCCCTCCCCCGAGGAATCATCAGCTGACGGGAGCCGGGCAGTCTCCCACCCGGCCCGCGCCGACACCGTAAGAACCTAATCCTCGGCGACTCGCGAAACATGGGCCATTTTTGCTGGAACATCAAATGTTTAATCCGAGATGGATGTAATCCCGGCGCGGGTCTGACGCGGCGGCCTGCGCACAATCTCGATCTTGGCGTCCCGCGCTCCGCGCTCGCTACAGACCGCGCCGGCGAGGATGGAGTGCAGCTGCTCGGCGCGGAAGCCGCGCCTAGAGCGTGACCCCTTCCAATGGAGGTTTCCCCTGTCACCCTAGTCCGACTCGGCGAGGCTCCGCCCGCCGGCGGCTCTTTCTCACGCTCTGCGCGGTTTCGAAAAGTCCGGCGGCCGTTCCGCCGGCGCGGGGAGGGGTGACTCCCCCATGACGTAGCATCAACTTCGTCACCTTCCGGCCTTGGTGGCGGTCCCGTGACGGCCGTCACGAGCGCCCGCCGCCCCCGCCGCTCATATGGCGCTTATTCAAAGCGGGAGGCAGGCATGGCCGAAGTGGCGGTGTGGGCGGTGCCGGGCGGAAGGCTGGCGCGCTACGAGCTCAAGATCGACGGCGTGGCGGCGCGCGACGGGGATTTCGCGGCGGTCTACGGCGATTGCGGGGACGGGTCGGCGCACGCGCTCCAATATATTTTGTTCGGATCGGCGGGCGGAAATCTGCGGCTGATCCTGCGCTGCCGGTCCGAGGGCGTGCTCGGCGACATCGTCTTCGACGGCGCGTTCCGGATGCCGGCCAATGTCGATTGCTATGAAAGCGGCAGGATAAGCTTCAGGCTCTGACGCGCTTTGCCCCCGAGATTGTGGAGGACGGGCGAAGCGAACACCCGTCATTCCAGCGAAAGCTGGAATCTCTTTGCCTTTGCCGGGACCGTGGAAGGAAGTGGGATTCCAACTCCATCGCAGATGGGTTCATCCTGAGCGAAGCCGAAGGGCTGGAATGACGATCCGGCGGATTGCGCCGAGGCTAGGCCACCACCTTCAGCCTCTGCTCCGGCCTGACTCCGAGCCAGATCGTCACGGTCAGGGCGCCGCCCTCGAGATGCTCGACGACGCGGCCATCGAGGCCGGCCTCCGCCATGTGCCGGACCATCGCCTCGTCGGCGAAGCCCAGGCGGACATGGGCGCCGGCGGTGCGCAATTCCTCGCGCTCGTGCGGGGCGAAGTCGACGATGAGCAGGCGGCCGCCGGGGCCGAGCAATCGCGCCGCCTCGGCGACCGCGGCGGCCGGGTTCTGGGCATAATGGAGGACCTGGTGGATGATCACCGTGTCCGCGCTCTCCGCCTTGAGCGGGAGCGAATACATGTCGCCCTGGCGCAGCTCGACCGCGTCGAGCCCGGCCTCGGCGAGCTTGGCGCGGGCGAGGCGGAGCATTTCCGGGCTGCGGTCGATGCCGAGCGCCTGATCGGCGGCGGGCGCGAACAATTCGATCATCCGGCCGGTGCCGGTGCCGATGTCGACGAGGCGTCCGATCGGGGCGCCGCCGGGCCCGGCGTTCAGGGCGCGGGCGATGGCGGCCTCGACCTCGCTCTCGGCGACGTGGAGCGAGCGCAGCGCATCCCAGTCGCGGGCGTGACTTGCGAAATAGCGGGTCGCGGCGGCGGCGCGGTCGGCGCGCACCGCGGCCAGCCGGGCGGCGTCGGCGGCGGTCCAGGGGTCGGCGCCGTCGATCTCCGCCCAGCGGTCGAGCAGCTGGAGCAGGGGCTCGGTGCGCGGCCGCGCGCCGAGGCTGAGGAACACCCAGCTGCCCTCCTTGCGCCGTTCGGCGAGGCCGGCGTCGATCAGGATGCGGACGTGGCGCGAGACTCGGGGCTGGCTCTGCCCGAGCACCTGGGCGAGCTCGCCGACGCTGAGCTCCATCGCGCGCAGCAGCATCAGGATGCGGAGCCGGGTCGGATCCGCCAGGCCTGAGAAGATCTTGGGGGCAAGGGCCATGAACAAGGACATAAAGATATCTTTATATGTCGGCAAGGCGCAGCGCGGCGAGGGATTAAGGCGCGCCTTGATCCCCGACTCGCGCAGCCCTTCCGCCGCGCGAGCCCGTCCGACGGATTTCACCATTCACAACCTTATCGGTAGAGAAGTCTGGACTCCCGTCCCCGCTTCGCATAATGAGGCCGATGCTGGAGGGCCGGGGAGCGGCTTGGCCGCTCATTCGGCGCCCGCCAGCAAGTGTTTTGGTTCTCCTCGCAAACGACCATATGAAGGAATTCTCCGTGAAGAAGATCGCCCTCACCCTGATCGCCGTTTCGGCCCTCGGCCTTGCCGCCTGCAACAAGAGTAACCCGACCACCGACGCCGCCAACAACATCGCCGCCACCGCCAACGAGGCCGTCGGCGAGATGCGCGACGCCGCCAACGAAGTCCGTTCGGAGACCGCCAATCTCGGCGCCGCCGCCCACGACCAGGCCAACCAGGCCATTGAGTCCACCGGCAACGTCGCCGACGCCGCCGCCGACGCGGTCGCCAACGAAACCACGAAGTAAGCGTCTACCGCTCATTGCGGGACGGGGGTCGCGCGCCGCAGGGCGCGCGGCCCTTTTTCTTTGCCGGGCGTTCAGGCTAGGATGCGGCGGACGAGCCGCGGCTCGCGGCGCGTCGAGAAAGAGGGTCTCGCGATGAGGAAGAGCCTGAACCTGCTGGCCGCGGCGTCGCTGCTGGCGGCGCTCGGCGCCTGCAACCGCCAGCCGGCCGGAGTCACCCCCGACGACGAGCGCGAGCTCAACGAAGCGACCGGGATGAACGACGAAAATACCTTCATCGACACTTCGGCCGACGACCAGGCGCTGAACGCGGAGGACGTGGCCGAGGATAATGAAGCGAACGCCGCGCCCGCCGCCGCCCCCGGCAACGCCGCCGCCAACCGGCAGCCGCCAACCGGCAATAGACAATAGAAAAGGGCCGGGACGTCGCCGCCCCGGCCCTTGTTCGTTTTCGCCTGAGCAGGCTTGGTGGCCGGACCTAGAAGTCCATGCCGCCCATGCCGCCCATGCCGCCGCCGCCCATGCCGCCGCCGGCCGACGCCTTGTCCTCGGGCGCCTCGCTCACCGCCGCTTCGGTGGTGATGAGGAGGCCCGCGACGCTGGCGGCGTCCTGGAGCGCGGTGCGGACGACCTTGGTCGGATCGATCACGCCGGCTTTGACCAGATTCTCGTAGACCTCGGTCTGGGCGTTGAAGCCCAGGGTCTCGTCCGTGCCGTCGATCAGCTTGCCGGCGACGACGGCGCCGTCATGGCCCGCATTCTCGGCGATCTGGCGGATCGGGGACTGGAGCGCGCGGCGGATGATGTCGATGCCGCGGGTCTGGTCGTCATTGCCGCCCTTCATGCCCTCGAGCGCCCTGGTGGCGTAGAGGAGAGCGACGCCGCCGCCCGGAACGATGCCTTCCTCGACCGCGGCGCGGGTCGCGTGGAGCGCGTCGTCGACGCGGTCCTTGCGCTCCTTGACCTCGATCTCGGAGGAGCCGCCGACCTTGATCACGGCGACGCCGCCGGCGAGCTTGGCGAGACGCTCCTGGAGCTTCTCCTTGTCATAGTCCGAGTTGGTGTTGTCGATCTGGGCGCGGATCGCCTCGACCCGGGCCTTGATCGCATCGCTATTGCCGGCGCCGTCGACGATGGTCGTATTGTCCTTGTCGATGGTGACGCGCTTGGCCTGACCGAGCATCGCGACGGTGACGTTCTCGAGCTTGATGCCGAGATCCTCGCTGATCATCTCGCCGCCGGTGAGGATGGCGATGTCCTCGAGCATCGCCTTGCGGCGATCGCCGAAGCCCGGCGCCTTGACCGCCGCGACCTTGAGGCCGCCGCGCAGCTTGTTGACGACGAGCGTGGCGAGCGCCTCGCCCTCGATATCCTCGGCGATGATCAGCAGCGGACGACCCGACTGGACCACGGCCTCGAGAATCGGCAGCATCGCCTGCAGGTTGCCGAGCTTCTTCTCGTGGATGAGGATGTAGGGATCGGTCAGCTCGACGGTCATCTTCTCGGGGTTGGTGATGAAGTAAGGCGAGAGATAGCCGCGGTCGAACTGCATGCCTTCGACGACGTCGAGCTCGAATTCGAGGCCCTTGGCCTCCTCGACGGTGATCACGCCTTCCTTGCCGACCTTCTCCATCGCCTCGGCGATCTTCTCGCCGACGACGGTGTCGCCATTGGCGGCGATGCTGCCGACCTGGGCGACCTCGGTCGAGCCCTGGACGGGCTTGGAACGCGCCTTGAGGTCAGCGACGACCTTGGTGACGGCAAGGTCGATGCCGCGCTTGAGGTCCATCGGGTTCATGCCGGCGGCGACCGACTTCATGCCCTCGCGGACGATCGACTGGGCGAGCACGGTGGCGGTGGTGGTGCCGTCGCCGGCCAGGTCGTTGGTCTTGCTGGCGACCTCGCGCAGCATCTGCGCGCCCATATTCTCGAACTTGTCCTTGAGCTCGATTTCCTTGGCGACGGTGACGCCGTCCTTGGTGATGCGCGGGGCGCCGAAGCTCTTGTCGAGGACGACGTTGCGGCCCTTGGGGCCAAGCGTGACCTTCACCGCGTCGGCGAGGATGTCGACGCCGCGCATGATCCGCTCACGGGCGTCGCGCGAAAAGCGTACGTCTTTCGCTGCCATTGTCTGAGTTCCTTCTTTCAAAAAACGTGAAACGTGAAAAAGCCGTTCGGGCTGAGCCTGTCGAAGCCCTCTCCTTCACTTCCTTCCCGAAGAAGGAAGGCCCTTCGACAAGCTCAGGGCGAACGGAGCGGGTCTCGATCCGCCGGTCAGCCAACGATGCCCAAGATGTCGCTTTCCTTCATGATGATCAGGTCTTCGCCGTCGATCTTGACCTCGGTGCCCGACCATTTGCCGAACAGGATCTTGTCGCCGGCCTTGACGTCGAGCGGAGTCACGGTGCCGTCCTCGGCACGGGCGCCGGTGCCGACGGAGACGACCTCGCCTTCCTGCGGCTTTTCCTTGGCGGTGTCGGGGATGATGATGCCACCGGCCGTCTTCTCCTCGGCCTCCACGCGGCGGACGAGCACGCGATCGTGCAACGGACGAAATTTCATGCGCTGACCTTTCTCAAAGGGGTCTGAAGATCTTGTTAGCACTCGAAAGGATCGAGTGCCAATGCCCGCTGATTTAGGGTCTGTTCATCGCGCGTCAAGGGGCGCGGAGCCTTTTCGCGCGGCGCCGGGGCGCGCCATTTACAGCGCCGCGGGGGTCGGTTAGCCCCGACCGGAGGGAGTGTCTCGATGCGGTTCGTCGGCAAAGCGTGGAAGCTGCTGGTCGGGATCAAGGACGGGCTCGTCCTCATCTTCATGCTGGTCTTCTTCGGCACGCTCTACGCGGCGCTGTCGGCGAGCCCCTACAAGGACAGCGCGCGCGAGGGCGCGCTGAGGCTCGATCTCGGCGGCGCGATCGTCGAGCAGCCGGCCGCGCGCGATCCGCTCGCTGTCCTGGGCGGCAGTCCGATCACCCGCGAATATCGCGTCGCCGAATTGGTCCACGCGCTCGACACCGCCGCCGCCGACCCGCGCATCCGCGCGGTCGCGCTCGATCTCGACATCTTTCTCGGCGGCGGCCAGACCGCGATCGCCGATGTCGGCGCGGCGCTGGACCGGGTGCGGCGCGCGGGCAAGCGAGTGGTCGCTTATGCGACCGGCTATACCGACGACAGCTACCAGCTCGCCGCCCATGCCGACGAGATCTGGCTCGATCCCATGGGCGCGGTGGTGATCGTCGGACCGGGCGGCAGCAATCTTTATTATGCCGGCCTGCTCCAGCGGCTCGGCGTCACCGCCCATGTCTACCGGGTCGGCGCGTTCAAGTCGGCGGTCGAGCCGTTCACGCGCAACGACATGTCGCCCGAAGCGCGCCAGCAGAGCCAGGCGCTCGTCGACGCTTTGTGGGGGACGTGGCGGGCCGATGTCGGCCGCGCCCGGCCGCGCGCCAGGATCGCGCAGTGGGTGGCCGATCCCGATCCCTTCCTCCAGCCGGCGGGCGGCGATCTGGCGCAGGCCGCGCTGCGCGCCGGCCTTGTCGACCGGGTCGGCGACCGCACCCAGTTCGGCCAGCGCATGGCCGCGCTGGCCGGCAATGACGACGAGCGCGTCCCCGGCCGCTACAATGCCGTCCATTACGAAGCATGGGTTGAAGAACATCGCCCGGGCGACGCGGACGGCCAGATCGGCATCCTCACCGTCGCCGGCGATATCGTCGACGGCGAGGCCGGGCCGGGCACGGCCGGCGGCGAGACGATCGCGCGCAATCTCGAGCGCGGGCTGGAGAGCGGCAATCTCAAGGCGCTGGTGGTGCGGGTCGATTCGCCGGGCGGCTCGGTGCTCGCCTCGGAGCGGATCCGGCGCGCGCTCCTTGCCGCCAGGGCGCGCGGGCTGCCGATCGTGATCTCGATGGGCTCGGTGGCGGCGTCGGGCGGCTATTGGGTCGCGACCGCCGGCGACGTCATCTACGCCGAGCCGTCGACGATCACCGGCTCGATCGGGGTGTTCGGAATCCTGCCGAGCTTCGAGGGGACGCTGCAGCGGCTCGGCGTCGGCGTCGACGGAGTCAGGACCACGCCGCTTTCGGGCGAGCCCGATCTGCTGCGCGGGCCGGCGCCGGAGGCCGAGCGGATGCTGCAGGCCGGGGTCGAGAACGTCTATCGCCGCTTCATCGGCCTGGTCTCGCGGGCGCGGCGGCTGACGCCGGCGCGGGTCGACGAGATCGCCCAGGGCCGGGTCTGGGACGGCGGCACCGCGCGGCAATTGGGCCTGGTCGATCGCTTCGGCTCGCTGAACGATGCCGTCGCCGAGGCGGCGCGGCGGGCGGGGCTCGATCCCGCCACCGCGCGTCCGGCCTATCTCGAACGGCAACCGGGCTTGCTGGCGCGCATGTTCGGCGGGCTCGGCGACGACAATGCCGTCGGAGCGCCGCGCGACGCCTTCGCGCGGCTGGCGCGGCGGCCCGAGGCGATGATCGAGCGCGCCGTGCACGAGGCGCGCTCGCTGCTCGCCGGGCCGGCGATCCAGGCGCGCTGCCTCGAATGCCCGGCGATCGCGCCGGTGCCGCGGCCGCCCGTCGAGGGCGATTGGCTGACCCGGCTCGCCGCTTTGGTGCTGCGCGGATGAAGATCCGCGCCGCCACCGCGGACGATGCGGCGGCGATCGCCTCGCTCTACGCGCCTTATGTCGTGGGCAGCATCGTCTCGTTCGAGACGCAGCCGCCCGACGCCGACGAAATGGCGCGGCGGATCGCCGAGGCGGGCGGCCTTTATCCCTGGTTCGTGGCCTGTGACGGCGAGGAGCTGGCCGGCTTCGCTTATGCCTGCGCCTTCCGGACCCGGCCAGCCTATCGCTTCACCGTCGAGACCACCGTCTACGTCGCCGACGGCGCGCACCGGCGCGGGATCGGGACCCTGCTCTACCGCGTGCTGCTGCCGGTGCTGGAGGCGCAGGGCTTCGCCCAGGCGATCGCCGCGATCACGCTGCCGAACGAGGCCAGCGTCAGGCTGCACGAGGCGCGCGGCTTCAGCCAGATCGGCACCTATGAGCGGGTCGGCTTCAAGTTCCGCGAATGGCGCAGCGTCGGCCTGTGGCAGCGCGCGCTGGCGCCGCTCTCAACCCGTCCGGAAGAGCCCAAGCCGGTGGCCCTGGTGTGGAAGCCCTGAGGCCCCTGAGGGGACACGTACTTTTTCGCGAAAAAGTACGTGTCCCCATTTTACGTGTCCCCATTTTCTAGCGCCGCGCCGCCCAATCCCTCGGCCGCTGACGAAGCGGTCGCGCAGGCGCTCGAGCGAGACGCGGTTGCCGTCGCGGAAGAAGCCGAGCAGCGTCCGGCCGGCCTCATTGTCGGCATAGCCCGCGCCGGTCAGGCGGATGCGGCTGTGGGTCGCATCGACGGGCTCGACCTCGAAGAAGCTGGTGACCCGGGCATAGGTTTCGAAATGGGGAAAGCCCTGCGGCGCCCGAGTCGTCCGGAAGACGAGGAGCCGGCCGGGCAGGCGGGCGAGGAAATGCTGGCGGATGATCGTCGGGTCCCCCGGCCGCGCCGCCGGATCGTAGCTGCTTTCGATCGAATCAGGATCGTCGGCCGCGACCCAGGAGACCGGCACCGCCCAGGTCCGCCAGCCTTCCGGCGAGGCGATCGCCGCCCAGATTTCGGCCGCGGGCGCGGCGATCACCACCTCGTGCGAAAGGGTCAAAGTCCCATCCGCTTCGCGGCGATCGCTGATCGCGACGTCCTGCCCCATAACCGTGGCCGGCAGCAGGAGTATGAGGAGGGCGAGAACAATCTTGGTCATGGCCCTCTTGTTGGTTGAACGTTCAACCAAGTCAAGCCCCATCACCGATTATAAGCGGGCAGCGCCCAGCCGCGAACGATGGCGATCCCGCGCAGCGCGAAGCCTGCGGCGGCGGCGATCAGGCCCGCGAGGCCGCCCGGCACGCCGGCGAGGGTGAGGCCGACCAACAAGGCGGCGGAGAGCGCGGCGACGGTGACGTAAAGCTCGGGCCGCATCAGGATGGAGGGCTCGCCGGCAAGCACGTCGCGAACGATGCCGCCCAGGCAGCCCGTCAGCACACCCATGGCGAAGGCGGGGAGGGGCGCCAGGCCGAAGGCGAGCCCCTTGGCGGCGCCGTAGGTCGCGTAGGCGGCGAGGCCGGCGGCGTCGAGCCAGAGCAGGGTCTTGCCCTTCCACAGCCGCGCCGGCGTCAGCCACACCGCGAAGGCGGCGCCGAAGCAGATCAGCAGGATTAGATTGTCGTGCACCCAGAAGACCGGTGCGCCGATCAGCAAATCGCGCACCGTGCCGCCGCCGACGCCCGTCACCACCGCGAAGAAGATGAAGGTGACGAGCGTCTGCTTCTTCACCGCCGCGAGCAAAGCGCCGGACAGAGCGAAGACGGCGATTCCCGCCATGTCGAGGAAATCGAGGATCGGGCCCAGAGCGGCGGGGAGATGGGCGGGCGGCATGAGGCAGCCTTACGTCATTCCGGCGAAAGCTGGAATCTCCCTGCTCTTGCGGCGCCCGCAAAGGGGAGGTGAGATCCCAGCTTTCGCTGGAATGACGGGATCCTCGTCCCCCGCCGTCAGATATGGATCGGCTTTCCCGTCACCGCCATCGCCGCTTCCTTGACCGCTTCCGAATGGGTCGGATGAGCGTGGCAGGTGTAGGCGATGTCCTCGCTGGTCGCTCCGAACTCCATGGCGAGCGCGGCCTCGGCGATCATCGTGCCGGCGACCGAGGCGATGATCCACACGCCGAGCACCCGGTCCGATTTGGCGTCGGCGATGATCTTCACGAAGCCGTCGCCCTCGCGATTGGTCTTGGCGCGGCTGTTGCCGAGCATCGGGAACTTGCCGACCTTGACCTCGCCTTGGGCTTTGGCCTCCTCCTCGGTGAGGCCGACGCCGGCGATCTCCGGCATCGTATAGACCACCGAGGGGATCACTTCATGGTTCACGATGCCGATCTGCCCCGCCAGAATCTCGGCGACCGCGATCCCCTCATCCTCGGCCTTGTGGGCGAGCATGGGGCCGGGCGTGACGTCGCCGATCGCGTAGATGCCGGAGACCTTGGTCCTGAACTCATGGTCGACCTCGATCTGGCTTCGGGAATTGACCGCGAGGCCGGCCTTGTCGAGGTCGAGCCCCTCGGTGTTCGGCCGCCGACCGATCGAAACCAGCACCGTGTCGGCCTCGATCGTCTCGGCCGGGCCTCCGGCGGCGGGCTCGACGGTCAGCGTGACGCCCCTGCCGCTCGCCTCGGCGCCGGTGACCTTGGTCGAGGTGCGGATGTCGAAGCCCTGCTTCTTGAAGATCTTCGCGCATTCCTTGCGCACGTCGCCGTCCATGCCGGGGAGGATCTGGTCGAGGAATTCGACCACCGTCACTTTGGCGCCGAGCCGCCGCCAGACCGAGCCCAGCTCGAGCCCGATCACGCCGCCGCCGATCACCACCATATGGCCGGGTACGGCCTTGAGCTCGAGCGCGCTGGTCGAATCGACGATCCGCTCATGGTCGATCTCGACGCCGGGCAGCGGGGTGACGCTGGAGCCGGTCGCGATGACGATATGCTTGGCCTTGTAGGCCTTGCCGTCGACGTCGATCGAGTCCTTGCCGGTGAACCTGGCGTGGCCCTTCAGCCATTCGACCTTGTTCTTCTTGAACAGGAATTCGATGCCCTTGGTGAGCCCGCCGATCGCTTCCAGCCGCGCCCCGTGCATGGCGTCGAGATCGAGCTCGAGGCCCGACGTCTTCACGCCCCACCTGGCCAGCGCCCCCGAATGCGCCTCCTCGTAAAGTTCCGAGGCGTGGAGCAAAGCCTTGGAGGGAATGCAGCCGACGTTGAGGCAGGTCCCGCCCAGCGTCTCGCGGCTGTCGGCGCAGGCCGTCTTCAGCCCCAGCTGCGCGGCCCGGATCGCCGCCACATAGCCGCCCGGCCCGGCGCCGATCACGATCACGTCGAAGTCAGTCTCTGCCATTCTCTACCTCGTTCCCCGGCGAAGGCCGGGGTCCAGACAAAACAAAAAGATTCTGGGCCCCGGCCTTGGGTCCCATCAAAGTACTACTTTGATGGGCGCCCTGTCGCCGGGGAACAGACGTTATAAATCGATCAGAAGACGCGTCGGGTCTTCCAGCGCTTCCTTCATCCGCACCAGGAAGGTGACCGCCTCGCGGCCGTCGATCAGGCGGTGGTCGTAGGAGAGGGCCAGGTACATCATCGGCCGGGCGACGATCTGGCCGTCCTTGACCACGGGCCGCTCCTCGATCCGGTGCATGCCGAGCACCGCCGATTGCGGCGGGTTGATGATCGGGGTTGAAAGCAGCGAGCCGAACACGCCGCCGTTGGAGATGGTGAAGGTGCCGCCCTCCATGTCCGCCAGGGTCAGCGTGCCGTCCCTGGCGCGCCTGCCGAAGTCGGCGATGGTCTTCTCGATGTCCGCGAAGCCGAGATCCTGCGCGTCGCGGATCACCGGGACGACGAGGCCGCTCGGCGCGGAGACGGCGACCGAGACGTCGACATAATGATGGTAGACGATCTCCTCGCCCTCGATCGAGGCGTTGACCGCGGGGACGTCGCGCGCGGCGAGCACCGCCGCCTTCACGAAGAAGGCCATGAAGCCCAGGCGGATGCCGTGCTTCTTCTCGAACAAATCCTTATATTTCGCGCGCGCCGCCATCACCGCCGACATGTCGACGTCGTTGAAGGTGGTGAGCATGGCGGCGCTGTTCTGCGCCTCCTTGAGCCGGCGGGCGACGGTCTGCCTGAGGCGCGTCATCCGCACCCGCTCCTCGCGGCGGTCGCCGGCCTTCACGGGGGCAGGCGCCGCGGGGGCCGGGGCCGGGGCCGGGGCAGGGGCGGGGGTCGGCGCCTCGGCCTTCTGTCCCTCGGCGGCCGCCAGCACGTCGTCCTTGGTGAGTCGGCCGTCCTTGCCCGTGCCCTTGATCCTGGAGGGATCGAGATGATGTTCCAGCACGATCCGGCGCACGGCGGGCGACAGGGTCAGGTGTGGCCCGTCCTCCTCGTCCGCTTCCCCCTCCTTGACCTCGATATTCTCGCCGGCACCCCTGGGATTGACCGGGGAGGCCTCGGGCAGTTCGGCTTTGGCCGGCGCGGTGCCGCTCTCGATCGTGGCGATGACCGCGCCGACCGCGACATTGTCGCCGACCTTGAAGCGCTGGTCGCCCATCGTCCCGGCGACGGGTGAGGGGACCTCGATCGCGACCTTGTCGGTTTCGAGGCTGGCGATCGGCTCGTCGAGCGCCACCGCCTCGCCGGGCTGCTTCAGCCACGCCCCCAAAGTCGCTTCGGTGATCGATTCGCCCAGCGTCGGCACTTTGACTTCGGTCGCCATTCTAGCTCGCTTTCCTCTGCGCATTTGCCGCGCTGCTGCCCGTAGTGACCGCGGCCGAACTATGGCCGAGCGCGTCGGCGATCAAGGCCGCCTGCTCGGCGGCGTGCCGCTTGGCAAGGCCGGTGGCCGGCGACGCCGCGGGCTCGCGGCCGGCATAGATCGGCCGCTTCGGCTTGAGGCCGGCCTCGCCGAGGCGGCGCTCGATGCGCGGCTCGACATGGGTCCAATAGCCCTGATTCTTGGGCTCCTCCTGCGCCCAGACCAGCTCCTCAAGGCTGGTCATGCGCTCGAGCCGCGCCAGCAGGGCCTCGCCCGGGAAGGGATAGAGCTGCTCGATCCGCACGATCGAAATATCGGCATCGCCCGCTTTGTCGCGCGCCTCGATGAGCTCGTAGGCGAGCTTGCCGGTGCACAGGACCAGCCGCTTCACTTCTTCGTCCTTGGGGGGATTGGGATCGGACAGAATCCGCTTGAAATGGCTCTCGCCGGTGAAGTCGGCGAGGCTGGAGACCGCCTGCTTGTGCCGGAGCAGGGATTTGGGGGTCAGGATCACCAGCGGCTTCCTGAAGTCGCGATTCATCTGGCGTCTGAGGACGTGGAAATAATTGGCCGGCGTGGTGCAGTTCACCACCTGCATATTGTCGTCGGCGCAGAGCTGCAGGAAGCGCTCGGGCCGCGCCGAGCTGTGCTCGGGCCCCTGGCCTTCATAGCCATGCGGCAGCAGCAGGACGAGGCCCGACGCGCGCAGCCACTTGGCCTCGCCGGCGGCGATGAACTGGTCGATGATGACCTGCGCTCCGTTGACGAAATCGCCGAACTGCGCCTCCCACAGCACCAAAGTCTG
>Ga0307503_10000146_pt1 | contig 27627 bp, 23 predicted proteins | sample 17_S_MG_FD_194514 | JGI IMG/M metagenome (GOLD analysis project Ga0307503, IMG submission 194514) | Soil microbial communities from Populus trichocarpa stands in riparian zone in the Pacific Northwest, United States - 17_S | ecosystem: Environmental > Terrestrial > Soil > Riparian zone > Trees... | reverse complement strand
CGCGGCGGGCAGCGTCCGCGGCCTCGCCGCCATAAGCCAAATCCTCATCGGCCAGCTCCCGTCAGCCATGACCGAGTCTCGCGCGGGTGGCGCAGGGTGAGGGGGGTCGAGGACGGACCGTGGCCCCCCCGCAGCACCCCCCACACCCAGCGACAGGACCCGCGCGTCGACCCCATCAAGGCCTCCTCGGGAACTGCCCGAAATCAGGCGGCCGTTTCTGCTTGAAAGCCTCCCGTCCCTCACGAGCCTCCTCGCTGCCGTAGAAGAGCAGGTTGGTGTCGTGGGCCAGCTGCTGGATCCCGGCGTAGCCGTCCTCATGGGCGTTGAAGCTCGCCTTGACCAGGCGCAGGGCGAAGGGGGAGAGGGCGAGCATCTCGCGGCACCAGGCGACCGTCTCCCGCTCCAGGTCGTCGAGCGGGACGACCGTGTTGACCAGTCCCATCCCCAGGGCCTCCTCGGCGTCGTAGAGGCGGCAGAGCAGCCAGAGCTCCTTTGCGCGCTTGGTCCCGACCAGGTCGCGCAGGAGAGAGGCCCCAAAGCCGCCGTCCCACGAGCCGACCCGCGGCCCGGTCTGCCCGAAGCGAGCGTTGTCGGCGGCGATCGTCAGGTCGCAGCAGATGTGCAACACGTGGCCGCCGCCGACCGCGTAGCCCGCCACCATCGCCACCACGGGCTTCGGCAGGCGCCGCATCTGCACCTGCAGGTCGGTGACGTGGAAGCGCCCGATCGCCGCGCCCTCGGCGAGGTAGCCGGTGTCGCCGCGGACCTGCTGGTCGCCGCCGGAGCAGAACGCCTTCGGCCCCTCGCCGGTAAGGACGATCACGCCGACCTCGGTGTCCTCGCGCGCCAGCTCGAGCGCGGCGGAGATCTCGACCAGCGTCTGCGGCCGGAAGGCGTTGTGGACGTCGGGTCGGTCGATCGTGATCTTGGCGATCCCGTCCGCCACCTCGTAGCGGATATCGCCGTACTCGCCGGCGCTTCGCCACTCGATCGGCGCGTAGAGATCCTGCTCGGGCGGGGCTTCCTTATGACGTTGGGGCATGATGGGCACGATATCCCGCCGATGAAACTCGACGACTGGCTGGCCCAGAGATCGCAGAGCTGTCCCGACCGCACCGCCCTCGTCGCGGACGGCTCCGAGGTGACCTACGCCGAGCTCGAGGCAGAGGCGACCTGGGTCGCCCGCCGCCTCGCCGCCCACGGCGTCCGCCGCGGCTCGACCGCGGCGATGACGATGCACCCGCGCCGCGAGCAGGTGGTCCTGGTGCACGCACTGATGAAGACCGGCGCGGTGCTGCTGCCGCTTAGCCCGCGGCTTTCGGCCAGGGAGCGGGCCGAGGTGATCGCTGCCGAGGAACCGGCCGTGGACCTCGACGACGCGGGAGAGTTGACCCAGACCGAGGCCGACCTTCCGCTGCTCGGCGAGCACGACATGGACGACCTCGCCTGCAAGGTGATGACCAGCGGCAGCACCGGCACCCCGGATCGCGTCGGCCTCACCTATGGCAACTTCCTCTGGAGCGGCGTCGCCTCTGCCTTCAACATCGGCGTCGAACCGGAGGATCGCTGGCTCTGCTGCCTGCCGCTCAGCCACATCTCGGGGCTGGGGATCGTGATGCGCTCGGTTATCTACGGGACCGCAGCGGTGGTCCACGACGGCTTCGACGTCGACCGCGTCGCCGCAGCCCTCGAGCGCGACCGGATCACCGTCGTCTCCCTGGTGGCGACGATGCTGACCCGCCTGCTCGAGGCCGGCGCCAACCTCTCCGGCCCGCGGGCGATCCTGATCGGCGGCGGGCCGGTGCCCGAGGCGGCGCTGGAGGAGGCGATCGGCCGCGGCGCCACCGTCGTGCAGACCTATGGTCTCACCGAGGCCTGCTCGCAGGTGACCACCCTCGCCCCGGCCGACGCGAAGCGCAAGCTCGGCTCAGCCGGGCGGCCGCTGCTGACCACCCACCTGCGGATCCTCGACGGCGAGATCCTCGTCCAGGGCCCGACCGTGGCGCCGGGACGTGCAGACGCCGACGGCTGGCTGCACACCGGCGATCTCGGCAGCATCGACGACGAAGGCTTCCTCTACGTCGAAGACAGGCTGGACGACCTGATCGTCACCGGCGGCGAGAACGTCGTGCCCGCCGAAGTCGAGAACGTGCTGCTGCGCCACCCTCAGGTCGCCGACGCGGCCGTGGTCGGGCGCGAGGACCCCGAGTGGCAGCAGGCCGTGACGGCGATCGTCGTGCTTGCCGATGGCGCCGAGACGACGCCCGACGAGCTGCGCCGCCACTGCGCCGAGTCGCTGGCCGGGTTCAAGGTGCCGAAGCGGATCGAGCTGGCTGCGGCGCTGCCGCGGACTCCCTCCGGCAAGCTGATGCGGCGCGCCCTCCGCTAGCCTGCCGCTCATGCCCAAGGACATCTTTTACGACTCAGACGCTGACCTCTCGCTGCTCGACGGCAAGACCGTCGCCATCCTCGGCTATGGCTCGCAGGGCCACGCCCACGCGCTCAACCTGAAGGACTCCGGAGTCGACGTGGTCGTCGGCTTGCGCCCGGACTCCTCCAGTCGCGCCAAGGCCGAAGCGGCCGGGCTCGAGGTGCTCGATGTCGCCGAAGCCGCCAGCCGCGGCGACGCGGTGATGATCCTGCTGCCCGACGAGAGGCAGGCGGAGATCTGGGAGCCCGACATCGCCGACGGGATCGCGCCGGGCAACCTGCTGCTCTTCGCCCACGGCTTCGCCGTCCACTTCGAGCAGATCGCCCCGCCCCCCGGCGTCGACGTCGGCATGGTCGCGCCCAAGGGCCCGGGCCACCTGGTCCGCCGCCAGTACGAGGAAGGCAACGGCGTGCCCTGCCTGATGGCGGTCCACCAGGACGCCACCGGCAACGCCCACGACCTCGTCCTCGCCTATGCGTCCGGGATCGGCGGCGGCCGTGCCGCGGTGATCGAGACGACCTTCAAGGACGAGTGCGAGACCGACCTCTTCGGCGAGCAGGCCGTCCTCTGCGGCGGCGCCAGCGAGCTGGTCCGGGCAGGCTTCGAGACCCTGGTCGAGGCCGGCTACGACCCGCGCCTGGCCTACTTCGAGTGCCTGCACGAGCTCAAGCTGATCGCCGACCTGATGTACGAGAAGGGGATTCAGGGAATGCGCTACTCGATCTCCAACACGGCCGAGTACGGCGACATGACCCGCGGCAAACGCGTGATCGGCGAGGAGTCCCGCGCCGCGATGAAGGAGATCCTCGGCGAGATCCAGTCCGGCGAGTTCGCCCGCGAGTGGATCGCCGAGAACCGAGCCGGCGGCGAGAACCTCTCCCGCATGCGCGAGGAGGGCAAGGGCCACCAGGTCGAGAAGGTCGGCAAGGACCTTCGAGACATGATGCCCTGGGTCGACCAGGAGTTTTAGGGAGTTTGCCGGGGCGGGCGGCGGCGCCTCTCCCCGGGAATTGACGGCGCACGCGCCTATGGCGCGTCGCGCCGAGATGAGGTGCGCGGGCTACGCCCGCGCGGGAATCGGATTGCATTTCCGCCGCTTCGCGACATTCCCGGGGAGGGCCACCGCCACCCGCCTGCGCGTCCCTAATTTCCTGTTGAGCCGAGGAGAGCTTCAAGGTACGAGGCGCTGCCCCCTGCCTTAGGGCTTGCCCGGCGTCAACGCTGGGTGGTTCGGGTTCTCACCTTGGCTGAGAGCTTGGGTATTTCGGGCACTGGTCCCAGGTCCGCTGACGTGCCGAGAAAGGAGCCCGGTCGTCCTCCGTTCGAATGTGGCCGAAGGCCGCGACATGCAATCTGGTGATTGCGCGGCGTAGCCGCGCTCCTCAATTGTCGCTAAGCGCGAAGCGCGTGCGACATCAATTCGAACGGAGGACGACCGGGCTCCTACCCCGCTTGAAGATCAGGCGTCAGGTGGGCCGTCCGCCCCGAACCGCGTCTCGCCCTCGGGCAGTTTCCCGTCGCGGCCGACGTAGCCGTCCTTGCCGCCGACGATCACGTAGACGGCGTCTTCGGAGTCGCTGAGGTTGTGCAGCTTGCGGACGGTTGAGGCATCTACCCAGGCCAAGCCGCCGGGCTCTAGCTCGTGTTTGGTGCCGTCGCCGAACTCGATCGCGATCTGGCCGCTGTGGAGGAAGTAGAGCTCCTCCTGCTCGTCGTGGTAGTGGCCCCCGGTCGAGTAGGAGGGCGGCAGCACGATCGCGTTGACGCCGAACGCGGTGACGCCCAGCTCCTTGCGGATCTTGCGGAAGCCCGGGCCCTCGCCGAGGTCGCTGAGGTTCGCGACGGCGTAGCCGTCGCCTTTCGTCACCTGCTCTGTCGTCTCGCTCATGACCGCGGAGCTTACGCGGCGGGCCTGCCTGGGGTCTACCGGCGAGGGTCAATAACCTAGGCAGCCGCGCCGCTCATCATTTGCCCAACGCTCACCTTTCCATGACCTCAGCCACAGGCACATCCCAGATCCCCGCCGACCTCAAGCCCGCCGACGGCCGTTTTGGCTGCGGGCCGTCGAAGGTGCGGCCGGAGGCGCTGAAGCGGCTGGCCGGGCAGTCGGCGCTGATGGGCACTTCGCACCGCCAGAAGCCGGTCCGCGACCTCGTTGGGCGCGTCCGCGGCGGTCTTGCCGAGCTGTTCGGCTTGCCCGACGGCTACGAGATCGCCCTCGGCAACGGCGGCACGACCGCCTTCTGGGACGCAGCCGCGGCGTGGCTCGTCCGCGAGCGTTCCCTGCATTTGACCTACGGCGAGTTCTCGCAGAAGTTCGCCAAGGTCACGGCCGGCGCGCCGTTCCTCGCCGACCCGATCGTGGTCGAGGCCGATCCCGGCGACGCCCCGGCTCCGACCTCGGACCCCGATGCCGACGCGATCGCCTGGGCGCACAACGAGACCTCGACCGGGGTGATGGTCCCGGTGGTGCGGCCCGACGGCGCCGGCGAGGCGCTGGTCCTCGTCGACGCGACCTCTGGCGCCGGCGGCCTGCCGCTCGACGCGAGCCAGGCCGACGTCTACTACTTCGCCCCGCAGAAGGCCCTTGGCGCCGACGGCGGGCTCTGGCTCGCGGCGCTCAGCCCGGCGGCGATCGCGCGGATCGGGGAGCTCGACGGCGCAGCCGGTCGCTGGCAGCCCGCCTTCCTCTCGCTGCAGACGGCGCTGGAGAACTCGCGCAAGGAGCAGACCTACAACACGCCCGCGCTTGCGACTCTCCTGCTGCTCGCCGACCAGGTCGAGTGGATGCTGGCCGGCGGCGGGCTCGGTTGGTGCGTGGAGCGCACCTCGGCTTCGTCCGCTCACCTCTATGACTGGGCCGAGGGAAGCGACTTCGCCAGCCCCTTTGTCGCCGACCCGGCCAAGCGCTCGCTGGTCGTCGGCACGATCGACTTCGACGATTCCGTCGATGCCGCCGCGATCGCCGCGACCCTGCGGGCCAACGGCGTCGTCGACGTCGAGCCCTATCGCAAGCTGGGCCGCAACCAACTGCGGATCGGCATGTTCCCTTCGGTCGAGCCCGCCGACGTGGAAGCGCTGAGCGCCTGCATCGACTGGGTGGTCGAGAACGCAGAGGGGATCAGAGCGTGAAGGTCCTGGTCAAGGAGAAGATCGCCGACTCGGGCGTCGACCTGCTCAAGCAGAACTTCGAAGTCGACCTCGGACTGGAGATGTCCGACGAGGAGCTGGCCGAGGCGATCGGCGCCTACGACGCGATCCTGATCCGCTCGGCGACCAAGCTGACCCCCGAGCTGATCGAGCGCGCCGACAACCTCAAGGTGATCGGCCGCGCCGGCACCGGCGTCGACAACGTCGACATCCCGGCCGCGACCCGTCGCGGCATCGTCGTCGCCAACGCGCCCGAATCGAACTCGGTCGCGGCCGCCGAGCACACCCTCGCCCTCGCACTGTCTCTCTTCCGCAACGTCCCGCAGGCCCATGGCGCCCTTGTCGACGGGCGTTGGGACCGGGCCAAGTACAAGGGGGCCGAGCTCTACGGCAAGACGATCGGCATCGTCGGCTTCGGTCGCATCGGCCAGCTCGTCGCCAAGCGCGCCCAGGCCTTCGACATGGATGTGATCGCCTTCGACAAGTTCGTCTCCGCCGAGCGCTTCAAGGAGCTGGGCGTGCACGGCGTCTCGCAGCTCGAGGAGCTGTTCGAGCGCGCCGACGTGGTCACGGTCCATGTGCCGAAGACGCCGGAGACGATCGGCCTGATCGGCGCCCAGGCGATCGCCTCGATGAAGGACGGTGTGCGGATCGTCAACTGCGCGCGTGGCGAGCTGGTCGACCTCGACGCTCTCCTCGCCGGGCTCGAGTCGGGGAAGGTGGGTGGCGCCGCCCTCGACGTCTTCCCCTCGGAGCCCTTCACCGATCACCCGATCTTCGCTCGCTCCGATGTCGTCGTCACGCCACATCTCGGGGCCTCGACCGCCGAGGCCCAGGACCGCGCCGGCCTGGTCACCGCCGAGCAGGTGACCGCGGCCCTGACCGGTGGCGTCGTCACCAACGCGGTCAACATCGCCGCCGTGCGCCCCGAGGAGATGGAGGCGCTGGCGCCGTTCGTGCCGCTCTGCGAAAAGCTCGGCCGGCTCGCCGAGGGCCTGGCCCAGGGCTCGATCGACAGCGTCACCGCCGAGTTCCGAGGTCGCATCGCCTCTCACGACACGCGCCTGCTCGGGATCGCGGTCCTGGTCGGCATCCTCTCCGGTCACACCGAGGAGCCGGTCAACCTCGTCAACGCCCCGCAGATGGCGGAGGAGCGCGGTTTCGAGCTGATCGAGACCAACGACTCCAGCTCCGAGGACTTCACCGAGCTGGTCACGGTCCGGTTGCATGCCGGTGGCGAGGATGTCGAGGTCGCCGGCACCGGGGTCGGTCCCCGCAACGAGCCCTACCTCGTCTCGGCCTGGGGCGAGAGTTTCTACCTACCCTTCGCCGAGCACCTCGCCGTCTTCCGCTACGCGGACCGGCCGGGGATGATCGGCAAGGTCGGCACGATGTTCGGCGAGGAGGGGGTCAACATCGTCTCCGCCGCGGTCGGTGCCGAACCGGGTGGAGACAGCGCCGTGATGGCTCTGACCACCGACGCTCCCGTGCACGACAAGACGATCGCCAAGATCCTCCAGCTCGACGGATTCACCGTCGGCCGCGCTGTGGACGTCTGAGCGGCGCATAGCTGCGTCATCGGTCGCTCGCGTGCAGAGCACGCCACGCTCCCTGCTTCCTTGCTCTGCTTGCTCAGACGTCCACAGCGCATAGTCTTTGCGCGGTGAAGGCGCTGGTACAGACAGGTAACGGTGGGTTCGACGTGCTCAAGGTCCTCGAGCGCCCGGACCCGCCGGTCGGGCCGGGCGAGGTGCGGATCGCGGTCAAGGCCGCCGGCGTCAACTTCGCCGACACGATGGCCCGCCTCGGCCTCTATCCCGATGCGCCGAAACCGCCCTGCGTGATGGGCTACGAGGTCGCCGGCACGGTCGAGTCGGTGGGCGACGGAGTGAGCGAATTCTCGGTTGGCGACCGGGTCGCCGCCGGCACCCGCTTCGGCGGCCAGGCCGAGCTCGTCACCGTCCCCGAGGCGCAGGTGCTGCCGCTGCCGGAGCGGCTCAGCTTCGAGCAGGGCGCCGCATTCCCGGTCAACTACGGCACCGCCTACGCGGCGCTGGTGCTGATGGGCAGCCTGCGGGAGGGCAACCGAGTGCTGATCCACGCAGCGGCCGGGGGCGTCGGCATAGCCGCCACCCAGATCGCCCGCAACGCCGGTGCCGGCCAGATCCTCGGTACGGCGTCGCCGTCCAAGCACGACGCGATCCGCGCCCAGGGCGTGACCCACCCGATCGATTACCGCAACCAGGACTTCGAGGCCGAGACGATGCGCTTCACCGGGGGAGAGGGCGTCGACCTGGTCGTCGACGCGCTCGGCCCGACTTCCTTCCGCAAGGACTACCGCCTGCTCCGCCCGGGAGGCCGACTGGTCATGTACGGGCTCTCCGAGGCGACCAGCGAAGGCGGTCGCGACATTCCGGCGATGCTGAAGAGCCTCGCCAAGATGCCGCTGGCGACGATCCCTTGGTGGAAGAGCCTCGCTCTGATGAACGAGAACAAGGGAATCTTCGGCCTCAACATGCTCAAGTGGTGGGACCGGGAGGGCAGCCTCGACCGGGTCACCGAGCCGCTGATGGCCGATCTCGAGGCGGGCCGCCTGGAGCCGGTCGTCGCCGAGACTTTCTCCTTCGAGCGAGCGGGAGAGGCGCACCAATTCATCGCCGAGCGCCGCAACGTCGGCAAGGTAGTGCTGTTTCCAAGCTAGGCGTTCGCATTCCGAGGCGAAGGCACGTTGCGATGAAAAAGACGATTGTCCCCATGCTTGTCGCACTGGCGGCGTGCTCTGCGCCGGTCGTCGGCGCAGGCGCGGAACCGCCGCCCGAACCGACCACCTACACGATCGTCCTGGCCGGGGGCGCGACGCAGAACACGATGCGCATCTGGCTCACACCGGACGGATACAGCTACGTGATCGACTCGGCCATGCCGCTCGAAGTCGGTGGCACGGTCTGCCAGAACCCGCCCGAAAACCCCGACGAGCTGATCTGCCAGGCGCCGCTCGTGGCCGGCTTCGAGGTCAACGGCGGCCCCATGAACGACACGGTGTCGGTGACCCCGACGGTTCAGGTCCCGGTCACGATGCGGGGTGGATCGGGCAACGATCTCCTTCTCGGAGGCAATGGCTCCGACAAATTGATCGGCGGTCCTGGGAACGACCGGCTGGGAGGCAGGGGCGGCGACGATCAGCTCTACGGCGGCCCTGGAAACGACGTCTTGAACGGTGGCGCGGGAGACGACGCCCTTCACGGCGGCCCCGGACGGGATCTGTTGCACGGCGGCAGCGGCAAAAACACCTTGTCGTAGGCATCACCGATCGTCGACCGTTCCGCGCTTCAGGTCGGGTCGCCTCCCTTGCTAAACCGTGGCGCCGCCCACTTCGCCCCGCCGTCCCACCAGCCGGCCGCCGACAAAGAAGAGGGCGACCAGGAAGCCGACCAGCGAGAGTCCCGCATCGAGCCGGAAAGCGGCCTGGATGCCGTCGACGAACGAGCCCTGCGCCGAGAAGACCATTGTCGTCAGGCCGAGCCCGATCGAGCCTCCGGCGATCTGGAACATGTAGACGATGCCGCCCGCGAGACTGGTCTGCGACTCGTCGACCGACGTGACACCGGCCGTGGTGGCCGTCGGGTAGAAGCTGCCGATTCCGATCCCGAGCACGACCATGCCGGCGACCAGCGAGCCGTAGTGCGAGCGCTCGCCGACCAGCGAGAAGACGAAGGGCGCGATCGCGATACACAGAGCCCCGGCCGAGGCGAGTGCCTTGGCGCCGAGCTTCTCGTAGAGCGGCCCGGCGACGAACGAGACGCAGGCGAAGGTGGCGAGGAAGGGCAGCATGCCCAGCCCCGCCTCCAGCGGCGAGTAGCCGAGCTGGTGCTGCATGAACTGGGGGAGGTAGAGCAGGGCGGCGAAGAAGGTCGCCGACATCAGCAGGATCGCCAGGCACGACGCCCGGAAGCTCTCGTTTGCCATCACCGCTCGCGGCACCAGGGCGTTGAGCCCGGCACGGCGCTCGATCGGCAGGAAGGAGACCAGCATCACGGCGGAGAGGATGAGCAGCCCGATCGTGCGCGGGTCTCCGAAGCCCCAGTCGTCGACCTGGTCGAGGGCGACGAGCAGGGAGACGAGGCCGACCGAGAGCGTGGCGATGCCGGGGTAGTCGATCCGGTGCTCGCCAGTCTCCGGCTCATCGGCTTTGACGAAGCGATAGGTGACGAGTACGGCGAAGGCCGAGATCGGCACGTTGAGGAAGAAGATCCAGCGCCAGCTCAGCGCGTCGGTGAGCACGCCCCCGATCAGCGGCCCGATCGCGTTGCCGAGCCCCGCTGCGCCGATGATGATGCCGCCGGCCAGCCCCGCCTTGTCCTCGGGCAGCAGGGCGTAGGTCATGCCGAGGATCGCCGGCCACATCAGCGCCCCGCCGATGCCCATCAGGGTTCTCGTCAGGATCAGCCAGGTCTCCGTCTGCGCGGCGCCGCCCAGCGCCGACATCGAGGCGAAGATCGCGGTGCCCAGGAAGAAGGCGTTCCGCCGTCCGAACATGTCGGCCAGCCGCCCGCCGGTGACGATCATCACGCCGAAGGTCAGCGCGTAGGCGTTGATCACCCACTGGATCGTGTTGATGTTGGTGTGGAAGTCCCTCTCCATCGTGGGGAGGGCAACGTTGATCGCGGAGAAGTCGTTGGCGATGACAACGACCGCGATGCCCATGGCGAAGAGGGCGAACCAGGTGGAGCGGGGGATCGCATCTGACGTCGTTTCGCTTGCGATGCGGGCAGCCTACGCTAAGCTCAAGCGACCGAATGACGCACCGGCTCGACAGCCTCGCCCTTCTTCTCCTCCTCCCCCTTCGGGGGGAATAGCGCTGGGCGGCGCGATAGCCGCGAGAGACAAGGTCATTCGAAAGAAGCAGAGAAGGAGGAGGAACCAGTGGCACCGTCAGAAGACGCAAACCGCGTCCACATCTTCGACACCACGCTGCGCGACGGAGAGCAGTCGCCAGGGATTTCGCTGAACACGGCCGAGAAGGTCGAGATTGCCCAGCAGCTCGCCCGCCTGGGCGTCGACGTGATCGAGGCCGGCTTCCCGATCACCTCGCCCGGCGATTTCGAAGCGGTCGAGGCGATCTCCCGCAACGTCGAGGGCCCGGTTATCTGCGGCCTGGCCCGCACGCACAAGGCCGACATCGACGCCGCCTGGGGGGCGATCAAGGACTCCCAGCGACCCCGCATCCACACCTTTATCTCCACCTCGGACATCCACATCGAGCACCAGCTGCAGACCGACCGGGAGGACGTCAAGGGACAGGCCCGCGCCGCGGTCACCCTGGCCAAGTCCTACTGCGAGGACGTCGAGTTCTCGCCGATGGACGCGACCCGCGCCGACGTCGAGTTCACGGCCGAAGTGTGTGCGATCGCGGTCGAAGAGGGGGCCACGGTGGTCAACATCCCCGACACGGTCGGCTACACCACGCCCGAGGAGTACGCGGACTACTTCCGTCGTCTCTACGAGCTGGTGCCGGCGCTGCGCGATGTCGAGATGTCGGTGCACTGCCACGACGACCTGGGCCTGGCTGTGGCCAACTCCTACGCCGGCGTCCTGGCGGGTGCTCGCCAGGTCGAGTGTGCGGTCAACGGGATCGGCGAGCGCGCCGGCAACTGCTCACTGGAGGAGATCGTGATGCTGGTCCGTACCCGCGAGGACGCGCACGGCCTGACCACGGGGATAAACACCCGCGAGCTGGCCCGCACCAGCCGTATGGTCTCGCGCCTGACCGGCTATGCGATCCAGCCCAACAAGGCGGTCGTCGGCCGCAATGCCTTCGCCCACGAGTCAGGGATCCACCAGGACGGCGTGCTGAAGGAGCGCACCACCTACGAGATCATGGACGCGACCGAGGTCGGCCTGGAGTCGAACTCGATCGTGCTGGGCAAGCACTCCGGCCGCCACGCGCTGCGCGACGCGCTGGACCAGCTGGGCTTCAAGGTCGAGGGCAACGCGCTGAATGCCGCCTTCAAGCGCTTCAAGGAGGTGGCGGATCGCAAGAAGCAGGTGACCGCGCTGGACCTGGAGGCGATCGTCTCCGACGAGATGCGCGAGAAGGACGACGCCCACGAGCTGGCCTGGTTCGAGGTCGAGGCCGGCTCGCGTCGCGAGCCACTGGCCAGGGTCGCGGTGAAGATGCCCTCCGGCGAGGAGGCCGTGGGCGAGTCGGGCGGCGACGGCCCGGTCGACGCGATCTTCCACGCGATCCAGAAGGCGACCGGCACCGAGTGCGACCTGCGCCAGTACACGGTCGAGGCCGTGACCGGGGGAGAGGACGCCCTCGGCCAGGTGACCGTGATGCTGCGCGCCGCCGGCCGCCTTGCCACAGGCCAGGGCGTGGCGACGGACATCCTCGAGGCCTCGGCCCGAGCCTACGTCCGCGCGCTGTCCAACGCTCTTGAGGGCGCCGCGATCCGCGAGGCCGAGGCGGCAACGGCCGAGGCCGCAGTAGAACGCACTCCAGGCCCATAACCGTCACAAATACACGCGCCTAAGCGCACCACCCGCGCGCCGAGCTCTGCCACCGTCGCAGCATGCCCGCCGAGTTCGCGCCAGCCCGTCTTCAACACGGGTTTTCGCGGACTCGCGGGGATGACCACGGGCTAGCCGAGCTCGCACGGAGGCAGCATGGGGTTGTGGGGCGGAGGCAGCTCCTGGCGCTGGGGATGAATGAGGAGGCGATTGAAGTCAGGATCCGAGCCGGGAGGTTGCATCCGCTACACGGTGGCGTCTACGCCGTAGGGCATTCCGCGATCTCTCAGCAGGGCCGGTGGCTCGCTGCCGTTTTGGTCTCGGGTCCGGTGGCGGTGCTCAGTCACCTGTCGGCAGCCGCCCTTTGGGGCATTCGACCCAACTCAAGGAGTCGAATCGACATTACGGTTCCGCACCGAAGCCGGTCTTCTGACGCAATCCATCGGCACCTCTCGGTGCTCCCGGCGGACGAGCGCTCGGTTGTGGACGGTATCCCAGTGACATCAGCGCCTCGCACGATCTTCGACCTGGCCGCCACGTCTTCGATCGACCTGGTCGAGAGCGCAATTCGCCAGCTGGAATACCAGCGGCTCTACGACCGACTCTCGCTCGTCGATCTAGTCGGTCGCTATCCGGGCCGGCGTGGGGTGCGACGCTTGCGGGTAGCGCTCACCCGCATGGAAATGCTGCCGGCGGGGCACGTCAGGAGCCCGCTGGAGGAGCGGTTTCTGTCTTTTCTTCGTCGACACGGCCTGCCGCGACCTCGCCTCAATGCCTGGATCGTGGTGGGCGAGAAGCGATTCCAGGTCGATTGCCACTGGCCCGGCACTCGGCATGTGGTCGAGCTCGATGGCTGGGAAGCGCACGGCACCCGTTCCGCGTTCAGGGAGGATCGAGCTCGCGACCGCATCTTGGGCACGGCGGACTACTCGGTCACGCGTGTCTCCTGGGCTCAACTCGACGACGAACCGGGGGAGATCGCATCGGACCTACGAGCGCTCCTCTCGGCCTCCCTATACAATCGTATGTGATAACGTACGTCACGTGTCCGTGGCCTCGAAAACGCCTAAGCCTGTCGACGCCAGGGAGCCGTTCGCGATCGGTCGGCGGGTGCGCGCGCTGCGCGAGGCGATGGGGTTCTCGCTGCGGGACCTCGGTGAGCGGTCTGGTGTCAGCGCGCCGATGCTCTCGCAGGTGGAGCGTGGCGAGACCAGCCCGACGCTGGCCGTAGCGGCGAAGATCGCCGCCGGGCTGGAGCTGACGCTCTCGCAATTGCTGCGCCTCGACGAGGGCGAGCACGTGGCGGTCAGCCGGGCGGGCGAGCGGCGCACGCTGGAGCGTGGCGGTCACCGCTTCGAGGAGCTGACCCCGCCCCTGCCCGGGTTGCGTGCCGACGTCTCGGTGCACACCCTCGAGGCGGGTGCCACGACCGGCGGCTGGGACGACCCGCCGATGCACGAGCCCGGGAGCCGCGAGACCTCGGTCGTCCTGGAGGGGACGCTGGTGCTGGTGGTCGACGGCACCCGGCACGAGCTGAACGAGGGCGACAGCGTCACCTTCGACGCCGACCTGCCCCACCACTTCGAGAACGAAGGCGAGGAGCCGACGCGCTTCCTTGCCGTGATCGCCGCCGGCCTGCGCCGGAGCTAGGAGGACCGATGCCGAAGACCATGTTCGACAAGCTCTGGGAGGCGCACGAGGTCTCCGACGGCCTGATCTACATCGACCTGCACCTGGTCCACGAGGTCACCTCGCCGCAGGCCTTCGACGGGCTGCGCCTGGCCGGGCGCGGCGTCCGCCGTCCCGACAAGACGATCGCCACTGCCGACCACAACGTGCCCACCGACGGCACCATGGCCGCGCGGCTGATCGCCGACGAGCTCTCCCGCGTTCAGGTCGAGACCTTGGAGCGCAACTGCGAGGAGTTCGGCGTCCCGATCTACTCCCTGGGCTCTGAGCGGCAGGGGATCGTCCACGTGATCGGCCCCGAGCTGGGCGTCACCCAGCCCGGGATGACGATCGTCTGCGGCGACAGCCACACCTCCACCCACGGCGCCTTCGGCTCCTTGGCCTTCGGCATCGGCACCTCGGAGGTCGAGCACGTGCTGGCTACCCAGTGCCTTGTGCAGAAGCGCCCGCAGACGATGCGGATCTCCTACAGCGGTGAGCTGGGCGCCGGCGTCACCCCCAAGGACCTGATCCTGGCGACGATCGGCCGGCTCGGCACCGGCGGCATGGTCGGCCACGCGGTCGAGTACGCGGGGCCGGCGATCGAGTCGCTCTCGATGCCTGGCCGGATGACGATCTGCAACATGACCATCGAGGGCGGCGGCCGGGCTGGGATGATCGCTCCCGACGAGACCACCTTCGAGTGGGTGCGGGGACGGCCCGCCGCGCCCGAGGACTTCGACGCCGCGGTCGGCCGCTGGCGTGAACTGCCGACCGACGAGGGCGCGAGCTTCGACACCGAGGTCGAGGTCGATGCGGCGGCGATCTCGCCGATGGTGACCTGGGGCACCAACCCGGGCATGGTGGTCGAGGTGACCGACTCTGTCCCCGACCCGGCCGCGATGGAGTCCCCCGCCGACCGCGAGTCGGCCGAACGCGCCCTCGCCTACATGGGCCTGGAGGCCGGCACGCCGATGACCGAGGTCGCGCCCGAGCGCGTCTTCATCGGCTCCTGCACAAACTCGCGGATCGAGGACCTGCGCGAGGCGGCCGAGATCGCCGACGGCCGCAAGGTGGCGAGCTCGGTGCGGGCGATGGTCGTGCCCGGCTCCCAGCAGGTCAAGGCCGACGCCGAAGCCGAGGGCCTGCACGAGGTCTTCCGCTCGGCCGGCTTCGAATGGCGCGAGGCGGGATGCTCGATGTGCCTCGGCATGAACCCCGACATCCTGATCGAGGGCGAGCGCTGCGCCTCGACCTCGAACCGCAACTTCGAGGGCCGCCAGGGCAAGGGCGGCCGGACCCACCTGGTCAGCCCGAAGATGGCCGCCGCGGCGGCGATCGAGGGACACTTCGTCGACATCAGGGATTGGAGCTAGGGATGAGACCCATTGACGTGATCGAGGGCAAGGTCTCGGTGCTGGACCGCGCCGACGTCGACACCGACCAGATCATCCCCAAGCAGTTCCTCAAGCGGGTCGAGCGGACCGGCTTCGGAGAGTTCCTCTTCTACGACTGGATCCGCGACGGCGAGATCGAGCTGGAGCCGAACCCGATCCTGGTCACGGGGCGCAATTTCGGCTGTGGCTCCTCGCGCGAGCACGCCCCCTGGGCCCTGGAGGACTTCGGCTTCCAGGCGATAGTCGCGCCGTCCTTCGCCGACATCTTCTACTCCAACTGCACCAAGATCGGGCTGCTACCGGCGATCCTCGACGAGGAGCGCTGCCGCGCTGTCGCCGAGGCCGGCGAGGCGAGGATCGACGTCGACGACGAGACGATCTCCTGCGCTGCCGGCGTCTTCGAGTTCGCGGTCGAGCACGACGTCAAGCACCGCCTGCTGAACGGGCTGGACGACATAGGGATCACCCTGGAGAACGCGGTCGCGATCGACAAGTTCGAGGGGTCGGGCGCTGCCGGGCGCGGCCCGGTGACGACAGCACTCTGAGCCGCCCGTGTCAGAGCCGATGAACACGGGCCCGACCGAGTGGGACGCCGAGGCCTACGACGCGATCTCCGACCCCCAGTTCAGCTGGGGGGTGGAGGTGCTCGAGCGGCTCGAGCTTCGCGGCGACGAGGAGGCGATCGATGCCGGTTGCGGCTCCGGCAGGGTTGCGGAGGAGCTGCTCGACCGCCTGCCGTCGGGCTCGCTGCTCGCAGTCGACGCTTCCGAGGCGATGATCGCCAAAGCGCGCGAGCGCCTGGGTGAGAGGGCGTCCTACCTGGTCGCCGACCTCTCCGAGCTGGACGTGGACGAGCCGGTCGACCTGATCTTCTCGACCGCGACCTTTCACTGGATCCTCGACCACGCGAGGCTCTTCGGTCGCCTACGCGAAGCGCTGCGGCCCGGCGGGCGCCTGGTCGCCCAGTGCGGCGGGCTCGGCAACGTCGCCGAGCACGCCAACGCGATCGCGGCGGTCGCGACTCGCGCGGAGTTCGCGACGCATTTCGACGGCATGACCGCGATGTGGAACTTCGCCGGCCCCGGGGAGACGGAAGCGAGACTTCGCGCAGCGGGCTTCGCCGAGGCCCGCTGCTGGTTGGAGCCAAAGCCGGTCACCCCACCCGACCCGCTTCGCTTCACGATGACAGTGACGCTCGGCCCGCACCTGGCGCGCCTGCCCGAGGATCTGCGCCGTCCCTTTGCCGAGGCCATCCTCACGGAGTCGCCCCAGCCGCTCACGCTCGACTACGTCCGCCTCAACATCGAGGCGCGGACCTCCACCGAGCCGCAATAGAGTGCCCGCCGTGTCCAGCGCACCTCGGATAGTCCTCCTGCCCGGAGACGGGATCGGCCCCGAGATCGTTGGCGCCGCCCGCCGCCTGCTCGAAGCGCTTGGCGAGTTCGAGTTCAGCGAAGAGCTGATGGGCGGCTGCTCAATCGACGCCCATGGCAAGGCGCTCATCGACGCGGTCCTGTGCTCGTGCAAGGCTGCCGACGCGGTCCTTCTCGGGGCCGTCGGCGGGCCCAAATGGGACACGACCGACCCCGAGGCGCCGCGCCCTGAGCAGGGCCTGCTCGGGCTGCGCAAGGGTATGGGCCTCTACGCCAACCTGCGCCCGGTGCGGCCCAGCCCGGCGCTGGTCGGCGCCAGTCCGCTGCGCCCCGACGTGATCGCGGGCACCGACCTGCTGGTCGTGCGCGAGCTGACCGGCGGCATCTACTTCGGCGACAGCGGTCGCGACGGCGACTCGGCGCACGACACCTGCGAGTACTCGGCGGCCGAAGTCGAGCGGATCGCCCGGGTCGGCTTCGAGGCCGCGCAGCGGCGCGCCGAGGGATCGGGTCGCCCCCCCCGCGTGACCTCGGTCGACAAGGCCAACGTGCTCGAGACCTCGCGCCTCTGGCGCGAGGTGGTCGGCCGCGTCGCCTCCGACTATCCCGACGTCGAGCTCGACCACCTGCTGGTCGACAACGCGGCGATGCAGCTCGTCTCCCGCCCGGCCGACTTCGACGTGATCGTGACCGAGAACCTCTTCGGCGACATCCTCAGCGACGAGTCGGCGATGCTCACCGGCTCTCTCGGCATGCTGCCCTCGGCCAGTCTCGGCGCCGAGGGCGAGCCCGGCCTCTTCGAGCCGGTCCACGGCTCCGCCCCCGATATCGCCGGCCAGGGCATCGCCAACCCGCTCGCCACCTTCCTCTCGGCGGCGATGATGCTGCGCCACGGCCTCGACCGCCCCGACGACGCAGCCCGAATCGAGTCAGCCGTCGACGCCGTGCTCGATCGCGGCCTGCGCACCCCCGACCTGGCCGGGCCGGGAGGGCCAAGCGTGGGCACTACCGATATCGCCGACGCGGTCCTGGCCGAGCTTTCCGCTTAGGGACGATCCCGGTAGGGGTGGAGCGTCTTGTACTTTTTCGCCGAACGCGCCTGCGCGTCCAGCAATCTCCATCCCACCGAAAAAGTTAAGCGGAACCCCTGCCGGGATCGTCCCGGTAAGGCATACTTCTCGGACCATGGAGACTGCAGAGCTGATCTGGCAGAACGGCGAGTTCGTGCCTTGGGAGGACGCTAAGGTCCACGTGCTCAGCCACGCCCTGCACTACGGAACCGGCGTCTTCGAGGGGGTGCGCTGCTATGAGACCGAGCGCGGCCCGGCCGTGTTCAGGCATGCCGACCACCTCGAGAGGCTCGCCAAGTCGGCCGAGCTCTACTACCTCGGGCTGCCCTACTCGACCGAGGAAATCGCCGCGGCGACGCGCGAGTTGATCAGTCGCAACGGTCTCGGCTCCTGCTACATCCGGCCGCTCGCCTTCCGCGGCTACGGCAACCTCGGCCTCTACGCCACCGACGCCCCGATCGACGTGATCATCGCCGCCTTTCCCTGGGGCGCCTACCTCGGCGAGGAGGGGCAGAAGCACGGCATCCGCGCAAAGGTCTCGAGCTGGCGCCGGATCGGCCCGGGCGGGCTGATCCCGCATGCCAAGGCCTCGGGGCAGTACCTCAACTCGATCCTCGCCAAGCACGAGTCGACCAACGCCGGCTACGAGGAGGCGATCCTGCTCGACGAGCGCGGCTTCGTCTGCGAGGGCTCGGGCGAGAACATCTTCCTGGTCCGCGACGGCCAGATCGTCACCCCGCCGCACGTCGCCTCGATCCTCGACGGGATCAATCGCAAGTCGGTGATCCAGATCGCCCGCGACCTCGGCTACACCGTGGTCGAGCGCGACGTCGCCCGCGCGGAGCTCTACCTGGCCGAGGAGGTCTTCCTCACCGGCACGGCGGCCGAGCTGGTGCCGGTGCGCGAGATCGACGACCACCCGCTGGGCGACCCGGGCGAGATCACCCGCCACGTGCAGGCCAAGTTCGTCGACGCCCTGCACGGGCGCGCCGAGGAGTACCTGGAGTGGCTCGACTTCGTCGAGGCGCCGACCGGGGTGGACCAACCGAGTAAGGTCAGTTCCTGATGCAGCGCCGTTTCGAGGCAATCGGGCGAATTACCGCAGCCGCCTAGCGGCTGGCGCGGCAATGCCGTGTGCGCGGGTCGAAAGGCCCTCACCCCGATCTCTCGAATCGAAAGGCATCAGATGGAACAGGTAAAGCTCTACGACACCACCTTGCGGGACGGCATGGGCGGGCAGGGCATGTCGCTCTCGGTGGGCGAGAAGCTGAAGGTCGTCCACGCCCTCGACGCCCTCGGCGTCCACTTCATCGAGGCCGGCTTCCCCAGCTCGAATCCGAAGGAGGCCGAGCTGTTCGGGCTGCTCGCCGACCTGGAGCTGGAGCAGGCGACGATCGCCGCCTTCGGGATGACCCGGCGGCGCGGGATGGCGGCCTCCGACGACGAGGCCCTTGTCGTCCTCACCGGCTGCTTCGCCCCCGTCGTCTGCCTGGTCGGCAAGAGCTGGCGGCTCCACCTGGAGAAGGTGACGAAGGTCTCCGACGAGGAGAACCTGGCGATGATCGCCGAGTCGATCGCCTTCTGCCGCGAGCGCGGCAAGCGCCCGGTATTCGACGCCGAGCACTTCTTCGACGGCTACCGCGACGACGGCCCCTACGCACTCGAATGCGTCCGTGCCGCGGCCGAGGCGGGGGCCGAGAACGTCACCCTCTGCGACACCAATGGCGGCAGCCTGCCCGATTTCGTCGCCGAGGCGACCGCGGCCGTGATCGCCGACCTGGGCGCCGCGGTCGAGGTCGGAATCCACACCCATAACGACGCCGAGTGCGCCGTCGCCAACTCCCTCGCCGCCGTCGGCGCCGGAGCGCGTCTGGTGCAGGGCTGCGTAAACGGCTACGGCGAGCGCTGCGGCAACGCCAACCTCGCCTCGATCCTGCCGGCTCTGCAGCTGAAGATGGGTTTCGAGGTCGTCTCCGACGAGCAGCTGGCCGGCCTGACGACGACCTCGCACTACCTCGACGAGCTCTGCAACATGACACCGAACCCCGACCGTGCCTACGTCGGGCGCAACGCCTTCGCCCACAAGGCGGGGATGCACGCCGCCGGCATCGCCGCCGATGCCGGCACCTTCGAGCACCTCGAGCCGGAACGGGTCGGCAACGAGCGCGACATCCTCGCCTCCGAGCTCTCGGGCAAGGCGACGATCCGCAGCCAGGCCGAGCGCGCCGGCCTGGCAATGGACGACGAGGCGGCGGCAGATGCGGTGGAGAGGCTGAAGGAGCGCGAGCACCGCGGCTACCACTACGAGGCCGCCCAGGCCTCCTTCGAGCTGCTGCTGCGCCGCGAGGCAGGGGTATACGAGCCACTCTTCGAACTGGAGAGCTTCCGGGTCACCACCGAAAAGCGCCAGGGGGGCCGGGTCGAAACCGAGGCCACGATCAAGGTCGTCGTCGACGGTAAGCGCTACGTCGAGATGGCGGAAGGCAACGGTCCCGTCAACGCCCTGGACAAGGCCTTGCGCGCGGCGATTGGCAGCCGCCACCCGCACTTGGCCGATGTCGAGCTGACCAACTACAAGGTGCGGATCCTCGACGAGGCCCACGGCACCGGCGCGGTCACCCGAGTGTTGCTCGATTCCACCGACGGGCAGCGCGAGTGGGGGACGATCGGCGTCTCGGAGAACATCATCGAGGCCTCCTGGGAGGCGCTGGTCGATTCGCTCGCCTATGCCTTCCAGCCGCGCGCCGACGACGCATCCGGCGAGTAGGGTGCGGCCCGCGATGGCCGGCATGCCAGACACCGAGACGATCCCGCTGGCCCGGCCCGAGATCGGCGCTCGCGAGGAGGAGTTGGTGCTCGAGGTGCTCCGCTCGGGCCGGCTCTCGCTGGGCCCGATGGGGGAGCGCTTCGAGCGCGCTTTCGCCGAGTGGCTCGGGGTTGAGGACGCGGTCGCAGTCTCCAGTGGGACGGCGGCGCTGCACCTCGCTGTGCGGGCACTCCAATGGAACCGGCGCCACGAGGTTCTGACCAGCCCATTCAGCTTCGTCGCCTCCGCCAACTGCCTGCTCTACGAGGGCGTCCGGCCGGTCTTCTGCGATGTCGACCCCGAGACGCTCAACCTCGACCCGGACGCGGCCGCCGCCGCTATTGGAGAGGACACGGTTGGCATCCTGCCGGTCCACATCTTCGGTTACCCCGCAGCGATGCCCGAGCTGGAAAGGCTCGCGCACAAACGTGGGTTCGGCATCGTCGAGGACGCCTGCGAGAGCCTCGGCGCGGTCGACTCCGAGGGATGCAAGGTCGGCGCCCGGGGCAACATCTCCACCTTCGCTTTCTACGCCAACAAGCAGCTGGCAACGGGGGAGGGGGGGATGGTCATACCGTCCACCCCCAAAGTCGCCGCGCGGCTGCGCAGCGAGCGCAACCAGGGCCGGGCCGCCGAGATGGGCTGGCTCGACCACGGCGGCCTCGGCTTCAACTACCGACTCTCCGACCTCGCGGCGGCGCTTGGCGTCGCCCAGCTCGAGAAGCTCGACGCGCTGCTTGCCGGTCGCGCCAGGGTCGCCGCTCTCTACGCGGAAGGACTTGAGACGATCAACGGCCTCCGCGTGCCGATCGCCGGTCGCGGCAAGGAGCTGCGCAGCTGGTTCGTCTACACCGTCCAGCTCCCCGAGAGCGCCGGCCGCGACGCGACAGTCGACCGCCTCGCCGAACGCGGCGTTTCCAGCAAGGCGTACCTGCCATGCATCCACCTCTTCCCCCATTTGCGCGAGCTGGGTTATCGCGAGGGCCAGTTCCCGGTTGCCGAAGCGGCCTCGGCTCGCTCGCTGGCGCTGCCCTTCTTCCCCTCGATGACCGAGTCCCAGGTGGCGCGGGTATGCGAGGCTCTGGCCCAATCCCTGCGCTGATGTCTCGCTTCCGCAAAGACCCCGACCCGCGTTTCTGGCGGCTCAACCGCTCGATCGAGTTCGACTGGCGGCTGGCGCCCTACGACATCGACCAGTCCCAGGCCCATGCGCGCGGCCTGCACGGGATCGGTGTCCTCGATGCGAACGAGCTGGCCCAGATCGACGCCGGGCTGGAGCGCGTGCGTTCCCGCATGGGCGAGCACGGCTTCGAGTTTTCCGACGCCGACGAGGACATCCACATGGCGGTCGAGCGCCTGCTCGGCGAGGAGATCGGCCCGCTCGCCGGAAAGCTGCACACCGGCCGCTCGCGCAACGACCAGGTCGCCACCGACGTGGCGATGGTCGTGCAGGCGCACTCGCTGCGCGCGATCGAGCTGGCCGGCGACGCGATGGAGCGGTTGCTGGAGCTGGCCGAGCGCCACCGCGACTGGCCGATGCCCGGCTACACCCACCTGCAGCGCGCCCAGCCGGTCTACCTCGGCCACCACCTGCTCGCCTATTTCTGGATGCTCGCTCGCGACGTGCTGCGCTTCCAGTTCGCCCTCGACAGCGCCTCGGTGATGCCGCTCGGCTCCGGCGCCCTGGCCGGCGTCAACTGGGCGATCGACCGCAACGCGGTCGCCGGCGACCTCGGCTTCGAGCACGTCACCCATAACTCGATCGACGGCGCCTCCAACCGCGACTTCGTCCTCGACTACCTGGCGGCGGCCTCCACCTGCGCTATGCATCTCTCGCGCCTCGGCTCGGAAATCGTCATCTGGTCGAGCACCGAGTTCGGCTTCTGCGAGATCGACGAGTCTTTCTCCTCGGGCTCCTCGATCATGCCCCAGAAGGTGAACCCCGACTCGGCCGAGCTGCTGCGCGCGAAGAGCCCCCGGGTGGCGGCCAGCTATGCCTCGCTGCTGGGGACGATGCACGCCCTGCCGCTCACCTACGGCAAGGACATGCAGGAGGACAAGGAGCCGCTCTTCGACGCGATCGACACGATCGAGTCGTGCCTGGAGGCGCTGGAGGGGATGCTGGCCGGGATCGGGTTCGACCGCGAGCGGCTCGAGGCCGCCTCCGGCGACGAGATGCTCGCCGCCACCGAGGTTGCCGACCTGCTGGTGCGGCGCGGGGTCCCCTTCCGTGAGGCGCACGGCATCGTCGGCGGTCTGGTCCGCGACGCGGTCGAGCAGGGCAAGTCGCTCTCGGAGTTGAGTCGCGAGGAGATCGCCGCTCGCTCCGAGCACCTCGATGACTCCTTCTACGAGGTGTTGCAGCGCAGCAGTTGGCTGGAGTCGAAGCGGATCGAGGGCGGCACCGGCTCCGAGGCCCTGGCGGTGCAGATCGGACAGGCCGGCGAGACCCTCGCCGCGGTAAAGGCAAGGGCGCTCGAAGAGCGGGAATGAGATGGGCGCGCCGGCCTCGTTGAAGCATTTGGGGGCCAGGGACCCCCAAAAAGCTTCCACCCAGCGTCTGCCCCCCGAGTTCTTCGCCCGCTCCGTCCATGTCGTCGCCCGTGAGTTGATCGGGTGCCGCCTCTTCTACGCAGGGGTGGGCGGCGTAATCGTCGAGACGGAGAGCTATGAGCGCGACGACCCGGCCTGTCACGCGTACGTAGGCCTGACGCCGCGCACAGAGGTGCTGTTCGGCCCGCCGGGCCGGGCCTACGTGTACCTCTCCTACGGAATCCACGCTCTTCTCAACGCGGTCGCCGAACCCGAGGGCGAGGCCGCCGCCGTGCTGATCCGGGCCCTGGAACCAACGACCGACATCGAAGCTATGCGAAAGCGGCGCGGTATCCGCCCCGACCACGACCTCTGCTCCGGCCCAGGCAAGCTGACTGAGGCTCTGGGTATCGGACTCTCCGAGAACCGCGCCGACCTGGCACGCGATCCATTCCTGCTGTTGCCCCCAAGCGAGGACTGGAAAGGCGAGATCGTCACCGGCCCACGCATCGGCATCACAAAAGCAACCGAGCGCCCCTGGCGCTTCTGCGCCGCCGATAGTCCTCACATCTCGAAGCCGGTTCGAGCTCAGGACCGATCCCGGTAGGGGTGGAGCGTCTTGTACTTTTTCGCCGGTTCGCACCGAGGCGCTAAGCCCTGACCCGACCACCGAAAAAGTTAAGCGGAACCCCTACCGGGATCGGTCCTACCCCGCGGTAACGCCGCCCCCTGTAGCGGGCGCCGCAGGTTCGCTCGGCGTCGCCGGTTCGGCAGCTTCGGGTTCTGCCGCTTCGGGCGTCGCCGGTTCTGCCGGTTCTGCCGGTTCGGGTTCGGAAGATTCGACTTCGGTTTCCGGGGTTGATGACGGCGGTATGTAGGTCGACCCTGATCCCGAGGACGAGCCACCGTGCTTGCCTTCCTTCGCTTCGGCTTCGCGTTCGGCCTTGATTTCCTCCCAGGCCGAGATCACGCTGGCCCAGATCAGCGCCGGGAAGGTGCCGCCCATCACCGGCCCACCGTTGTAGAGGGTCGTCATCGGCGTCGTCGTATCTGCGTAGCCGACCCAGACGCAGGCGGTCACTTCGTCTTCGATGCCACCGCAGAACCATGCGTCGCCGTTGTTCTCGGTCGTCCCCGTCTTGCCCCACTGGCCCGAGGCGCCGATATTGGCGTGGGTGCCGGTGCCGCTGGATACAACCGTTTCGAGGATGCTCTTCGCTTCTTCGGCAACGCCTTCGGGGATCACCGGGGTGTGGATCGGGTCGTTGTCGCCACCCTTGATCGTGTGGCCGTCCTGTTCGGTGACCCGGGTGTAGGCGACGGGGCTGTCGCCCGGTCGCGGCGCCAGCGTGCCACTGACGCGGTCGCCGTTGTTGCCGATCGTCGAGTACGCGTAGGTCCAGCCGAGTGGCGTTACCCCCACTTCGAGCCCGCCCAGCACCATCGAGGGATTGGTCGAGATCGGGTCGTCGTAGCCGGCCTTGTGGATCGTCGCCGCGATCGAGTGCGTGCGGTCCTGGATCGTCTTGCCTTTCAGCGCCTCGAGGCCGAGCTGGGCGTAGATCGAGTTGTCCGAGTAGGTCGTCGCGCAGACGATGTCGCAGGAGCCGAGGTAGGAGTCCTCGTCGTTTTTGACTTCGAAGACTTCCTGGTTGTGCTTGCCGAAGTGGATGTATTGCGGGGCGGATTCGAACGTCGTGTACGGCGAGATGCCCTCTTCCAGCGCGGTGATCAGCGTGAACGGCTTGATCGAGGAGCCGGGCTGGCGGTGGCCCTGGGTGGCCAGGTTGAAGGGCTTGGTTTCGAAGTTAGGACCGCCGACCATCGCCTTGACTCCGGCGTTGTGGTTGTCGAGCACGACCACCGATGCCGTCGCCGGCGAGTAGCCGAGGTATGAGTTGACCGCTTCTTCGGCCGCGCCCTGGAGGCGCAGGTCGAGCGTCGACTTCACCTTCAGCCCGCCGAAGAAGGCCTTGGAGGCGCCGTAGCGTTCGACCAGCTGCTGGCGCAGCCAGGCGGTGAAGTAGGGGGCTTTCGAGTCGAGCTTCGGGGGTTCGATGTCGGCCGGGGCAGGGAGGGCCTGCTGGCGGCCTTCCTCGAACTGTTCCTGCGTTATGTAGCCCTGTTCGTACATCTTTTCGAGCACGATGTTGCGTCGCATCAGCGAGTTTTCGGGATAGACCTTGGGGTCGTAGGCCGAGGGCGAGGCGATCGCCGCGGCCAGCGTCGCGGCCTCCCAGGGCTCGAGCACCGAGGCGCAGGGCTCGGTCGTGGTTCCGCAGCCGGGATGGGCTTTGCCGAAGTAGGTGCGCGCCGCGGCCTCGATCCCGTAGGCGCCCTCGCCGAAGTAGATCGTGTTCAGGTACTCGGTGAGGATTTTGTCCTTGGTCCAGTGGCGCTCGAGCCGGTAGGCCAGCGCCGCCTCGCGGAACTTCTCGAAGACCGTGCGGCTGCCTTCGGCTTCCAGGGCGTTCTTGACGAACTGCTCGGTGATCGTCGAGGCGCCCTGGGCCGCGCTCTGGCTGAGCACGTCCTTGATCAGGGCGCGGGCAATTCCCTGGAAGTCGACGCCGTTGTGTTCGTAGAAGCGCGAGTCCTCGATCGAGACCACCGCGTTCTTGATGTTCGGGGAGATCTGGCCCGAGGTGAGGAGGATCTTGTTCTGGTCGCTGGTCAGCGTCCCGATCGGTTCGCCGGAGGCATCGAAGATCTCGCTGTTCTTCGCGGCCTTGTACTGAGCGAAGTTGTAGATCGCCGGCAGGTCCTGGGAGACAGCGGCCATCATCCCGAAGACCATCGAGACCAGCCCCAGCACGCCGAGCCCCATAACAACGAAGAGGATGCGTAGCTTCTTGAGGCGCGGCTTGCTGCGTTCGCCCGCCAAGAGAGTGCGGCAGTCTAGCATTGCCGCCATGGCGGATCTGAGACGCAACGCGGTCGACGTGCTGCCGGCGGGGATGCTCGAGGAGCAGCTCGCGGCCGGGCGGCCGCTGCGCGTCAAGCTGGGCATCGACCCGACCACGCCCGACATCCACCTCGGCCACACGGTCGTGCTGGAGAAGCTGCGCGAGTTCCAAGACGCCGGCCACCAGGTCGTCCTGATCGTCGGTGACTTCACGGCGCGGGTCGGCGATCCGAGCGGCCGCTCGGCCCAGCGGCCGCTGCCCTCCCCCGAGGAGATCGAGGCCAACGCCGCCACCTACCAGGAGCAGGCGTTCAAGGTGCTCGACCGCGAGCGCACCGAGGTCCGCTTCAACAGCGAGTGGCTGCGGATGGCGCCCGAGGAGCTGCTCGGGCTGCTGGCTCAGACGACCGTGGCGCGCCTGATCGAGCGCGACGACTTCCAGAAGCGCCTCGCCGCCGGTGCCCCTATTGCGGCCCTGGAGCTGCTCTACCCGCTACTGCAGGGCTATGACTCGGTCGCGGTCGAGGCCGACGTCGAGCTGGGGGGGACCGACCAGAAGTTCAACCTGCTCTTCGGCCGCGACATCCAGGCTGCCTACGGCCAGAAGCCGCAGTCGATCCTGACGATGCCGATCCTGGTCGGTACCGACGGCGTCAAGAAGATGAGCAAGTCCCTCGGCAACTACATCGGGGTCACCGAGGCGCCGGAGGAGGTCTTCGGCAAGACGATGAGGATCCCGGATGAGGCGATGCCCGAGTACTACCGGCTTGTGCTTGGTGCCGAGCCCGAGCCCGGGGCGCCGCCCAACGAGGACAAGCGGGCGCTGGCCCGGGGCATCGTCGAGCGCTTCCACGATGCCACCGCGGCGGCGTCGGCCGAAGACCACTTCAACCGCCTCTTCGTCGAGCGCCAGGCGCCCGACGAGGTCGAGGAGCTCGACCTGGGGCCTTTCCTGGGCGACGGCGGGGGCGAGGTCCACCTGCCGCTGCTGATGGCGAGCGCCTTCGAGATCAGCTCCAGCGAGGCTCGTCGCCTGATCGGCCAGGGGGGCGCAAAGCTCGACGGGGAGCCGATCCCGGCGGGTACGCTTGACCTGGCGCCTGCTGCGCTGGACGGGCGCGTGCTGCAAGCGGGAAAGCGCCGTTTCCGCCGCCTCCGGGCTCCCGCCTGAGGGCGACTAGGCAAAGCGCCGCCGCGGCGCTATACTCCCACGTCCTTCTGGGCAAGGCCCGGTGCCTGGCCCATGCGTGAAGAGCGACGAGTCCCGTCGACAAGGCGCAGCGGTCTTTGAAAACTGAGCAGCGTGCACCCCGCGGACATTCGTGTCCGTGGGATGTTTGAGCCCGATCCACTCGGTGCGCCAGCGCGCCGGGTGGTCTGATTTACCCGTCATGCCGGTCGCCGAGTATGTGTACCCGGCGATTTGCAATTTGCCAGGCATGACAGCTCTCTGTAAGAAGTACCTTTCACGGAGAGTTTGATCCTGGCTCAGGACGAACGCTGGCGGCGTGCTTAACACATGCAAGTGGTGCGACGAACCAGGGCTTGCCCTGGGGCAAAGCCGCGAACGGGTGAGTAACACGTGAGTAACCTGCCCCGATGACCGGGACAACCCGAGGAAACTCGGGCTAATACCGGATGTGGTACATGGACTTAAGCCTGTGTACTAAAGGAAGCTTCGGCCTCCGCATTGGGAGGGGCTCGCGGCCCATTAGCTTGTTGGTGGGGTAACGGCCTACCAAGGCAACGATGGGTAGCTGGTCTGAGAGGACGATCAGCCACACT
>Ga0307503_10000145_pt1 | contig 27689 bp, 37 predicted proteins | sample 17_S_MG_FD_194514 | JGI IMG/M metagenome (GOLD analysis project Ga0307503, IMG submission 194514) | Soil microbial communities from Populus trichocarpa stands in riparian zone in the Pacific Northwest, United States - 17_S | ecosystem: Environmental > Terrestrial > Soil > Riparian zone > Trees... | reverse complement strand
GGCATCAATCCCTTCCAGGGCGAAGACGTGACGGCTATCGCACTGCGTTTTGTCGGACGGCCCAATAAGTATGCGCGGCTGTCCAGCATTGCGGTGCATCACCAAAGCTTGAAGGAGAACGCCTAATGAGCATCGGGAGTTTTTTCTCAAGTATTTTCGGCGGCAACAGCGGCGGCGCTTCGCGCACCGCTGAACGGGCAGCCCAAGGGCAAGCCAATGATCTGCGCACCGACACCGACCGCAGGGCCGTAGCGCTGCGGCAGGGCATGGCTGACATCAACACCAGCTTCGGCGGTTTTGATGACAGCTACTTCAGGAAGCTGCAACAGGATTACACCGACTACAACATGCCGCAGTTGCGCGATCAGTATGACGACGCCAAGAGCAACATCCTGTTTTCGCTGGCGCGCAAAGGCAATCTCGCGTCCACCACGGCGGGGGATCAGTACGGCAAGCTTGACCGGCAGAACGCCGTGAATGTGGCTGGCATCGAAGGCGCCGGGAAGGATTACGCCAATCAAGCGCGTACCGTGATCCAGGGCAACAAGCAGGATGCGATAGGCCAGTTGTATGGCACCTATGACGCAGACGCGGCCAATAGTGTTGCGCTGTCAAACTCAAAATCTATGGCGGTGCCCAAGCCCACCTTCTCGCCGCTGGGGCAAATGTTCCAAAACATTTCCGCAGTCGCGGCGCAGAACAAGATTGCGTCGGAAAGCGACCCTGACGGGTATCGCCCAAGCAGCAGTGGCGTGCGGACTTACAGCCCTGCGGCTTCAACAAGCTATGTGCGGGGGAAATAATGGCTGACCCCATTTCAATGGCATTGGCGGCAACGGGTTCGTTGTTCTCCAACTATGGCGCGTCGCGCGTGAACAAATCCAACGAGCGGGATGTTAAGTACACGGACGAAAGCTTTAAAAGAGAACGCGCCACCCAGACAGGGTATGAGAAAGAAAACGCGGGCAATTTTGCCGACACGCTCAATCTCTACACGCGCCCTGAAACAGATGCGCGATTGCAGAACGCTGTCCTTGACCGGCAGAATTTGTATCGTTCCCCGATGCTGGCGCACGATTTCAACCATGCGCTACCGGCTGACTATGGCGACACCAGCAACAGCGTTGTGGCACGGCGCAATGCCGTCACCGGCAACGCGGAACGCAGCAGGGCGCTGGCAATGGCCGACGCCAAGGGCAAGCTGGATGCTTTTGGCGATGCCACCATGCTGGGCAACATTCTCGCCGCCAACAACGCCAACAAGATTGGCATGGTGTCGCGCATCGCCCAGGGGTCGCAGCGCGCGGAAGGCGCCCAGCAAGCCCTTCTTCCTGGCAAGCTGGCAGCCAACGAACAGAACGCGGGCGCGACCTATCAGGCGATTGGCGACTGGATCAAGATGGGGGCGATGGTACAGGCCAGCGGCGGCGGCTTGGGCACCAGCGCGGCTGGCGTGCCGACTGATGCCACGTCCTGGCTCTCAGGCCAGGGTGTCCCCGGCTGGTTGAACGGCGGCTATTATGCGCCCAATCCGAACATGGGACCGCCGCTTCCCGCTGGTTATGTCAGCCCGTTCGCAGGACGATGAGGTAGCACCATGCCCACTGGCCCCAATATGCACTTCGACAATGAATGGATGGGCGAAAGCGCTGGCAACCTCGCCACGATTTTTGCCGGTGACCCGAAGACGCGCATGATGCGCGACTATTACGGGTCCGGCGCTTTGGAAAATGAAGCCCAGGCGGCGAAGGCAAACGCTGAAGCATCTGATCAGGCAATGCGTACCGCCGCGCGGGCGAAGTTGACGCCGGAATTGCTGGCGACTTTCGGGCGCCAAATTGACCCGAAAACCAATTTGCCGGAAAGCGCTCTTGTACATTTGGCCCGCACGTCAGCGATCCAGTCAGCAATAATGCAGTCGGGCATGACCGCCAAAGATATTGCCGATGCGCTGAACGTCCAGCAAGGCAGCATCTATGCCCAGGGCACCGACGACGAAATGCGCCAGTCGATGGTCACGCAGGGCAAGCCTGTGCCGAAAGACTTTGCGCCCAGCGCCGCCGCTGCCAAGGATGTGTATGGCTATGAGAGGGCGGCGACTGACAGCGTTGCCAACATCAATAAGTCCAGTGCCGCCAATGTGGCGGGGATCAACGCGAGAAGCGCCATCGACCAAATCATTGAAAAAGGAACGAACGTCAACGCGGGCGAAACCCACTACAACACTCCTGGCTCAAGATCAGCGAAAGCGTTTGGCGACAAACCGCTGACCGGGATGCCGACCGAAACCACGGCGCGCGGCGAAGCCGTGAACAAATATGCTGGTGGCAACCAAGACCCCCGCATCCGCGATATTGTCTTCGACACGCCGCCAGCCGGTTCGCCGCCGAAGTCCAAGGGGCAGCCTGTTCTTGTCGATCAAAAGAAGCTGGATGACATTTTGTTTGTTGCTTTGCGCGATGTTGAAGGCGCCATCGACAACAAGGGCACGACTTCTGAAAGCGTGAACCCCCGGTTCCGCGCGATGTTTGACCGTGCCACATGGGCGGATGCGGAAAGTGCTGCCAGCAAGATGCTGCAAAACAACCGCACGGCGCGCGAAGCGGCGGATGAGTTCAAGCGTGTGGCGGGGATGGATAACGTCACCGGGATGCACAAAGACAGCGGGTGGTGGGGGTCCAAGCCCGATGAATTGCAATATGGCACCCCGGCGAAAGTGGTGCTGGACGCCGGTAACAAGACGCCGCCACCCCAGCCCAACGGGGCACCGCAGCAGACCCCGGCACAGCCGAAGCCGCTGGCCTTTGACCGGAGCGAAATCCTGGGATCGACAACCAACGCGCAGGGCAAAGAAATTTATATGGTGCGCGACAAGAACACGAACAAGAAAATCTGGGTCGATGCCCAGCGACATCAGGTGCAATGATGCCAGTCGGCCTGTCGTCCTTGTTTGCCCAACCACCCCCGCCGCTGACGGTGGCCGATCTGCTGACCGAGGGCCAGCGCACCGGCTTGCAGTACAGCCGTGACCGCATTGCCGACAACACCTATCAGCGCAACCCCGATGGCGGCATCACGTCTTTCATGGGCGCCATCAGTGACGCCCCAGGCGGCGGCTATTTCAACCATCCCACATTCTGGGACGGCAGGGTGATCGACCCGATGGCTGCACGCCAGCGTGCATTGAATTGGGAAGCGGCCAACGGCAAACAGTTTGCCCGCGCTGCCAGTCCCATGTCGTCCGAACTTGGTGAAATGCTGACGCACTTGGTCATGGATCAAGACACCGAACGCTTGATGGGAGGCCGCTAATGGTTATGCCCGCCTACAATATGGACGACGACGAAGACCCGCCGCCCCCGCCTGGGTTCGCGCCGATCAAGGCCCCGCAGCCGGTAATGGATGACGACGACGCCGATCCGCCGCCGCCCCCTGGCTTCAATCCTGTCGCCGCGCCCGAAGGCATGGCGTTGCCGACCGAGGAAGTCACTGCCCGCCCGGAGCCGGTGCCGTCGCTGCTGGGCCGCACGGCGCTGAACTTTCGCCAAGCCGCCTTCGGCGGCACCAATCAAGCGGTGTTGCGCAATCAAGAAAACACCATGCTGCGCACACTGCGGGCACAGGGTCAGCCTGAAGCCGCCGCACGCTATGAAGCCAACCGCGCGGCCTACGACGCGCAAGTGGCTGCACAAGATGAAGCCGTGCCAGCTTGGAACCGCAACGGCTTTTGGGCTGGCGTCGCATCCGGCGAAGGTCCGGCTGCGTTGCTGGGTCAAGTCGGCGGCGATTTTACCAATGTGCTGACCAACCCATCTGTGATGGTTGATAAAATCCACGGGGCGGGGCGTGCGCTGGGGTGGGTTGGCAACAAGATACTTCCTAAGATTGTCCAGTCTGCGGTGCCGCAAATCGCGGAACGGGTTGTGCCCAAGGTTGTCCAGCGCGTCGCAACGTCCGCGCCAGTGCGTGGGACTTTGGCGGCGGGCGGAAATCAAGCCGTAGTGGGCACTGCGTTCAATCCTGCCGAACAGGCCCTGAAAGTCGGTAGCGGGATGCAGGAAAAGTTCTCCGCAGAAGAACTTGCCCTGGCGCCGCTGCTGGGCTTTGCGATGGGCGGCACGCTTCATGGCGGCGTGGAAGGGCTGCGCGGCGTGCTGAATATGTTTGGCAGTTTCCGTGGCGGCAACAAGGCGCCACCGGAGCCTGAAGAAATTGACGCCTTCAAGGCGTTCATGGCGGAACACGGCATCACCGACCCCAACAACGTCACGCCGGAACAGATGACCGATATGTTCAACACCCTGTCGCGCGGCAAGGGTGCGGCGCCGGAAGGCGAACCGGGTGCTGTGCCGCTGCCGGAACATCCCATCACGCCCAGCGAACAAGACATCCGCCATCGGGAGCGGGCGCGGGCAGCGGGCACCGACAGGCCAAAGCCGAATTATGAGAAGGCAGACGACGCACCGCCTGACTATGATCCTGGCTTTGGTGGCGAAGCAGCCGACCCGATGAAGGACCGCTTTTTTGGCGGCGACGACATGGCGCCGCGTACCCGCGATGATCTGGCGGGCCAGCGCGAAGCCCAGCATGTGTTTAACCAAGCCGATGCCCAGCGGGCGCGCGTCACGCCTAACAGCGCTGACACCCAACCGGCTGGCATGCCGCAGGGACCGGAGCCGGTTGAAGTCACAATGCACGGCGAACATCCGGTGCAGGAAATCAAGCGCCGCGTGAACGATGTGGACGGCACTTTGCGCGAGATTGTGACGGTGCAGCGCATCGACCCCAGGACCGGCAAACCGCTGGAAGGCGCCAAGCCCTATCCGGTGGACGCCAACGACCTGAAGAAGCGCAGCTACAGCGACAACACCCGCATGGAAGCGGACTTGGAGCGCCGCCGCAAAGGGCCGGTTCATGTCAATGAAAAGGGCGAGACAATCCCCGGCGAGCCGGAAAATCCGCGTATGCCGGATGAAGGCGTGACGCGCAAGCCAAAGCAGACCTATCGCGCCGACACCGCCGCTGACGACAATGTGGATTTCCCCGGCCAGGGTGAAGGCCGGTCGCCCTTCCCCGAACAGCCGCCCGGTGAACACCCAGGCCCGCGCATGAGTACCGCCGAACAAATCATGCGGGACTTTGAGGAACGCCAGCGCACCCGCCGCCAGGAACGCCACGACGACATGGGCGAAGATGATAGCCCTGATGTCGAAACCCCCGGCGAACAAAGGCGCACCGGCAGCCGCCAGGACGAACGCGCCCGCCGCGAAGCCGAACAGGCAGCCCACGAAAAGAAGGTGAAGGACGACGAAGCGAAGACGGCGGAACAGCGCCGTGTCAACGAAAGGGCGGCGCGTTCCGCACAAGAGCAAGCCAAGGCCCAGGCAGCGCGCGACACTCGCGCGGCACAGGAAGCCCGCGCCAAACGGGAGGCTGACACCAAAGCCGCCGATGAGAAAGCCAAGCGTGACGAAGCCGCTGCGACAGAGGTCCGGCGCAAGATTGCGGAAGAACGCGCCAAGCAAGCCAAGGCCAAGGAAGACGCCGACGCCAGGAAGGCCAGGGACGCTGCCGAAGCGGAACGGGTCCACCGGGAGGCCGCAGCCGAACGTGCGCGCCAAGCGGCAGAAGCCGTCAAAGCTGAAAAAGCCGCAAAGGAAAAGAGGGACGCTGAACGCGCGGAACGCAAGGCGCGTGACGAAGAACACCAGCGCAGAAGCGACGAAGACAGGAAAAAGCACAGCGCCGAGATGGATGAAATCATGCGCAAAATGCGCGAAGATTTTGACCGCTTCGATAGGGAGGCTAAAGAACGGGCGGCAAAACATGCCAAGGATAAGGCGGAAAGAGAAGCCCGTTATGCGCGCGAAGATGCGGAGATTGAGGCAAGGCGGCGGGCGCAGGAAGAACAGCGTCGGCGCGAACGTGAACAGCGCCAGCGCGATCAGCAGCGCCAACAGTCAGGTGGCGGTCAGCGCCAGCAGTCCGGCCAGCAAGCCAAGCAGCACTCGCGCGGGCGCGACTACAAGGTGGGCGATGAAAACGCCACCAACACGCCCAAGGCCCAGGACAAGGACGGACGCTTTGACATCGACAGCCGTAAGTATGTCCTGTCGGACAAAGGCGGTCCCATCAAATTCATGGACAACAAGCAAGCCGCGCTGTGGATCATCAGGAAGGGCCAGAAAAACGAACGCAACCCCACTGGCTCGCCGGATCAATTCTTTGAGGTCGAGAACCACCCATCCGGCCAGGGCCTGACCGTGCGAGAGCGTGGGCGGGCGGCGCCTGAAAGCCCTAAACCGGAGGCGACGAAGCCGGACCCAAAGAAGACGGAAACCAAGACAGAACCCCCGCCGACCAAAGCGGCGGAAGGTGCGCGTGAGGCTGGCAGCGGGAAAACCACTCCTGGCGATACGCGCCAGCCTCACGAAGCACCCAAGGCCGATGAGCGCGCGAAGGCCGCAGAAAAAGCCGAAGCCGCCGATGATGTCAAAGCCGCCAAGGAAGCTGGCAAGGACGAACCCGGTGTCGAAGAAAAAGTCGATAGCATGGCCGACATCCGAAACACCATGTACTCCAATCCGATCATGGACCCGAAAATCTGGAAGATGCTGGGCGGTGACCTGAAGCGGCTCTACAACTGGCTGAAAAATTCAGCGGCAAATTTTGTTGATGATCTGGCCGACAGCTTTGAGCGTTTCGGTTCACGGCGGGCGCCGGGTGAAACCTTTTTCCAGAAGGGCTGGGACGCCACCCGCAAGATGCGGACCATCTGGGGCATCTATCAGTATTCCCTTGACGGTCGGCTGCGGCAGCTTGGCGGCATTGGCATGTACGCCAAAAGTCGGCAGACGCTGCATGATCTGGCAGATTTGTTTAACCCGCTGTCGCGCGGCGGCGCCGATGGCGCCAAGGATCAGGGCTATCACGCGGCCTTTGAGGAAAAGACCGATCAATGGACGGCGCGCGTCGGCAAGGCGTTGGACAAGTTCAGCACCATGCGGCGCAAGAAGATGCGCGAGAATTTGCGCCAAATCGGCGCCCTGGTGCAGAACCCCAGGAACATCGTGCGCGGCACAGAACTAGGCGACGCCGCTATTGAACTGCAAACCATCCTGAAGGAAGTCTATGATTACCTGAAGGCTGCCGGTGTCGATGTCGGCCAAATCAAGAATTATTGGCCGCGCATTGTGGACCGCCACCGGGCGCTGCACGACGAAAAAGGTTTTCTGGCGGCGGCGACCAAGGCGTACATGGCGCGCAAGCAAGACGGTTCGCGCGGGTTGAGCCACAACGAAGCTGTTGTCGCTGCGCAAGATTGGCTTGAGCGGCTACAGACCGAAGATTGGGGCATGGGCGAAGGTTCGGCATTGACCAAGGGATTGGGCGATGCGGACCCCTTCAACCACAGCCGCAGCCTGGGGCCGGATGCCGACGCCATCATGGGCGACTTCTTCTTGCGCAGTCCGGCTGATGTTCTTCCTGCCTATCTCAACCGCGCGGTGCGGCTGGCGGAATGGTCGCGCCGCTTGGGTAAGCGGGACAAGACAACGCCGGTCCCCAAGGGCCAGGATGCCAAGGCGTGGTATGATCACCCTGAAGGCAAATGGGAAGACTACAAGCAGCGGCTGCGTGATGAAGGCAACGGCCCGTTGATCCCACAGGTGACGCATATTATCCGGCAGATGACGGGCGCCTTCGGTGCGCCCAAAGGTGCGACCGGCAAAATGCGGCTGCCGCTCAGTATCGCGCGCACCGTCCAGGCGCTGGCCTTCTTGCCGCTGTCCACCATCATCAATTTGACGGAGCCTATGGCTATCAGCGTGAGGACCGGCAATCTGTTTGACGGGCCGAAGGCTTATATCGACATGATCCACCAGACCATCCCGTTGCTGCGTCAAACGGCGGGCGCAAAGTATGTGCGCGATTTCGCAACCGACATGGGGCTGGTGGGAGATGCCTATGATGAAGTCGGCCTGATGGCACGCACAGGCGATGAAGGCGGCAATGAAAACGGCTTCGCGCGCAAGATCACCAGCCGGTTGTTCAAATTCAATCTGCTGACGCAGTTGACCGAGAAGAACCGCATCGTGGCGGTGAAGGCTGGCATGGTCTTCATGCGGCGGCTGGCGAAAGATATTGTCGATGACACGCCCTATTCCAATCTGTCGCGGCGGCTGCTGGCGGAATTGGGCGTCGGCAAGGAAACCTTGACCACAGGCCACAACCAGCCCCCAGGGCGCCGTGGCGCCAACGCCCCGAAGGACAGCGTGCAGCACTTCGCGGAATGGCTGGTTAGCCTGGACAAGCCCACCAAAGCCGATCTGGACACCCAGGGCGAATTTGGCATGCACTACCAGCGGGCGTTGGGAAAGTTCGTGGGCGAGACTGTGGTGCGGCCCAATCGCAGCCTGAAGCCGGGGTGGGCCAGCCACCCGGTCGGCGGGGCCATCTTCGGCATTGCGTCCTTCGCCTATGCCCACCAGAAGCAAGTGCTGAACCGGGTGGGGGCCATGAGCGAAGCCGCCCTGAACCCCAAGTCGGGCTTGAACTGGCAGGAACGGGCCTATGCCATGATGCCGCTTATGATGATGGCGCCCATGACGGCGGTCGGCTGGGCGATTGTGGAGGCCAAGAAAGCCTATCTCAGCAGCGACACCCAGCGGGAGCAGACCGAGGAGCGGGAGCGCCGCAACCCGCCTGGGCTTCTTAAAAAGGGGCTGGAAGTGGTGTCGCGCACCGGGGGCCTGGGGACGATGGATAGCAAGGTCCAGGCCGCGACAAGCACCAAGTATAAATCCACGCCCTGGACCCAAATCCTGGGGCCGACCCTGGGCACCGCCGCCGAAACCTACGACGACCTGAACGCCTATTTTGGCGACCGCAATTCCCCCAACACCAACCACGCCGAACGCAAGCTGGCGCAAGATAGTTACAAGATGATTGTACAACCTATGCTTGAAACCGGGCTGGGCATGACGCTCAACCCAAGGGTCAAAGTGTTGCAGGGCCTGGGCACCGGGCTGCTGGCCCTAATCGCCCACCCCCAGACCCGCGAATATTTCACCCGCCACTTCGCCGGACCCAGGGCGCCGGATCGTCGGGCGCCCGAACCCGTGCCGCCCTGACGTGGGGAATAATTTATAAATTATGCGCAGGGGGTGCGGAGTAATTTCAAAATTATTCCGCATTGCCTTTCTGTCTGCGACAGAAAATGTCGTACCTTTGTGGGCCAAAAAAAGAGGGCCGGGGAGAACACCTGTTCTTCCCGGCCCCTGGCTTTAACGCCCATTTAGTGCCCAACTCTTGCTTTGTTCGCATGTTGCGGGCATTTTGCTGAAGGTTTTAGATCGTTGTTTTTACTCCGCTATTTCCAACTTTAGAGGCGCCGACATGAGGCGATGTGCCATCGTGATCAACAAAGGCACACGGCCTTGTTGCGCAACATAGCAACATTGGCTTTTCCCTTATTTTACTCACTTTGATCATCGCATCAGTCGGAAATTGTTGGCAGAAATACGCAACATTTTGGGCGCTAAACGGGCTTAATGCCCAACAAACGCCCAACGGCTAGGCCCCCAAACCGTCCCCCAAAGTCGATCTGCGCGCCATGATCCGGCGCCGTTCGGCCTTGCGTTCGGGCAGCACCACCTTGCCCATGCCGGTCGGCGGGGCGCCCTTCAGGACGGCTTCGGCCTGGAAGGTTTCGCAGTGGTGGATGTAGTTGCGTTCAGCGGTCTTCTGGCTGATGCCCATAGCCTCTGCGATTTCAAACAGCTTGAGGCCCTTCTGCGCGGCGCGCGTCCCCCAGGTGTGCCGCAGGGTGTGTGGCGTGACACCCTTAAAGCCGCACTCGCGGGCGATGCGCCGGAATTGGGTGTCACGCTTGCCGGGGCTGTCCAGCACATAGTTGTTCAACCTCTGGTCGTAGAACTCCTTCAGCCGTTCCAGCATCCAAGGCGACAGCGCCGTGAGGCCCTTTTTCTTGGAACTTTCCTGTTTGCAGGGTTCGCGAAAGTCGATCCGGCCAGTCTCGAAATTGACCTGATCCCATTGCAGGGTTTCGATGATCCGCTTGCGCTTGCCGGTCCCCCAGGCGATAGCCGCCAGCCGGTAGCAGGACGACAGTCGGGCGGTCTGGGTGCCCTGCATCGCCATCAGCAGCCGGTGGGCTTCTTCGTCCTTCAGCCAGCGATCCTTGGCCCGCCCCTGCTTGCCGATCTTGATGAAGGGGAGTTTGCCCAAATAGGCTTCTTCCCTGGCGCAGAAATTGAAACAGGCTTTGAGCGCCCCCAACTCGCGCCAAATGCTGCTGTCCTTGACCTTGCTGCCCTTCACCGAACCCGGCTGCTTCTGCCGCATCAGCCGATAGTCGGTGAAGTGGGTCGGCGTCAGGGTGTCGATGTAGGTGGTGGCCTTCAGGTAGGCAGCCAGCTTCTTGAGATTGACCCTGATTTGTTCGGGCGAGAACACGTCCCCAATCGAAAGGTGGCGTTCGTCGTAATAGTCAATCGCCATCTGCACGGTCCAGCGGCCCGCGTTGCTGGCGATTTCAGCTTGGCCTTTTTCCCGGCCTAGCTGAAACTCAAGCGCTTCCTTGTGGATTTTGGTCTTGGTGGTGGCGCGCTTGCTGCGGCCATTTTCAGTCCAGTAGTAGTAGAAAATCCCCGTCTTCTTGTCCGCTTCGATGCGGCTTGGCCCTATTGGTCTTGACATTGTGTGCTTCCCTATTTTTTCTTCAGTGCCGATAACCGCCCCCGTTCATAGAACGATAGGGCGGCGGATTGTTTGGCAGAATTTCTGCCCTGTTCGTATGCCGACAAAGCGGCTGCGCTATCTCTCCATTTTTCGTGTCTCCTTTTTTCGATGAAGGCTTCTACTTCAGCACGGTCAAACATGACCGGGCGCCCGCCGTAGTCTCCAAGGCCCTGGCGCCGATAGTTTGCTATCTGGCGTTTGGAGCGTTGAAGCATCCGGCAAACTTCGTCGTGTGTGATTAGGTCGATGCCTTGTTGGGCTGGTTGATGATGCCCAGCTTGTTGCAGATCATCGAAGCGTCCGCGTAGGACAGCTTTGCCGTCGCGTGAGTGATCGTCAGCCAAACCCACTCTCCGTCAATCTGCAAGGTCGCACCCGACCTTGCTTCGGCACCGGAGATGGCAATTCCGTAGCGCGGTACTAAGTCGTCAACTTCGCACTTCAAAATTGAACATATCTTCAACAGTCGTTTTTCGTTCGGGATTTGACGCCCGTTTGTGTAGCACGACATTGTTGCACGGTCGATTTCGAGAAGTGCTGCCATCCGAATTGGAATAAGACCTACCTTATCCATCAGTCCGCGAAGACGACGCCCAAACTCCAAACTACGAGCCTGAGAGTGATTGATAAGACGGCCATTCGATTTCGGAGGAGAGTTTCGCTTGAGCGAAGCTAGTGTGCCAAGCGTCTTGAGCGCAGTAATTTTTTTTGTCTTTGTCGCTTTTTTCATTTTGTAGGTGCCCGCCTGTTTGAGAGAAGTAGCTAAAGATAGGACTTCGTTAAGCTTTTTAGAAGTGGGCACATACTGCCAAAATACATTTTGTAGTGTCCAGGGGGCTACAAAAAAATAAAGCAACGTTGCGCAACATTTCGGGCTTGACGCCGCAACAAAATGTAACTTTGATCCGGCACAGCAGCGTAAAACGCTTGTAAACGCCAAGCCGGAAAAAACGCAACATGGTCAAGAAGTATCCACAGGGCGCCACCGCGCCGCTGGACGTGAAGGGTATTGTCTCTTTCTTCGGAGGCCCCGACGAACTAGCCCGCGCTCTCGAAAAACACGCCATTATTGGCATCTCTCCCTTCGCGATTAAGCAGTGGCTTTACCGCAAGGACATCCCCGCTTCGCGTCGCCTGGACCTTCAAAGGCTCGCCGCAGCGCTGGACAAACCCTTCCGCATCTCGCGCTTCTTCAAGAAGAAGAAGCCCCCAGCGGCCCCTAAAGCGAAGGTGGCCTGATGGCGTTCGGACAAGGGGCACACCTATTTGAACTGCTGACCGAGAGGGCCGACGCGGAGCGCGACCTTGGGGCTGCGAAGGGCCGACTGGCCCAGGTCGAGAAGGCGATAGCCGCGATGACCCGTCCGACCGTTGATGCCGCCCTGGCTCGCGAAGGCTCCCCCAGCGGCACCGTTCAGTTTGCCTTGGACAATCACATTTTCAAGGCGGTGGTGGACAAGCGCATCGAATGGGACAGCGAAATCTTGCGCGAGATTTCCCGCGAAATGCCGCTGGAAGATGCCGAAGCGCTTTTCAAATTGAAGCTGACCGTGCCGGAAACGGTCTTCAAATCCATAACCAATCAAGGACTGAAGGCGCGGCTGACATGCGCCCGCACCGTGAAATACAGCGAACCCAAAATATCGCTGGCTGACTAACCCAGGAGAGTAGCCATGAGCGAAGCCGCGACCGCCCCGCCACCGGGGCCACACCCCTTCATTATGACGGCTGACCAACGCATGGCCCAGCCAGCCCGCACCAACCTTGTGGTGACCGGCGCCAGCGGCGTGGGCAAAACCACCCTGGCGCGCACCCTGCCCCCGGCCACAACCCTGTTCATCGACCTTGAGGCGGGCACCAAGGCCCTGGCCGATTGGGGCGGCGACATCCTGAAGGTTCGCGAGGTCGCGACGGCGGTCAAAGTCCACCCCTGGGAATTGTGCAGGGCGTTGGCGTGCGTGATGTGCGGTCCCGACCCGGCAGCCGACCCCCAGGACATCGGCAACCCCTATAGCGAAGTGAACTACGCCACCTATTGCCGCGTGCTGGGCGGGCCTGAAGCCTTCGCCAAATATGACGCAGTGTTCTGGGACAGCGCCACGGTCGCGGCCCGCCATTGCTTTTCGTGGTGCCAAACCCAGCCCGAAGCTTACAGCGAGAAAACCGGCAAGCCCGACAATCGGGGCGCCTATGGATTGCATGGCCGCGAACTGGTGCGCTGGCTGACGACCATCCAGCACATCAAAGACAAGTCCACCATCATCGCCGCCATCCTGAACGAAGAAGTGGACGACCTTCGCCGCGTCACCTATTCGCTGCAACTGGATGGATCGAAGGTGAAGGCCGAACTCCCCGGCATCTTCGACAACATCATGTCGCTGGTGCTGCTGCCGGACGCCAACGGTGCCGAAGTCAGGGCGCTGGTGTGTACGGGCATCAACCCCTGGGGCTATCTCGCCAAGGACCGCAGCGGCGCCCTGGACACGGTGGAGCCGCCCGACCTGTCGCACATCATCAAGAAATCGTCCGCTGGCGTGCGCCGCGAAGCGCTGGTGAACAGCGTGCCGCAAGACTTTGCCCCCGTCATCACGGGCGGCGGCGTCCTCAACCCCAATCTGCAATAGGAACAACCATCATGGAAATGAACCAAAAGTCCGGCGCGTCGTCCCCAATGGACCTGATCCCCAACGGCTATCTGTGCTGGGCGATGGTGACTTTGCGCGGGATAAAGACCGCCACCACCGGCAGCCGCTACGCCGATGTTGAACTGACCATCGCGGCCAACCAGCCCTACGCGCGCAAGAAAATTTTCACCAAGATTGCCGACCCGGATCACATGGATAATTCGGAAAAGTACCGGCAGATGGGCATGGCATCGCTGACCCGCATGGTGGAAGCGGCGGGGCTGGTGAACCCGGAGGATAGCGACAGCTACAAGAATGTGAGTGGCCGTAACATTGAAGCGGTGCTGACCATGCTGGACGGCAAGTATGTCGCCATCCGCGTGAGGATTGAACCCGGCGCCCAGGGCTATGAAGATAAAAACGAAGTGGGCGAATATCTTACGCCCAATGCCGCCAGCCAATCGCACAAGAAATTCATCAAGCTGACAACCGGGGATCACGGCATCACGGCGGCGCCGGTTCACACACCGTTCGGAAGTGGTGCCCAGGCCCCGGCGCAACGCAGTTTGGGTTTCGCTCAACAGGATGTGGCGCAACAGAACAGCAACACTACCGCAGCGGCGAAGCCCGCAGAACAGCGCGGCTTCAATCCCAATTCGGCGCCCGCATTTTTAAAGGCCGGTCAGACCTAATGGGCGCGACATTCTGTCCGCAATGGGACTAAGGTCGCATTGTGGGCTGGGGAACGAAGGGCGGTAATCGAAGAAGAAGGGGTGTCCCATGTCCATGCAAAAAGAATGGCAAGCCGAGACAGATTTTAGATCGACAGATTTGAACACGCATCTGCGCGGTGTGGAAAGCCTGATGCGGCTGGCTGGCGGTCCAAGAGGATTACCGCAGCGACAAGCCGAAGCGCTGTTGGCTCGCAACCACGTCACCATTGAACGCGCCCCCTACGCAGCTACCGCCAAGGTGTAATCATGCAGCTTCGCCCGCGTCAGGCGCAGTTTGTGGATCGCTGCACCGAAGCCCTTCTATTCCACGGCAACACGCTAGGCGTGGCGCCGACAGGCGGCGGCAAGACCGTCATGCTGTCGGCTGTTGCGTCGGATGTGAATGGCTGGGATGGACCTATTTGTGTCGTCCAGCATCGCGACGAACTGCTGATGCAGAACCGCAAGACGCTGCATGCCTATAACAAAAAAGCGGACAGCGATTTGTTCAACGCTGACCGCAAGCGCTGGAATAAAACCGGCGTCACCTTCGCGATGGCCCAGACCCTGGCGCGGCCCGACAATCTGAAGACCATGCCGCCGCTGGGGCTGCTGATCGTGGACGAAGCCCACCACGCGCCCAGCGACAGCTATCTTCGCGTCATCGACCATGCCCTGAAGCTGAACGACAAATGCAAGCTGTTGGGCGTCACCGCCACGCCCAATCGCGGCGACCGCAAGGCGATGCGCGCGGTGTTCTCAAACTGCGCTGATCAGATCAGCATTAAAGAGCTTATCGAAACTGGCTTCTTGGTGCGGCCCCGCACCTTCGTCATTGATTTGGGTGTGACCGACAAGCTGAAGAACGTGAAGCGCACCGCGTCGGACTTCGACATGAACGAAGTCGCATCCATCATGGATCACAAGGTTTTGAACGACCGGGTGGTGGAGGAATGGCAGGAACACGCCGCCGACCGGCGAACCGTGGTGTTCTGTTCCACTATCGCGCATGCGGAGCATGTCGCCGCCACCTTCATGTCATACGGTGTGACGGCTGGCGTGGTGCATGGCGAACTGCCAGACCGCGAACGCGCCGACATCCTTGCCGCCTATGAACACGGTGAAATCCAAGTCCTTGTCAATGTCGCGGTGCTGGTGGAAGGCTGGGACAGCCAGCCGACAAGCTGCATCGTCCTGCTGCGGCCATCGTCCTACAAGTCAACGATGATCCAGATGGTCGGGCGCGGGCTGCGCAAGGTGGACCCGGAGCGCTATCCCGGCATCCGCAAAGATGACTGCATCGTGCTGGACTTCGGCACGTCCATCTTGCAGCACGGCAGCATTGAACAAGAAGTCATGCTGGATGGCGCCGGGACCAAAATCTGCAAGGGCTGCGAAGCGATTGTGCCCAAGCAGTGCCAGGAGTGCCCTATCTGCGGTCTGGAATTTCCCGCCGAACTCATCATTGCCGACACCAAGAAGTGCAAGGAGTGCGGCGCCGACAATCCTATTGCCGTGCGCTTCTGTGAGGAGTGCGGCGCCGAATTTCCCAAGAAGGAAAAAGAAGACCTTGAGGAATTTGCGCTGTCGGAAATTGATGTGCTGCAATTCTCGCCTTACAAATGGGAGAATATGTTTGAGGGCCTTGCCTGGGTGGCATGCGCCTTTGAAGCCTGGGCGATGTGCATTAGCTGGCGCGGGCGCTGGATCGCGCTAGGCGGCAAGAAGGAAAGCCCGCTGCGCATCCTGGGCGACTATGCCGACCAATCCTTGGCGCTGGTGTCGGCTGACGATTTCTTGCGCGAACAGGGCGACATGGAAATGGCGGCGAAGACCGCGCGCTGGCTGTCGCTGCCGCCGACCGATGCCCAGCTAAGATTGCTGGACCTTACGCCCATGACGGCAATGGGCATGACGCGCTATCGCGCATCGTGCTGCCTGACATGGATGTTCAACGAACGCGGTGTGAAGCGCCGCCTGGAAGACTATCAAAACCAGCGTCAATTAGTGGCGGCATGAATGGCAAAACTGACCCCAATGAGCGAAGTGGAATTGCACAGTACCCTGCTGAACCTGGCTATTTTACTGATGCTGCATCCCGACGCCAAAATCATGCCGCGCCAAATCCGGCTGCTAGAAAGCCACATCAGAACCTGTGCCGCGTGTGCGGCGCTGATGCAGCCTACGGGTGGTTCCCCCGCGAACGCAGGGCCTTTGCCTTCCCAGGTCGTTTCTACTGTCGTGAACATTCAGGAATGGTTGCAGCGGAGGTCACGCGGTACATTAACGAAGTAAATTATCTGGCCTGGGTGGATTGTGCCGAAGCCACCCGCTGCATCGAATTGGTGATGGAGGCAAGCGATGCGTGAATTGGCACAGATTTTGGCGTCGGTGGCGCTGGTGGTGATGCTGGGATTTTTAGCTGCGGAGATAGTCAATGCCATGTGACTTCTGCCCGTTCCAGAAATGCCCGACGCCTTTGATATGTCGCGCTGGCTGCATGGGCGTCCCTTATAACCCGGAGAAAGAAGATCAAAATGGACATCGGTATTCTAATCGAAGACTTGGAGCGGCTGGGCCAGCGCTTGAGCGAAGCCCGTCACCAGGGGCTGCCGACCATCGCGGTTGATCGCGAGAATGTGGAACTGATGGCCCGCGCGGCGGCTGCCCTGCGGCATCAGCGCGTGGAAGTCATAGCCGAGTGCGCTGACGCCCTGGACCGGGAATTTAAGCGCGTTCTGGCGCTGCAAAACCCGGAGGCAGAAAACGACCCGCTTTCTGTCGGTCACGCGGTCAACCGCAACATCCGCATGACGGCGGTGTTGTTGCCGGACATTGCCAATAAGCTGCGGTCGATGGGGGAGATTAAAACCGTATGAGTAGGCGCCGCAGTGCCCAGCCTGTGCCCTATGAGAGTGCTTCATCTGGCGGCAAGGCCAGGGATGAAATCACCAAGCTGTTGCGCAATTTCGGCTGTGAAAGCATCGGCTTCATGGACGATTTTGAAAAACATGAATTGTGTTTGGTGTTCCAGCATCGCGGGCGCCGCGTCCAGCTTGTCGCCACCGCCAAGGGCTGGGCGTCGCTATGGATGAAGCAGAACCCCTACAACCCGGCGCGCAACCACCGGACCCGGATCGACTACGAACAGTCGGCCTTGAAGCAAGGCGACATCGCCATCAATTCGATCCTGCGCGATTGGGTGAAGGGTCAGGTGACGGCGGTCGAATGTGGGATGCTTAGTTTCGATGCGGTCTTCATGCCGTACATGCTGACCAATGACGGCAGAACTTTAGTGCAGCGCCTGACGGAAACCGGATTGCTGAAACAGCTAGAGGAGAAGGTGGAATGACTTCAAGGCCCATGACTGCAAAGGAGGAAGCTTTCATGCTCGACCTGATGAAGCTGTTCAACAAACACAGCTTCCAGTGCGGCAGCATGGAAATGTTGTGCGTGTGCGCCCACATGACCGGCCAAGCCTTGGCGATGCTGTCCGACCCGTGCAACTCCGATGAGATGGCGCAGTCGATGTTTCAGAACATCACGTATGGATACCATTCGATGTGCGAAAAAATAGACAACATCCAAGGCCACGCATAGGAGAACGCCATGCCGCGTAAAGTAATCCAGATTGCCGTGTGTGGTGGGGTCGCGGTCAGCGACAACGACAGCGATAGTTTTGAAAATCTGTACGCCCTTTGCGACAATGGGGAGCTTTGGGTTTTACCTAGCCCTGCCGCTGGGGACAGAAGCCAATGGCATAAAATCCAACCCATTCCATTGAAAGGAATTTCCGATGGCTGAAAGCGTTCACAACGAACCAACCTCTTTGCAATTCCGGTTGCTGCTGCGGCGGGTCAAAGCGCTGGAAGACCCCATAGCCAAGGCCCGCATCCTGAACATCGCGCGGCTGCAAGGCCAGCGGCGCAGTGCTGAACCCGACATTTTCCCGGTGAAGCGCCGTGACGGATGACTATGTGGAAATCACAGCGACCGTGCGCGCCAAGACAAAATTGGCGGTGTTGCTGGATGATGGGGAAATTGAAGATTGGGTGCCGCGCTCTTGTCTGCATGGTGGCGACGACCTGTATCTGGACAAGATACCGATTAGCGGCGACGGCGAAGAACGGGTCTTCCGCATGCGCCGCTGGCAAGCACATTTGAAGGGCTTTATCTGATGGACAACGATGGTCCCAAAGTAATCTTCTTGGCGCCGATTTGTTGCGAAGACGATGGCCGTCAATGGTGCGAGGATGACGGTAATTGGGAATGTGAGTGCGAGGACGCAAAGCATAAAGCGGTCAAATATATTCGTGACGATATTTTTGCCGCCCATGTTGTTGTCGAAATGGATTTGAAATTGGCATGCGAGCGCTTGGTGAATGACAGCATGTACAAGGATCATCCCGAAGCATCCCAGATGGCGATAGACGCCCTTACTAAAGCCGGGAATTTGCATCATGGACTTTAGCCAACGCGCCGCGATTGCCGACACCAACGAAATCAACGCGGTGCTGTGCCCCCTGCTGGATGCTGCCGTGGTGGAGGCGTGGCGCAAGGACTACGCCGCCACGCGCGGCAGCGGTGAAGGCGATGTCGCCAAGTACCGCATCGGTGCCGGGTATATCGGCACCGAATGTCACCGCGCCCTGGGCTTCCAGTATCACAAGGCTGCCAAGGAAGTGCGCGAGAGCGGCGTCACTGCTGGCGAACTTCAGCGCCACGCCCAGGCGGGCCACTGGACAGAATTTAAGACCGCCGAGTGGATGAAGTTGACGGGCATGCTGATTGAAACGATGCAGCACGATGCGTCCGGCGAAGTGATGGTTGACCAATGGGGTAGGCCAAAGCAGATCGGCTGGAAGGACAGCAAAGACCCGGAGACAGGCCAGTATCGTTTGGCCGGTGAAGTCGATGGCGTCATTACTTATGTGGGCGACCAAGCCCTGGCGGCGCTGATCAAGACGCCCTGCGTGTGGGAAAGCAAAAAAGCCACCGACAAGAAGTGGAAAAAGTTCGTCAAGGAAAAGGTGATCGGCGCCGACAAGAAATACTACGGCCAGCTTCAGGTGAACATGGGCTATCTGGGCATCACCCAGACGCTTTTCAGCATGCTGAACCTAGACACCATGAAATACTATTTTGAACTGATCCCCTTCGACCAATGGCATGCGCAGAATTTGGTCAACCGCGCGGTCGATACCTTTAAGACTAAGACGCCTTTCGAGTTGCCGCGCCTGGGCCGCAGCGAAGACGATTGGGTGTGCAAGTTCTGCGATTACCAGCAGCAATGCTGGCATGAAAGTGTGCCGGTGCGGGCCGCGCCAGTATCTGGCTTTTTCAACCCCAACGAAATGGAAGACCCACCCTTTTAGGTGCTGCTATGTCTAGACCAATTCCAGAAGTTCGCGCCGATTTGCACAGGCTGGCGATTGAAAAGGATATGCCGATACTCGCGCAGTATGCGGAGGATTTACGGCGGCGAAAGTGCAGCCGCACAGTAGCGCCAGCGGACCAAGCCCCCATTACCCGCCATACATGCGACGCGGTGCGCGCGTATCGCTACCGGCATCCTGTTATGCACCTTTCCAAAATAGCGCAGCATTTTGGAATTGATGGGAGTGGCGGCGCGCGGGTGCATGAAATTTTGTACGGCTTTGCCGATGGTCAGACATATGAGGAAAAACACGGCTTATGACATTCGCACAACAAGCACCGGGCGTAGAGCCAAACCGCGCTGACCTAGTGGCCTATCTCGATATGATGTTCGGCTATTGCGACCCAGGGCAGGAAAACTTCGCCTACTCCATCGTGCTGCGCGGGCTTGGGGAAAAGGGCACCCCAGGCGAAGGCGTCTTCAACGAAGCCGAAGCGGTGACGCCGCTGCGCTCGCCCTTTGAGGTCGATATGATCCTGGGGCACATGCAGCGCTGGGCCAAGTATGGCCGCGCGGTCTTTGTCGTGCCCGCCGCTGTGTCGCCCGCCGCGCTATCGGATAAGAAGGCCACGGAAGAACGCATCTCATTGTTCACCACCTTGCTGGTGGACATCGACAGCGGCGACACCACGGCCAAGCTGGCGCATGCCACCAAATATCTGGGGCGCCCTACGATGGTCGTCCACAGCGGCGGCGTCACCGAAACCGGCCACCCTAAGCTGCACGCCTATTGGCGGCTGACAGAACCGAGTGATCGCATCGCCACCATCGCCGCCGCCCGTAAGATGCTGGCGCTGAAGATTGGCGCCGACGCAGCGTTTGGCCGCTGCACCCAGATCATCCGCATGCCGGGAAGCGTGTACGGCAAAAACGGTGTGCAGAAGCCTTGCTGCGTCGCTGCCAAGGCGGATGTGGAATATGAACTGGAAGACCTTCTGACCGCCATCGAAGAAATGCCAGCAATGGACGGCATCAAGGTGGATGCCGCCAAGCTGTGCGGCACCGTGGCGCCTTCTCTATATGCGACCGGCAATGGTCTGAACTTCGTCGCCTTCAAGGAAGCCAAGGGTGATTTGGCGGGCGACAAGCCCGACATCGCGGTGGCTATGAACAGCGACATCGTGGAAGGCGGCGATGCCGACCGCAACCGCTGGACCGAGTTCAACCGCGTCGCGGGGCTGCATATCCATCAGGCCCGCACGCGCATTATCAGCCTGGACAAAGCCGCCGAACTGACAATGGCGTGGGCGGAATTGCACATGAAGCCGCTGTGGGCACAGGCCAAGATAGACACCGAATGGCGGGCGCTGCTGAACAAGGATATTCGGTCCTATGGCCCCATGCCGGGGGTAATTTTGCCTTTTGCACCCCCCGCCACGGGGTCTGTGGCCGCGCTGAACCCCAATCAAGCACCCCAGATAGACGTGGCGCGCGGCCTAGACGGTGTTTTTTCGGAGCAACAGCGCCTGGATCAATGGCGCGTGGGCGACTGGACGAAGGGTGACAAGCCAAAAAGGAAGTTCTTGGTTGAAGGGATGATCCAGGCGGCGAAGTCGCATTTGCTGGTGGCCGAAGGCGGCGCCGGGAAGACTTTCTTGCTGCTGGACCTGGGCGTGAAGATTGCGAGCCACACCCCCGAACGGCTGCAAAGCTGGTGCGGCTTGCCGCTGGCCCAGGACGCTGGCGGCACGGTCGTCATGTTCACCACCGAAGACGACAGGGAAGAACTTTTCATCCGGCTGGCCGACATCGTGCCGGACCCGGCGAAGCGCGCGGCGCTGGGCAAGCTGATCATCCTGCCGACAACCAACATGGGCGGCGCCTTCCCACTTGTTGAACGCGACCGCGCCCAGGGACCGGCGAAGATCGGCAGCCAGTGGGGCGGCTGGCTGAAGCAGTTGGAAGGCATCACCGATTTGCGGCTGGTGGTGATCGACACTTTGAACAGCACGATGCACGGCGAGGAAAACAGCGCGACCGTCATCAACGAATATGTGCAAGCCGCCAGCGCCTATGTCTGCGGCAAGTTCGGCGCCACGCTTATTGTCACGCATCACATCCGCAAGCCCAGCGGCAATTCCAAGATTTTCACCGCCGAAGACATGAAGACCGCTATCCGGGGCAGCACCGCCATCATCGGCGCCTTTCGGGTGGTGCTGGGCATCTGGCATGCGCCGGACTTCAAGGGGCGGCTGGCCGCGATAGGCCGGGAGGGGCGCCCTGGGCTGCTGTACAATTTTGCCGTGGTGAAGGCCAACAACCCGGAAATGGCCTATGGCATCCGCGCCTTGTTGCGGGAGCCGTCCGGCCTGTTGCGCGACATCACCGACCAAGAACAGTCGATGCGCGCGGCGGTCAGCGGCGAGATTAGCGCTTGGTTCGTTTTCGCGGTCGCCTACGCCGCCGAACAGGGCCACCCCTTCACTATCAAGTCCGCGATGAAGAAGCCGCCCAATGGCCGCAAACACCAGCTACCGGCCATTTTCCACGACATGGTGGAACGCGACGTGCAAAATCTGGCGAAGACGCTGGTGGAGCAGGATCGCATCAGCCAGTGCAACCCCAAAGGGTCCAAAAGTTACAACTATCTGGATGTCCCCAGCGGGCCGCTGGCGAAGGCCCTGGGGGTGGATGGCGGCGCCTATCGGATTGGGGAAGGTGCCGACTTCAAGCCGCCGAATTGGGAGCATGACTATACCTTCCACGCGGTCGAAGGGCGCATCGTGCCCAAGGGCCAGGAGAAGGACCGCACCACCGCAGCACCCCCTAAACAGGCCGAACCTGCAACCGATGCGCCGCTTGCGACCGCTGCGACGATGGAAGAAAGTGGTGGTAGCGTCGCGCAACATTCGGAAAGCCTTGCAACCGATGCGACCCGTGCGACTGGCCTACAGTTTTCAGGTGATTGTTCAAATGAAGCAAAGGGTTAGTTAGCGTCGCAATGTTAGCGTCGCAAGAAAAATGCCAAAAATCGTTAGCGTCGCGCCCGTCATTATTCAATCGTGCCAAAGGTTTAACGATGATTTTTTTTAGCGTCGCAGACCCCTTAATTATAACCCCACATCGCACGACGCTACCCCCTTCGGGGCGTCAGCGCGACAGTAGGGTGTTTTTTGCGGCGCCGGTTTTCATGGAACTTTTTTGACGGAACTTTAGCCATGCAAGAACCGCTGGTCTTGATAGTCACTTTGAAGGGCACCCCTCACGCCCTGCCCAGGGGTCGCCATGTCGGGCGGCGTCGGCCTGTGTCGATGACCGGCAAAGCCAAAGTCTATGCAGCGGCCCTGGAACGCGCCGCCAGGGCGGTGGTGACGAACGTGGGCGCCGATGCCGTCCTGGCGGCGTTCGCCGGTCAGGCGCTGCGCGTGTCGATCCTGTGGCGCTTCCCAACCAATAAGCCGGAACGCCTGGGCACGCTGCACACCCACAAGCCCGACCGCGATAATCTTTTGAAATTATGTTGCGACTGCCTTCAGAGGGCGGGCGCCCTGGGCAACGATGACTGCAACATCGCGATGGGCGATTGCGTGAAGCGCTGGGCGCCCAGCGGGTCGGTCGCCATCCGGGTGGAGGTCGCCCCGCGCGCCGCGACCCGGCAGACCAAGCGAGACATCAACATGGCGCTGCGGGCGCCGCCAGCATGGCTAGAGGGGTGACGATGTTGCAGAAGACACAGCTTGCCACGGTCCTGGGGGTGAATGGGCAAGTTCGCTGCGACTGCGGCCATCTCGAATTTGAAGTTGGCGTCGCGGTCAACCCGGAAAACGGCAACAATTTTATTCGCGTCCTGCAATGCGCACGCTGCGCAAAACAAATGGCGATGGTTCATCAATCGGACGCACAGCTTGCGCCGTCTATCGTCGGCAAACTCAAGGAAGGGTGAACTATGGTTGAGCGAATTGGCGACGGGCCGGTGCAGCAGGAATATGTGGACATGATGAAGGAGGTCGCCCGCCTCATTGACGTGATGTTCAACGACAATGCCAAAGGCGAGGCCAAGCACACCGGCTTCATCCTGATGGTCTTTCCATTTCACAATCACGGCGGGCGCTGCAACTACATGAGCAATGCCGACCGCCGCGACGTGGTGGTGATGCTGAAAGAACAGATTGCCCGCTTTGAGGGCCAGCCTGAAATCAGCGGGAACGCCTGATGGAAGTCCCAGAATTATATGCGGTCGCCAAGAAGCTGTGCCACGACGAAGGCATGCCCTACACCGACCCGCGCACCAATCTGACCTTCAAGCCGCCGAAGCCTGGGGAGATGGTGGATCAATGCCCCCGCTGCGGCAATTCCGATAAGGGCACGCTGATGACGGTGATCGAAGACCCGCCGCCAGCCCATGAGAAGGCGGGGCGCGATGTCGTGCTGCTCTACGAAGTCTGCCTGTTGTGCAACACAAAATGGGAAGCAAGGCCGCATGATAGTCAAAGTCCAGCTACCGCTAATCTCTAATGACGGCGCGGCCCCAGCGCTGATCTACAACAAGGGCAAAAGCGTTTGGATCATGCGCTACTTGGAAGAATTGCCGCCGCACGTTCTGGCGCTGACAAAGCGCCCCGACCAAAAAGGATTTTTCTTCGCCAAGATCGAGGGTGACGTGCTGGTAATAGGCGACGAAGCGCCTTGGCAGGAGTGGTGATGTTTCACGATTGGAAGGCCGCGAACTGTCAATGCTGGTGGTGCCGTATGATGAGGACGCGATGACAAAGCGCTTCGACTATCCGGCGCCGAAGTATTACATTTTGGCGGGCCGCAATCCGCTTGCGGTGCCGCTGATGGTGTGGGCGCGTTGGTTTGAAACTGCTGACAGGCGAATAGCTTTCACCGAGTACGGCAAGGTCAGTATCTCGACCGTGTTCCTGGGGCTGGATCACAGCTTTGACTATACCGGCAAATCGCCGCCCATTTTATTTGAAAGCATGATTTTTGGCGGGCAGCATGACGGTTACACGGATCGCTGCGCCACCTACGACGAAGCCGAAGCGATGCACAAAGCAACATGCGCGATGGTGAAGCAATTGAGGGTGGTGAAGTGAAGCGCCGCGAAAGCATGCTGCCGCGCGCTTGTCTGTGCCCGCATTGCGGCGCGAAGCTGGACACCTCAACCGAGTTGGGCCATGAGGACCATGCGCCGGTCCCCGGTGACTATTCCATGTGTCTGCACTGCGGCGTGATCCTGATTTACACGCCAGAACTTCAAGTGCGGCGCGCGGAGTTAGAAGACCTTGCCAAGCTGCCGAAAGAAACGCTGCTGTTGCTGATGCGGGCGCAATATGCGCAATCTCTCGCATCGCGGTTGCATCCGGCGAAGCCTGAAAGCGAAAATTGAAACTTCCCAGGCGGGGGTGCGTTCTCGCACAACATAGGAGGTCGCCATGATTGTCACCGTCCTACTGATCATCGCCTTGATTTGTTTCATCGCTGCCGCAGCAAACTATCCTGCTGGCGTGCAGATCGGCTGGTTGGGCGCCGCCTTCGTCACCTTGTCGTTGCTGATCCCTGGCATCCATTAGACACTGTTGCGCAACAGTGTTGCGCTGGGTGTATAAGGCCCTGGGGGGCTGCCCCACAGGAGACACCCACATGAAAAGCGTCCTTGCAGTAATCAATTTCATCGACCGGCAGGGTAACCCTGTCGATCCAGGCTTCGGCAATTCTGCCGGTGGCCGACCCGACAATGACCTTCCAGGCTATGGGCACCCCGACAATGACTTGCCCGGTCGCTCGCCGCACGCCAGCACCGGCCCCATCTGGGGCGGGCGTCCTGACAACAGCTTGCCGGGGCATGGGCATCCCGACAATTCCCTGCCCTGGGCGCCGGTCAGCAAATGGCCCCCAAGCGTGACCGACCCGGAATATGGCGCTGGTGTTCCGATGCCGCCGCGCGCCACGCATCCCATCTTTATTCCGGTTGGGCCTGGGCATCCTGACAACGCCCTGCCGCCCTACGGCACCACCAAGCCGCCGACGAACCCGCCCCCCGGCACCATCTGGCCCCCGCTGCCCGAAGGCGCCCCGCCCGGTCCTGCCGCGTTGCTGGTGTGGCTGGTTGGGGTTGGCTGGCGGTACATGGTGGTGGACATTCCGCCCACAACGGCGCAGCCTAAGTAACCTTCGAGAGAGTTGGACAGGCTGCGAAAAGAAAAAGGCCCCGCTGAGAAATCAGCGGGGCCTTTTGTTTTAGTTCTTCGGCATCATGGCGTCGTAGGCTTGCAGTCGTTCCAGAATTTCCAGCCAGCCGATACCAAGATGACCGTCCCAATAAGGATCGGCGTATTCGTCCACCCAATCCGGCTTCGGCACCCAATACTCAGGGCCGTGGGTGAACTTCCCTTCCGGCTTCCAAGGATCAAGTTCAATCCCCAGCTTGAGGCACAGCCGCTTTGCTTCGCGGCGAGCCTTGGCAATGTCCGGCGTCACGCGCTTGGGGCTTTCAAACATGAAGGTGGGTTCACCAACCTTCGTGACTTCCCAAACCCGCGCTACCCGCGCCCGCCGCTTTATCTTTTCGTGACGAACGCTGACGACATCCTTGATGATGCCGCAGACATAGCGGCGCCCGCTGATCACTTGGTAATGCTGACCGGCGCACACCAAGAAGACCCGCCCCGGCGTCCTGATGGACTTGGACGCTTTGAGCCAGCCCGCAAGCGTGGGCTGCTTGATGCCGTCCGGCGACGATTTAAGTTGTGTCGCCTTGTAGCCCAGCTTGGACAGCGCGACCGTCACGCCGCTGTAGGTGGCGCTCTTGACGAACCGCTGGCCCGTCACCGACCGGATGACCGTCGCGGCTTCGGCGGTCCCTATGCCGGTGATGGCAGAGATGGCGCTTGGGCCGCAGTATTGATTGCCCGTGTTTTTGGGCACATGCAGTTGCATGTTCATTGTCTTCACTCCTAGCGATGTCAAACAGCGCGGCGGCGAAATTGCCACCGACCCGAATATCTTAAACTAGGGGGTCCACGCTTTTTTCGGTTTTGGGATTTTGCGATGCGCCGCTAAAGGCCCAGATGCAAAAAGTCGGGGTGTTGACTTCAGGCGTTTCCGAAGTTGGATGTGCAAAAAGTTGGCGAAACCGAAAAGTCGATGCCTGACTTTAAAGGCTTAGATTTATTTTCGCGTGTTCAATTCCGCGACAATCTCATCTGCCTCTTTTTCGGTGTCGGCCCAGCCCATCGCATTGTCTTTTGCATCTCGCACGCGAAAGCGCCCCAGCGAGCGCGTGGTGATGAACTCCCAATCGAAGGGCGGCGTCGCGTAGGGCAGTTGGTCCTTGGCGATGTGTTTCATTTCTTTTTTCGCGCGGCGGTGTGTTTCTTTTTCTTCGGCGTCTTTAGTTCGTAGTTCGTTTCGCGTGAGATAATCCAAGCCTCTAAGGCCGCAAGCCGGTAAAATGTGTTCTTGCCAATCTTGATGCGCGGCGGGCCAAGGCGCTTTGCTCGCCAGTTTGCAAGCGTGGCAGGGTTGAGGCCCAAGGCTTCGGCGGCTTCGTCGGCGGTCAGGTAGCCTTCAAGCTGGCTTTTCTTAATCGGCTTCTTGTTGTTGTTCATTGTTTAAACTCCGTGACGGTATCGGACAGCACAAAGCGTTGCAGCCTGACGGGATAGCCGGTCTGCTGCGCCACGCTCTCCGCGAAGTCGCGAAACTTCGGATTGTCTATGACATAGCGCTTGCTGCTGATGGCTTGCATGGGCAATCCGTCAAGCGGCATCATGGCGATGATGCCTAAGTGGCTTGAAGGATCATCTATCACCCAGGCAAAAATTTCGGTGATCGGGTAAGGCGCCTTCATCGCATCATCTCCTGCAAAGCGGCGCCCCGGTGCGGGGCTTCCGGCTGGGGAAATTGCACCGGGACGCCTATCCTGGCTGCATCGTTGACAAGCAGTCAGGAATAATTTGCAACGCCCCCGGCTCCTTGGAGTAAGCAACTCGCCGGGGGCGCGCACTGTCTGCCCAAACAGACGGGCTACGCCTTCAAGGACAGACAATCTTTTTGGCGTCGCGACGCGCCAGCTTGGCAAATTTTTCCTGCTTGTCGCGACTGCTGAATTTGTAAATCACAATCCACACATTACCCGCCGACATTTTGGTGACCAACGTACCGCTTAAAATAGTCGCCATGTCTTCCAGCCTTTCGTAGTCGGCCAAG
>Ga0307503_10000144_pt1 | contig 27732 bp, 28 predicted proteins | sample 17_S_MG_FD_194514 | JGI IMG/M metagenome (GOLD analysis project Ga0307503, IMG submission 194514) | Soil microbial communities from Populus trichocarpa stands in riparian zone in the Pacific Northwest, United States - 17_S | ecosystem: Environmental > Terrestrial > Soil > Riparian zone > Trees... | reverse complement strand
CCCGGGACCCCCACCGACGCCCCTCATCGAGCGGCTTTGGACTACAACCAGCTCTCTCAAGAAAGAGTTGCGTCGGTCTCTCTAAAAGCCGCTGACCCTCGGTCATCTCGGGAAGCTCGACCGGGTGGAGCTGTCGGTAGGAGGTCGCCGGGCACTGAGCACGGAGCCGTGCCTACGCCGCTAGGAGGGATTGGCGAAACTCGCCATCCCAGTAGTAGTGCGGCGTAGGTGAGGTCGCCTCAGCGGCGATACCTCAGGTTCGGGCTGGGTCTACCCCAGCGGTTCGTCAGGGAGAACGTGCCCGCCGTGACTTGTTCCAGCTACGAGCGCTTTTGAGCGCTTTCGCATAGCCCCCCCGACCCCCCCAGGAGGCTAAACGTTTAGACGCCGGTACGGCGGTTAGTGTCCCGCTCGCGTTCGCCTTCCGACCCTTCTTGAACGCCTCGGCCAAGACCCTCGGTGGGGACCGGGGGTCTTGGCGTGCCCGAAGTTCCGTCATCGGCGCTTGATAAAGCTTCCGCCGTTCAAGAAGCGGCCCGTGTCCCCCTCCCGTACGGGCTGAAAGGAAACGGAAGTGATGCCCCCATTTCACCCCAACAAGCGATGCAGCCCGAATCGGGGTTACGACTGCGCGCGGGGAATCGACGGCATTAGAAAGGAACGAGCGCATGACCAAGACCATCTACAGGCCGGGGCAGAAGTGCCCGATCAGTGGCCAGTACGGCATCGTCAACCGCCTCGGCACCTACCTGGGTAAAGAGCGGACGTGCGTTCGGGGAGAGCCATTCCCCCCGATCAACACGCCCGGCGGCGTCGGCTACGTCCTGCGAGACGCGACCCGCCACTAACCGCTAGCGAAAGCTAAGCGGCTGTCCGTCACTGACGACCGGGTGGTGCGGGACTACCCGGTCGTTCAGAACTCTATTGAGCCATCGACCTCGGCGAAGGTGACCTCGATCCAATTCTCGTCCAGATCAACAGCTTGAACATGCCGCCCGGTTGCCTCACCGAGCCGCAGGATCATCTCCGCATTCGCGGCGTGGACGGTCTCAACTACTTCCTCGTCCGTTCCGCCAAGCAGCGCCCACAGCCGCCCCATCTCGAAGCCGCGTACAAATTCGGCGTCGTCGGTGTCGAACGGAAGAAGGCAGGTATGCCCGTTGGGCGTGCTGGGGTCGCTCATGGTTGTGCCTTTCGTGCTGGTGCCCCGGAATTCCTCCCGCTCCGAGGACAGGTTTCTACCTCCGAGACTACCCCGAATTTCGGAGTAGGCAACTACCTAAATTTGGCTCTATAAGCGGGTTTGCCGTCCGATCCAGGCCATAGAGTCAGGCACAGAAACTGACGAAAACGACCCCCGCGAAGTTGGAGCTTCCGGGGGTCAGGACCACAGAGGTATTGGCTCCGTGGACGCACCCGATGGTACCGCTGGCGGTACCGGACAACTCGCAGTTCTGCTCGATTCCCCGGAGATTGGGCGGCTGATCCGCGAGCTTGAGGAGACTCGCTGGACCGGGCGTCCCGGCTTCCCGGTTCGGACGATGGTCGGGCTGGCGCTGGTGAAGTCGATCTACGCGCTCCCCACGTGGACCAAGGTGGTCGCCCTGGTGGGCGAGCACTGGCGCTTGCAGCGCGTCCTTGGCTGCGAGGGAGACCCGCCGTCGAAGTGGGCCGCGTATCGCTTCGCGGCGAAGCTGCGGGAGAACGGGGACAAGGTGGAGCGCTGCATCGACTCAGTTGTCGAAGGGCTCAGGTCGAAGCTCCCGGCCTACGGCCGCGACCTCGCCATCGACGCCTCCGACATGCCCGCCTACGCAAACGGGCAGCGGTTCGTCTCCAAGGACTCGGAGGTCGAACGCAACTGGCACACCGACCCCGACGCTTCATGGGGGCACCGCTCGGCGGTCTCGACGCGGCGGGGCGGGGGCTTCTTCGGCTTCCGCCTTCATGCTGCCGTATGCACCGCCACGGACCTCCCCGTCGCGTGGACGGTGGAGACGGCGAAGGCGAACGAAACCCGCTTCGCCGCCGACCTGATCGACACGGCGCAGCGCCGGGGCTGCATGGCGGCAACGGCGGCGATGGATAAGGGCTACGACCAGCGGCCCGTCTATGAGCAGTGCGCCGAGCGCGACTGCCTGCCGTTAATCCCGCTGCGGCAGACGCCGGATGTGAAGCGCGGAGACCATCGCCCGCCTGAGTGCAAGCACGGCGTCTGGACCTTCGCGGGCGCTGACCGCAAGCGGGGGGCGACGAAGTGGCGGTGCCCGACTGGCGAGTGCAGGCCCGCCTCAACGTGGATTGCTGCCGACCGCCTGCACCCGCTGATCCCGCGAGAGACCAAGCGGTTCAAGGCTGGCTACCGCAAGCGGGCGGCGGTCGAGCGCGAGTTCGGCAGATTGAAGACCTCGTGGGGATTGAAGCCCCTTCGGGTCCGTGGCCTTGATCGCGTTCGACTGCACGCCGACCTGACGGTGTTGACGAAGCTGGCTTGCGCGTTGGCGCGTGCGAGGGCCGGGTAGCTACTCGATCCCGTAGAGGAGATCGCGGACCTGAAGCCCGACCGCATCCGCCAGCTTCACGACGTAGTCCAGTCGGGGGCACCGCTCGCCAAGCTCCCAGCGAGCTACATCGGCCTGACTCATCGCGATGCGCTGGGCAAGCTGTTTCTGGGAAATGCCCTCCCAGCCCCTCGCCTCGGCGAGGTTGCGCCCGAACTGCTGCGCGAGCGTCATCAGGCCGCCTCTATGAGCAGTTCGTAGGCGCGCAGCGCCGCCCTCGTCGGCAGGACTCCGCATTCGGCGCGGAACAGCAGGCCGCCTTTGGTGAGTTCCCGGACCGCCCTTTCGATCCGGTCGCGCTCTGAGAAGTCCTCCGGGTCGCCCAGTTCGCGGGTGAGGTCGGAGAGCTTCAGGGTGGCCGGGTGGACCTCTACGACGTGGACGAGCACCGCTCGTTCGTCTCGCAGGTCTTCGCCAGCGGGACTACCCTTGACGTGCATCAGGACTGAACCTCCTGGTGTCATGCCCCCGGCCGTTAGCGCGGCGCGGGGGCGCTTGTTGTTAGGACCCGTCGAACCTAGAGTCCGTCAACGATGCACATCAAGACTTTCGCCAATCGTTTCGTCACCCCCTCCTAGAGGCGTCAGCAATCTCCGAGCCGCCCGGCGGAGGTGCGCCCGCCGACCCCCTGCCGACAGCTCCCTAGCGCCTACGAATTTCCCTGAATCGGCCCGCGCGGATCCGTCTCGCCCTCGGGTAGCCGCCCGTCCCGACCCACGTAGCCGTCTTTGCCGCCGACGCAGATGTAGATCGCGTCTTCGTCCTCGCTCAGGTTCTTGAGGCTGCGGACGACCTTGGCGTCTACCCAGGCGAAGCCGCCGGGGTCTAGCTCGTGCTTGGTGCCGTCGAGGTCGATCTCCATCCGTCCCTGGTGGACGAAGTAGAGCTCCTCTTGCTCGTCGTGGAAGTGCTTGCCGGACTCGTAGTTCGGCGGCATCACGATCGCGTTGACGCCGAAGGCGGTAACCCCCAGCTCTTTGCGGACCTTGCGGAAGCCCCAGCCCTCGCCGAGGTCGTCGAGGTGGGCGACGGCATAGCCGTCGCCCTTGGTCACGTCCGTCATCAGGCCACCGGAGTCGGGGCCACCGGAGCCGGTGGGGCGGCGCCGCCGTTGTTGGCCTTCTCTTCGCCAATCGGCGGGTAGTCGTCGGTCAGCAGGGCGACGTAGCCGTAGAGGCGGGCGTAGAAGCTGTTGGCGAAGGTCAGCGCGTTGTTGACCCCCTGCGACTGGTAGCCGCGGAAGACGATCGTCAGCCAGGCGATCACCGCCACCCAGAGGTGCATGTAGTTGACCGCGTAGGAGACGATCAGCATCGGCAGCGCCAGAATCAGGCGGAAGAAGGCTTTGAGTCGACTCTGGCTCTCCGCCCGCGGCGCGATGTTGACCCGGATCGGGTAGCTCGGGTCGTCAGCGAGGCCGAAGGGAGGCCACTCGTCGGTCTGCAGGTAGATCCAGGCCCCGGTGCGGACGCCGAAGCGAACGACGCCGGAGTTGAACTCGTAGAGCCATTCCGGATACCGGCCGGTGACGATGATCGCGACCCAGGCGAAGAGGTGGGTGAAGATGAAGAGGATCCCCCAGAACATGGCCACGACGATCCACGGGATCGCCAGAAGCGGCCGGAAGAAGGTGGTCCATCGGTTCGGAGCCGGGTTGAAGTCGGCTTCGTAGTTGACTGGATACATCGTGCTCCCCTCGTCGTGGACGGCGACCAAACGGCGCTGCCGAGCCTAACTCCGGCCTCGGCGGCAGTCGCCGGTCGCGGTCAATAACCTGTCGAGCCCGATGGCGCCTCAGACGACCGTGCAGATTCCCAGCGAGATAAAGCCCGCCGACGGCCGCTTCGGCTGCGGGCCCTCGAAGGTGCGCCCGGAGGCGCTCGAGCGGCTAGCCGAGCGCTCGGACCTGATGGGCACCTCGCACCGCCAGGCGCCGGTCCGCGACCTGGTCAAGGAGGTGCGGACCGGGCTGGGAGAGCTGTTTTCGCTCCCCGACGGATACGAGATCGCCCTCGGCAACGGCGGCACGACGGCCTTCTGGGAGGCGGCGAGCGCCTGGCTCGTGCGGGAGCGGGCCCTGCACCTCACCTACGGCGAGTTCTCTGCCAAGTTCGCCAAGTCGACCGCCGCGGCGCCGTTCCTCCAGGACCCGATCGTGGTCGAGGCCGAGCCTGGCGACGCTCCCGACCCCGTCGCCGACCCTGCGGCCGACGTGATCGCCTGGGCCCACAACGAGACCTCGACCGGGGTCATGGTCGACGTCCGCCGCCCCGAGGGCGCGGCCGAGTCGCTGGTCCTGATCGATGCCACCTCCGGCGCCGGCGGCCTCCCGATCGAGATGATCCAGGCCGACGCCTACTACTTCGCCCCGCAGAAGGGCTTCGCCGCAGACGGCGGCCTCTGGCTCGCCGCCCTCAGCCCGGCCGCGATCGCCCGCATCGAGGAGCTCGACGGCGCCTCCGACCGCTGGCAGCCTGCCTTCCTCTCGCTGCAGACCGCGCTCGACAACTCGCGCAAGGAGCAGACCTACAACACGCCGGCGCTGGCGACCCTGCTGCTATTGGGCGACCAGGTCCAGTGGATGCTCGGCCTCGGCGGCCTCGCCGGCTGCGTCGAGCGCACCGCGGACTCCTCCGGCCGCCTCTACGGCTGGGCCGAGCGCAGCGACTACGCCAGCCCCTTCGTCGCCGACCCGGCCAAGCGCTCGCTGGTCGTCGGCACGATCGACTTCGACGAGAAGGTCGACGCCGCCGCCCTCGCCAAGGCGCTGCGCGCCAACGGGATCGTCGACGTCGAGCCCTACCGCAAGCTCGGCCGCAACCAGCTGCGGATCGGGATGTTCCCCGCGGTTGCCCCCGACGACGTCGAGGCGCTCACCGCCTGCATCGACTGGGTCGTCGAGAACGTCGACGGGGTCGCCTCGTGAAAGTCCTGGTCAAGGAGAAGATCGCCGACACCGGCGTCGACCTGCTGCGCTCGCAGTTCGAGGTCGACCTCGGCCTCGAGATGTCCGACGAGGAGCTGCGCGAGCAGATCTCCCAGTACGACGCGATCCTGATCCGCTCGGCGACGAAGATGACCCCGGAGCTGATCGAGCTGGCCGAGAACCTGAAGGTGATCGGCCGCGCCGGCACCGGCGTCGACAACGTCGACATCCCCGCCGCGACCCGCCGCGGGATCATCGTCGCCAACGCGCCGGAATCGAACTCGGTCGCCGCCGCCGAGCACACGCTGGCGCTGGCGCTCGCCCTCTTCCGCAACGTCCCGCAGGCGCACGAATCGCTCGTCGCCGGCCGCTGGGACCGCGCCAAGTTCAAGGGCTCCGAGCTCTACGGCAAGACGCTCGGGGTGATCGGCTTCGGCCGGATCGGCCAGCTCGTCGCCAAACGCGCCCAGAGCTTCGAGATGGAGGTCGTCGCCTTCGACAAGTTCGTCTCCGCCGAGCGCTTCCGCGACCTCGGCGTCGAGGGCGCCGAGAGCGTCGAGGAGCTGCTGGGGCAGGCCGACCTCGTCACCCTCCACACCCCGAAGACCCCGGAGACGACGGGGATGATCAACGCCGAGACGGTCGCCGCGATGAAGGACGGCGCCCGCCTCGTCAACTGCGCCCGCGGCGAGCTCGTTGACCTCGACGCGGTGATGGCGGGGCTGGAGTCCGGCAAGCTGGGCGGCGCCGCGCTCGACGTCTTCCCCTCAGAGCCCTTCACCGAGCACCCGATCTTCGCTCGCGAGGACATCGTCGTCACGCCCCACCTGGGTGCCTCCACCGCCGAGGCGCAGGACCGGGCCGGCGTCGTCACCGCCGAGCAGGTGACCGCCGCCCTCACCGGTGGCGTCGTCACCAACGCGGTCAACATCGCCGCGGTGCGGCCGGAGGCGATGGAGGCTCTGGCGCCCTTCGTCCCCCTCTGCGAAAAACTCGGCCGCCTCGCCCAGGGCCTCGGCGACGGCGCCGTCGAGAAGGTGAGCGCCGAATTCCGCGGCCGCATCGCCTCCCACGACACCCGCCTGCTGGGGATCGCGGTCATGGTCGGGATCCTCTCCGGCCACACCGAGGAGCCGGTCAACCTCGTCAACGCCCCGCAGATGGCCGAGGAGCGGGGAATCGAGCTGACGGCGACCACCGATGCCGGCGCCGAGGACTTCACCGAGCTGGTCAAGGTCCGGATCGAGACCGCCGACGGCGCCGTCGAGGTGGCCGGCACCGGCGTCGGCCCGCGCAACGTGCCCTACCTCGTCTCCGCCTGGGGAGAGAGCTTCTACCTGCCCTTCGCCGACCACATCGCGGTCTTCCGCTACGCCGACCAGCCGGGGATGATCGGCCGCGTCGGGACCCTCTTCGGCGAAGAGGGCGTGAACATCGTCTCCGCCGCCGTCGGCGCCGAAAGTGGGGGGGAGAGGGCCGTGATGGCGCTCACCACCGACGCCCCGGTGCGCCAGGAGACGATCGAGAGGATCCTCGGCCTCGAGGGCTTCTCCAACGGCCGCTCGGTCGATCTCTAACGCCCACCGCCGGCCGCAACGTCTGCGCGAAAGCGTTGTTTCGTTTAATGGATCAGCGGATCCGCAGACCAGGGACTGATGAAGAAAGCGATCCTCACGGCGTTGATAGTGCTCGCGGCGGTGCCCGCCGGTCTTGCCGAGGCCGAAACCGGGCCGGTCAACCTGCTGATCAGCGGCGGTCCCGAGAACAGCGGCCTCAACATCTCCCTCAGCGCCGACGGCCGCGAATACGTGATCCTCTCGACGGTGCCGCTCGAAGTCGGCGGCGACCTCTGCTCACATCCCGAAGAACGGCCGACCGAGCTCGACTGCAAGGCCGCGGCGATCGCCGGCTTCGAAGTAAATGCCGGCGGCGGCTCTGACTTCGTCTTCTTCACCAGCGACATCCCCATCCCGGTAACGATCCGAGGTGGGCCGGGCGGCGACAAGCTCGACGGCGGCGGAGCGTCGGACAAGATCGTCGGCGGCCCGGATGACGACACGCTCGTCGGCCGCCGCGGCGACGACTCGATCCTCGGTGGGCCCGGCCGCGACCGGTTGGTCGGCGGCGCCGGCGACGACCAGCTGCGGGGCGGCCCCGAATACGACAAGCTGATCGGCGGCCCCGGGCACAACACCCTGGTGCAGTAGGGCGAGGAGCTAGGCCGCTTCTCGCGCCGGCCGTCCGGAGCCGATCAGCCGCCCGCCGACGAAGGCGATCGCGATCAGCAGCCCGACCAGCGAGAGGGCGGCGTCGAGGCGGAACCCGGCCTGGATGCCGTCGACGAACGGCGGCACCGCGCCGGAGAAGACGGTCGTGGTGAGGCCGAGCCCGATCGAGCCGCCGGCGATCTGGAACATGTAGATGATCCCGCCGGCGAGGCTGGTCTGCGATTCGTCGACCGAGGTGACGCCGGCGGTGGTCGCGGTCGGGTAGAAGCTGCCGATCCCGATCCCGAGGACGACCATGCCGACGATCAGCGAGTCGTAGCCGGAGCTGCCGTCGACCGTCGAGAAGAGGAAGGGGGCGACGGTGATGCAGGCGGCGCCGAGGACCACCAGCGGCTTCGCCCCGAGCCGGTTGTAGAGGGGACCGGCGATGAAGGAGACGAGCGCGAAGGTGGCGAGGAAGGGCAGCATCCCGACCCCGGCTTCGAGCGGCGAGTAGTCGAGCTGCTTCTCCATGAACTGGGGCAGGTAGAGCAGCGCCGCGAAGAAGGTCGCCGACATGAAGAGGATCGCCAGGCAGGAGGCGGTGAAGCTCTCGTTCCGCATCACCTCACGGGGGACCAGTGCGTGGGCGCCGGCGCGGCGCTCGAGCGGCAGGAAGGCGACCAGCATCGCCACCGCCAGGACCAGCAGGGCGATCACCCGTGGGTCGCTCCAGCCCCAGTCGGCGACCTGGTCGAGGGCGATCAACATCGAGACGAGGCCGATCGAGAGGGCGGAGATGCCGGCGTAGTCGATCCGCCGCTCGCCGGGGTCCGGCTCCTTGACGTGGACCAGGGCCCAGGTGACCGCGAGGGCGAAGATCGCGACCGGCACGTTGAGAAAGAAGATCCAGCGCCAGCTCAGCTCCTGGGTGAGGACGCCGCCGATCAGCGGCCCGATCGCGTTGCCCAGCCCGGCGGCGCCGATGATGATCCCGCCGGCCAGCCCCGCCTTCTCTTCGGGGAGGATCTCGTAGGTCATGCCGAGGATCGCCGGCCACATCAGCGCCCCGCCGATGCCCATCAGCACCCGCGCCCCGATCAACCAGGCCTCGCTCTGGGCGGCGCCGCCAAGGGCCGACATCGAGGCGAAGATCACGGTGCCGAGGAAGAAGGCGTTGCGGCGGCCGAACATGTCGGCGAGGCGGCCGCCGGTGACGATCAGGACGCCGAAGGTGAGCGCGTAGGCGTTGACGACCCACTGGATCGTGTTGATGTTCGTGTCGAAGTCCCGCTCCATCGTCGGCAGGGCGACGTTGATTGCCGAGAAGTCGTTGGCGATCACGATCACCGCCACGGCCATCGCCAGGAGGGCGAGCCAGTTGGTACTCCGGCTGGATTCGCTGCGATCCGGGGTTGAGATTCGCGCAGCCTACGCTAAGGTTCGGAGCCGAATGAGCTTCCGGCTCGACAGCCTCGCGCTACTCCTTCTCCTCCCCCCTCGGGGGGAATAGCGCTGGGCGGCGCGATAGCCGCGAGAGACAAAGGCCATTCGATTCAAAGAGAGAAGGAGAGGTCCCATGGGTTCCGGACCGCAAACTGAGAACAGCACCGACGCCGACCGCGTCCACATCTTCGACACCACCCTGCGCGACGGCGAGCAGTCGCCCGGGATTTCGCTGAACACGGCCGAGAAGGTCGAGATCGCCCAGCAGCTCGCCCGCCTGGGCGTCGACGTGATCGAGGCCGGCTTCCCGATCACCTCGCCCGGCGACTTCGAGGCGGTCCAGAAGATCTCCCAGGTGGTCGAGGGGCCGACGATCTGCGGCCTGGCCCGTACCCACAAAGCCGACATCGACGCCGCCTGGGGGGCGATCAAGGAGGCGGCGCGCCCCCGCATCCACACCTTCATCTCCACCTCCGACATCCATATCGAGCACCAGCTGCAGACCGACCGCGAGGACGTCAAGGGCCAGGCCCGGGCAGCGGTGACGCTGGCCAAGTCCTACTGCGAGGACGTCGAGTTCTCGCCGATGGACGCGACCCGCGCCGACACCGAGTTCACCGCCGAAGTCTGCGCGATCGCCGTCGAGGAGGGCGCGACCGTCGTCAACATCCCCGACACCGTCGGCTATACGACGCCGGAGGAGTACGCGGCCTACCTGCGGCGCCTGTACGAGCTGGTTCCGGGCCTGGAGGGGGTCGAGCTCTCCGTCCACTGCCACGACGACCTGGGAATGGCCGTCGCCAACTCCTACGCCGGGCTGCTGGCGGGCGCCCGTCAGGTCGAGTGCGCGATCAACGGGATCGGCGAGCGGGCCGGCAACTGCTCGCTGGAGGAGATCGCGATGCTGGTTCAGGTCCGCGAGGACGTGCACGGTCTCAGCACCGGGATCAACACGCGGGAGATCGCCCGCACCAGTCGCATGGTCAGCCGTCTGACCGGCTACCCGGTGCAGCCGAACAAGGCGATCGTCGGCCGCAACGCCTTCGCCCACGAGTCCGGCATCCACCAGGACGGCGTCCTCAAGGAGCGCAGCACCTACGAGATCATGGACGCGACCGAGGTCGGCCTGGAGTCGAACTCGATCGTCCTGGGCAAGCACTCCGGCCGCCACGCCCTGAAAGACGCCCTGGAGCAGCTGGGCTTCAAGGTCGAAGGGCAGGCGCTGAACAACGCCTTCAAGGCGTTCAAGGAGGTCGCCGACCGCAAGAAGCAGGTGACCGCGCTGGACCTGGAGGCGATCGTCTCCGACGAGATGCGTGACCGCGCCGAAGCCCATGAGCTGGCCTGGTTCGAGGTCGAGGCCGGAACCAGGCGCCCGCCGCTGGCGAAAGTGGCCGTGACCGTCCCCTCGGGCGAGGAGTCGGTGGGCGAATCGAGCGGCGACGGCCCCGTCGACGCGATCTTCCACGCGATCCAGGACGCCGTCGAGACCACTGGCGAGCTGGTCGAGTACAAGGTCGAGGCGGTGACCGGGGGAGAGGACGCCCTCGGCGAAGTGACCGTGCGGCTGCGAGCGGCAGGTCGCCTGGCCACCGGCCAGGGAGTCGCGACCGACATCCTCGAGGCAAGCGCCCGCGCCTACGTGCGAGCGCTGTCCAACGCCCTGGAAGGCGCCGCGACGCGCGAGGCCGAGGCGGCAACCGCCGAAGCGGCCGTGGAGCGCACGCCGGGACCGTAGGACCTCGGTCCCCAGGGAAGTCACGCCTCGGGCACCCAACGGTGGGAGGGATGGCACGAAGCGCGCACCAAATTTGACCCCTCACCCGCCACCCTGACGGGGTGCCCGTCGAGTCCGCGAAAACCCTTGTAGAGCGCGGGTTTTCGCGGACTCGGGGAGATGATCGACGGCTAGCGGAGTTGGCCGAGAGGCAGCACGGGGTGGTGGGACGGTCGCAGTTGCTCGCGAACGGGTTGAGTGAGGAAGAGATCGAATGGCGCAGGCGGACTGGTCGGCTCCATCGGGTGCACGCGGGGGTCTATTCCTTGGGGCACCGGCTGCTTCAGAAGGAGGGACGATGGACGGCCGCCGTCCTCGCCTCGGGGTCAGACGCGGTCCTCAGCCACTGGTCCGCGGCCGCCCTCTGGATGCTCCGGCCAAACTCGCGAACCAGGGTCGACGTCACCGTCTCGCACCGCAGTCGCTCCTCGGACCTGATCCGCCGCCACATCTCCGAGGTGCCACCCGACGAGCGGACGGTCAAGGAGGGAATCCCGGTCACCAGCGTCCCGCGGACGATCTTCGACCTCGCGGCCACCGAGCCGCTCGATGTCGTGAAGGCGCTCTTGCGCGAGATGGAATTCAGAGAACTGTGGGATCGACTGTCGCTCTGGGACCTGGTCGAGCGCTATCCCGGCCGCCGCGGCATCCGCAAGGTGACGGCCGTGCTCGAAGGCTTGAAGGACGAACCGGTCGGCGAGCAGAAGAACCCACTCGAGGAACGCTTCGCTCCCTTCTGCCGTCGCCACCGCCTGCCGCTGCCTCGCTTCAACGACCCGATTGAAGTAGGCGGCAAGAGCTTCCAGGTCGACTGCCATTGGCCAGGCACGAGCCAGATCGTCGAGCTGGATGGCTGGCAGGCCCACAGCACCCGTTCGGCCTTCCGCGAAGACCGCGCCCGCGACCGGCGCCTGAAGGTCGCCGGTTACTCCGTAACCCACATCACCTGGAACCAGCTAGATGACGAACCCGCCGAGATCGCCTCTGACCTTCGGGTGCTGCTGGGGGTAGACATTGCCAGCGCGAAATACAAACGTCCGTGATAACGTACAAACGATGGCCCCCACTGTGACCAAGGCATCGAGCGCCGCCAGTTCTCCCTCCAAGGACCAGATCAAGGATCCCGCCACCGCGGTCGGCCCGCGCATCCGTGCCCTGCGCGACGCGATGGGCCTCTCCCTCCGCGACCTCGCGACTCGCTCCGGCGTCAGCGCCCCGATGCTCTCGCAGGTCGAGCGGGGGGAGACGAGCCCGACTCTGGCCGTCGCCGGGAAGATCGCCGCCGGCCTGGAGCTGACGCTCTCGCAGCTGCTGCGCCTCGACGAGGGCCAGCACGTCGCCATCAGCCGTGCAGCCGGCCGCCGCCACTCCGAGCGCGGGGGGCACCGCTTCGAGGAGCTGACCCCGCCGCTACCCGGCCAGCGCGCCGACGTCTCCCTGCACGTGCTCGCGCCCGGCGCCGGCACCGGCGGCCGCCAGGACCCGCCGATGCACGAGCCCGGTAGCCGCGAGACCGCCGTCGTCCTCGCCGGCACCCTGGCGCTGGTCGTCGACGGCAGCCGCCACGAGCTTCAGGAGGGGGACAGCGTCACCTTTGACGCCGATCTTCCGCACCACTTCGAGAACGAAGGCCAGGAGGCGACCCGCTTCCTCGCCGTGATCGCCGCCGGCCTCAGGAGGTCCTAACCAATGCCCAAGACCATGTTCGACAAGATCTGGGAGGCCCACGAGGTCTCGCCCGGGTTGATCTACATCGACCTGCACCTGGTCCACGAGGTCACCTCGCCGCAGGCCTTCGACGGCCTCCGCCTGGCCGACCGCCAGGTCCGCCGCCCCGACAAGACCCTGGCCACCGCCGACCACAACACCCCGACCGACGGGACGATGGCCGCGCGGCTGATCGCCGACCAGCTCTCCCGGGTCCAGGTCGAAACCCTGGAGCGCAACTGCGAGGAGTTCGGCATCCCGATCTACTCGCTGGGCTCCGACCGCCAGGGCATCGTCCACGTGATCGGCCCGGAGCTGGGCGTCACCCAGCCGGGGATGACGATCGTCTGCGGCGACAGCCACACCTCCACCCACGGCGCCTTCGGCGCGCTCGCCTTCGGCATCGGCACCTCCGAGGTCGAGCACGTCCTCGCGACCCAGTGCCTGGTTCAGAAACGGCCGAAGACGATGCGGATCAACTACGGCGGCGAGTTGCGCCACGGGGTCACGCCGAAGGACCTGATCCTGGCGACGATCGGTCGCCTCGGCACCGGCGGCATGACCGGGTACGCGGTCGAGTACGCCGGCCCCGCGATCGAGGCGCTCTCGATGCCGGGACGGATGACGATCTGCAACATGACGATCGAGGGCGGCGGCCGCGCCGGCATGATCGCCCCCGACGAGACCACCTTCGAGTGGGTGAAGGGACGGCCCGCGGCTCCCGGTGACTTCGAGGCGGCGATGGCCCGCTGGCGCGAGCTGCCGACCGACCCCGAGGCCAGCTTCGACACCGAGATCGAGGTCGACGCCTCGGGCATCTCGCCGATGGTCACCTGGGGGACCAACCCGGGTCAGGTCGTCGAGGTCACCGACCGCGTCCCCGATCCGGCCGAGCTGGACTCGCCGGCCGACCGCGAAGCGGCAGAGCGCGCCCTCACCTACATGGGCCTGCGGGCGGGCACGCCGATGACCGAGATCGCGCCCGAACGCGTCTTCATCGGCTCCTGCACCAACTCACGGATCGAGGACCTGCGCGAGGCCGCGGCGATCGTCGAGGGGCGCAAGGTCGCCGGCGGCGTCAGCGCGATGGTCGTCCCCGGCTCTCAGCAGGTGAAGAAGGCCGCCGAGGAAGAGGGCCTCGACGAGGTCTTCAAGAGCGCCGGCTTCGACTGGCGCGTGGCGGGCTGCTCGATGTGCCTGGGGATGAACCCGGACACGCTGGACGAAGGCGAGCGCTGCGCCTCGACCTCGAATCGCAACTTCGAGGGCCGCCAGGGCAAGGGCGGCCGCACCCATCTGGTCAGCCCGAAAATGGCCGCCGCCGCCGCGGTCGAGGGCCACTTCGTCGACATCAGGGATTGGAGCTGAGCATGAGGCCGATTGACGTAATCGAGGGCAAGGTGTCGGTGCTGGACCGCAGCGACGTCGACACCGACCAGATCATCCCCAAGCAGTTCCTCAAGCGGGTCGAGCGGACCGGCTTCGGCGAGTTCCTCTTCTACGACTGGATCCGCGACGGCGAGATACAGCTGGAGCCGAACCCGATCCTCGTCACCGGCGCCAACTTCGGCTGCGGCTCTTCCCGCGAGCACGCCCCCTGGGCGCTGGAGGACTTCGGCTTCAAGGCGATCCTGGCGCCGTCCTTCGCCGACATCTTCTACTCGAACTGCACCAAGGTCGGGCTGCTGCCGGCGATCCTCGACGAGGAGCACTGCCGCGCCGTCGCCGAGGCGGGAGAGGCCCGCATCGACCTCGACGACGAGACGGTCAACTGCGCCGCTGGCGTCTTCCAGTTCCAGATCGAGCATGAGGTGAAAAACCGGCTGCTGAACGGGCTCGACGACATCGGCATCACGCTCGAAAACGACGGCGCGATCGACGAGTTCGAGGATGGCCCGGCGGCATCGCTGGGGCCGGTCACGACCAGCCTGTAGAGAAGGGAGGCCACGATGGCCGACCAGTTCAAGGAACCGATGAACACCGGCGCCCGCGAGTGGGACGCCGAGACCTACGACGCCGTCTCCGACCCCCAGTTCGAATGGGGGATGGAGGTGCTGGAACGGCTCGAGCTGCGCGGCGACGAGGTCGCGGTCGACGCCGGCTGCGGCTCGGGCCGCGTCACGGAAGAGCTGATCAAGCGCCTGCCGGAGGGTCGTGTGATCGCCGTCGACGGCTCGGCGGCGATGGTCGAGAAGGCCAAGGAGCGACTCGGCGAGCGGGCCGACTATCTCGTCGCCGACCTGGTCGAGCTGGAGATACCCGAGACGGTGGATCTCGTCTTCTCGACCGCGACCTTCCACTGGATCGGGGACCACGACCGCCTCTTCGGGCGGCTGCGTGCGGCCCTGAAGCCGGGTGGCCGCCTCGTCGCCCAGTGCGGCGGTCACGGGAACGTCGCCGAGCACACGCGGGCGATCGCCGCGGTGGCCGCCGACCCCGAGTACGGGCAGCACCTGAGTGGGGCGAAAGGGATCTGGAACTTCGCCTCCCCCGAGGAGACCGAGCCGCGGCTGCGCGGCGCGGGCTTCGCCGACATCCGCTGTTGGCTCGAGCCGAAGCCGGTCCAGCCGGCACGCCCGCTCGAGTTCATCACCACCGTCACCCTCGGGCCGATCCTCGACCAGATGCCGGAGGAGAAGCGCCGCCCGTTCGCCGAAGCCGTCCTGGAGCAGGAGGACGAACCGCTGGTCCTCAACTACGTCCGCCTCAACATCGAGGCGACCGTGGCTGATGATGCGTAGAGTGCCGGGACCTTGAACGGCACCCCCCGCATAGTCGTCCTGCCCGGGGACGGGATCGGCCCCGAGATCGTCGCCGCCGCCCGCCAGGTTCTCGACGCCCTCGGCGAGTTCTCCTATGACGAGCGGCTGATGGGCGGCTGCTCGATCGACGAGCACGGCATCGCGCTCACCGACGAGGTCCTCGACGCCTGCAAGGGCGCCGACGCGGTCCTCCTCGGCGCCGTCGGGGGGCCGAAATGGGACACGACCGACCCGAACGCGCCGCGGCCCGAGCAGGGCCTGCTCGGACTGCGCAAGGGAATGGGCCTCTACGCCAACCTGCGCCCGGTGCGCCCGAGCCCGGCCCTGGTCGGCGCCAGCCCGTTGCGCGAAGAGCGGATCGCCGGCACCGACCTGCTCGTCGTCCGCGAGCTCACCGGCGGCATCTACTTCGGCGCCTCGGGCCGTGAGAACGGCTCCGCCTACGACACCTGCGAGTACTCGGTCGAGGAAATCGATCGGATCGCCCGCACCGCCTTCGACGCCGCGCGGCGTCGCGCCGAGAGCACCGGCCGCAAACCCAGGGTCACCTCGGTCGACAAGGCCAACGTGCTCGAGACCTCACGCCTCTGGCGCGAGGTGGTCGGCAGTGTCGCCGGCGACTACGAGGACGTCGAGCTCGAACACCTCCTCGTCGACAACGCGGCGATGCAGCTGGTCTCGCGGCCAGCTGACTTCGACGTCGTCCTCGCCGAGAACCTCTTCGGCGACATTCTCAGCGATGAGGCAGCGATGCTGACCGGGTCGTTGGGGATGCTGCCCAGCGCCAGCCTCGGCGTCGAGGGTGCCCCCGGGCTCTTCGAGCCAGTCCACGGCTCGGCCCCGGACATCGCCGGCCAGGGCGTCGCAAACCCTCTGGCGACCTTCCTCTCGGCGGCGATGATGCTGCGCCACGGCTTCGGCCGCGGCAAGGACGCGGCCCGCATCGAGGTCGCCGTCGACGCCGTCCTCGAGCGCGGCCTCCGCACCCCCGACCTCGCCTCCGGCACCGTCGTCGAGCCGCCGACCAGTGAGAACCCCGCCCCGCAGACCGAGGTCGGGACCGAGGAGATGACCGCGGCGGTCCTGGAGGAGCTCTCCTAAAAGCGCGCGGGCGCCGAAGCGCCCGCGCCCACCGCGGGTGGATGTCCTACGGCGCCGTCACCGCCCACTGGCCGTACACCTGGTTCGCCGGATCGGCGGTCAGGAACCCGGCGGAGAGGCCGAAGCCGAGCCGGTTCGTCGCGCCGTCGATGAATTCGAGGCCTTCGAAGTCGGTCGATTTCGAAGTGATGTAGACGCAGAGCTGACCCGGATTCGCCTGCGGCGTGGTGGTGCCGGTTATGCCGGGGCAGCCGGCGCTGGTTTTGCCGACGTCGAGGACGTTCTCTTTCGGCGCCGCGGGCGGATTCAGCAGCGGAAACTGGAAGCTGACCGAGCCAGGCGTGATTTTGTCCTCGCCGCCGAGCACGAAGACCCCGCGCAGCGTCTGCCCACTTTTCAGCGTTCCCAGCAGCGGCGCGACGCCGTCGGCGAGCTTGCCGAGGGTGACCGAGCCGTCGCCCAGCTTCGCCGTCGTCACGGCGCTGTTGTTCAGCTTGTTGGTGGTGACGACGCTGTTCTTGATCTTCGAGGCGATCACGGCGCTGTCGGAGAGCTTGTTGGTGGTGATGATCCCGTTGCCGAGGTTGCCGGGCAGCACCGCGTTGGCGCCCAGCTTGCCGGCGACGACGGCCTTCGGGGCGATCTTGCCGGCGGTGACGGCGTTGCGCTTCAGTTTCGGCGTCGAGACCGCTCCGCGCTTGAGCTGGTTGGGGCCGACGCTGTTCTTCGGCAGCGTCGCGGCGACGGCGACGCCGCTCAGGGCGACGAAGAGCGCCAGCGTCGCGATCACGTTCGCGTAGTTGAGCTGGGGACGGGGAATTCGCATCGATTTGCTCCTCACGTTCGGGTTCCGAGTGCCTTTCGAGGTCCTCCTGCTGAAGCCCTGCGTTTGATCGGGCATAATTCCCCAACATGGACCCGGTCGATTTGATTTGGAAGAACGGCGAGCTCGTCCCCTGGGAGGACGCGCAAACCCACGTGCTGAGCCACGGGCTGCACTACGGGACCGGCGTCTTCGAGGGCATCCGCTGCTACGACACGCCGCGCGGCCCGGCGATCTTCCGCCACCAGGACCACCTCGACCGGCTCGAGAAGTCGGCCGAGCTCTACTACCTGGAGCTGCCCTACACGGCCGAGGAAATCCGCCAGGCCACGCACGAGTTGCTGCGCCGCAACGGCCTCCGCTCCGCCTACATCCGCCCGCTCGCCTACCGCGGCTACGGCAGCCTCGGCCTCTACGCCAAGGACGCCCCGGTCGACGTCATCATCGCCGCCTTCCCCTGGGGCGCCTACCTCGGCGAGGAGAGCAAGAACGGCGGCATCCGGGCCAAGGTCTCGAGCTGGCGGCGGATCAGCCCCGGCGGCTCGATCCCGCACGCCAAGGCCTCGGGCTCCTACCTCAACTCGATCCTCGCCAAGACCGAGTCGACCAACGCCGGCTACGACGAGGCGATCCTGCTCGACGAACGCGGCTTCGTCTGCGAGGGCTCGGGCGAGAACATCTTCGTCGTCCGCGACGGCCAGATCGTGACCCCGCCGCAGGTCGCCTCGATCCTCGACGGGATCAACCGCAAGTCGGTGATCCAGATCGCCCGCGACCTCGGCTACACCGTGGTCGAGCGCGACATCGCCCGCGCCGAGCTCTACCTCGCCGAGGAGGTCTTCCTCACCGGCACCGCCGCTGAGCTGGTCCCGGTCCGCGAGATCGACGATCACCCGCTCGGCGAGCCGGGTGAGATCACCCGCCAGGTGCAGGCCAAGTTCGAAGCCGCCCTCTGCGGCAAGGCCGAGGAGTACCTGGAGTGGCTCGACTTCGTCGAGACTCCCGAAGCTGCCGCGGCTCCTGAAGCAACCGACTCCCCCGGGGCCAACGGCTCGGAGTCGATCGGGCGAATTACCCCCGCCGCCTAAGCGGCCGGCGCGGCATGGCCGCGCACGCGGGCTTCGGCCCACCCGATCTTCTTCGACTCGAAAGGCAGCACCAATGGAACAAGTGAAGCTCTACGACAGCACCTTGCGCGACGGGATGGGCGGTCGCGGCATGTCGCTCTCGGTCGGCGAGAAGCTCAAGGTCACGCGTGCCCTCGACGCGCTCGGCGTGCACTTCATCGAGGCCGGCTTCCCGAGCAGCAACCCGAAGGAAGCCGAGCTCTTCGAGCGGCTCGGCGATGTCGATCTGGAGAACGCGACGATCGTCGCCTTCGGCATGACCCGCCGGCGCGACCGCGCCGCCGCCGAGGACGAGGCGCTGCGGGTGCTGACGGCATCCTTTGCCTCCGCGGTCTGCCTGGTCGGCAAGAGCTCGCCGCTGCACGTCGAGAAGGTGATCCGCGTGACTCGCGAGGAGAACCTGGCGATGATCGCCGACTCGATCGCCTTCTGCCGCGAGCAGGGCAAGCGCGCGATCTTCGACGCCGAGCACTTCTTCGACGGCTACCGCGAAGACAGCGCCTACGCGCTGGAATGCGTGGCGGCTGCGGCTGCGGCCGGCGCCGAGAACGTCACCCTCTGCGACACCAACGGCGGTAGCCTGCCGGGCTTCGTCGCCGCGGCAACCGCGGCGGTCGCCGCGACGCTCGGCGACGCGGTCGAGATCGGCATCCACACCCACGACGATTCCGGCTGCGGGGTCGCCAACTCGCTGGCCGCGGTGGAAGCCGGGGCGCGCCTCGTCCAGGGCTGCATGAACGGCTATGGCGAGCGTTGCGGCAACGCCAACCTGACCTCGATCCTGCCGGCGCTGCAGCTGAAGATGGGCTTCGAGGCGGTCACGCCCGCGCAGCTGGCGAACCTGACCCAGACCGCCCACTACCTCGACGAACTCTGCAATCTCTCCGCCGACCCGGATCGGCCCTACGTGGGGCGCAACGCCTTCGCCCACAAGGCAGGCATGCACGCCGCCGGCGTCGCCGCCGACGCGAGCACCTTCGAGCATCTCGATCCGGCCCTGGTCGGCAACGAGCGCGACATCGTCGCCTCCGAGCTGGCGGGCAAAGCGACCGTGCGCAGCCAAGCCGAGTACGCGGGCATCGAGCTGGACGACGCGGCGGCGGCGCGGGCCGTCGACCACCTGAAGCGGCGCGAGCACGACGGCTACCACTACGAGGCCGCGCCGGCCTCCTTCGAGCTGCTGCTGCGGCGCGAGGCCGGCACCTACAAGCCGCTCTTCCGGCTCGAAAGCTTCCGCGTCGTCGTCGAAAAGCACGAAGACGGTGAGGTCACGACGGAGGCGACGATCAAAGTCGAGGTCGACGGTAAGCGCTACTTCCAGGCGGCCGAGGGCAACGGGCCCGTGAACGCGCTCGACAAGGCCCTGCGAGGGGCGATCGTCGACCGCTATCCGCACCTCGCCGACATCGAGCTGACCAACTACAAGGTCCGGATCCTCGACGAAGCCCACGGCACCGGCGCCGTCACCCGGGTCCTGCTCGACTCGGCCGACGGCGAGCGGGACTGGGGGACGACGGGGGTCTCGGAGAACATCATCGAGGCCTCCTGGGAGGCGCTGGTCGACTCGCTGGAGTACGCCTTCCAGTGACCACTGACAACCAACAGAATCAGCAACAGATTCCCCTCGCCAGGCCGGAGCTCGGCTCGCGCGAGGAGGAGCTGGTGCTCGAGGTTCTGCGCTCGGGCCAGCTCTCCCTCGGTCCGATGGGGGAGCGCTTCGAGCGCGAGTTCGCCGCCTGGCTCGGCGTCGAGGACGCGGTGATGACCTCCAGCGGCACCACGGCGCTCCACCTCGGGGTGCGGATGCTCGGCTGGGGCGAGGGCGAGGAGGTGGTGACGAGCCCCTTCAGCTTCGTCGCCTCCGCCAACTGCCTGCTGTACGAGGGGGCAAAACCGGTCTTCGTCGACGTCGAGGAGGAGACGCTGGACATCGACCCGGCGGCCGCAGCCGCCGCCGTCGGCGAGCGCACCGTCGGCCTGCTGCCGGTCCACATCTTCGGCTACCCGGCGGCGATGCCTGCGCTGGAGGCGCTCGCGGCCAAGCACGGCCTCGGCATCCTCGAGGACGCCTGCGAGGCCCTCGGCGCGGTCGACTCGGAGGGCCGCAAGGTCGGCGGCCGCGGCAACCTCGCCACCTTCGCCTTCTACGCCAACAAGCAGATGACGACGGGGGAGGGGGGCATGATCGTCCCCCGCGACGCCGACGAGGCCGCCCGCCTGCGCTCGGAGCGCAACCAGGGGCGCGCCGTCGACATGGGCTGGCTCGACCACGACCGGCTCGGCTTCAACTACCGCCTCTCCGACCTCGCCGCCGCGCTCGGCGTCGCCCAGGTCGAGAAGCTCGACTCGCTGCTGGAGCGGCGCGCCGCGGTGGCGCGGATGTACGAGGAGCGGCTGGGCTCGATTGAGGGGCTGCGGACGCCGATGCCGTCCCGTGGCTCGGAGCTGCGCAGCTGGTTCGTCTACACGGTCCGCCTGCCGCAGGAGGTGGACCGCGACGCCGTCATCGCCCGCCTCGCCGAGCGCGGCGTCGCCTCGAAGGCCTATCTGCCCTGCATCCACCTCTTCCCGCACCTGCGTCAGCTCGGCTACCGCGAGGGCCAGTTCCCGGTCGCCGAAGCCGCCGCCGCCGACTCTTTGGCGCTGCCGTTCTTCCCGGCGATGGGCGAGGAGCAGGTGGAGCGCGTCTGCCAGGAGCTGGCCAGGGCCCTCGGCCGGCGCCCATGACGGCATAATCGCCCGCCCATGGGACGCTTCCGCAAAGACCCCGATCCCCGCTTCTGGCGCCTCAACCGCTCGCTGCCCTTCGACTGGCAGCTGGCGATCTACGACATCGACCAGTCGCTCGCCCACGCCCGCGGCCTGCGGGGGATCGGCGTCCTCGGCGAGGAGGAGCTGGGCGAGATCGAAGCGGGCCTGGAGCGGGTCCGCGTCCGCATGGGCGCCCACGGCTTCGAGTTCGAGGGCGCCGACGAGGACATCCACATGGCGATCGAGCGCCTGCTCGGCGAGGAGATCGGGCCGCTGGCGGGCAAGCTCCACACCGGCCGCTCCCGCAACGACCAGGTCGCGACCGACGTCGCGATGGTCGTCCAGAACCACTCGCTGGAGGCGATCGAGCGCTGCGGGACGGCGATGCGGCGGCTGCTGGAGCTGGCCGAGGCCCACGCCGACTGGGCGATGCCCGGCTACACCCACCTCCAGCGCGCCCAGCCGGTCTACCTCGGCCACCACCTGCTCGCCTACTTCTGGATGCTCGCCCGCGACGTCCTCCGCTTCCAGTTCGCCCTCGACAGCGCCAGCGTGATGCCGCTCGGCTCCGGCGCCCTGGCCGGCGTCAACTGGGAGATCGACCGCGATTCGGTCGCCGCCGACCTCGGCTTCGCCCACGTCAGCCACAACTCGATCGACGGCTCCTCCAACCGCGACTTCGTCCTCGACTACCTCTCCGCGGCATCGGCCTGCGCGATGCACCTCTCGCGCCTCGGCTCCGAAGTCGTCATCTGGAGCTCGTCCGAGTTCGGCTTCTGCGAGCTCGACGAGTCTTTCTCCTCGGGCTCCTCGATCATGCCGCAGAAGAAGAACCCGGACTCGGCCGAGCTGCTGCGGGCGAAGAGCCCGCGCGTCGCCGCCTCCTACCAGACCCTGCTCGGGGTGATGCACGCTCTGCCGCTCACCTACGGCAAGGACATGCAGGAGGACAAGGAGCCGCTCTTCGACGCGATCGACACGGTCGAGGCCTGCCTCGACGTCACCGCGGGGATGCTCGAGGGAATCGAGTTCGACCGCGAGCGGATGGAGGCGGCCTCCGGCGACGAGATGCTGGCGGCGACCGAGGTCGCCGACCTGCTCGTCCGCCGCGGCGTCCCCTTCCGGGAGGCCCACGGCGTCGTCGGCGGCCTCGTCCGCGACGCGGTCGAGCGCGGCAAATCCCTCTCCGAGCTGACCCCGGAGGAGCTGCGCGAGCGCTCCGAGCACCTCGACGACTCCTATTACGAGGTGCTGCGGAGGAGCAGCTGGCTGGAGTCGAAGCGGATCGCCGGCGGCACCGGCTCGGCGCCGCTGGCGCGGCAGCTCGAGGAGGCACGGGAGACGCTGGCCGCGGTCAAGGCGCGGGTCGAGGAGGAGCGGGGCTGAAGCGCCTGCAGCGCGACTTCTTTGACCGCTCGGTCCACGCGGTCGCCCGCGATCTGATCGGCTGCACCCTCCTCTACGAAGGCCGCGGCGGCATCGTCGTCGAGACCGAGAGCTACGAGGCCGACGACCCCGCCTGCCACGCCTACGTCGGCCTGACCGAGCGCACGCGGGTCCTCTTCGGCCCGCCCGGCCTCGCCTACGTCTATCTCTCCTACGGCATCCACCGCCTCCTCAACGCAGTTGCCGAACCAGAGGGAGAGGCAGCGGCGGTCCTGATCCGGGCGCTGGAACCGACCCACGGAATCGAGGAGATGCGCGAGCGCCGCGGCGCCGGCAAGCCCGACGCCGACCTCTGCTCGGGGCCCGGCAAGCTGACCGAAGCGCTGGGGATCGGCCTCGGCGACAACGAGCGCGACCTCACCCGCGATCCGTTCCTGATTGCGCCCCCGGAGGGCGAGCCACCGAGGGTCGTAACCGGCCCCCGGATCGGGATCACCAAAGCCGTCGAGCGCCCCTGGCGCTTCTGCGCCGCCGGTAGCGACCATGTCTCGAGACCATTGATTAAGAAATCTTGACTTAAAAGTCCCGGTCGGATATGGCTAGCTCGCAACCGGCGACGGGCCTTTGAGGCGGGGAGCCCGACCCCCAAGACAAAGGAACGAAGATGAAACGCAAGCTGACGATGCTCGGGCTGGTCGTGCTGGCCGTACTGGCCGCCGCCGTCGTGCCCTTGGCCCTGGCGGAAGAAGAAGCGGCACCGGAATATCAGTCGGAAAAAAACCCGGCGACCGTGGACATCTTCTCGTCCGTAGGGATCCACGAACAGTACATCCGGGGGACCAACGAAAAAGGGGAAAACCTCGACGTCAAATGCGGCATCAGGTCGACGAATCTGGTCACCTCGACGACGTTCCCCACGACCTCGATGCAGACCAGGGTCGCCTTCAGCAGCTGCACCGTTGATGGCGAAACCGCGGCCGCGGCGACCAACGAATGCGAATACCTGTTCAACCTCACGGCGGCTAGCAGCCCGGCGACAGCGACGCTGAAAATCATCTGCCCGGGCGCGAAAGAAATCGAATTCGAATCCGCAAAATGTCGGATCTTCATCCCGCCGCAGGAAAACCTCAAACACGTGATCTACAGCAACAACGAAGCCGCGACCCCGCCGGAAGCCGTCGAGACATTCTCGATCACCGGCCTCAAATACTGGATCTACAACGGCTGCCGAGGGCAGACCAAAACCGAATCGAAAACCAACGGCATCTACACAGACGGCCTCAAAATGCAGGCCACAAGCGGTGGTAAACAGGTCGGCTTCTGGGTCAAATAGAGAAGCCTTGCCAGGTCAGCCCGCGGTCACCCCGCCGCCGCCCCCGCTCGGTTCGGGGGTGGCTTCGGGGGCCCCTTCTTCGGGCGCGGCTTCCGGTTCGGCTTCGGCTTCGGAGGGTTCGATCGCTTCGGATTCCGGCGCGGCTTCGTATTCCCCTTCGGGTTCAACGTAGCCTTCGGTTTCCGGCGCGACGTAGCCGCCTTCGATTTCGGCTTCTTCGGGGTCCTTGCCTTCTTCCTTGGCGGCCTTGCGCGCCGCCTTTTCGGCCGCGTGTTCGGCCTGGATCTCCTGCCAGGCGGAGATCACCCGCGCCCAGATCAGCGCCGGGAAGGTGCCGCCCATCACCGGGCCGCCGTTGTAGAGGGTGGTCATCGGCGTCGTCGTGTCGGGGTAGCCGACCCAGACGCAGGCGGTGACTTCGTCGGCGATCCCGCCGCAGAACCAGGCGTCGCCGTTGTTCTCGGTCGTCCCCGTCTTTCCCCACTGGCCTCCGGCGCCGATCTGGGCGTTGGTGCCGGTGCCGCCGGCGACGACGGTTTCGAGGATGCCCTTCGCGGTTTCGGCCGTTTCCTGGTCGAAGACCTGGTCGTGCATGGAGTCGTTGTCGCCGCCCTTGATCGTCTCGCCGTCGTCGTTGGTGACCTGCGTGTAGGAGACCGGGCTGTCGCCGGGCCGTGGGGCGAGGGTGCCGCTGACGCGGTCGCCGTTGTTGCCGATCGTGCTGTAGGCGTAGGCCCAGCCCAGTGGCGTCACGCCCTCGGCGAGGCCGCCGAGCACCATCGCCGGGTTGGTCGAGATCGGGTCGGAGTAGCCGGCCTTGTGGATGGTGCCGGCGATCGCGCCGGTCTTTTCGTGCAGGTTCTTCCCCTTCAGCCCTTCCAGCGCCAGCGCCGCGTAGATCGAGTTGTCCGAGAAGGTCGTCGCGCAGACGATGTCGCAGGAGCCGAGATAGGAGTTCTCGTCGTTGGTGACGTGGAACGTTTCTTCGCCCTTTTTGCCGAAGGGGAAGAAGCGCTCTTCGGAGGGGTAGACCGTGTAGGGGGAGATGCCCTGTTCGAGCGCGGTGATCAGGGTGAAGGGCTTGATCGAGGAGCCCGGCTGGCGGTGGCCCTGGGTCGCCAGGTTGAAGGGCTTGGTGTCGAAGTCCGGCCCGCCGACCATCGCCTTGATGCCGGCGTTGTGGTTGTCGATCACGACCACCGAGGCGGTCGCCGGCGAGTAGCCGAGGTAGGAGGAGACCGCTTCTTCGGCTGCTTCCTGGAGCCGCAGGTCGAGCGTCGACTTCACCTCGAGGCCGCCGAAGAACGCCTTCGAGGCGCCGTAGCGTTCGACCAGCTGCTGGCGCAGGTAGGCGGTGAAGTAGGGGGCCCTGGAGTCGAGGCTCGGCGGCTCGATGCTGGCGTCGGAGGGCAGCGCCTGCTCCTGGCCTTCGCGCATCTGTTCTTCGGAGATGTAGCCCTGTTCGGCCATTCGTTCGAGGACGAGGTTGCGACGGGCGAGCGCGTTTTCGGGGAAGACCTTCGGGTCGTAGGCGGAGGGCGACTGGATGATCCCCGCCAGTAGCGCCGCCTCCCAGGGCTCGAGCACCGCCGCGCAGGGTTCGGTTTCGGTGCCGCAGCCGGGGTGGGCGGCGCCGAAGTAGGTGCGCGCCGCGGCCTCGATCCCGTAGGCGCCCTGGCCGAAGTAGACCGTGTTCAGGTACTCGGTGATGATCTTGTCCTTGCTCCAGTGCCGCTCCAGCCGGTAGGCCAGGGCGGCCTCCTTGAACTTGACGAAGAGCGAGCGGTCGCCCTGGGCTTCGAGCGCGTTCTTGACGAACTGCTGGGTGATCGTCGAGGCGCCCTGGGCGGCGCTCATGCTGAGGATGTCTTTGACGAGGGCGCGGCCGATCCCCTCGAAGTCGACGCCGGTGTGCTCGTAGAAGCGGGCGTCCTCGATCGAGACCACCGCGTTCTTGATGTTGGGGGAAATCTGGCCGGAGCTGAGCAGGATCTTGTTCTGGTCGCTCGAGAGGGTGCCGATCTCTTCCCCGTTGGCGTCGACGAGGATGCTGTTCTTCGAGGCCTTGTACTGGGAGAAGTCGTAGATCGCCGGCAGGTCCTGGGAGACCGCCGCCATCATCCCGAAGACCATCGAGACGACTGCGAGGATGCCGAGGCCCAGCAGCACGAAGAGGACGCGCAGCTTCTTCAGGCGCGGTTTGCGTTCCGAGGAGGCCATCAAAAGGAAACCGCTGCAACCAGGCGGAGCCCGTTGCGCGGAGGCGGCAGTCTAGCATTGCCCGGATGTCGGATCTGACGCGAAACGCCGTCGACGTGCTGCCCGAGGGGCGCCTCACGGAGCAGCTGGAGAGCGGCAAGACGCTGCGGGTGAAGCTCGGGATCGACCCGACGACGGCCGACATCCACCTCGGCCACACGGTCGTCCTGGAGAAGCTCGCCGAGTTCCAGCGGGCCGGCCACCGGGTGGTGCTGATCATCGGCGACTTCACGGCCCAGGTAGGCGACCCGAGCGGCCGCTCGGCCACCAGGCCGGTTCCCACGGCGGCGGAGATCGAGGCCAACGCCGCCACCTACCAGGAGCAGGCCTTCAAGATCCTCGACCGCGAGAAGACCGAGGTCCGCCGCAACAGCGAGTGGCTGCGGATGGAGCCGGAGGCGCTGCTCGGCCTGCTGGCGCAGACGACGGTGGCGCGGCTGCTCGAGCGCGACGACTTCCAGAAGCGGATGGCGGCGGCGCAGCCGATCGCGGCCCTGGAGCTGCTCTACCCGCTGCTGCAGGGCTACGACTCGGTCGCCGTCGAGGCCGACCTCGAGCTCGGCGGCACCGACCAGAAGTTCAACCTGCTCTTCGGCCGCGACGTCCAGGCCGCCTACGGCCGGACGCCGCAGTCGATCATGACCCTGCCGATCCTGGTCGGAACCGACGGCGAGCGGAAGATGAGCAAGTCGCTCGGCAACTACGTCGGCGTCACCGACCCGCCGGAGGAGATGTTCGGGCGCCTGATGAGCATCCCCGACGAGGCGATGGCCGAGTACTACCGGCTGCTGCTCGGCTTCGAGCGGCCGGAGGGGCCGCCGAACGAGGCCAAGCGCGAGCTCGGGCGGCGGATCGTCGACCGCTTCCACGGCGAGGGGGCAGGCGCCGCGGCCGAGGAGCACTTCAACCGCGTCCACGTCCAGCATGAGGCGCCGGAGGAGATGCCGGACGTCGACCTCGGTGAGTTCGGCAGCGGCGGCAACGGCCTGGTCCACATGCCGCGCCTGATCGCCGGCGCCTTCGGCGTCAGCAGCAGCGAGGGCCGCCGCCTGCTGCAGCAGGGAGGGGTCAAGCTCGACGGCGAGCCCGTGCCCGCGGAGCCGCTCGACCGCGAGGCCGCTAGTCTCGACGGGCGCGTGCTGCAGGTCGGGAAGCGGCGCTTCTGCCGCCTTAGGGCCACCCCCTAGGCAAACCCCTGCGCAGGCGCTATACTCCTTCGTCCTTCTGGGGTTGCCTCGAGTAGCCCCGAGCGTCGAGAGCGGCGAATCACGCCGTAGAGAGCGCAGCGGTCTTTGAAAACTGAGCAGCGTGCATCTCCGCGGACTTCGGTCTGCGGAATGTTCAGCCCGACCCATTCGGTGCGCCAGCGTGCCGGATGGTCTTGATTTACCTCGTCATGTCGGTCGCCGTACTTGTGTACTCGGCGGCCACTGAGATATGACAGGCTCTCTGTAGAAGTACATTTCACGGAGAGTTTGATCCTGGCTCAGGACGAACGCTGGCGGCGTGCTTAACACATGCAAGTGGTGCGACGAACCAGGGCTTGCCCTGGGGCAAAGCCGCGAA
>Ga0307503_10000143_pt1 | contig 28092 bp, 60 predicted proteins | sample 17_S_MG_FD_194514 | JGI IMG/M metagenome (GOLD analysis project Ga0307503, IMG submission 194514) | Soil microbial communities from Populus trichocarpa stands in riparian zone in the Pacific Northwest, United States - 17_S | ecosystem: Environmental > Terrestrial > Soil > Riparian zone > Trees... | reverse complement strand
GCGTTCTAAGCCGACCCGAAAGAGGTGGGGACTGCTGTTGTTGATGTTCCCAACTTCTTCACTGTAGGCTTCCCAAGGAGCGTCCGGGCGTTGACGAATAGCAAGGATCCTCGCGCGCTGGCGATCGCTGTCGTCTCCTTCCTTCCATGTCAGATATAGATCAAACTCAACATCGGAAGAGTACGCCCCCAAGAACTGGGACCAAGGCTCCGGGTCCCAGCCCTCCGCAGCAAAGAACTCGTGGATGTTCCAACGCGGCTGCTCACTAGTCTCCACTCGGCGCCTCCCCACTGGTGATTTGACAGCGACGCCGTTTCTATCATGCACTTCTTAGGTCTGCCACAGAGCAATAGACTTGAAGTTGACTCGTTCTACAGATGGCTACGGCAGCTAGTCAACCCCGCTCAGATGTCTCGTGCAGGCAGTTTCTCAATAAGAGTCCAAAGCAGCCTCTTATTGATGTTTAGAAACTCCCCGACGCCGAAGATCGCAGCCGCCACATGATCGTAGTTAACCCCTCCGCCAGGAGAGCCGTCTAAACTGACAGTTTGCCCGGCGAAAATGCCAGCGCCAGGTATTCCAGCGCCCGCCCCTTTGTGCCCATAGACAACAGCTCGCGGGCCGTTGGTTCGGATCACAAGAAGTTGAGCCGAAGCCTCGCTCTCAGGCGTCTGAAGCAAGACCGGCCACTCTTCGGTATCTAGGGTCTTAGGCGCGCAAGCGGTGAGTAGGATGGTAATTTTGGCCATGGAGGGCGAGAAGTACACCACCACTCGCCTTCCCTCCGCTGACTCTGGTCGTTAGGCCGTAATTGCTTTCAGGGCGGCCCTAGCGAACTTCAGAAAGTACTCCTTGATCTCATCTTCAGCCTCGTCCCACGGGATGTTCAGAATGCCGTCGTAAGCGGCTTGATACAGAGCCTCCGCTATTTTTGCCTCTCGCCGATCACAGTCGTTTTCGCAGATCATTGAAGTGAACACGGGGACCATCTGACCGCCGCAAATCGGGCATTCCATATCAGAGCCCCACTACAAACCAAACCGCGCTCACGCACTGCCTCTCTTGACCGGAGTCGAAACACCATCCTGCGTGATCTCGATCGTCATTTCCCCGTTTGTCAGGCCCTGCAGACCGAAGAACTCCTCGGGGTCGATTGCGATCACGATCTCGCCATCTTCAGTAACGCCTAGAACGGCGGACTGCGCACCGCCATTTTGAAACGTCTCTACTAGTTCGTGGCCCTCCTTCACAGTAGAGACGGCTATTACGATCGTCCCCTTGGGCAGCTGCACCTCATCCATGCCGGCTCTCTACACTGCCGACCAGAAAGTGAGTCGCCGCTCAACACAGTTCGTCTATTCACGAGGCTCGCGGTCCTTAAACTTGGCGGCGTTCTCCGTAAGGAACTGACGGATCGTTTCGGCCATATCTAGCAGCTTAAGCCACTGCTCCTTGTAGAGTGTGACTGGGAATCTCCCTAGCCCATAGACCGAGAGGCCGCCCTTTTCGGCCACTTTCAGATTGATAGCACGAGTGCCACCTTTCTTCAGTTTCTCGTTCTCTATACGTAGGCGCTTGAGTTCTGCTTCTAGGTCTTCCATAGGAGGTGTGGTAGTACTGGTTAACATGGCGGTCTGGCCCACTCATCCACGTGTAATGAGAGCGGTTATTGACCGGGGTCGTGATACTAGAGCAACAGGATGGTGCGCGCCAGGTCACGATTAGAGATCCGGTTTTCATGAAAGCTCGCGTTGACCCGTGCCGGAGCTGGCCATGTTTACTAGCTAGCCAATCTATTCGGCGAGTGTGCTTCTTTTGCTGTGGCTCTTGAGCAAAGCGGCCAAGCATGTCACATGCTTCAGAGTTTCGATGTCGTCGGCCCGCGCCCCTGCGGGCATTACCCAAGCCACAAGGCCCGGAGTGGATAAACGGTAATGGCCCTTTTTGCTCTCTACCGCATGTTCCCGAGTGAGGGTCAGCTGCGCGTCTTCTTGTCCGACATCCGCCCCGGAAGACGTTCAGTTCAACACCATTGCGTCCTACCAAACCAATCTTGGGTCATCCCGGATCTGACAGCAGAACTCGGTTGCAGAGGATTCATGATGGAGTTTGAACGCAAGAGCACGGAAGGGGCTGAGTCTAGGATCTTCTCTGTTCATCGGGTCCCTGCTAGGGATAACGTAAACTCTGCCGACGCGATCTATGCAGTGTGCACTCGCCATGGGATCACGCCGCGGATCGTGACGCACCATGGACAGCTATTAACCGTTCCCATTCGTGCCGCCGTTGTGAGCGGTCGACCATCAGATCTAAAGGAAAGTCATGCCAGCACTCAAGCAGCCCTCCACGGACGACCATGACGACCCCAAGGAGCATCGTAAGACTTGTCCGGTCTGCTCGACTCTAGGCGTGCGGCGGACTGAGAACGAATTCAGCCTCCGCGAGTTCACACCAGGCGGCGAGATCGTGGAGCTGACCATTACGCAACTAGACGAACCGCTCTCAGATGAGGACATTGCCTGGGCTCTCAGCCACGCCGCTTCGCTCCTCAAGCCTCGGTGACACGTTGCTGTGTCCGTAGGTAGAGCCGAGCTTCATCCTCGGAACACTTCCGCTCGCGTGCGACCTCCGTCACCAGCAGTTGCTCGTCGAGAAACAGCGCTTGTACGACGCCAAGGCAGCGCTGTAGATCGACAAACGCTAGGCTGATTTCCTGGTAGCCGAGCATGGATGCGTGCCCATAGTCTTGGTCCTGGAGTGCTTGCTCAAGTGCAGTGAGCTGGGTTCGCAGCTCATTCGCTGCCTCCATCACGCTTGAGACCTCTCCGGTTATCTCACTTGCGATTGCGTTGGCGACGGCCACGTATTCTTGAAGGCTCATGCGCCGGAGGTACACCGGTCCGGACTTTACGCGCTGGTCGCTGGTGTAATTGGGGGCATGTCCATCATCGTTCGACCAAAGACCGTCGTCACTTTGAGCGATTTCTTGACCGCACACGGCCTAACTCTGCTGGTAAGAGAGACCGGGGCCTCGACGTGGGAAGCCAGCTTTGACCCAGAGGTGCTAGAGGCTACCGGGGAAGAAGATGAGGAAGGGGAGGAAGTCGTGACGCCGGTTATGACAGTCGGCGACTCTACTTTAGAGGCGATTCAAATGCTGTGCGAGGTCCTAAGCGGTCATGAGAGCCTCTCCGTTGACGAGGATGCTCCGCTCGACCTGGACCTGCATTACACCAAGGTGGAGTGCGATCACCAGTGAGCGAACAAATGGCCAGGTTGCAGCTTCTTTGGCAATACTTCTCTGCCATGGGCGCTCGGGACGAACATCTGCACGAGCTGGTCACTCTCGCGCAGGATATGGAGTGCGACCGGATCGCCACCTTACTAGATGAGATGGTCGCCAAAGTTGACCCACGCACGGCAAGTTTGTTGAGTGGGATACGAGACACGTTGCGGAGCCGCGGGCACAGGCCCGCGGGATAGGGGTTAGAGATGAGCTTTTTTGATCTCGTCAAAGACCCTGAAATGGCCGAGCGCGTTGTAGAAGTTGAACAGGCACATGACGGCGACGCTCCTGCCGCAAGCCATGACTCGGCTCTCCCTGTCGAGATTCAGTGTTTGCGGCAGCGCGCTCAAGAAACAGACTCTCGTGAGCGGCCCCCTAATAGCCTCGAAAGCCGGCTCCCGACTGAAGCCTTGGTGCACACGTTTCTCCGACAGTGCTTGGACGCGGCAGCCGTGGCAGCTGAGAACGTTCAACGCGATCCCCCGGACATCCGGAATCCCATGTGCCCTTCTATTCTTCGGCTCGTCACGGTCCCCTTGATTGTTGGAGACTGGGCCACGGTCGTTGATGGGAGAGAGGCTGCCATAGAGGCGGTCGACTCTCTATCTACTCGGGGCTTTTCTAGCCCTTCACATCGCTTTACGAGAGATGACCTGGGTTGGACCCTGGCCATCCAATTCTGTTATTGACTCACCACACGGGCTCATCCTCCGGGACAGCGAGGTTTCGCTCCATTGGCTCGGGTGGCAGATCGGTCCCCGTCACGAACTCGTAGAGATCTCTAGAGATGCTCAGAGTGCGCACCACCTCGTGTGGTGTCGCGCCACGGGCCAATAAGTCACGAATGGGGGCCTCAAAAGTCTCAACATCACTAATCTTGACCCCGCAGTCACTGAACGCTGGAAGCTGCTCGATGAATGGCCAGACGTGATGTGATGGCACCTGTAGGGTCTCGGCCACATTGAAGACTTCTTCAGAAATCCCTTTGTATAGGGCGGCTTCCGAGTAGTTCCTTAGCGCGCCTCTGCCAGCGTACTGGATAATGTCGGCTCGCGTGACCACTCCGTTCACGTAAGCCGCCTGTAGCCTCTCGCTCATCCGTATTTCTAGGGTAAAGCCAAGAGATGGCACGTCGTAACGATGCTTGATCGGCCATTCCGCTTCATTGACCGTTACGACGTGCTCCGACATCCGAAGTTGAATGAGCTTCATGAGGCTCTGTTAGCAATGCACGGCGACTTCTACAAGCAGGCATACCATTGCGAATAGGAGCATGTGTCGCGAGGCATGTTTTGCCGTCGACCCCGCCTGAGGGTCATCGGCCCGCGAAGTGAGTGCGGCGTATACCGATAGCATTACCCCGCCGAGAGAAGCAGTGAGGGCGCAGAAAACAAGAGCCGTGTCTAGCCGAACCATGTTCATGCTCACCAAGTACACCGAAAATTAGATCGGCGAGTTTAGCGGGGTCCGGTGTACTAGTGATTATGGAATGTGAACGATGCAACCGAGCAATGACTCCGCTATTCACGAGCTGGGCTTGTGACTACTGCGATAAGGCACCGCCACAGCTTTCTGGTGGCGTCCCACTAACCGCCGTTGATGCCCCAAAACCACGCGGCTACCCAACAGGTTTCTCAGCACTAGACGCAATAACGTGCACTGACGGCTACCCGATTGAAGCCATCAGTGAACTCTTCGGCAACGACTCGGCGCTTCTAGATAAATGTTGGCAGAAACTCCCCGGCCTCACTCAGCTAGACTTGGATTGGCGAACAGAGGATTTGTTGGTTCAGGTGAGCCACCTGCTTGCTGCTTGTCCGATGCTCGCGATCAAGGTCTACGGCGGCGACGGGAGGCGGTACGCTGATCTGGCCACTAGGCTGAATGACCTAGTCACGGGAAGCGGCTCCGGAATAGTTCTCTTCAATGGCGCGGTTCGGACTAACCCCCTTTGCAGTGCGGCGCCGCTGGCAGTCAAGTTCGTATCGAGTCTTCGTATCCGACTCATGAGTGGGGTGGCTGCGGTCGTGAAGAGCCGATGGGGCCACACCGGTTTGTGGTGCTCGATCTAAGTTTGAAGTTTGCCCGCCGCGAAGCGTATTGAGGGCATGCTCACCAAGTTTCGACGTGCAGTGGAGTGGCAAGACTACCGAATCATCGCAGACCTCGTGCGCGAGTACGAGAATGTGGTGAAGCTTACGGAGCGGGAGATCTACCGGATCGCCCTGTCGGCGGCACCTGGTCTCGACTTCGATGCGTGGCGTGATGTCGTCAAGACGGCGAAGGAACGTCACCCTGCGTGACCCACATCCTGTGACCGGGGCTGGCGTAACTCGCCGGCTCCTGTTGCAGCGCTTGAAGTTTTTCTACTCTCGATTGTATTAGAACCATGCTCAAGAACCTGAATAAAGCCGTGAAGGCCCAACGCCTTGCCGGGATCGACATTTGGGAGTCTCGTTACGTGGTCGGCGGTCGAGAGATGCGCCGCGACGCGAAGCGCGCCAACAAGCGCGCCCGGCGTCGTCTCGACAAAGCGCTGGTTCACGAAGCGGACTGAGCCAGGCAAAAGTTGTGCCAGCATAGCGGCTCGCGGCTGCCAGTGGTATGAAGTGTGCCACGCCTGCGTTGGCTATTATCAGTTGTCGGATGTGCCGGGTTTATCTTGTTTGCAGACGGCTAGCTTCAGCTACCAAACGGGACGAGGTCGAACAGATGAAAGCCACGAAAGTCTTTACCTACACAGAAGAGACGGCAGACGGCGACGAGGTAGAAGTCGAGATAAAACTGCCCATCACGATGGAGGTTTGCAGCGACTGTGAGGGCCACGGTTCCGTTCTGAACGCCTCGATGCGCCACCACGCGTATACGCAAGAGGAGTTCAACGAGACCTTCTGGGACCCGGAAGACCGCGAGGCATACATGACGCCGGGGAGCCACTACCACGTCACGTGCCCGACCTGTCACGGGAAGAACGTGGTTGCGGTTGTGGACGAGCCCAACCTCACCGAGAAGCAGAAGACCGTGTGGGAGATGCTGCGGAAGATGGAGGAAGACGCGGCGAGGGAGGATGCAGCCGACGCCCATACGCGGCGGATGGAGTCGGGGGGATACGGCTGATGCTGCGGGGTAAGCGGGCGGCTAGAGCCATGGAGGGCCGAACCATTTCCCGTGCCGAGCTGATTGCCTGGGATGACTCGGCTGAGGCCCCGCCGAGCCTCGTGCGGAAGTGCCACACGTTGATCCTGCACTTGGACAACGGGGCGCGTGTGGAATTCGAGGTGCAAGAGAGCGAACTCATGCAGTTCGGGGTGTCCCCGCGATACTTCGCGAAGGGTTGAGCATCCGGGGTGCGGCGGGTGCAGGCTGCGACCCGCCCCCGGAAAGAAGCGTGAAGTTTCCGTAACCGGGGGGTCATTCTGGGCATGACGCAGAGGCACTTCGACCACGCACAGATCCGATTGTTTGTTCGCGAGGTTCGCGAGAAATGGGGGCAGATGTGGGATCTGTGCGGCCCTGAAGTGCGAAAAGCGTTCATCGACCAGCACGCCGTCAAACTGGTGTTGACTCTTGGTGGACAAAGTGTGGACAAAGCGGTGCTGCGCGAAGTGCGGACAGCAATGATGATTGAGGCCGGGCTCGCCGAGATTCAAGAAGCGTGAAGTTATAAGCCGCTAGGTTGTATCCAGGACATGAGCAAGCCAAGCAATCAGTCCACGAAGATGGCAAACGTACGCTGCGAGTGCGGTGAGTGGTCTGGCGTACAGTGTCCTTGGGTAGGGGATCGGGAAGAAACCCGGGTCGTTGAGTTCATGCCGATTCAGTACCGGGACAGCCATTCCGAGGCCGGCAACAACGGCGTTTACCCCCAGAATGGGGCCGTTCGTATCCGCGTTACCCACGCATGTGCGGATGCCATGGTCGCGGGTGACAGCAGTTGGGTTATCGACGGTGGGGAGTGATTATGTCGCTCAAGAATCCATTCATCGTAGCTTACATCGCAGTACCGACTCCCAAGAACTGGGCTGAACTCATCCGTGCGATCCTTCCCTTCGACCCATCGATCGACTACCCGCACGGGACTCTTGTGACGGTCGGCAACGAGCTTTTCCGGCTGGAGAACGCACCGCGGGGGCCTCGCGCCCGCCGTTTCAACCGGGCTGGCAAGCGCTTCATTAGGAACTCCGTGTCGCTCGAACACTTCAAGACTTACGTTCGACAGAACCCACCCAAGAAGGCCGTGCTCAAGACGGTGCCCGAGGTCGAGCGTGTCTAACCTGCCGCCACTCAAAGGCTGGACCTACAGCATGAGCCAGTACGGTAGGACCTACTACCGGAAGCTCCTGCACGTCCAGGAGATCGAGAAGCAGTGGTACTGCTGGGTACAGGGGTGCCCCGAGCAGGTGCCTCATCCGACAATGGAAGTCGCGTGCGAGCAAGCGATGAAGTTGGCGCGTAGCAAGTTCCCTGAGTAGGCTTGAAGTTTCTGGCTCCCCGATTGTATCCAAGTCATGACGCACTCAGAAATCGTGGCGGAAATCCTGAACGGCAAGCGTTGCTTCACCTTCAACGTCAGTGCATCCAACGGGAAGGTCAAGGGTCTCAAGATCGCCATACATGAGACGGACGCTATGGCTCAGAGCCCGTCCGGATGGGCTCCTACCGGCCAGAAGTGCTTTGAGGTCCGGTACCACGCTACCCTTGATCAAAAGAAGTACGGTGAGGACCGTAGCGTGAACGGCGGTCAGGTGTTCGACACGCTTGATCAGGCTGTTTCTGACGCCGCTCACCTGATTCTGCTCAAGGCTAGGCATGCCAAAGGAACGGTCGCCCTGGAGCTGTCCGCTTCAGAGCAGCCCAGCAGCGCCCTCTGAACGCGCTAGCCCTGGTGTAAGTGCCCTAGACCCGCAAGGTCTGGGGCGCTTACATGTTGGACCACCTTGACTTTTCGTACCGCGTCATACGGCGCGGCTGCGTGTCACTCTACTCGCTGTATGGCGGTAGAAAGTGCCAGCGCCGCAACTATGCATTGGTTCCGGCTGGGACAGTCGGTTTCGTCTCGCACGAGGGCATCAACGAATACGGCGTTGCGTACGTCATGGTCAAATTCAGGGTGGGTAAGAGTCTCATTCACGTGAAGTGCGCTCCGGGGATGATTCAGCTCGACCCGTAGGCAGACTAATCCAGGTCGTGTGGCGCCCTGACTAGCAGCGGCGCCGTCTGTGTCGCGTCTCGGATCTCTAATCGAGACACGCCTGCGATGGGGCTCGCGAGCAACTGAGCGACGCATAGAGCCGCCCTCTCGCCTGAATTGGTTACGTAGGTGTTGACCGGTGACTCGGGGTGCTTCGCCACGAACACGTTGATCTGGTAGCGCTTCGCCGATGTGAATAGTTCGGCGGCGGATGCTAGCAACGACGTGATTAAAGGGCTTGTAGGCATGGGTCTCAATTACACCGCTGGCCTCTCATGAGAGCTTGGCGACTCGGCGACCGACAAGGTGTAGGGGCCATCATGACTAAAACACTCACCTCGATCATTCTAGGTCTCCTAGCCTTCGTCGTTACCGCATGTGTTCTCGGTGCCATCGTAGCCTTCCCGACGATGTGGTTATGGAATTGGGTTATGCCGGCTATTTTTTACTTGCCAACGATCACGGTTTGGCAGGCGTGGGGGCTCGTATTTCTCAGCGGCCTCTTGATCAAGTCCGGCTCGTCAGAAGCATCGCCCAAGAACCAATAAGAATGTTGTGCGCCGGCACCGGAGCCCGGTGTAGAGGCCGGGGTGGACTTCAAAAACGCCGAAGAACGTCGTGCCTGGTTGCTCGCGCGAGTGGAAGAGGTGGAGCTGCGGCGGAACGCTACCTCCAAGATTCGGCAGATTTTGGCAAACAGCAATCGAGCCAGGGTCCGCGCCTATGTTCGGTCGACTCCTGGGTCAACCGTCCAGCAAATTGCCGCTGCGCTCAGTCTGACGCCAGCTCAGGTATGGGGGACCGACCTTCAACATGATCCCGGATTTTACCAAACGTGCGGAACTCCGCCCCGGCGCGGTCATCCGGTGCGTTGGTGGCCCGCGGAACCGAATGGAGTGCAGATTGCAATCCGCTAGAGACTCTTCCGCTCCTTGCCGCGGAACCATGCGGCTACTAGCGAGGCTTGCTTGTGACAGATGGCCTGTCCAGGCCATCTGTCGGCCTGGAGACAAGCGAACGCTTCCTCAACAATCCGAGCCGTGGGTACCCCCCATCGAGTGCTGATGCTGAGATTCTTCCGTGTGCTGTCCATTATCGGCCCCGGCTCGTCGTCCCACAGTTCAAGGATCTGGCCAGACAAGAACGTGACTCTTGCCGCGTCAATTTCGAGCCGGTCGCTCGCTTCCGGAGAAATCAGATCGAAGTGCTCAGTCACCACGTCAGTCAACGGCATGTCTCGCCAGCGTCGGAGCCCTGGGAACGTCTGCGGACTATAGCCAAGAGTGACTAGGTGTGCGGCCTCATGAAGGCAAAACTCGATCAGATTCAGCGGCCGATACAAGTAGGCGCCCGTCATGGTGCTGGATTCAAGATCCTTGAGCTTGATACCGAGCTGTCGCGCCCGCCGTTGGGCGACGTGGAAATCATCGAGGAGAATCAGCTTCGCAGCCATCGTGGCACATTCTAGGCGCAGCCGCGCTCGCCCGCTAGCGAGTGCCTTCTGGCTAATCATTCTTTGATCTGAGTTAGGGTATGGAGATCTACCGGGACGTGTGCAGCTTCTTTCGGGAGCGGTTGCTTCAAGCCCTTGCAGCTCTGGACATCTGGGCCGCGGAGCCAACCGAGCAGTACCTCGTAAATCTACTCTCGTCATTCACACAAGCAGAACGGGTCCAGTCGTTACATACCCCGTTCGTCGACTCACTCACTCAGGCGTATTCGACATGGGGTTCTGAGCGGGCCGCTCGTCTGCGCGGAATCGGTGACTCAGCCCTGTTTCTGTCGGGCTTCCTGTCAGAAGCGATGGAGCACCGCGGGGTAACACGTCCCTATTGCATCGCAATAGGCCAGCGGGCCTATGGAGAGGCTGGTCGACAAGTTTTCGACCAGGGGCCTGACCCGGAAGTCCTCTTTGATCTGGCTCGGCGGTTCAGTGCTTTCGTACGAGTGCTTGACGAGATCCGCGAGCAAACGTCACATCGAACAGATGGCGAGCTTCTGCAGCTATACGGTCGTTGGCTGATAAGCGGTAGCCCAGAGCTGCTTCAGAGACTCGGTCGTCATGGCGTGAGCGTGACTCGTCACGATATCGACGCATGAGCGCTAGCAAGAAATAAAGGGGCGAGGAAAGACGCCATCGTTGCGAGTCCAGCGCCAAGGGGGTTGGGCACTCTCGGACCTGCGACTAAGCGGTGACGTCTTCCTCGACAACAGCTAGAGCGGGGCTGCCAGCTCCAACCGATCACCCAGCACGGAGGTAGACCCAAATGAGATCAGGATCAACAGTTTTCGAGTCCTAAAATCGAACGAAACTAGCCTACTGCATGCCTAGGCTATTTTGAGCTTCTCTTCTTTAGGTTTTGGCGGGTAAGGCCGCAGCTTTCGGTCGCACCAAGGGCACTTGGGTCGCATCGTTCTGGTGCTCGCCATGATGTCTAGCGAGATCCAAGTCAGGAACTCCGTCTCACTCAGCTGTGCGCAGTCGCTGGCTTTCCGCCGAACTTTTTCGCACGCCTTTGTGCACGTGTACGGCCACAGCCCGAACTGCGATTCGAGATAGTGGCCCATGCACATCCAACGAGGCGCGGCCCTCAACTTCCCGGTCAGCTCGCCCTTCGCTGTCTTCGCAAACCGATAGATGTTCCCCTTCTGAATGGCGGGTTTCTGACAGCGATGGCACTGCTTTGTCTTTTTCACGGACGGGTCTCTCCTTTCTGTCTCAATACACCTTGTCCGGCTTTCTCTAGCCCTATATTGGATCCAGAAAGCACCTGTCTTGAGTGGCCACCTATCCTCAGATGCGTATAGTACGCTCCAAACAACTATGGACCCCCATCACATATCCCGGTCTACGCAATGCGACACTCAACTACGGCGGCGAGTGGCTCCTTGTCTTGAATCCATGCCGGTCAAGCAGCAGAAGAAGCCCCCTGTGTATCACCGTGTGTTGCAGGTGATGGACGCTTTCCGAACCATCGGCGAGCCATTGGACGGTCGTCTTATGGGGGCCGGCTATCGCGTCTCTGTTACGAGTGCTCGTTTGTCCGGCTCAATCCGCGCCACCTTCCAGCTCCAAGGCGACGGCCGCTATGCGGTAGAGTTCCATATAGAGGTCATCCCCCCAACGGACGCGGAGAGGCGTGAGATAGGTTACACTTGCGTGTCCTCAACGAACCTCCGGGCTTTCGAGTCATTCTACGATCTCATGATGGTTCGAAGCCAGGTGCCCACCTTCGAGCCCGATGAGGTCGCACAGGTACATGTGGCCCTCGACTCGATTTTCGGGTGCTGCCAGATGACTTGAAGTTCCAAGATGGGTCCGACGTACTTTGTCACAGTGAAAACGATCGGCAGTACGATCGGCAGGAGTAGGCCATGAGCACACAGATACCTCTAGGTAATAAATCACTTACAGACCCAGGCGATCGGCAGACTTTCCAGCAAAAGCCCCGGAAGCTCGCACAGGCGCATTACACGATTCTTTCGCGGATGGCGGCCAATCCAGGAAATCCATTAAGGAAGCTTCAAGGTGGCTTTTGGGTCGTTGACCCAGACTGTGATGAGTATCGAGAGGGGGAGTGGTTCGCCAGCACTCAGGCAGTGTCGGCAATGTTGCGCCTCGGCTTCTTGATTCAGCGGGAGGATTCTAAGTCCGTGGACCTGACGCCGGCTGGGATCGAGGCTCTCAGGACTGGCGTGCACACGCCACTATCTGCCAAGTAGCTCCCAACTATTCTGGCTGTCTAAAGAGTGATGAACCGGGGCTCCCCGCTTGCGGAGTTGATTGCGACACCTCAAGCTGTGTCAGCATTTTCACGTAAGGGGGTTTCACATGGGCCATGAAAAGTGGCTGTTGCTCGCGATGCTTGTCTCCGTTCCCGGCATCATCACTCTAAGCCACCGCCTCGTTCTTATAGCGTTGCGGTCGCTAACTTTTCGGGAGCACTGCCGCCGACTCTATACGAGCCTGAGGTGAGGCTTCGGGGCTAGGTGCGGGCACATCTCGCGCGTGATGGTTACCGCTGGATTCGCGTGGAGCTGCTGTCGGAGCCACTCATAGACCGCAATCGAGTGCTGGAGCACATCTCCGGTTGAGAGCTGTGTGAAGGCTTCGAGAGACTCCAGCACTTCGGTTGCGTCTCGGTCAAGCGCAAGGTGTAGCGTCGCCCCGTCCGGGGCTCTTGAACTGAACAGCTCTCTTATGGCGAGGTCGGCCATCTGCATTGCGTGCCCCCGTGCGGTCTCCATCACTCTCTTGCGCCTGTTTAGTGGGATCGTATTCGGCGAATACCCGTGCTGTGTCAGCCACATAAGTATGGCTTGGGTATAGGCGTAATCCCAAACGTCGTCCGGCGTGCTCATGTTGTCTCGGCCTACACCACTGTGTTAGCTTGCCGCGTCATATGCTCCGCATGACACTGTTCTACCTAGTTGTCATTGCGGCCTGGCTAGGGCTAGCGTTCTGGCTTCACAAGCGCGCAGGCCCTCGGAAGTAGCTTGAGATGGCTACGACTTAGAAAGGGCGGCAGTGACATGGGGGACACTGAACGATTCAAGAGCATCGCCGCCATGCTGCGCCGACGCCGGGAGTTAGAAGCGGATGGCCGTACGTATATCCAGACCATGGATCGATACGGTGTATGGTCTGGCTTCTGCACCTTCTACACAGCCCCGGAGCAAAAGGCCCGTGGAGTCGCAGAGCAGCCGCTCTATCTAGAGCTAATCGGGTGTCATGAGCTTATCGCGGGACTGTCGAACGTGGATGACCTAATCGAGGATTCAGTGGTGACCTACTGTCGGGTCGGCGGGGAGTCGGACGTTGAGGTGCTGGGCGCCGCTGGCAAGTGGGAATGTTTTGGCTGCGCAAAGACCAGTGAGGTATTTTCGACCCGACGAGATCTCTACAACCACCTGGTTGATCACGTGTCCTCGGGTCAGAGAGTTCCTGGACACGTTCTTCCGCGGCTCGCGCGGGAGATCAACGCGGAGATCGAGGCGGCGACTCCCAAGTGGACTGAGGAAGAGGCGAAGGACCTGCTCGACAAGCTCAGTCTGTTCTATGGGGAGCCCGTCAAGCCCATCAGTCAATACTGTCGGGCCTTCCGCACGTGGCAAGGAGCTGTTGAGGCTGCGGCAGAACGTGAGTCTGACCCAGCCTTGAAGACCTCGTTTGAGGGGATGGTCCGCGATATCCGGAGCGTAAGCGTACATGTCGGCAAGAGTAACCTGTTGGCCAGGCTCCTGTACGCGGGAGAAGAGCTGCGCACCGAACCTTGCCCAATACACAAGGGGCGCTGGTCAGGTTGCGTGTGGGGGGATGGCCGGTGCCCGCACTGTATGAGCGGAGACAGCGTCACCGGCTGGGTCCGGGCTTGAAGTTTGGCGGCGGTCAGTTGTATTTGAAGCATGACCGACCAATCCCCAGAATACAGCGCCCAGACGATGCGACTTGGCCGCGAGTGCTATTTTGTGGCTAAGGAGGTTGTCGGCCCCCTGTGGCAGCACTTTTCGCGCGAGATGCGGTGGGCTTTCGTGTCCGAGCAGATTCTATCGCTGCTCCGGCAACAGGATGAGTCTGTCTCCGATGCCCGCGTACGCGCGATGATGAACGATGTGACCGAGTTCTGCCGTCACTGCACGTTCGAAGAGTGACAGCCTGCTTGAAGACTTCCGCTGCTCACGTGTCTCTAGGGCAATGATATGGAACCGTCTAACGAGTTGACTGTCGCGGTCGTGAAGCACGCACTAGAGACGTCCAAGATCCGCTTCGGCTCGATCTCGGTCTGTGGTCGCTCGATCATCGCCCGAGTTCGACGCGAAGGGGTCGAGCTATGCGTCACCGTTCAGCTGCAACCTGCACTGGCGTTCGCACACACTCTACAGGTCACCGAGGGCGACGACGTATCAGAGATGTTCGGGTGCCTCCTACGAGGCATCCTTGAGAATGACAAGGCTCGTATTCGGGCAACCTTCGGGCTTGCGCATTAGTCGGTGTAGCCCGGCGATGAGATGCCCCCTTCCCCGCCTCTTGAGCTTGCCTATGACCATCTCTCTAGGCTGCTCCTTGAGGGGAAGTCCGACCCGCCCACGTACTGCGAAGTTGACGGCGTCAGCACGGTCCAGCTTCGCTTCGTTCGGGCGCCGAGCCTGACAGGGACACTGCACGTCGCGTTTTCGGACGACCGGATTAAGATCTGGTCCGAAATCCAGATGGAGAGTGGCGTGCACCCCGAGGTGTGTCAGCTCACGCAAGACTTGATCGCGGCTAAGATGCTGCTGTCCAGGGCTTTACACGCGGTACTTCGGCCGCTGTGACGTAGCCCCTAATTATCAAGGCATCAAAGCAATAGTATGCGCTGCGCAGAGCGGCGCCAATTCCGAATCTAGTGATGCTTTCGCTAGAGGGTGAGCAAGCTCTTTGTTCTCGATACTAACGTCCTGCTGCATGACCCCAGGGCAATATTCAAGTTCGACGAGCACGAGATCGTCCTCCCGATCTACGTGATTGAAGAGGTCGACAACTTCAAGAAGGACATGACGGAACTGGGCCGCAACGCCCGGACAATATCACGTTTAATTGATGAGCTACGAGCACAAGGCGGAACGCTACAGGAAGGGGTCAAGTTACCATCCGGCGGAACGCTACGAGTGGTCGCGCCAGCCAAGGATCCCGAAGGGAATGCCGATCAAAAGATCCTGCGTGTTGCCCTTGACGAGAGGAACAAGAACCCGGACTGCACAACGATCTTGGTCTCGATGGATATCAACCTCCGTCTGCGGGCGGATGCATTTGGCCTGCAAGCAGAGAGCTACGACGCTGGGCGCATCGGTTCCGAGGACCTCTACACGGGCCTTGTCCAGCATACCGTTACGCGAGACCTGGTTGACCAGCTCGGCAAGAAGCAACCGATCCTAGCCGAACACCTTGGGCTTGAACTCCACGCCAACGCGTGCGTGGTGCTAGAGAATGAAGCCAACCCCAAGCACACGGCGCTCGGGAGATTCGACGCTCAGAGCGGGCAAATCGTTCCGCTGAGAGTCCCCCGCGAAGGTGCGTCGGGCATCAAAGCGCGCAACTTAGAGCAGAGCTTCGCGCTCGATATGTTGCTCAACGACAAGGTCCAGATCGTGACGCTTGTCGGGCGCGCCGGCACGGGCAAGACACTAATCGCGGTCGCCGCGGGGCTCCGGAAAGTGATCTCGGATGGCACATATGCGCGCCTCCTGGTATCCCGCCCGATCTTCCCGATGGGTCGAGACGTTGGGTACCTACCGGGCACGCTTGAGGAGAAGCTGAATCCGTGGATGCAGCCCATTTTTGACAACCTTGAGTACATCTTCAAAGGCTCTAGGCTCGACACGGGGCGCACGTATCAGGAGCTGGTAGCGAGCGGGACGATTCAGATCGAGCCGCTCACGTACATCCGTGGTCGGACGTTGCCGCAGCAATTCATGATCATCGATGAAGCTCAGAACCTCACGCCGCACGAAGTGAAAACCATCATCACGCGCTGCGGCTCCGAAACGAAGATCGTATTGACCGGTGACCCGGACCAGATAGACAACCCGTACGTTGATTCGCAGAGCAACGGGCTCTCAGTCGTAGCCGAACGATTCAAAGGCGAGCGTATCGGCGGGCATATCACTCTCACGAAGGGTGAGCGCTCAGAGCTGGCAGAGGTAGCGAGCCAGCTCTTGTAGCCTTGGTTACCGAGAGGGGATCACTCCAAAGGGTGATCCCCTCCAGAGCTACGCGTACGAGATCTTGAGGTCCTTGGAGACGGTGAGGCCGTAATGGGCGGCACAGCCCGCGGCCACAACAATCAACAAGTGGTCCTTCATGCGAGCGCTCATCGGAAGTTGCGCGTAAGGCAGCATGTTGGGGTTTGTCAGAGGCCCCACGGCCTTGTCGTCATTCTTCTCGGGGCCGTAAACGTAGCCCTTCAGTTCCTTGCCCTTCTTCCAGCGCCCATGCTCGACTTCGGCGCTGTATTCACCAGTCAGGACAGACTTAACCATCGCGACGGTGTCGTCGCGCTGCCACTGCTGAGCGTCATCCCACTCAAGAATCGAGTAGTCGCCTAACGCTTTGCAGTAACTGGCAAACACTGTGTGTGCCAAGCGCGCAACCTTAACGATCACGTCTTCATCGGTCATTCACTCATGAGAACCGCCTTCCGTATGTTCGAGTCGTATCTGCCTTTATCACTTGTTGAGTCACCACACCAGCACGATTGCTCCGGCTCAATCTCAACATCAAGCCGCTAGCCGACGCGGAGTTGAGCACCCATCATTTCTTGGTCGTTGGCCGCCGCTTTGGGTTGTCTTTGAGCACGCGCGACCGGACCTTCGTGATTCGGCGGATGCGCTTTTCGACCAGTTCGGCGAGCACCTCTTCGCGGAGCTGACGCTCAAGTGCCGCAGTCACGAGCTGGTCAAACCGAGCGAGACGCTCAAGTCCACTTGTCTCAGGGAACTCGCGGTGTTTGATGTCGGTTCCAAACTCACGCTCCCAGACATGCCCCGTATTCAGATCACAGACCAAAACCAACGGGCTCGTCATGTCTTGCGCCATCTCTACGGTGCCCCTCTCCTTCTTTGCGGTCGGGCCGTAGGGATTAGCTAGGTGTGCTCCGATTCGAGCGATTCGCTTGGCGGTTTCCTTGATCTTGTCCACGGTATTCATAGGGTGCGTCTCCAGTCCGGAATGGGAGTGCGGCTAGGGGCTCGCGGCAAGCGCCGGTTGAAACACTGTCTACGAAGATTACCGGAAGTGATCCGCGGCTCAAGCAGGCACTGCCATTTCCATAAGCCCCCGTCCATATGCACGTCACTCGCGCTTTCGGGGTCAATCTCGATCTCCACCAAGTCCTGAGTGTCGAGATAGTCTTTTTGCTCCACCGCCTCTTTTTCAATTGACAGAGCAAAAGGCATACCTATTTTGGTCGAGCAACCTAAGTGCTCACACGCACGGGAGGAACACCTATGATTAACGACTTGCTTCTGCTCGACTTGTTCGGGACACGTGCTCATGAATGGCTGCCTGAATCGAATGTTACTGAGACGGCTACTCAATACCAGCTAGACGTAGACCTTCCCGGAGTACCTAAAGATCAGGTGTCGATTGCCAATGACGACGGCATTCTCTCCATTTCCGGGGAGCGTATCCGGCCCAAGGACAAGGGACTGAGATTTGAAAGCCGCTTCGGTAAGTTTACACGGCGCTTCCGACTCCCCGACGGTGTCCTCAACCAGGAGATCGACGCGACCCACCGAGACGGCTTGCTAACCATCACGATCCCCAAGGCACGCAGCCCTGGCTCTAGGGTGATCGAGATCAGGGATTGACCTTGGCTAGCGTGTGGACTCCCGCGAGGTCTTGGTTGATCGCGGTAAAAGTACTAGCGCTAGTAAGCTGTGGCAGGCCGGTTGCCGCGCGTGAAGCGCCGTTTCCGGCCGCCACTAATCGCGTAGTCCTGTGGTCGGCTCGCTCCTGCTACGCGGAGGCGGCATGGTCTCACGATGATTGCACGGCACTCATGCACGTGATCCGCAAGCGCTCGGCCAGGTCTAACTGGACGTACCTGCGAATGCTCAAGGCATACTCCGTGAAAAACTGGGTCCAAACCCAGCGCGGTAAGACGGTCCTCGACCTGCGGCTCGGGTCGAATATACGCAGACCTTCGGCATGGAACCAGAGTTGGCGGCTGCTCGTGCGGCATGTCTGGGATGTGCTGGACTATCGCGTAGAGGACCCGTGCCCGAACGCAGATCACTGGGCTGCCAAGTATTATCAGCCGAAGAGCCCGATGCGCCGAGTGGCTTGCGATGTCGAAACCGAGAACGCGTTTTGGGTCACTTCAAGGCGGCCTTAGTGCCTCTGCGGCCGGACGGCGACTACGGACCCGGTCTCTGAGAAATCCACCAAGACCTTCATCTTGAGCTTCGGAGCGCTAGCAGTGCGGCCACCATCGAAGCATGCAGCGGCATCGAAGTCGAACGTGCGCTTTCCGACTCGCACCTTCCCGAGTGCCGTTCTGTGGTTGTACGCCGCAATCACTCCCTGGAAGTCAAAGCGCTTCTTGACCCCGTCCAGCAGCGGGGTGCCAATATGCCAATGCGCCTTGCCGCCGCAGCGCTGATTGAGTTTGCAGGTAGCCTGCACAACTTGCTTGGCCAGATTGAAAGCATCTTCTAATGTGTGGGGCGCTGCGGAGATCATGAGAGCACCAGCGGCATACGGGGCGCCAATGCCTTCGGCAGCCCAGTAGGGGTGCTCAGTCGCGAAGCCCTCGTTGTTGATCGACCACATCTCGTCTCTAACGTTGTCGTAGCAGATCAGATGATAGTCACAGGCGTAGTTCTTCTCACGCAGATGGCCTTTGACTGCTTCCGCAGTCTGGACCTTGGCCATCTTGAGTTCATCGAGGACCATCAGGTTGCCCGCCACAGCAACGATAGCCCCTGGCATTCGCAATAGCTTGGTAGCCGAGCTAGTCCATACCCGGCCATCCAGATCGCAGACTTGCCCGTCTGCCATCACGACGGCGCCCTTTTGTGGTACTCGCACGCCGATGATTATCGTCATGCATTGCAACTACACCAAACGCCTCACAGGAACTGTTCGACGTTTAGCTCATACTTGGCGGTCAGCCCGCGGTCCCGATGCCACACATCGCAACGTAGGGAACGCCGAGAACGATAGCCCTCCTGCGCGTGCCATGAGTCCTTCGAGGCCAACGTGTTGAAGTACTCAACCTCGACGCCCGGAAATTCCTGGGCCTTGTGGTGATGGACATGGCCGCAGTAGATGTGCGTCCTTTTCGTCGCGCCCCACTTCGCTCGCGCATCTTGCGCGATCAGCGTGGGCAGCTGCGTCATACGAGTTCTATGTCCGTGAGTCGATGCAATCAGGTTGCTGCCAAACTGGTGGTACCAAACCATCTGAAGATTTGGAGCGATCGTCACCCGAGGATTGTCGCGCCAACGTTCAGCCAGCACCATCTGAATCACGATGGACGTAAGATCGTCGTGATTGCCGCGATTGGTCACCAGCTCGACATGATCGTGCTTTTGCAGCCCTTCGGCGATCGCGACATTCATCGTCTCCGCGAAGATCGTGACGACTTTCTTCCATCGAGAGTCGACGTCCACCCGTGTTCCCGCCGTCGTTTGCGCGTTGTTGCCGTCAGCGTGTATCGCGTCGCCAAGGTTAATCAATAACAGCCTGGAACTAGGTGGCGTGATGCGTAGCGCTTCCCGGATTGCGTCGGTATGGACGCGGCGAGCGATGTCTATATCCCAGTTGTCCCCGGTCTCTTGGTCCCATGCCAGCATGCCGAAATGCGGATCGCCGATCACGACCGCCACTTCGTAAGCGTCGGAGGTCTCTACGACCTTGACCACCTCAGCAGCTTTTGGGATCGGGTTTGCCAGGATTGCCGCCTTCGCGACCTCAACAAGGAGCTTCGGGTCATCTCGTTCTTTCCCGGTCTTCAGCCACTGTTGGACCATGTTGCCGTCACTATCGATCAGCGTGCTCGCGCCGCGTAGCCGATAGCCGTCAGGCGTGTGCATCGCGTGGAGCCCACTCTGTTTGCGTGTGAGCGCTGCTTCGATCAAGCTATCGGCACTCTCGATCGTCGGCGCCTCAAGCGCGGTCCCCTCGCTCGCGATACCTGTTGCTTGATTCTGTCCCTCCGCTATCGGCGTCCACTTGATCGGCGTCGCCGGCCTGCTCGGTAGTCGAACGACCCGCATTTTCTCTTGGGCGCGTTGATAGACCGCTATGCAAGTGCACTTCGGATGTCGTGACCGTGGTTGTCCTTTTCCAACGTATGTTGGATGTATCCTGCATTTCATTTCACTAATTTGCTCCGTTTCTTCAGCCATCGATAAACGACATCCTTGCCAATCTTCACTCCGTTTCGATCGAGCCAACCAGCGATCTTAATGGCTCCTACCCTGATTTCCGGGTGCGCACGGTTGTGTCGGATGAACTTATCAAGCTCCGGCACGAAACGCGGGGGAGGATTCCACCCGATCGCCCTCCTCTTCTGCTCGATGACTTTTTCTACCGACTTTTTCTGGGCCTTCGGTTTCTTATGCATCATTCGCCTTCAACCTTCTCAAATAGGAAACGTCGTTTCCATACTTGGGTTTGTAGGCTCTTACACCACGATCAGAACGTTTTGTGTGTTCTCGTTAGTTAGACGGCGTCAAATCAACAAGGGGTGCAAACTCATGAAGCTGAGAGAGCCTGTTGTATCGAGTCACATTCATCAGTGGCGCATCTACAACCCGATGGCGGATCGGAAGTCGATCTATGACCCGATCGCGCCTGTCCAGACGGAACACGAGCCCTGGACCTACCGGGAGTGCGAATGCGGCGTCAAAATGCGCTGTCTAAGCTGGGTTCTTAACGCCTACCCAAGAGACTTCCGGGCCTTCGCCGATGAAGAATGGGAGGCCCTCTGAACGCCAGCCACTACCCTGGTTCGCGCGATTTAGCGGCGTGAGGTGGGCCGTATTTGATCGGGCCGCGCTTGGGCGCCGTCAACAGCCGCACTCTACCGCCGCAGCTCGCGTTGCGCCGACAGGCTATCGACATGGCGATTGAAACTGCTTTATAGGCAGCTTCTAGCGACCGAGCCAGCGGTAACGCCTCAAGAGCCCCGAGCCCGAACGGGGAACCAGCGCCGATCCCGGCGATCGGTCGGCCTAGCACGATATCGTCGAGGTAGAGGCGATCCGTACGCTTGTCGTAGGCGAGCCATTCGGTGTCATCGTCCATGTGCTCATCGATCGCAGACCTGACGCCTGAGAAACTCTTGGGCGGGGATGCCGCGATCTTATGAAACAATTTACCGAAGGTCCCGGCTATCATCACGACAGTCGGGCCGCAGACCACGTATTTTTTGTCCGCGTCGCTGATGATCGCGTTCGTCGCGGCGTCGACGATGCGCCCGTCGCACGCAAGGACAGCACCCTCTCCAGGCACACGGTACGCGAGGCAAATGGTCACGTTACTCACCGTCAACGTGAACGCGGTAGGTTGTGCGCCCGAGGTCGGTTGCTCTGGCCTCCGGGTCAAGGTAGCCGTCACGGATTAGCCCATGCAGCGCCTCGACACGCTCCGGCGGGATTAGCTCGGACGCCAGATCCCCCTCGACGGCCTGAGCTAGCAAGCTGAACTGGTAATTGGTCATTTCTGCTGCGCCTCTCCTGCGAGCTGTTGAAAAAAAGAGGCGCCCGGAGTTCGTGGGTGCGAACTCCGGGAAACTTACGAGCTGCCTCTAGGGGCCTGCTACACCGCGAATCACATCCGCGTGTACATGCCGGTGAGGGCTTCAATCACCGAGTGTAGGCTGTCGACGTACACGTCTTCGCGTGAGTCGAGTTCCTTACTTTCCAGGACGCCTTTGCTGCGACGCACGCGGTACGCAGTGACCGTGTAGGTGTCGGCCGGCGTCAGGGTGACGCGAATATGGGTCACGCTTTTCGCGTTTCGGCCGATCTTGAACTGCAAGAACTGCTCGGAGCTGCTACCCATCAGGTCCTTGGCGCCCAACATAAAAAACGCCTTCTGACCGATTTGTTCCCGGATTGTCTCTGCTACTTGGAGCGTCATGTCCTAGATACAATCGACCGATGCGAAACTTCAAACGCGCCGCTCGACTCCAAGACCTACCCGTCAGTTCTTGTCGGACCTGACCTCGAATCTGAGAACCTGTTGGCCGCTGACTTCAAGGGCATCCTCTAAGTGGGCGACGGCGGCCTCGCGCTGCCTTTGCTGCTCGGCATAGGGATTCGGACCCAAGAGATGCTCAAGGGCTCGGACGGCGGCCTCCGTTAGGATTTCGAGGCGGGCCTTTAGTCGTACGTTTTCGGCTAGGGTCTGTTCTTTGGTGGGATTGTCTACTGGCATACGTGGCGATACACCAATGGCCATAGCCTCGTGTTCCCTTGGCGCACATCTAGATGATGGGGCCGGTCGGGCTCGCGATAATGTTCTGTTTCCGGCTGTTAAGGTGCCGCTCTACACATACGATCACCGCTTTGGCAGTTCGCCTTTGGCGGAGTTCGACACGCAAGAGAAGGTAGAGGCGTTCAAACTGTTCACCCGACGACTGGCCTGGTGGATGGGTATGTCGACCACTGGCGGGATAAAAGAGCTGTTCATATCCTTGAAGGAGCCACTTATCCAAAAGTGGCTGAAACGCCACGTTAACCCTGGGTCGGAGCAGCTCTACTATGGCGCTCGCTGGCCTGAGACACAGCTCCCAGAGGTCGGTTCGGCCTTCAAGAGGTTCCGCGGTATTCTGCAGTGGAGCCGAGACGCTCGCACGGCGCGTTGGTTCGCTGGGCTCACTGATCCTAACGCACGTCAGCAATCGGACTGGCTAGGCGGGGTACTTTGTCAGGGCCACGCTAGTGGCAGCGCGATTCTACTCGACGTAGATGCGCTAAGCGTGCTCCTGGGTAAACACCGGCAAGAGTTTGCGGCCTTCGAGCCAAACTCAGATGCCTTTGGGATTCTCGATGGGACCAAGCACGAGGGCGAGATTTTCACAACAGGTGCCGTCAAGGCGCATGTGGTGGAAGCCCGCCTATTCTGACTTGACTCGGATCCCAGTTTGGCAACGCGATATCACCCTTTTCGGCCCGCTTGGATAGGAGCCGGCTGTAGTGGCTCCCTAGGAGGCGCAAATGTTGGAACCCTTCATCATCGACGAGATACGGCGGCGAGAGGAAGAACGGAGACGGCAGCAACGACAGCCTCAGCCACAAATAGAGTTGCCTCAACCCATACCAGCGGCGCCGGTCGAGCCCGCCCCAGATGAGCCAGACCCCGCGGAGGAGCGGGGTGTCTGGGTCATCGAGCTGCTGTAATCACTGAATGTCGCGTGGTCCCTTGTGGTCGTAGGATACCGTGGCCGGCAGGAGGCGATCGTGAATGCCGGCCACGTCGATTATCGCGGTATCGTCAACCGGGTCGTAGGTTGCCTGGATTTGCACGCCCTCTGCCCCAATCTGGACAACCTCGATCCCGTTGTGTTGCAGGAACAAGAGCAGATCGGCCGCTTCACTCGTCAAGTCCCGGCTGTTTGACTTGATCACGACGTAGGAGCCTTCGCGGTCGCACTCGTGCTGCTGCGTCTCCCCGTCCCCAGAATCGCAGGTATCAAACCCCGCCGCGCTCAGGGCTGTGACGGTGAGTCGGATCCCAGGGTTCAGATAATTTAGAATGTTAGAATCCATGATCGAGGTGTAGGGAACAAACGATTACGACTCCCCCATCGAGACGCCATGCCTGACCCCGTCATCTATTTTCGCAGCCGCCTGGTCGAGCAGCAAGAACTCGCTGCGGCCACTGAGCACTTTCGGGTCGTCACGCAACGCACTCATGTCAGGCCGGGAGAGCTAGTCATCCCAAGATACAGCGCCCTCCCGGAAAACAGGGAGCTATGCCTAGACATCGTTGAGCTAGGGGCGGTACCGATCAACACGTATCGCCAGCACTGCTACGTCGCGGACGTTCGGAACTGGTATTACGACCTCGCGGACATCACGCCCCGCACATGGTTCGCGTTGGACCAGATCCCGGCGAATGGAGGCCCCTTCATCCTAAAGGGAGCCACGAACTCCAGGAAGTTCCTCTGGGATAGCCACATGTTCGCGAAGGACAAGCGGGCGGCCGGGGAAGTCTTCATGAGGCTTGCCCAGGATAGTCATATCGGGGTGCAACCAATCTACGTCCGGCAATACGTGCCGCTCCACAATCTCACGACGGGGCTCAACGGGCTTCCCGTCTCCGAGGAATACCGCTTCATGGTCCTGGACGGGCAAGTGGTGGCCTCTGGCTTCTACTGGACGAGCCACGTTGATGAGCTTGACCGGACCTATTCAAGCGACGCTGTGCCGCTGGAGTTTATACAGAAGGTGATCGACCGTGTGTCACGGCACATCCGCTTTTGGGTGTTCGATGTAGCCAGAACTGCCGGTGGGGGCTGGATGGTCATTGAACTAAACGATGGCGCCCAATCTGGCCTGTCAGAAATTGACCCGCGTGCCTTTTATGAGCGTCTCGCCAAGATGCTCACCCCTTAACTCTACGCAAGTATGCGATTGCCCCGAGCAACACGTCCTCTTCCTCGTTGATCATGCCGATCGCCCGGTTACAGCTACCGCAGAGTATCCCCCGGACGCGGCCACTCTTGTGGTCGTGATCGATATGAGGCGAGCGCCCCGCTCCAAAACGCTTAGAGCATATCTCACAGACTGGGTGAACTGCTAGAAGCTGCAGATACGCGTCCTTCTCTAGCCCATACTTGTACTTGACGTGACGGAACCAAGCATTCCTTTTTCCCTGCTCGGTCTCCATCCGTCGTCTAGTGGCAGCCTTTCGTTCTGGCGACTTACGATAAGCCGCAGTGCAAACTCGACACTGCCAGCAGTGGCCGTCCGGTCGACTTTTCTCTTTACTGAAAGCACCCCAAGGCTTGAACTCTTTGCACGCTGGGCACTGCTTCATAGCACTCGCCAGTGCTACACCAGGGGAACGCGGGCGAAAGACCTGCCGTAGGGCATGATCTGCCGCCCACGAACTCGTCATTCCTCAGCTGGTTCAGGCGTCGGCTCAGGCTCAACCGGTGGGACCGTCTTGGCCTCAGCTCCGATAAGGTGCAGCTTGATCTTGTTGAGCAGGGTGCGCCGGCTGATCCCTAGGGCGAGCGCAGTGTGCGACTGGTTCCCATTATTCTCCTCAAGGCTCTTTTCGATGAGAGCCTTTTCGAATTCACGTATCTGCTGTCTGAGTGTGGCCATGCGTTGATCTCCGCATGTGGCTTTTCACCAGTACTTTCTCAACCAACTCAGACGTCGACCCACTCACGATCCTGCATGCGCTGGATGATCTTGATTCGGTGCGCCGGGATCGGTGCCAGATATGCGATGGAGCCGAGTCTGGCCAGACTCTTTGCGGCGTCGGTTTGCTTGGAGTCTTCATCAGCCGCTACGTAGTCCGCGTCGATCCCTTTGACCTCCAGGACCACGGGCTCTGCCTTCTGGCTCTTAGCGGCGTCACGCGCGGCAAAGTGCGCCATCGTTAGCTGCGACGTGAGGTAGATAGCATCCGCCCTACCCGCCGCGGCACTGGTTGACGCCCCATAAGCTGGATTGACGTTCGTGGCAGAACGCGGGCGAAGACCCTCTCGCAGGATACGATCTGCCGCCCACGAACTCGTGCCATGATAGAACGTCATGCCCTTCCAGTTGATGGTCTGCTCGTGCTCTCCGACCAGTTTGGACACTGGGATAAACGGACCATCAAAAGACACCACGAAGTCGAGTAGCTCCGGGTACTCTTTGACCATGTCCTTTAGTGCTCGGCGAAAGCCGGCGTGGTACTCGGTAGCGCCCTCTACCATGAGATTCCGTCGCTCGTTTTCCAGGCCAAGGCTCATGGCCGCATCCCACGCGCTGTGCTCTAGGTAGCCGCCGAGCCACCAATCCCCATCGTCCGAGCCATGGAAGCTACCGTCGTATTTCTTGCCCTTACGCGGCAGCTCCTTGGCCGCTCGTAAAAATCTAGCGAGGACTCGACGGGGAAGTTCCATGCACAGAGAGAGTCGATAAGTGTCTGTTTCATGCGCATTGTCCGGCAGTTGAGAATCAACCGATGTTCGGCGTAATTGTGAATGGCTGGCTAGGATTAGACGAGTTACTGGAGCAAGCGGACGCGCTAGAGCTGCGATCTGGCACCCCTGGATACAAGGCCACGGCCTTATATATCAAGGTCCTCAATCAGCTTAAAACCTTCCCTCACCAGGGCACTCAAGCGATGGCCGACTCTCTGATTGAGATCGTCTCGCACAACCTAGTGTTCATCTCGCTATCCGAGCCCGCAGTGGTCCTGCAACTCCAGGTGAGCACCATTGAAAAGACTTTCCAGCAAGCCGTCCTCTGGCTGCCCCTGCACTGGCTGGAGATCTTCCAAGAGGACCCCGTCTATCAGCTTGGCGCGGTCCTCTATACAGGCTCTCAAGCCGTCGACTTCTACAACGGACGGCTAACGCAGGATCTGAGCGACAGCGGTCCTCTGGCACAAGCACATGAAGCCGAGCTGCTCTGGCTGATATCGCGCGAGTTCCCCGGATACCAGTTCGACCTTTACCAGAGCTACCTTCGCCACAAGTTTCCGCAGGGTCTCAATAGTCCAAAGGCCAAGGGATTGCTCTACCCCTTGGCCCCCGTTGAAGCGATTGAAGCCTAGGCGACCTGCAGCCCCAACCAGTCTAGAAAGGTTCGGGTAGCTTGAATCACGGGCCACAGCCACGTTGGGGCTCTGAAATCGAGCCAGTCGAGGAAGCCGCGAGCACGGAACTCCGCCCTCTTATGGAGCTTGCGGCCATAGTCGCCGAGGTTCGGAGCACCGTACCCGACCACGTAAACGACGCCCGCTACCATCAAGAATGGAAGCATTATGATGGCAAGAAACCAGACTACTCGTGCCAGTTGCAGCAGTAGAAATACGCTCGCAAGTAGCGCAGCACCCATCAGCACAGCCTTCAGTTTGCGATCCATTCAAGGTCCTTTCTTGGGGGAACCGTGACTCAGACTTGCGGCTCGGCAAATATGTAGGAGGCCGCGACTCCAATAGCGAGCCCGAGCACGACTACGCCCAAACTCACCAGCACGGGGATCTCTATCGAGAATCCAAGGAGGCTTGTAAGCGGTCCGTGGAATGCCTCTAGCAGCATCTTGAAGCCGATAAACACCAAGATTCCTACGACGGCTTTTTCGAGCTTGCAGAGGTACTGCTTAGCGGCGACGAGCAAGAAGTACATCGAGCGGAGTCCGAGAATTGCAAAGATGTTCGACGCGTAGATCAAGAACGGGTCCTTGGTGACAGCAACGACCGCCGGCACCGAATCAAAAGCGAAAGCGATGTCCGACGTTTCGGTCACCATCAGGCACAGAAGCAAGGGCGTTCCCTGCCAACTTCCCGTGATCCTCGTGAAGAACTTGTCGCCATCGAGCCAGCTCGTGATGGGCCAGCCCAACGTGTCTCGGAACCAACGCACCGACCAATGCTTCGTATAGTCCTTGTCGTTGCTCGCGTCGTCGTCTGCATCGGTCAACATCGCGTAAGCCGAGTACAGCACCACTAGGCCGAAGGCCGTGTACACGGTCATATGCGTGACCGGACTAAGGTTGCCGGCGAGCAGCGCCGCCGAGCCGAGACCGATAAACAGCAAACGGAAGACGATCGCACCCAAGATGCCATAGTAGAGGATTCGATGCTGCATCGGAGGCTTAATCCCGAAGCTCGCAAAGATTGCCATGAACACGAAGAGGTTGTCGACCGATAGGGCTTTTTCCAAAAGATAGCCAGCGGTGAACAGCCCTGCTTTCTCCGGGCCATCTACAGCCCAGATGTAGCCAGCGAATAGAAGCGATACGGCTACCCAGATGCCCGACCAGAGTGCTGCATCTTTCAGGGTCACGGCTTGGCCGCTCTTATGTCCATGCAGATCAAGCCAGAGCATGAAACTAACTAGTACGACAAATAGAAGTACCTCGATTACCATCCAGAACTCTCCTCGACCCCAAT
>Ga0307503_10000142_pt1 | contig 28709 bp, 27 predicted proteins | sample 17_S_MG_FD_194514 | JGI IMG/M metagenome (GOLD analysis project Ga0307503, IMG submission 194514) | Soil microbial communities from Populus trichocarpa stands in riparian zone in the Pacific Northwest, United States - 17_S | ecosystem: Environmental > Terrestrial > Soil > Riparian zone > Trees... | reverse complement strand
GATCGAGCGCTACAACTACCGGCGACGACATGGCGCCCTCGGCCACCGGCCGCCGATTCAGCGGCTACGGGAGCTCAGTGGGAACAACGTGGCTGGCATCTACAGCTAGCGGCTCTATAAGGACTGCAGGGCACACGGACAAACTCCGGGTGTAGAGAGCTATAAGGGATAAGGGAGAAAAAAATGAAGCCACTCAAGATGCTGGCTGCAGTAGCGCTTGCCGCGTTGGCGGCGATGAGTTTCGTCGGGATCTCCTCGGCGATGGCGGAATCGACTGATCTATGCACGGCAGAGGAAAACCCCTGCGCTGAAGCCAATGTTGTCACCCACCTCCATGAAACGTCGGTCGGGAAAGCCAAGCTATTAAGCGCACTCCCAACCGTCGAATACAACGTCTTATTCTTAGGAGAAGCAGCCGAAGAATCAGGCTCTGTCTTTAACGGAAAATTCAGCTATTCAAGCTGCAATAACTTCTGCTCGGTGAAAGAAGAAACCGAACTCGGATCCACAATCTCCTTCTTAAGGACCGGCACCGAATTAGCAGAAGTTTCAGGTGGAACTGAAGTACATCTAAACTGCCCCTTCGTCAACTGTGTCTATCGTATTGGCATCATCGAAGGACACGGTTTAGGCGCATTAACGTCATCGTCGGCGAACGGGTCAACCGTAATCTCCGAACAGGAAATAGAAAGTGTAAGCGGTACTTGTCCGGAAAAAATGCTCTTAGATCTCACGACTACCCCGTTAACCAAAACGTACCTAACGGCAGCGGGGAAAGAAATGATATGTGTACAGGTTAATTGGGGTTGGTTCGATTTGTTCAACGACGGAAAGGAATGTAAGGCAGAAAGGTGGCTACCGTTTGGTAGGTACGAATTATCTTTTAGGCTAGTCTGATTTTCACTCTCTCGAAAGCGGCACGGAACCGATGTAACGTCGATTAGCTCAAAGAGAGCCCCCCGGACAGACAGCCTCTCTCTGTCCGGGGGGCTCTCTAGTCGTAGCTGTAGAACCCGGCGCCGCTCTTGCGGCCCAGCTTCTCTTCGCCGACCATCTCGACGATCAGGCCCGGGGGCTTGTGGGCGGCCTCGGTCGAGTCGGCGTAGAGGGCGTCGCCGATCGCTTCGGCTACGTCTAGGCCGACGAAGTCGAGCAGGGCCAGGGGGCCCATCGGGTGACCGGCGCCGAGCTTCATGCAGGTGTCGACCTCGCCGGCCTCCATGCCGGTCCGCTCCATCATCCGGACCGCGTCGAAGAGGTAGGGGAAGAGCAGGCGGTTGACGACGAAGCCGGCCTGGTCGGGGACCTCGACCGCGGTCTTGCCGAGCGCTGCGCACCAGGCGAGGGCGGTCTCGCGGGCGCTCTCGGCGCCCGCGGGGAAGCAGACCTCGACCAGCTTCATCCGCGGCACCGGATTGAAGACGTGCAGGCCGAAGAGCCGGCCGCCGATGCCGGCGGCGCCGGCGATCTCGGCGACGCTGAGCGAGGATGTTGTGGTTGCCAGGTCGGCGTCGGGGCAGGCCTCGGCGATCGTCGCCAGCAGTGCGCCCTTTGGCTCGACTTCCTCGATGATCGCCTCGACGATCACGTCGCACTCGGCGAGGTCGGTCGGGTCGGTCGTGACCCGCAGGCGCGAAGGCTCGGCACCCTCGATCTTGGCGCAGGCGGCGACGACTTTCTCCTCGGCCCGCCAGGCCGAGGCCTCGCTCCGGGCCAGCAGAATCGTGTCGGCCGTGGTTGTCGAAACCGCGGCAAGGCCGGTGGCGATTGCCCCGCTCCCCGCGATCCCCGGACTCTCGTACCCCTTGCTCGAAGTCATGGGCGGGTTCCTATCAAGCCCGGGCCGGAGAGGGTCGCGCGCCCGGCGACTGGCCGGGCAGCCAGCGCCCCGCTATGCTGCGCCGCCGATGGACCTGACCCTCTCACCGTCCGAGCAGCAGTTCCGCGAAGAGGTCCGCACCTGGATCGAAGAGAACCATCCGGGCCCCGAGCCGGAAGCGGGCCTGGAGGAGGTGATGGCCTTCCGCCGCGAGTGGCAGCGGAAGATGCATGAGGCCGGCTGGGCCGGGATCTCCTGGCCGAAGGAGTACGGCGGCCGCGGCGCGACGATGATCGAGCAGGCGATCTTCGTCGGCGAGGCGGCGCGGCTGGAGGCGCCGAGCCCGGCCAACGTGCTCGGCCTGGCGATGGGTGGCCCCGTCGTCATCGCCCACGGCACCGACGCCCAGAAGCAGCGCTACCTGGAGCCGATCCTCACCGCCGAGGAGATCTGGTGCCAGGGCTTCTCCGAGCCGGAGTCGGGCTCCGACCTCGCCTCGCTGAAGACGCGCGCGGTCAAGGACGGCGACGAATGGGTGGTCACCGGGCAGAAGGTCTGGACCACCTTCGCCCAGTACGCCAAGTGGTGCATGCTCGTCGCCCGCACCGACCCCGACGCCCCCAAGCACAAGGGGCTCACCTACTTCCTGATGGACATGGACCAGCCCGGCGTCGAGGCCAAGCCGCTGGTTCAGATCACCGGCGAGGGCGAGTTCAACGAGGTCTTCATCGAGGAGGCGCGGATCCCCGAGGCCAACGTGATCGGCGAGGTCGGGGGCGGCTGGAACGTGGCGATCACGACGCTGATGAACGAGCGCGCCGGGCTGGCCTTCGGCGCGATCGCCCAGATCGCCAACAGTCTCAAGCGGCTTGGCGCCCTGGCGGCCGAGACCCGGGTTAACGGCGGCACCGCGGCGGAGGACCCCGTCTTCCGCCAGCGCCTCGCCCAGCTTCACATCGAGGCGGAGACGATGCGGCTCAACGCCTACCGTGGCTTGACCAAGACGATGCAGTCGGGGATTCCCGGCCCGGAGGGCTCGCTGGGCAAGTGGCAGTGGGCCGACATCAACCAGCGCATGGCCGAGCTGGCGCTCGACATCGAGGGCGCCTACGCGTCGCTCTCGCGCGGCGACGAGCATGCGCTCGCGGGCGGCGCCTGGCAGTACAGCTTCCTCCGCTCCCGCGCCAACTCGATCGAGGGCGGCACCACCGACATCCTCAAGAACATCATCGCCGAGCGCGTGCTCGGCCTGCCGAAGATGCGCTGAGGGGAACCGGACTCATGTACTTCGACCTCACAGACGAGCAGCAGGCGATCAAGTCGACCGCTCACGACTTCCTCGCCGCGCGCTACAAGTCGGAGCGGATCCGCGAGCTGGTTGAGAGCGAGCACGGATTCGAGCAGTCCGACTGGGACGAGATGGCCGAGTTGGGCTGGACTGGCTTGGCCCTGCCCGAGGAGTGGGGCGGGCAGGGACTTGGGATCGTCGAGCTCGCCGTCCTCTTTGAGGAGATGGGCTACGCGCTCGCCCCCTCGCCGCTCTTCTCCAACACGGTCGCGGGGCTGGCGCTTTCGCTTTGCGGATCCGACGACCAGCGCGAGCGCTTCCTGCGCCCGCTCGCCGAGGGCAAGCTGCGCGGCACGCCGGCGCTCTGGGACGCGGGCTCGCCGGCGACCGTGGGCGGCTTCGAGATGGAGGGGCGCACTGACGGCGACGGCATCGTCCTCGACGGGGAAAAGGTGCTGGTCATGGATGCCGCTGCCGCGGACTTCTTCCTCGTCGCCACATCCGACGGGCGCCGCCACCTGGTCGAGCGCGGCGCCGCCGGGGTGACGGTCACGCCTGCCACCTCGATCGACCTCACCCGGCGCCTCTACGCGGTCCGCTTCGACAGCGTCAAGGTCGCAGCCGGGGACACGCTGCCCGCCGAGGGGGCCGATTACCTTCAAGTCTTCTTCCGCCTCTGCGTCGCCCTCGCCGCCGAGTCGACCGGGATCGCCCAGCGCACGATGGAGATGGCGGTGGAGTACGCCAAGGATCGCCAGCAGTTCGGCCGGCCGATCGGCTCCTACCAGGCCGTCTCGCACCGCTGCGCGCAGATGCTGCTCGAGACCGAGAACTCCCGTTCCGCCGTCTACGGCGCCGCCTGGGCCGCCGACGCCGAGCCCGAGTTGCTGCCGCTGGCCGCCTCGATGGCCAAGGCCTATTCCTCCGACGCCGGCTGGCGCGTCCCCGATGCCTCGATCCAGGTGCACGGCGGGATCGGCTTCACCTGGGAGCACGACCTCCACTTCTTCCTCAAGCGCGGCAAGGCGAACGCGGCGATGTTCGGCGACTCGAAGTGGCACCGTGACCGCGTCGCCGACGCGGTCCTCGCCGAGGCCGCCGAGCCGGTCTCGGCGTGAGAGAGCCGACCCACTCGTTCCGGTGCGCCTTTGCTCGGAATAGAGGGGCAAAGGCGCACCGGAACGAGATGCGGCGCCTGTGAGTGCGCTCGAGCGGATCTCCGTCGCCGCGATCGGTGTCACGGTCGCCGACCTCGAGGCAGAGGCGAAGCGGGCCGAGGACGCCGGGGTCGAGTGCGTCTGGGCGCCCGAGCTCTTCCGCTCCTCGGTTACCCAGGCCGCCTACCTCGCGGGCCGCACCGAGAAGATCGACGTCGCCACGGGCATCGCCTGGGCCTTCACCCGCAGCCCCTTCATCCTTGCCGTCAGCGCCCTCGACATCGACGAGATGTCGGGCGGGCGCTTCCGCCTCGGCCTCGGCTCTGGCGTTAAACGGCTGAACGAGACCTGGCACAACGCTGAGTACGGCCGCCCGGCGCCGCACCTGCGTGAGGCGATCGAGGCGACGCGGCTGATCATGCAGCAGGCCGGCAAGGGCGAGCCGATTCGCTATGAGGGCTCCTACTACGACATCGACATCAAGGGCTGGATCAGGCCGCACCCGGCGGCGCGCGAGTCGGTGCCGATCTACACGGCCGGCATCCAGAGCGGCATGTGCCGGATGGCGGGCGACGTCGCCGACGGCCTGATTGGCCATCCGATCCAGAGCCTGCGCTGGATCGACGAGGTCGTCGTCGACTCCTTCGAGACGGGCCTGAGTCGCTCTGGCCGCGAGCGCAAGGCCTTCGACTACCTGCCGACGGTCTGCTGCGCGATCGATGACGACGAAGCGCGGGCGATCGAGATGGCCCGCCGCACGATCTCCTTCTACGCGACCGTCAAGACCTACATGCCGCTTTGGGAGATGCACGGCTTCGCCGACAACGCGGTCGCCGCCGGAGACGCCTTCCGCCGCGGCGACCTCGCCGGAGTTCCCGCCGCGATCAGCGACGAGATGGTCGACGCCTACTGCGCCGCCGGCCCCCTCGACAAGGTCCGCGCCCGGGTCGAAGCGACGGCGGAACGCGCCGACGGCCTCTTCCTCACCCCGCCGACCTACTTCATCTCACCCGAAGAGCTCTCCGAGTTCCAGAACCGCATCATCGACGCCTTCGGCCCGGCGAACTGACGCCCTCCGCGGAATCCCGTTTCCTCGAAGTCCTCGCCCGCGTCCGCGAGATCCCACCCGGCTTCGTCCGCACCTACGGCGACGTCTCGCCCGGCTCACCCCGTTTCGCCGGCTCCGTCCTCTTCGAGTGCGACGACCCCGACCTTCCCTGGTGGCGAGTAGTCCGCGCCGACGGCTCACTGGCAAAGGGCGCCCGCCAGCGCGAGCGCCTGAGGGCCGAGGACGTCCCGTTCCACGGCGACCGCGTCGACATGGCAAGCGCCAGGCTCCCGCCCTGATCTCAAAGACCGCTCGGCCAGATCCTCTCGCGGCCGTTTGAGGTTGGAACGGCTGCGCAGAACTCCGGGCCGGGCCCCAACACCATCTGGCGTTGCCAGACCGTGGTTCCCGGAAGCGAAGCGATGAAGCTCTCGCTCGACTCGCCCCGCGGCTTTTGAAGCCAGTCGACACCGTCGGGGATGGACGCAGCCCCCCGCGCCAGCGAGTAGACGCCGCCCCAGCCACTGGCGGACTGCGCGGCGGCATGGTCGTGGGCAGGGAGCCTCGCCGAATCGACGGCAATCCGGTTGAGCTCCCCCAGTCCTTCCCAGTCCTCGACGAGGTACCAGTCCTCGTAGCCGCTCTCCGCCTCGCCGAAGGGGAGAGCGGCTACACGGAAGGAGGCGGACGCCGTTTCGAGCGAGGAGTGGAATGCCCGCTGCGCATCCTCGAAAGACTTGCCGGGCCCGACGCCCGACGAGTGTCGAGTTAGGCACACCCCAGTGTGCTCAAGTCGACAGTCGTCGATTAGAGATGACGGCCGGCAGGAGTTGGACCGAGGGTGGAGGTCCAGTTGCTGAGGTGCGGTGGCGCTACTCGTCGCGTGGGGTGATGCGGAAGGTGGAGACGACCTCGGCCTGTTTGGCCTCGGGGTGGGCGACGTAGGCGCTGGGGCCGCCACCGAACCAGCCCGATGCCTCGTTGTCGGCGACGAAGATGCCGGGATGGTGCTTGCCATCGCCGTCCTCGACCCAGACCTTGTCGCCCTCCTTGAACCCGTGGTCGATCTCGCTCACGCCAGCCAGCCTAGCCGTTCGTCCACCGGCCGGTCCCGTAGGGGGCCGGGACCGGCCGGAAGCTTTCGGGCTGACTACGGGCAGACGACGATCAGGTGGAAGTCGGCGTCCTCGTTGGCGCCGTCTTTGTCGCGGGTGTGGACTTCGATCGCGTTCGGGTTCGCGGCCGATGTATTCGTCTGGGCGTAGCCGGAGTTGGGCACCGAGGTGCCGGCGTTGTTACGGCCGGCAACGTCCGCGCAGCCTGTGACGTTCTGGGGGAAGGCGACAGAAACCGCCCCGCCGCCCTCGGCGGCCGTTATCCCGGAGTCGCTGGCTCGGGCGAGCGTGGCGTTCCCAGCGCCGCCGGGGTTGTTGACCACGGCCCAGTAGGTGTGCGCAGCGCGCGTCGCCGCCGGCACCGTGCCGAGCTTGTTGGTGTTGATCTGGAAGCCGGTCAGCGTCTTCTGCTTGAGCTTGCCGCCCCCGATCGTCTGCTTTTTGATCGAGCCGCCGTTGATCGTCTGTGCGGCGTAGGCGGTCCCCGCCAGGGCTACGACCAGCGCAGCGATGGCGACGATCATTGCCGGCGATGGCATCCTGCTTCTCAGCGTTTTCATCGAGACTCCCTTCTCGAGATTCGCTTCGCGGCGCGAAGTCGCCCGGCCGTTACCCGGGAAGCGTGGCGACGAAACGCTCGAACTTGGCGATGTCGGTTACAGCGGGGCCGTGGCCGGGAAGGATCAGGGCGGGTTTGAGGTCGGCAAGCTTGCGAATCGAGCGGCGGTTCTCGGCCGGGTTGTAGGTGAAGATCTCCGGCGGCTCGGCGAGCATCGGTCGCCCGGTGGCGTAGCTCATGTTGCGGATCACGTCGCCGCAGATCGCAACCCGGTCGGCGTCGCGGAAGAAGACGACCTCACCGCGAGCGTGCCCCGGGGCGTGGACGACCCGGAAGCCCGCCACCTCGTCGCCCTCGTTCAGCACCCGGTCGACCTTGTGCGGCGGTCCCTCCCAGAAGCGCTTGATCAGCCTGTTGTACGGGTTGCGCGGGGCTGCCTCCTGGATCGGGCGCCGACCCTCCATCGCGTCGACGTCGTCGGCATGGCAGGCGAGCGGGATGCCGCGCTCTTCGCAGACGTCCTTGGCCACGCCCTGGTGGTCGGGGTGGACGTGAGTGAGGGCAAGCATCGAGAGATCGCGGCCCTCGATCTCGGCGAAGATGCGGCGGCGGTCCCAGCGGGTGCCGGCGTCGATCAGGACGTCCCCGGCGAGGTAGACGTTGACGCTCGGGGCAGGGAACTGCTTGAGGCGCCAGACGCCGTCCGCGAGGAGCTTCAATGGTGGCCGATCCCCATCGTCCCGCGCGGGTCGCCGCTGTGCTCGGCGAGCTCCTCCAGCTCGGCGATCTTGCGTTCCCCTTCGACACGGGCCGGGTCGCCGGCCGCGAGCGGCTCGATCAGCCGGCGGATGCGGTTGCGCACTTGCAGGGAGAAATGAGGGGTGGAGGCGCCGGCGAGGGCACGGATGTCCTCGGCACTGACCCGGTTCCCGCCGCCGAGGAGCTCTGGGCTCTCCGCTTCGCTCACGGTTCCCCTCCGATCCTGGCAAGTTCGGCCAGCTGGTCGATCTCGGCTTGCTGGTTCACGTCGATGGCCTCCTGGTCTCCGATCACCCACACGTGGTTGTAGAAGGCGCGCGTCGGATCTGTCGTGTAGCCCGGCTTGACGTCGAGCAGGTATTCGCGCAGTGCCTTGGGCAGCGTATCGGCGTCGTCGGTGAGCAGCAGCGGGCCCCAGGTGCCGGAGGCCGAGAGCGGCGCGGCGAGTGCGGCGTCCAACGGCGAGTCGCTGCGGGCAACGACGAAGCCGTGGCCGGGGTCGTTGACGTTCCAGCCGAAGCCGCCGTCGGCGTAGCGGGCCAGGGCGATCGCGTTTTCGACCGGGTCCTCACCGGAGACGCGCCGCACCCGCTTGTCGATCTTGGCGACTTCCCTGAAGACGTCGGAAGAGATCGCCGAGGAGGGGCCGAGCAGGTAGATGGGGACCTGGGTGTGACGCTTCAAGGCGGCAACAGTCGCCGCCGGCAGCTTTTCGGAGCCGCTGAAGAGGACCGGATCTCCCGAGCGCGCCGCCCAGGCTGCGGCGGGCATGGCGAAGTCCGGGTCCCCTTCCGGAGCGAGGACGACGTGTTGCGGCGGGGCGCCGAAGAGCTTGTCCCGCAGTTCCGCAACCGATGCGGCGACGGCCGCGGGCTCGCCCGGTTTGATCTCCGTCGTTTTCAAGCCCTCGGGCCTCGCCGCCTCGCCGATCGAGAAGACCTGTGCCTTCCCGGTGGCTTTGGCCCCCTGCGGGTCGAGCGCTTCCAGCGCCTGGGCGGTGGGGTCGGGCAGGTCGCCGTCGGAAACCAGGATCGGCGCCTTGACCGGTGTCGCCATCAGGACGGACGCCGCGATCGCCCCCTGCCAGTCGGCTTCGTCGACGAGGGTCACCGCCGCCGGCCGCTGAGCCGGCGTGGTCGCAGGGAAGACCGCCAGCGCCACTCCCGCCGCCGTGGTGGCCGGATCGGACCCGCCGACACGGGTCGTGTTGTTCGTCGCGAAGGACGGGTAGCCGAGTTCTTCGGCTGCCTTGGCAGTGGGGGTCTCGACCTGTTCGGCGCTTTCTCCGGAGGGCGCGGGTGCCGGAGCAGGTTCGTCCGGACCCTGGGTGGAGCCCCCACCGCCGAGGATCGCGGCCACGAGGAAGGCGACGGCGACGATGACCAGTCCGGCAATCCCCTTCAGCGCCGCCGGAATCGGTTTGCGTCGCCGGCGCCTTCCGCCTTCCGCTCCGCGACCTCGTCGCGCATCCGATGTTGACCCCACCTGAGTGTGGTCAATCTCGGATGCGCGAGATGACGGGGTCCGCGCCGGTCCCGCCTGGGAGGACGGTTGGGGTGTAGGGGGAGCAACGTCGGCGTTGATAGGGCGCTTCCTGGGCACGATCGGGAACGCTACACGCGGGGCGATGGCTGGCTGGTCAGCTAATCTTTCTGTGACTGGTTGACTGACCAGTCAATCAATCGCACAGCGCGAGGCACATACCAAGAGGGGACCCGATGAATTTCGAACTGAACGAGGAGCAGCAGGAGTTCAAGGAGCGCTGCCGGACCTTCGCCCGCGAGGTGATCCGGCCGGCCGCCCGCAAGCACGACGAAGAGGAGAGCATCCCCTGGGATGTGATCAAGGAGGCCCGCAAGCAGGGCTTCGGCGGCCTCGAGGGCATCCAGCGCTCGGCCGGCGACGCGGAGGGTCAGATGCAAGTGATCTCCGCCGAAGAGTTCCACTGGGGCTGCGCCGGCATCGCCCTGGCGATCTCCGGTTCGGGTCTCGCCGCGGCAGGAATCGCCTCCTCCGGCACGCCCGAACAGATCGGCCAGTGGGTCCCGGAGTGCTTCGGCAGCGGCGAGGAGATCAAGCTCGGCGCCTATGCGGTCACCGAGCCGCAGGCCGGATCCGACGTGAAGAGCCTGAAGACGACGGCGAAACGCGACGGCGACGAGTGGGTCCTCAACGGCACCAAGGTCTTCATCACCAACGGCGGCATCGCCGATGTCCACGTCGTAGTCGCCACCGTCGATCCGGCACTCGGCACCCGCGGCCAGGCCTCCTTCGTGGTCGGCAAGGGCACACCCGGCCTGAGCCAGGGCAAGAAGGAGTCCAAGCTCGGCATCCGCGCCTCCCACACGGCCGAGATCGTCCTCGACGACTGCCGCATCCCTATCGAGAACCTGCTCGGCGGCGAGGAGAAGCTGGAGAAGAAGCTCGAGCGCGGTCGCTCCGGCCAGAAATCGCGCGGCGGCGCCGACGCACTGGCGACCTTCGAGATCACCCGGCCGCTGGTCGGAGCCTCTGCTCTCGGCATCGCCCAGGCCGCTTACGAGTGGACGCTCGAGTACCTCGACGGCCAGACCGAGGGTGGCAAGCCGGTCCTGCAGGAGCAGCGCATCCAGCAGACCCTGGCCGACGTCGCTACCGAGATCGAAGCCGCGCGCCTGCTCGTGCAGCGCGCCGCCTGGATGGGTCGCAACGGCATCCCAATGCGTGGCGGTCAGGGCTCGATGTCGAAGCTCAAGGGTGGCGACGTGACGATGTGGGCAACGACGACGCTGATGGACCTGGTCGGCCCCTACGCCTGGAGCAAGGACTGCCCGCTGGAGAAGTTCTTCCGCGACGCGAAGATCTACCAGCTCTTCGAGGGTACGGCTGAGATCCAGCGCATGGTCATCTCCCGTATGCAGGCTCGCGAATATGCCGAGCGGCTTGGCTATGCCGCCGAAGTGGCCGAGCAGGCCATGGCTGCCGAGCCGGCCAAGAAAGAGCCCGTTCCGGCGTAAAAGGGCCTATCCCGGCAGGGGTTCCGCTTAACTTTTTCGAGCTGCGTCGTTGGCGATTGACGATGGCTGCCCGCGAAAAAGTACAAGACGTTCCACCCCTGCCGGGATAGGCCCTAATCTCGAAGCGTGCATTCGCATGGTCACTCGCACGCGCTCGATGTTCGGCGGGCGGATAGCCGGCGGCGGATGTGGGTTGCGCTTGGGATCAATGGCGCGATGTTGGTGGCGGAGGCGGTTGGTGGGGTGCTTACCGGGTCGCTGGCAGTGCTTGCGGATGCCGGGCACCTGTTCTCTGACGTCGGCTCGATCGGGCTTGCGCTCTTCGCCGTGTCGCTGGCTGCTCGCCCGGCTGCGGGGCGGATGACCTTTGGCTACCAGCGCTCGGAGATTCTTGCCGCGCTGGTCAACGGGTTGCTCCTGGTCGCGGTCGCGATAGCGGTGGCTGTCGCCGCGCTCGGTCGGCTCTCCGACCCACCTTCGATCGACGGCCTCGGTGTGCTCGGGCTTGGCCTGTTCGGCCTGCTCGGCAACGCCGGCGCGGCTCTGGTCCTGGCACGGGGTGAGCGTGTGGACGTCAACCTCGAGGGCGTGTTGCGACACAGTGCTGCCGATGCGCTCGGCTCGCTCGGGGTCGTCCTCGCCGGCGCTTTCGTCCTGGCCGGAGGCTCCTCGATCGTCGACCCGATCGTCAGCCTCGCGATTGCCGCCTTGATTCTCGCCTCCTCGTGGCGCCTGATCCGGGAGCCGGTCGACGTGCTGATGGAGGCGGCGCCCTCTGGCTTCGATGTCGACGCGGCCGGCGCGGCTATCTGCGAGGAGGAGTGGGTGCGCTCGGTCCACGACCTCCATATCTGGACCGTGACTTCGGGCTTCGGCGCGCTTGCCGCCCACGTCGTCGTCTCGCCCGAGTGCGACCGCGACCTCGTCCGCCGCCGGATCGAGCTGCTGCTGCGCGAGCGCTTCGGCATCGAACACACGACGCTGCAGATGGAGGAAGAGGCCTCCGACGCGCTGCTGAGCGTCGAGAACGCCCCCCGTCAAGCCTGATCGCAAGCGGGGTTGCACGCATAAAGGCCTGCAACGGGGCCGGTCTCGGCTTCGCTAGCCTCGCCCGCGATGCTCAAGACCCGCCCTGCCCCGGTGGCTCTTCTAGCCGCCGCGGCGGCGCTGCTCGTGCTGCTCGCAGCCAGCTCCGCCGCTCCGGCCCGGGATCTCGAATCGAAGCTCGAAGCCAAGGAAGCCAAGCTTTCCGAGGTACGCGAACGGCGCGGGGTCCTGACGACGACGATCTCGCACTACGGCGATCGCATCGACCGGCTCACCGCCGAGGTGGCGGTGCTGCACGATCGCGAGGCTGCTGTGCGTGTCCGCCTCGATGCCAAGCAGGCAGAGCTGGATCGTGCGGTCGCCCAGCTCGACGTCGCCAAGAAGCACCTGGCCGCGATGAGGGCGCGCCTCAAACGAGCCCTGGTTGCGCTGCGCGACCGGTTGGTCGCCATGTATGAGAGCGGGACGCCGGACATGCTCAGCCTCATCGTCGGCGCCAGCGGCTACGACGAACTGGTCGATCGGACCGAATACCTCAACCGCATCCACGGCATGGACGAAGCGGTCGTCGGCAGGGTTCGCGAACTTCGGAATCGGGTGAAGCGAACGGTTACCCGCTTGCGCACCGCCAAGGACCAGATCGAAACCGCTCGCGATGAGATCGCCACCGAAGAGCAAGCGCTAGCCAGCGCACGCTCGGCAGTACAGCGACGCCAGGCCGCGCTGCTCTCGGCCCGTGCCGAGAGGCTCGCGGCGCTGCGGACGATTCGCCGGCACGAGGAAGAGCTGGACGGCTCAGTGGCGGCGATCCAGGGCAAGATCGCCGCGCAGCTGGCCGCCACAGGCTCGGCACCCTTGCCGGCAGGCCCGATCCGGGGGGGCAGTGGCAGCGGCCTGATCTGGCCGGTCGACGGCCCCGTGGTCTCCGGATTCGGGTCGCGCACGATCAACGGCAGCTACGAGTACCACCCGGGGATCGACATCGCGGTTCCTAGTGGCACGCCGATCCGGGCCGCGGCGGCCGGCACCGTGATCTTCACCGAGCCCGAGGCGAGCAGCGGTGGTTACGGCAACTACACCTGCATCGATCACGGTGGCGGGCTCTCCACCTGCTACGCGCACCAGGAGTCCTTCGCGGTCTCCGCCGGCCAGCAGGTCTCCCAGGGCCAGGTGATCGGCTACAGCGACTGCACCGGCTACTGCTTCGGCCCCCACGTCCATTTCGAGGTCCGGATCGACGGCGAAGTAACCGACCCAATGGCCTACCTCTAGCCCATCCGCTGACTTCGTCTTTTTGGGCCCTATTGGGCGACTAAGGCGAACTCACCGTTGGCGGGACAATCGGAAATTCGATTATTTGGTATGCCGCTGGGTCTGAGACCGTGGGAACCTGGGTAGCAGGCGACCACGGAGGCGGTGTCGATGATTCGCCAGGCTCATACATATCTCGTCGGTGCCGTGTCGGGCACGGCGCTGATCGTGGCAGCGGTCGCCACCTTTACCGTGCTCGTTTCGCTGCAGGCGCTGAGGGACTGGCCGCTCGCCGGCATCGGCCGCGGCGACAGCGCGGCGGTCTCGACCAGGCAACCGGCGGGCGGGACCGGAAACGCCGCCGTCGCCGGCGGACGGTCAGCCGCAAGCCGGGTGGGCAATGGGGCGAACGGAGCCGGTCGACAGCAGGGAGGCGTCAACTCGCTCGGCAGGCAGCATGGCGGGACCGCGGCCGGCGGGACAGGTACCTCTCCCGCGCCTTCCGGAGGCGAATCGCCGTCTTCGAACTCGGCCGGCGGCGGCTCCACGCCGTCCTCGGCCTCCGGTGGCGGCTCGGGCGGCAGCGGCAGCAGCACCGGTGGCGGCTTGGCGCAGTCCACCTCCGGGGCCGTTACCGGGGCGGTCAACGAAACCGCCTCGGGGGTCGATCAGGCGACTGGAGGCGCGTTGGGGGGCACCGGCGTCACCAAAGTCACCGAAGAAACGGTCAACGGCGCGGCGGGTCCCGAATCGACGGTCGGCAAAACGGTCGACAAAGTCGTCGAAACGGTCGGCGGCCTGCTCGGCGGCGGCAAATAGAGCGCCGGCAGCCGCGGCCCCCCTCTTAACCGTCACAATGCCCGCCTATGGCGGAGCGTGGACAGGCGGGCGCGGTGGCCGACCCCATCGCGGGGTCCCCGGTCTACCCGTCGGACAGCCGCGTCAACGAGCGCGGCCATCTCGAGATCGCGGGTTGCGACGTGGTCGAGCTGGCGGAAGACTTCGGCACCCCCGCCTACGTCTACGCCGAAGATGACATGCGGGCCCGGGCCAGGGCTTACCGCGAGGCCTTCCAGAGCCGCGGCGCCGACTTCGAGGTCCTCTTCGCCAGCAAGTCGCTGCCCTGTACCGCCGCCTACCGGCTCTTCGCCGAGGAGGGGCTCTCGGTCGACGTCGCCTCCGGCGGCGAGTTGCATATGGCGCTGCGGGCCGGCTTCGATCCGGCCCGCATCCACATGCACGGCAACAACAAGAGCGACGAGGAGATCCTCTTCGCCGCCCGCTCGGGCGTCGGCCACCTGATCCTCGACTCCTTTGACGAGATTGAGCGCTGCGAGCGGCTGCTGGAGGAGCCCCAGGACGTGCTGGTCCGGGTCACGCCGGGAATCAAGCCCTCGACCCACGACTATGTGCAGACCGGCCAGCTCGACTCGAAGTTCGGCTTCGGGCTCGAGGACGGCCTCGCGGCGCGGGCGATCGAGCGGGTGCTGGCCTCCGAGGTCCTCAACCTGACCGGCCTGCACGCCCACATCGGCTCGCAGATCTTCGAGCTCGAGCCCTATGCGCTGGCGATCCGCGCGCTCGGCGAGCTCGCCGGCGACTGGTGCCGGGTCGTCAACGTCGGCGGCGGGCTGGGAATCGCCTATACCGCCGAGGACGAGCCGCCGTCGATCGACGCCTACGTCGACGTCAAGGTCCGCGGCGTCGCCGAGGTCTTCGGCGAGGGAGTCCGCATCCTGATCGAGCCGGGGCGCTCACTGGTCGGTAACGCCGGCGTTACCGCCTACCGGGTCGGCACCGTCAAGGAGATTCCGGGCATCCGTACCTATGTCGCTGTCGACGGCGGCATGTCCGACAACATGCGGCCGATGCTCTACGGCTCCCGCTACGAAGCGCTGATCGCCGACCGAGCCGCGGCAGTACCCGACAGCCTGGGGACGATCGCCGGCATGCACTGCGAGTCCGGCGACATCCTCGTCCGCGACACGATGCTCGCGGCGCCCGCCGTCGGAGACGTGCTGGTGACCCCGGCGACGGGTGCCTACGGCTACGCGATGGCGAGCAACTACAACGGCGTCCCGCGCCCGCCGGTGATCTTCTGCCGCGACGGCAACGCCCGCGTCGTCGTGCGGCGCGAGCGCTACGAGGATCTGACCTCCAGGGATGTCTGAGGAACCCTCGAAAGTCGTCCGCATCGGCTTGCTCGGGCGGGGCACGGTCGGTGGCGCCTTCGCCGAGCTGGTCGCCGCCCGCGCTGGCGCGGTAGAGGCCGCGACCGGGCGCCGTCCCGAGATTTCCGGTGTGCTCACCCGCGAGGAGGGCGACTTCGGCGCGATCCTCGAGCGCTCCGACCTGATCGTCGAGCTGATCGGCGGCACCGACCCGGCGCGCGGCTACGTGCTCGAGGCGCTGCGCGCCAAGCGTCCCGTCGTCACCGCCAACAAGCAGCTCCTCGCCCAGCACGGAGAGGAGCTCTTCGGCGTCGCTCGCAAGGCCGGCGTGCAGCTGCGCTTCGAGGCCGCTGTTGCAGGCGTGATCCCGATCGTGCGGGTGATCCAGGAGAGCTTCGGCGTCACCGAGATCTCCAAGGTCTTCGGCATCGTCAACGGGACGACCAACTTCATCCTCACCGAGATGGCGGCCAGCGGTGCGCCTTTCGAGGAGGTGCTCGCTCGCGCCCAGGGGTTGGGCTACGCCGAGGCCGATCCGACCAGCGACGTCAACGGCGCCGACGCGGCGGCGAAGATGGCGATCCTCGCCCGCCTCGCTTTCCACACCCCGGTGACGCTGGACGGCGTCTCCTACGAGGGGATCGAGCAGATCGAACCGGGCGACCTCGCCTACGCGAAGGAGCTGGGGCTCTCGCTGAAGCTGCTCGGGGTCGCCGAACGCCGCGAGGGCGGCATCAGCGTCCGTGTCTTCCCCTGCTTCCTCTACCCGGGCCACCCGCTGGCGCCGGTCGAGGGTCCATTTAACGCGGTGATGGTCGAGGCGCCCGAGATCACCGAGGTGACGATGTCGGGACCGGGGGCCGGGGGAATTCAGACCGCGTCGGCCGTGCTCGGCGACGTCGTCTCGATCCTCAGCGGCGACGCCCCCGTGCACGAGACCCGCGAGCAGCTGCCGATCGTCACCGACGTCGCCTCCTCCTTCTATCTGCACCTGGCCGTGGCCGACCGCCCCGGCGTGCTCGCCCAGGTCGCCCAGGTGCTGGGCGACAAGGAGGTCTCGGTGAAGAGCGTCGTGCAGAGCGGCGCCGGCGACGACGCCCGCCTGGTGATGGTCGTCCACGAGTGCCTGGAGTCGCGCTTCTCGGAAGCGCTGAAGGCGATCGACGGGCTCGGTGTCCTGCGGGCGCCGTCGCGGGCGATCCGCGTGATCGAAGAGGAGTTCGTTTGAGCCCTGCGCCCTTGATCGAGCGATACAGGGAGCGCCTCTCGCTGGAGCCCGGGGACCCGGTAGTGACGCTGAACGAGGGCTCGACGCCGCTGGTCGAGGCGCCGCGGCTCTCCGAGCGGCTCGGGGTTCGGGCCTACCTCAAGTTCGAGGGGGCGAACCCGACCGGCAGCTTCAAGGACCGCGGCATGACGGTCGCCGTCTCGCGGGCGAAGGGCAGGGGGGCGGAGGCGGTGATCTGCGCCTCGACCGGCAACACCGCCGCCAGCGCCGCCGCCTACGCCGCGCGGGCGGGCCTGCGCGGCGCCGTGATCGTGCCAGAGGGCAAGATCGCGATCGGCAAGCTCGCCCAGGCGCTTATGCACGGGGCGCGGGTCGTCGCCCTGCAGGGCAACTTCGACGACGCCCTGCGGATCGTCCGCGAGCTCGCCGCCAAACACCCGATCGAGCTGGTCAACTCGGTCAACCCGCACCGGATCGAAGGCCAGAAGACGGCGGCGTTCGAGGTGATCGAGGAGCTGGGCGAGGCGCCCGGTGCCCTGGCGATCCCGGTCGGCAACGCCGGCAACGTCACCGCTTACTGGCGCGGCTTCCAGGAGGCGGGCACGGCCCCGATCCTCTATGGCTTCCAGGCCGAGGGCGCGGCACCACTCGTCCACGGCGAGCCGGTCGCCAACCCCGAGACGGTCGCCTCGGCGATCCGGATCGGCAACCCGGCCCGCTGGGAGGAGGCGATGGCGGCCTTCACCGCCTCGCGCGGCCGTGTCGCCGCGGTCTCCGACGAGCAGATCCTCGACGCCTACCGCTGGCTGGCCGCCGGCGAGGGCGTCTTCTGCGAGCCGGCCTCGGCAGCTTCGGTTGCCGGCCTGCTCGCCCACGGCCTGCCCACGGTCGACGACGCCGCCCCGCCCGAGTCGGTCGTCTGCGTCCTCACCGGCCACGGCCTCAAGGACCCCGACACCGCACTCTCCAAGGCCCCCGCGGTGATCAACTGCGAGAACGACCTGAGTGCGGTCGAGCAAGCGGTGTTCGCGTAGTCCCTGGCTAGGGGGGAGAGATTTGTGCGCTCGGGCCTTGAGCATGTGTGCGTTTCACGCGGCATGCCAAGAATCGAGCCCGGGGCCTTGGGATTTCCCTCGCCGACGCTGAAGCGGTGATTCGTGAGCCGACCAGGATCGACTTCGATGAAGTCGGCAAGCCCAGGTACTACGGCTCAATTGGGAATGTTAATGTCTGCATTGTTGTGGCACTTGACGAACCCGATGAGATCGTCACCATCTACGACAGGAGACGCGGATGAAAGCCGACTACGACAGCGAGGCCGATGCGCTTTCGATCGTCCTGGCGCGATTCAAAAAATATGACGACCAGGAGGCTGTCGATGAGGACAACTGCCATGTAGGGATCGTCGGCGGGCGCCCTGTCGACATAGAGCTCCTCTATCCGGCGCGACATCTCGACCTTCTCCAGAAGACCGCTGATCGCTACGACCTCGATGCCACCGCCCTTTTTGCCATCGCCAAAGCGGCCCTCGCCGCTCCCGACCGCCTCGTGACCATGGATCTGTCCGAGTCGTTGGTCGCCTGATCCGCGCCACGGTGTAGAAACCCTGCGGTGACCGCTCGCCGTCGGCTCGTCCGCGTTCCCGCCTCCTCGGCCAACCTCGGGCCGGGCTACGACGTGCTTGCCGCGGCGATGTCGTTGTTTCTGGATCTGGAGGTCGAGGAGGCGGGGGAGTTCTTCTTCGACCCGGGCGGGCTCGACGTCTCGACCGGCCGCGACAACCTGATCGTGCGGGCCTTCGAGAGCCTGCACTCGGCCGACGGGATCGCCTTTGGGCTGCGCAGTGAGATCCCGCTGGCGCGCGGACTCGGCTCCAGCGCTGCGGCGATCGTCGCCGGGCTCTTCGCCGCCGACCACCTCTTCGAGCTGGCGCTCTCGAAAGAGGAGATGCTGGCACGGGCGACCGAGCTGGAGGGCCACCCCGACAACGTTGCCGCGGCGATCTACGGCGGCTTCGTGATCTGCGGGCCGGGGGAGGAGGGCACCCCGAGCGCGACCCGCTTCGACCCGCCGAGCGGTCTTGAGGGCATCGCCGTGATCCCCGCCGAGGAGGTCTCCACCGAGCGCGCCCGCGAGGCGATCCCCGTCGAGGTTCCGCTCGCGGATGCCGTATCGAACATCTCCGCTGCTTCCCGCCTCGTCCTCGGTCTCCAGACGGCCGACCTCGACCTCGTCGCCGCGGGCCTCGCCGACCGCATCCACCAGCCCCGGCGCCGAGACCTCTACCCGCGCTCGATGGAGCTTGTCGACGGCGCCGTCGAGCTGGGTGCTCTGGGCGCGACGATCTCCGGCGCCGGCCCAACCGTCCTCGTATGGACCATCTGGCAGGATGCCGGCAAGGTCACCGAAGCCCTCGAGGGTCGCTGCGCTGGTTGGGCCGAGGTCCGTCGCCTTCCTTTCAGTCCCCACGGCGCTGACGTGCCTGAGTTGTAGCCGCGGCCGGGTAGGGTCGTTGCAACGATCGACGGAAGGAGTGGAGATGGCTGACGGCTACACGATCAAGCACCGTGACGAGTTCGAGTCGATGGAGGGGTCGGGGGACTCGACCTGGCGGCTGGCGCGCAAGGCGCTTGGTACCTCGGCGTTTGGGTTCAACCTGGTTGAAATAGACCCCGGCGGGCAGATTCCGGAGCACGACGAGGTCCAGAGCGGCCAGGTCGAGCTCTTCATCGTCCTTGAGGGCGAGGCTGCGATGCGGCTTGGTGGCGAGGAGCACACGGCGCCGGCCGGGACATTCGCTTCGATCGAGCCGCCGGTCAGTCGCACGATTCTAAATCGCTCCGATGCCCCGGTCACGGCGCTCTTGATCGGCGTTCAGCCCGAGGGCGGCTACGAACCGATGTCCTGGGCCTAGCCAGCGCCTGGGATCCGTTTTCGACGCTATTTGCGGGGAAACGCAAATTTGCCGGACCGGCGCGGTCAGTGGCCCTATAATTCCCCGACTTGTCAACCCGTCGCGCGCCCGCTCGGAGAAGGCGTGGAAACCGGGAGGTCAGCTTGTCCGATACCCAGTCCCGTGAGCCCCACGGTGGGGGTGGTCTCGTCCGCTACTCGCCAGAGCGTGCCTATCGTCCACTTGTCTCGCCGCCCAGCGTCGAGGACAAGGATGCCTGCGCGATATACGCGTCCGTGCGCAAGGACGCGACTCCGAGCCACGCGCAGATCGAGCTGGCGATCCCGGCCCTGCAGAAGATGCTCCACCGCGCCGGCAACGTCGACGGCGAGGGGGACGGCTGCGGGCTGCTGCTCGACCTGCCGCGCAAGATCTGGGCCGAGGAGGTCCGCTCGGGCGGGCACGACCCCTCGCTGACTCTCGACGACGCCTTCGCCGTCGCCCATATCTTCATCGAGCGCTCCCAGGACAGGGAGAAGATCCAGCACGACGCGCGTGAGCTGCTCGGCCGCGGCGGCTTCCGCATCCTCGCCGAGCGGATCGGCGTCGTCGACTCCCCGGCTCTAGGCCCGACCGCGCGTGAGGAGGAGCCGCACTTCTGGCAGCTCGCCGGCCTCGTCGCCGACGCCCGCCACCGCGACCGCGTCCTCTTCGACCTGCTGATCGAGCTCGAGCAGCGCCTCGACGTCCACGTCCCCTCCTTCTCGGCGACGACCTGCGTCTACAAGGTGATGGGCGCGCCCAAGGTGCTCGGCGAGTACTACCCCGACCTGCGCGATCCGCGCTTCGAGACGATCGGCTGTTTCGGCCACAACCGCTACTCGACCAACACCTGGCCCTCGTTCAAGCGCGTGCAGCCGTTCTCGGTGCTGGGACACAACGGCGAGATCAACACGATCGAGCAGCTGCGCCAGGAGGCGCGGATGCTGGGCGTGCCGATCCAGCCCGGCTCCTCGGACTCGCAGGACCTCAACCGCATGATCGACACCATGGTCAGCCGCGACGGCCTCAGCCTCGCCGAGGCGATGGAGATGGTCGTGCCGCCGATCGTTGACCAGATCCGCTCGCTGCCCGCCGAGCTGCACAGCTTCTACATGTACCTGCACCAGGCGATGGGGCCGTTCGCTCAGGGCCCGGTGGCGCTGATCGCCCGCCACGCCGACGAGTGCGTGTTTTCCTCCGACGCGCTCGGCCTGCGGCCGCTCTGGCAGGTGGAGACGACCGACGACCACGTGTTCAGCTCCGAGCCGGGCGTCGTCTCGGTCGCCTCGATGGTCTCCGAGCCCAAGCCTCTCGCCCCGGGCGAGAAGGCGCTGGTGACGATCGACCGGGAGCGCAAGCGCTCGATTCTGCATGCGCACGATGAGATGCTGCGAATCGTCCGCAAGAGCTGGCTGCGCCGCAACGGCGTCGAGGAGGTCGCTCCCTACGACCGCGCCCTGGAGACGGGCGGGCCGCTCGAGGGCGACGAGGTGCCGGGCTACTCCGACGCCGGCCCGGAGGAGCCGGTCAAGGTCTCCGACCGCGTCCTCGCCGGCTTCGGCTGGCAGCGCGACGACGTCAAACTCGTCCAGCAGATGGCCTCCAACGGGTCCGAGCCGGTCGGCTCGCTCGGCTACGACGGGCCGCTGGCGGCGCTCTCGCCGGAGCGCCAGAACCTCGCCGACTACTTCAAGGAGACGGTTGCCGTCGTCACCAACCCGGCGATCGACCGTGAACGCGAGATGGAGCACTTCTCGACCCGGACTGTGTTCGGCCGCCGCCCCTCGATCGACGCGGCGGGCACCGACACCAGCACCATCGAGACCGCCTTCCCGATCATCCTCGGCGGCCACCACGGCCTGGCGCCGCTTTCCGACAAGGCCTACCGGGCGATCGCCCGCAAGCAGCGCACCTACCTGCTCGAGGACCTCTGGGAGGAGTTCCGCGGCCGCGCCGACGCCCTCGACATCTCGCTGCTGGAGTCCGAGACGACCCAGGGCGCGATCGAGCGGATCAAGCAGGAGGCGGTGAAGAAGGTTCGCGACGGGGCCGAGCTGCTCGTCCTCACCGACCGCACCGTCTACGACGCCGACCGCCGCTACCTCGACCCCCACCTGGCTACCTCCGCCGTCGACCAGGCGCTGAAGGGATTCAAGGTCGAGCCCGGCGAGGAGAACCTGCGCCGCCGCTGCGGCATCGTCCTGCGCTCGGCCGCGATCCGCAACGTCCACGACACGATGCTCGCCCTCGGGCTTGGCGCCAACGGCGTCTGCCCGTACACGATGGTCGAGGTCATCTGCGTCGAGGAATACGAGAACGACGTCTCCAACCTCTGCGACGCCCTGACCAAGGGGATCGAGAAAGTGATCTCGACGATCGGGATCCACGAGGTGCGCGGCTACGCGCGCCAGTTCTCCTCGATCGGCGTCAAACCGGAACTGGCCGAGATCCTCATGACCGAGGCCTTCGCTGCCTCCGAGACCGGCGGGGTCGGCTTCGCCGCGCTCGACGAGGACACCAACGAGCGCGCTCGCATCCTCGCCGGCGACGAGGATGCCAAACCGGCGAAGACGTTCCGCTTCTACCCCAAGGTCTACAAGGCCGCGATCGCCACCGCCAACGGCACCGGCTCCTACGAGGAGTACTCGGAGAAGGTGCGCGAGCTGGAGCGGCAGAGCCCGATCTCGATGCGCCACATCATGGGCCTGAAGGGAGACCGCGAGCCGGTCGACCCGGCCGGCGTCGACGCCGGCGTCGGTCGCCACGACTACCCGGTGGTGATCTCCTCGATGAGCTTCGGCTCGCAGTCCGAGCCGGCCTTCCGCGCCTACGCCGAGGCGGCGAAGTCGATCAACGTCCTCTGCGTCAACGGAGAGGGCGGCGAGATCCGCGACATGTACGGCCATTACCGCAAGTGGCGCGGCCAGCAGGTCGCCTCGGGGCGCTTCGGCGTCTCGGCGGAGATGATCAACTCCTCCTACCTCGCAGAGATCAAGATCGGCCAGGGCGCCAAGCCCGGCGAGGGTGGCCACCTGCCCGGCAAGAAGGTCTCCGAGAAGGTCGCCGCCGCGCGTAACGCGGCGCCCGGCACCGACCTGATCTCGCCCTCCAACAACCACGACCTCTACTCGATCGAGGACCTCGCCGAGCTGATCGACGAGCTGAAGACGGTCAACCCCGACGTGCGCGTCTCAGTCAAGGTGCCCGTCGTGCCGAACATCGGCACGATCGGCCTAGGCATCGCCAAGGCGGGCGCCGACATCATCACCCTCTCCGGCTTCGAGGGCGGCACCGGCGCCGCCCGCCAGCACGCCCTGCGCCACGTCGGCCTACCCTCCGACATCGGCACCCGCGCCGTGCACCGGGCGCTGATGGAGGCCGGAATCCGCAACCGGGTCGAGATCTGGGCCGACGGCGGCTACCGCCACGGCCACGACGTCGTCAAGCTGCACTGCCTCGGCGCCAACCGGGTCGGCTTCGGCACCCTGGCGATGGTCAGCCTCGGCTGCACGATCTGTCGCGGCTGCCAGCTCGACACCTGCCACGTCGGCATCGCGACCCAGATCGAGACGGTCGAGCAGGCCCAGGAGCACGGCCTGAAGAAGTTCACCCCGCAGGAGGTCGACCTCGCTGCCGAGAGCTGCGCCCGCTTCTTCCAGGCGATGGGTGAGGAGGTCAAGCAGGTCGCCGCCTCGCTCGGCTACGAGCGCGCCCAGGATCTGGTCGGCCGCTACGACCTGCTCGAGCAGGTCTCCCACCACGACGCCGTCGACCTGGCGCCGCTGATCACCCCGCTGGAGGAGTTCCTCGACCTCGAGCCGCTCGACCTGCCGGTGGCCGACGAGATGGCCGAGGAGCGGGCCGAGGCCGGGCTGGTCGTCGCCCGCCCGATCCGTATGGAGGCCAAGCAGGCCTCGGCGCAGATCGCCGGCCTCGCCGGCGACATCTGCTCCGGGCGCACGATCCGCAACGAGTTTCCCCGCGCCACCGACGCCAACGACCGCGTGCTCGGCGCCGAGCTGTCCGGGGCGATCGCCCGCTCGCGCATATTCGAGGACGGGCCGGAGTCGAACGACGACGTGCTCGCCAGCCTCGAGTTCAACGGCGGCTCCGTCGCCGGCCAGGGCCTCGGCGCCTTCAACTCCTACGGCGTCGCGATCCGGGTCGAGGGCGGCGCCCAGGACGGCGTCGGCAAGGCAATGCTCGGCGGCAGCGTGGCCGTGCTCAAGGGCAAGGGCGCCAAGGGTCAGCGGCTGAACGGCTCGGTCGGCAAGTCCTTTGCCTATGGCGCCCAGCGCGGCCGCCTCTTCGTCCAGGGCTCGGCCGACTCGCGCTTCTGCATCCGCCTCTCCGGCGCCGACGTGGTGCTGGCCGGCGAGCCCGCCGAGGACATCGACGACGGCCGCGGCTGCATCGTCGACCGCGCCAACGCCAAGGGCTTCGCCTTCGAGTACATGACCTCGGGCCGCGCCGTCGTCCTCGGCGACCTCGGCCCCTGGGCCTGCGCCGGGATGACCGGCGGCCGCGTCTACGTGCGCCACAACGCCTTCGGCATCGACCGCGAGGCGATCGAACGGCGGCTGGGCGAGGGCGCCAAGGTAGAGCTGAAAGAGCTCGACGCCGAGGGCCTGCTCGATGTCGACGACCTGCTCGCCGCCTACGCGGGCGAACTGCGGGCGACCGGGCAGGATGAGGAGGCCGATCGCGTAATGGGCCTCGCCGCCGGCGCCGGCGAGAACTTCATGATGGTCGTCCCGCACAAGGTGCAGGCCGACCCGAGCATCTCCACCGAGTAGGCCTACCGGATCAAGAGGTTTGCAATCGCGCGAACCTCGCCCAGGAGACCGTCGAGCATCTGCTCGGTGTTGGTGTGGATTCGCCACTCTGCGTACTTACGCTCCTGCTCGACGGCGTCGAGGCGCTCCTCCAGGGCTTGGGTGCGCGCGTCGACCTTGTCGATGCGCTTGTTCAGCCGCTTCTCGGTCTTGCGCACCCGGCGCTTGAGCAGAGCGTTGGTCTCGGCCCGCAGGGAATCGAGCTCCAGGCGAAGCGCCGTGTCGTCGACGCCGTTCTCCTGCTCGGCGAGCATCTCCTCCACGCCCACGCGGACGCGCTCGATCTCCTCGTGGAGGCGTTCGCGGGCGCGCTCAGCGGCAACCTCCGGAGGCTCGGGACCCGTGCTCACCATCCCCACTCTAGGGGCGGGGGTGGCCGGAAACTCCGCGTTCAGGCTTCCAGGGCGAAGAGGCGATAGCGGCCGATCGCGAGCTCGTCGCCGTCGCCAACCCTTGCCCACTCGACCACCTCGCCGTTGAGGAAGACGCTGTTGAGGCTGCGGTCGTCGAGAACGCGGAGCGTGTCGGGAAGCTCGGAGACGATCAGGGCGTGACGGCGGGAGACGCTGGGGTCGTCGAGGCGGATGTCGGCGGCGGCGCTGCGTCCGATTCGCGTCCAGCCCGGCTCGATCGGAAAGATCCGGATCTCCCCTTCGTCCTCGCGCCAGGCGAGGTAGCGGCCCGGCTTGGCCAGCATCGTGCGGGCCGCCTGGAGCCAAGCGTGACCGGAGAGCGCGTCGGGGATCGCCAACTCGGCCGTCTGGCCGTGATCCTGCATCGACTCGAAGATCGAGTCGCGCTGGTACTCGGCTGCGCCGCAACGGGGGCACTCGGGCAGCCGGTCGTTCTCCCGCAGGGAGAGCTGGGAGCCGCACGAAGCGCAGAAATACGTTCCCGATCCGGGAAACGTGCCTACGTCGAAATTCTCGACACCGATGCCGGGGTTGACACTGGTAAAGATGGTGACTCCTTCCCGACGCCTCCGGTTGGTGATGCTAGCGGGCGCCTAGCGGCGTTGCAATCCGGAATTTCCCGCAAACGATCCGCTCCAAACGCCGCTGCGCGCATAGAATCGCCCAGCTCATGGGCCCGGTCAGCGCAGAGGTGGAGATTGACGTGCCGCGCCGGCAGGCCTTCGATGCGATTGCCGACCTCTCCCTCCGCCCGTCCTTCGCAGATCATTTCCTCGCCGACTTTCATCTGACGCGGATCGAGTCGACCGGCATCGGCGCCGGGGCGCGCTTCCGCATCGCGGTGTGGCCGCGGGACGTCTGGATGGACACGACGATCGCCGAGACCGAGGCGCCTCATCGCATCGTCGAGCACGGCCGCGGCGGGCGGGTCAACCGGATCCCGTCGACGACGCTCTGGGAGCTGACCGAGGGGCCTGGTTCGCTGACCAAGGTGCGGGTCTCCTTCTGGACCGAGCCGGCGAACCCGGTCGATCGCGGCCTGGAGCTGCTCTCGGGGGCCTCGATTCCCTACGAGCGGCGTTGGCGGGAGGCGTTGCGGCGACTGCGCGAGCAGCTCGAGTCGGGCCAACTCGACACCGGCCGGGTCGCCGTCGCCGGTGGCAACCCGCATGCGACGGGTATTCCCTGAGCCGTCTTTTATAGGCTCTCGCCGCCGATGCCTCGCCGCCGCCGAATCGTCCCATCCCTGCTCGCCGCCTTGGTGCTGGCGATGCTTGCCCTCTTCGTTTCGGCGTGCGGCTACTCGAGCGACTCCAAGAACGTGGTCGAGGGGGAGGTCGTCAAGCTCGGCGAACTCAAGTATCAGGTGATCTTCTCGCGCTTCCTCAACCCCAGCGACAACGAGGACGCCGCCTACCTGGTCGGGCAGCCGGTGCCGCCGAATGGCTCAAGCTATTTCGGGGTCTTCCTCGAAGTCCAGAACAAGAGCGAAGAGACCCAGAGGCTCTCCGACTCCTTCACTATCACCGACGCCGGGAACCAGAAATTCGACGCGATCCCAACGGAAAGTCTCTACGCGTTCCCCTTCGGCGGCAAGGTCGAATCCCAGGAACCGATTCCGAGCCCCGACTCGACTCCCCAGCAGGGCCCGATCGAGGGCTCGCTGGTGCTATTCCAGCTGCCCTCAGCAGCCTCCGAGAGCCGTCCCCTGACGCTCTCGATCGCCGGTCCCGAAGGGCCGGCCGAAGTGACTCTGGACCTGTAGCCGATTTCTTGCGGTGAGGGTAGGGGGAGCCTGGCCGCCCTTCTGGCGAATTGACACCCCAAGAGCTTTGCTCTTGGGGTGAATGAGGAGCGCGGCCTGCGGCCGCGCGGCACCGGATTGCATTTCCGCCGCTTCGCGACATTCGCCAGAAGGGCGGCCAGGCTCCCCTCGACACGCCCCGGCATACGGAAGCTTCCGAAACCGGCATCCAGTTTCGGAAGCTCGAAGAGCTCCAAGCGGAGAAGCCGTTTCGGATCGGAAAGCTCCAATCTCACCGCGTTACGCGTATTTCCCCACCCCGGTGCGGTCAATACGCGCAACGCGGTAGATCCGAAGCTCGTCTGCGTTTCGAGGGGGATGGCGGGTGCGCCTGCGCGGGAATGTCGCGAAGCGGCGGAAATGCAATCCGATGCCTGCGCGACCGTAGGTCGCGCACAACATCTCGTCGCTATGCGCCATAGGCGCATGCGACGTCAATTCCCGCGCAGGCGCACCCGCCATCCCTCACCAAACCCGGTTAGAGACCAGCCGAAAGGACCTGCGAAGCCGCCGGAGCCGCCACTTCGCCTCCCGCCGCTTCGGCTTCGACCAGCAGCACCCCGATCGCCAGCTTTGCGTGGTCGGCAGGAGCAAAGGCCGCAAACCAGGCGTCCTTGCGCTGTTTGGGGTGGGGCGAGTTCTCTTCTCCCGGTACGGGGCCCAACTCGGCCGTTCCGGTCTTTCCCGCCACCTGGGCCTCGGGGATCGCCCCGGCATAGCCGGTGCCGCTTGTGACCACGCCGACCATCAGTTCGGTCAGCTCGTCGGCAATCTTCTTCGACATCACCCGCACCGAGCTTGCCTTGGGCCGTAGCTTCGAGTTGGCGATGATCGAGGTCGGCTTGCGCACGCCGTTGTTGCCGATCGCCTGGGCGACGCTTGCCATCTCCAGCGGCGTCGCCAGCACCTCGCCCTGCCCGATCGCGCTGACGCCGAGGTCGACATCTTCGCCGATTTCGGTCGGGATGGTCGATTCGGCCGGTTCCACTTCGGCGACGATCCGCGGCGCATAGAGCGTCGGCGGCGAGTTGAAGCCGAACCGTTCTGCGGTGGCCACCAGGTCGTCGTTGCCGATTTCCGGCCCGAGCGGCGCGAAGTCAGCGTTGCACGACTCGGCGAACGCTTCGCGAAACGTGCCGCCGCAGTACTCGCCGTTGGCATTTTCGATGAAGCGGCCGCCGACGTTGGCGCCGTTGGTGACTTCGAATTCGTCGCCGAGCGAGACGATGCCCTTCTGCAGGGCGGCCGTGCTGGTGATCATCTTGAAGGTGGAGCCCGGGGGCTGGGGGGCGGAGAATGCCTGTCCGGCGAGGGCGCGAACGTCGCCGTTGTGAGCGTCGAGAACGGCGATGCCGCCGACGCGGCCCGCGAGGGCCGAGACCGCCGATTCCTGCAGGCCCGGGTCGATAGTCGTCTTCACCGGGGCGCCGGGCTTCGGTTCGGCTTCGGCGATCGTCCGGGTCGAGCCGTTTGCGTTCACGGCCAGCAGCGATCCCCCCGGCTTCCCGGCGAGCCTGGCATTGAACGCCCGCTCGAGCCCGCTGACCCCGACCGGGGTGCCAGGCGGGAAGCCCTTGCGGGCGAGCACGTCGGCTTCGGCTTCTTCGGCGGTGCCGACTTCGCCGGTGACGTCGATGGCGGCGCTGCCAAGCGGGTGTGCGCGGGCTTCGTCCGGTCCCTCCGCGAGCGGCGAGCCGTCGGCGGCGAGAATCGGGGCGCGAGGAGCGAGTTCGATCTGGCTTTCCAGGTGCTCGCCGTGGCGTAGGCCGGGGAAGACCAGCGCTTCGTCCCACTCGATGCCACCTTCGGCGAAGGGAAGGACCAGGTCTTCTTCGACCGCGCCGAAAGCCACCGTCTCGGCGTGGACGGGCACGGCGACCGCCTGGCTGCCGTCCTGCGAATGCGGATCGCCCGGCGAGCCCGCTTCGAGTGAGCGCATGGTCGCCGTCATTGCGGCGTTGCGGTAGGCGAGGACGAAGTCGTTCAGTTCGATCGCCCCCTGCGAGGGTGGGTTCAGCTCCCTGTACATGGCGGCGAAATCGTTGCGTTCCCAGGCGGCGACGAAGCGTTGGGCCGCTTCCTTCTCCGGTGAGCCGGGAGCGCCCGCGCTGGCGCCGAGGATGAACGCGATCAGGGCGATCAGGCCGAGGGGAAGCGTGCGGGTGATTAGACGGCGACGCCGTTCCACCTCGGGGGGGCGAGGGCTCATTTTGTGTGAAAGGTAATGGAGGGGTCGGGTGCCTCTCCTGCTTGCTGGGTTTTTCGCCGCAGCGTTGGGTTTGTT
>Ga0307503_10000141_pt1 | contig 28955 bp, 20 predicted proteins | sample 17_S_MG_FD_194514 | JGI IMG/M metagenome (GOLD analysis project Ga0307503, IMG submission 194514) | Soil microbial communities from Populus trichocarpa stands in riparian zone in the Pacific Northwest, United States - 17_S | ecosystem: Environmental > Terrestrial > Soil > Riparian zone > Trees... | reverse complement strand
GGGCGCGACCGGCGCTGGGAGGAAGCGATCCTGCGCCGGCTGAAGACCGGCTCCGGCGACGACTCCCTCCCCAGCCTGCGCGAGATCGAGGCCGATGCGCCGTTCGGGGCCACCACGGTGTCGATGCGCGTCGCCTGGCAGGTCGCCGCCGAGACGGGCGTGATCGGCGCCGAGACGTTGCGGACGCTGATCGCGGCGCAGGCGGCGGTCATCGACCGGGAGCTCGTTTCGCCGCGGTGCACGTCAAGCGCGCGCGAAACGCTTGGCGAGATGCGCGCCGAATATCGCCAGCTGCTATGCGGTTGACGGGTCTTCATGAGATGAACGACCGCAATATTCGCCCCGGCCGATAGGCGCACCCCAGCCCCGTCCCCGAAAGCGCGCACGCCACCCGCACGTTGCGGCTCTCCTCGAGCAAGGCGACGAAGCGGCGGCGGCGCCAGCGGTGAAAAAAGTGGACAGTCACAGTGACTGTCCCCTTTTCCTCCAGTCGGGGCGTTGGGGCTGGGGCACACGATTGTGCGTCCCCATTTGACGGCGACGCTAGACCATTGCGAAGTCGCTCGCGGCCAGCGTCAGGCCCTGGCTCAGAGTCGCGAACTGGACCGCCGCGCCGGCGCCATTGCCGTCGGCGTCGTAGAAGAGAGCGCCGGTCGCGCTGTTGTAGATGATGCGGTCGTCGGCATCGGCGGCGGCGGTGCCGATCACGAAGGCGCTGGCATTGAGGCTGGCGCCGATCGCGGTGAAGATGGCGTCGTCGAGGCCGATCTTGTCGGTGCCCGCGACGAAGTCGGCGAGCGTGTCGACATTGCCGGCGCCCAATGCGGTGGTGAACGCGAAGGTGTCGGCGCCGCCGAGGCCGTACAGCACGTCGTTGCCGGCCTTGCCGTCGATCAGGTTCGCGCCGGCATTGCCGACGATGGTCTGGGCGAACTCGTTGCCGGTGAGGTTGATCGCGGTGGCGCCGCCCTGGACCGCGGTGGAGATGATCTCGACCTCCTGCCCGGCCGCCAGCGTGTAGCTGACGAAGCTGTAGAGAAGGTCGGCGCCGCCTCCGGCCACCTCCTGCACCACGTCGGCGGCATTGTCCGCGACATAGGTGTCGTCGCCGTTGAGCCCGATCATGACGTCGACGCCGCCATTGCCGTTGAGGTAATTGGCGCCGTAATTGCCGATCAGAGTGTTGTTGTAATCGTTGCCGCCAAGGTTGATCGCGGTCGTGCCCTGGTGGAACACCGTCGAGAGCGTCTCGATCTCGTTGCCGTTCGACAATGTGTGGCTGAGGTAAGTGAGGACCAGATCGTTGCCCTGGCCGAAGCCGTCCACCACCAGATCGCCGGGATTGTCGATCGCATAAGTGTCGTCGCCGGCGAGCCCGAGCATGGTGTCGGCGCCGTCGACGCCGTTCATGATATTGTCGCCGGCATTGCCGATCAAAGTGTTGTTATATTGGTTGCCGGTGAGGAACAGGTCGTCCGTGCCGGCATGGGTCTGGGTGGACAGCGTCTCGATCTCCTGATTGGAGGAGAGCACGTAGCTGATCGAGGTGATAATCGAGTCATTGCCCTCGCCGGACGCCTCCTCGGTCACGTCGGCCATCGACTCGACGACATAGACATCGTTGCCGGTGCCGCCCCGCGCGATGTCGCCGCCGCCCTCGCCGTACAGCGTGTCGTTGCCGGTGCCGCCGTTGAGCTCGTCATTGCCGGCGCCGCCCAGGAGGATGTCATTGCCGATGCCGGCGAAGAGGACGTCGCCTTCGGCGGTGCCGCGCAGGATGTCGTCGCTGTCGGCGCCCTGGACCTGGACGGTGACGGTCGCGGTGCCGCCGCCCGCCAGCGTGTAGGTGAAGCTGTCGTAATAATAGAGGTTCGAGGCACCCGAGAAGAAGTCCGGAATCGGAACGAAGGTGGCGCCGAGCGCGTGATAGCTCCAGTCGCCATTGGCCTCGACGCGCAGCTGCGCGCCGGAGGCGAGCGTGATGAGCTGGCCGAGATTGGCGGCCGAGCCGTTGACCATCGCGATCGAGACCCCCGGCCCGTCCGCATCGAAATCGTTGATCAGCAGCGAGCCGCCGCTGTAGACCGCGCCTTCGAAGGCCGGAATGATGTCGTCCACCGCGATCGCCGGATCGTCGTCCTGGTCGCCGGGCGTCCACAGATATTGGCTGGAGCTGAGGACGAAGTCGGCCGCGAGGGTGTTCCTGATCAGCGCATAATCGACGAAACCGCCTGGACCGCTGTCGTCCAGGTCGACCTGGAGGACGGTATCGGCGCCGCGCTGGACCAGCTGATAGGGGCTGAGCAGGCCTTGGACATAGATGCGATCGCCGGCCGGGCCGCCGCCGAAGTCCTGGATGGTGACCAGACCGCCGTTCAATATGTTGGTCAGATAGACCGAGTCGGTGCCCGCGCCCAGCGTGAGCGACACGGCACCGCCGAGATTGCCGATGTTGATCTCATCGTCGCCGGCGCCCGCGTCGACGGTGACGGTGCCGCCGCCATAGACGGTGATCCGGTCATGGACGTCGCTGCCCTGAAAGCCGACGATATCGACGTAGCGCTGCGAGGCGAAACGCATGATGGCGCCATCGGCGCCGGCGTCCATCAGGATCGTGTCGCCGGGGCCGCTAGTGTCGAAGCGATCGACCGCGAGATCGTCGAAGCCGGCCCCGCCGAACAATTGGTCGTCGCCCGAAACGCTGTCGTCGAGCCTGTCCTCGTCGGCGTCGCCGTAGAGCAGGTCGTCGCCGGCGTCTCCGCTGAGGAGGTCGAAGCCGCCGCCGCCATGGATGACGTCGTCGCCCTCGTCGCCGTCCAGCGTGTCGTGATCGTCGCCGCCGTCGATCTGGTCGTTGCCCGCGCGGCCGCGGATGCGGTCGTCGCCGGCCAGGCCGCTGATGACGTCATTGCCGAAATTGCCGCTGAGAAAATCGGCGAACTGGGTGCCGGTGATCGTCTGCCCCGGCGGCACGGAGCCGTCCGACGGAAAGCCGCCCAGGTTGAAGGCGGTGAGGGCCCCGGCGGTGACGTTGCGCAGGGTGACCAGATTGACGAAGCCGTGCGCGGCGCCCCCGGCGTCGCGGTCGATCTGCACGAGCGTGTCGGCGCCGCTTTGCACGAGCCGCATATGGCCGGTCGCGAACGGGTTGGTCGCCTCGTCCCAATCGTCGAGGACGTTGTCGAGCAAGGTGAGCAGTTCGAGCTGGTCGCCGCCATTGCCCGCCGCGAAGTCCGTCACCGCGACCGTGCCCGAGTCCAGGGTGGCGATGCGCAGCCGATCCGCGTCCGCGCCCAGCGTCACCGTGAAGTTGGTCGATTCCATGACCAATATGACCCTGTCGGCGCCGGCGCCGGCATCGATGGTCACGTTGAGGCCGCCATAGCCGGAGATGATGTCATTGCCGGTCCCGCCGATCAGGGTGACCTGATCGAGCAGATGGCCGGGGGCGAAGAAATCGATGAAGTCGTTGCCGGTGCCGCCGTCGAGCAGGACAATTTGCGCGGCCGTGCCCGAATTCCATTCGATGAACAGGGTGTCGTGACCGTCCTCGCCGTAGAATTGCTCGTTGCCGGGCGTGTCGCTCAGGTCGCCCAGATTGTCGTTGCCCGCGCCGCCGTAAAGGAGGTCGCTGCCGGCCCCGGCGTCGAGAGCGTCGTCATCGTCGCCCCCCTCGAGCCGGTCGTCGCCGTCATTGCCGAAGAGCCAGTCGTCGCCGCCCAGGCCCTGGATCAGATCGTTGCCGCTGGTGCCCTGGATGATATCGTCGGCTGGGGTGCCGGTCAGGTCGGCGCGCGGCGCGCCGCCCCTATCGAAGACGGCGAAGCCGTCCGGCAGCAGCGCCAAATTGTCGAGCGTTTCGTTGCTGACTGAAGAGGCGCCGCCCTTGCGCTGATAGAATTGCACCACGTCGCTTGCTCCCCATGCGGGCGGCCGCGCGATGACATCGTCACAAAGCAGGCCCGCCTTGTTGCTGGCGATTTTCAGGAAGCCGGCCCCGTCGTGCCAGTCAGCTTCCTCATTTGCACTTTCTTGCTTTCGCAAAGGCTTAAAGCTGGCCGCCCGCTATGAGTCAACTTGGTTCGGTCCGCCGGCCTGCCCCGCGAGGCGCAACGAACGGCGTGGAAAACCCCCATTAGGGCGTGGAAATGCGCGGAGTATCCCGTCCGCCTCCTCTTTTCGCAACAGGCGCAACAAGCCGCTCGAAGCGGCGCTTTCACTCTTTCTTTGTCAATTTATCCGACACTGCGCCCCATGTCGGAAGGGTTTACACTGGGGCGCGTGACGCCGAGGGGGCGGGCATGATCCGCCTCTTCAAGCATTACGTCCCCTATGCCGTGCTGCTGCTCGGCCTGCTCGACTTCGCCTTGCTGGCCGGCGCGGCCGAGGCGGGCTGGTCCTTGCGGCTGTGGCAATTGGGCGGCGACGTCGATCCCGAGGTGGCGCGGCTGCCGAGCCTCCTCGCCTTCGCCGCCGCGCTCCAGGTCGCGATGGTGGCGGTCGGCGTCTATTCCATGGATGCTCTTCAATCGGTGCGCTTCGCAATCGCCCGGTTGCTGGTCGCGGTGATGCTCGGCTTCATCCTGCTGTCGCTCCTGTTCTTCGTCTTTCCGCCGGTCAGCTTCTGGCGGTCGAGCCTGCTCTACGCGATGTGGTTCGCCTTGCTGGCCCTGGCGATCGCCCGGATGCTCCTCAAGGACCTGCTCGGCGGCGAGCGGCTGAAGCGGCGCGTGCTCGTGCTCGGCGCGGGGCCGCGGGCGGCGCGGATCGAGGCGCTGGCCGCCTCGCGCGGCGCCGGCTTCGCGGTGGTCGGCTTCGTCGGCATGAACGACGGCGCCTGCGCGGTCGCCCAGTCCGTCAACCGCGCCGATCTCGCCAGCCTGCCCGATCACCTGCTCGCCCTCGGCGCCAGCGAGGTCGTGCTGGCGATGGAGGAACGGCGCAACGCGCTGCCGCTCAACGATCTGCTCCGGATCAAGACCACCGGCGTCGCGGTCCGCGATTTCTCGAGCTTCCTCGAGCGCGAAACCGGCCGCGTCGACCTCGACAGCCTCAACCCCTCCTGGCTGATCTTCTCGGACGGCTTTTCGGCCGGGCGGCGGCTGTCGAGCGCCGGCAAAAGGCTGTTCGACGTCGCGGTGAGCTCGCTCATCCTCGCCATCATGGCGCCGGTCATCCTCGCGGTCGCGCTCGCGGTGAAGCTGGAGAGCGAGGGACCGGCCTTCTTCCGCCAGCGTCGGGTCGGCCTTTACGGCCAGCTCTTCGACGTCATCAAGATCCGCTCGATGCGGGTCGACGCCGAGGTCGGCGGCAAGGCGGTGTGGGCGCAGAAGGACGATCCGCGCGTGACCCGGGTCGGCCGAATCATCCGCAAGCTCAGGATCGACGAGCTGCCCCAGGCCTGGTCGGTGCTGAAGGGCGAGATGAGCTTCGTCGGGCCGCGGCCCGAGCGCCCCCAGTTCGTCGCCGATCTCGAGGCGCGGCTGCCTTATTATGCCGAGCGCCACGTCGTGAAGCCCGGCATCACCGGCTGGGCGCAGATCAACTATCCCTATGGCGCCTCGATCGAGGACGCCCGCGAGAAGCTTCAGCTCGATCTCTATTACGCCAAGAATTACTCGACCTTCCTCGACCTCGTCATCCTCCTCCAGACGGTGCGGGTGGTGTTGTGGCCGGAGGGCGCGCGATGATCGCCTTCCTTTCCTTGTGGGGCCATTTGATCGCCGCCGCGCTCTACGGCGCGCTGGCGGTGTTCCAGCTCAGGCGCTGGAACGGCGATCCGCGCAACCGGCCTTTGCTCGCCGCCTTCGCCTCGATGTCGGTGTGGACGATCTTCCTCGCCATGCTCGGCTCCTACAATTTGCTGGCCCAGCTCGCCGAGAGCGCGCGCAACCTCGCTTTCCTCGCCTTCATGTACGGGCTGATGGAGAGCGGCGGCGACGCCCACGGCAAGCGCGCGCTCAAGGGCGTGTTCGCGGTGGTGGCCGGAGTGATCGGGCTTCAGATCGTGATCGGCGGAGTGATGCCGCAATTCGGCCAGGCGCCGCTGGTGCTCGAGGCTCTGGCCTCGGCGAGCCAGATCATCGGCCTCGCCATCGCCGCCGGAGCGCTCATCCTGGTCCACAATATGTACGGCCTGGCCGCGCCCGATTCACGCTCGGCTTTGCGCTACCCGATGCTTGCGCTGACCATCATGTGGGCGATCGATCTTCATCTCTACACCGTCGATTTCTTCATGCGCAGCCCCGCCACAGAGCTCTTCGCCCTGCGCGGGCTGCTGCTCGCCGCGCTCGCGCCCTTGTTCGCGCTCGGCCTCAGGAACGCGATCTGGCGGATCCAGGTTTCGCGGGTCGCGACCTTCCAGTCGCTCTCGGTGATCGCAATCCTCGCCTACATCATCGCGATGATGCTGGCCGCCCGCGCGATCGAGATCGTCGGCGGCGATTGGGCGCGGATCGGCCAGGTCGGCATCGTCTCCGCGATGACTCTGGCGGTCCTGCTCCTGCTCCCCTCCGCTAAGCTGCGCGCCTGGCTCCGGGTCACGCTCACCAAGCATTTGTTCGAGCATCGCTACGATTATCGCCAGGAATGGCTGCGCTTCACCGACACGGTCGGCCATACCGGCGGCGAAGGGGCGCCGCTCGAGGAGCGCGTGGTCAAGGCGCTCGCCGACATTGGCGGCGCGCCGGCCGGCTTGCTGCTGCTCGTCGACGAGCATCGCCGGCTGGCCCCGGCCGGCCGCTGGAACTGGACCGCGCCCCTGCCCGAATCGGGCGACGGCGCCGAGGAGCTGATCCGCTATATCGAGCAAGGCTCCTACGTGGTGGATTTCGCCGGGATCAAGCATGGCTGGCTGGTCGAGCGCGAGGCCAGGATCGCGGTGCCGCACTGGCTCGGCGGCATCGAGAACGCCTGGGCCGGCATTCCCCTGATCCATGAAGGCCGGCTTGCCGGGCTCGTCGTCCTCGAGCATCCGCCGATCCGCCGCCGCCTCGACTGGGAGGATTTCGACCTGTTCCGCACCGCCGGCATCCAGGCCGCATCCTATATCGCGGAGGCCCGGAGCCAGCAGGCGCTCGCCGACGCCCAGCGCTTCGATGAGTTCAACCGCCGCTTCGCCTTCATCATGCACGACATCAAGAATCTGGTGAGCCAATTGAGCCTGGTCGCGCGCAACGCCGAGCGCCATGCCGACAATCCCGAATTCCGCGCCGACATGATCGCGACCCTGCAAAGCTCGGTCAAAAAGATGAACGACCTTCTCGCCCGCCTCTCGCCCGGCGCGGCGCGCGGCGCCGATCCGCCGCGCGCGGTCGAGGTCCAGCCGATCGTCGAGGCGATCGCCGCCGCCAAGCGCCGCGCCCATCCGGTGCGCGCGTTCGGCGAGAGCGGGCTCGTCGCCATGGCCGACGCCGCCGCGCTCGAGCAGGCGCTCGCCCATCTCGTCCAGAACGCGATCGACGCCAGCGATCCCAGCGACCCGGTCGTCGTGCGCGCCTTCGAAAGCGGCGGCGACGTCGCCGTCGAGGTGATCGACCGCGGCTGCGGCATGTCGGCCGAGTTCATCCGCGCCCGCCTGTTCCAGCCCTTCGCCTCGACCAAGGAGCAGGGCTTCGGCATCGGCGCCTATGAGGCGCGCGCCCTGATCGCGGCGATGGACGGCCGGCTCGAGGTCGAAAGCCGGCTCGGCGAAGGCACCAGATTCACCCTGTTCCTCCCGGGCGTCGAAACCCGGGCCCTCTATCTCGAACGGAAGCGCGCATGAACGCCCCAGTGAAGATCAACAGGCCCAGGCTCCTGATCGTCGAGGACGATGAGGGGCTGCAGCGCCAGCTGCGCTGGGCCTATGACGATTATGAGGTGCTGGTCGCCTCGGACCGGGGCGCGGCGCTCGATCTGATGCGCTCGGCCGAGCCCGCCGTGGTCACCCTGGACCTCGGCCTGCCGCCCGACCCCGACGGCGTCAGCGAGGGCTTCGCCGCCTTGGAGACGATCCTGACGCTGAAGCCCGACACCAAGGTGATCGTCGCCTCGGGCCACGGCGCCCGCGAAAGCGCGCTCAGGGCGATCTCGTCGGGGGCCTATGATTTCTACCAGAAGCCGGTCGACATCGATCAATTGGGCCTGATCGTCCGCCGCGCCTTCCAGCTCTACGATATCGAAACCGAGAACAGGCGGCTCGAAAGCCAGATCGGCGACGACCGCACCGTGCTCGGCACGATGGTGACCGCCGCGCCCGAAATGTCGAAGGTCGCGCGCACCATCGAGCGGGTCGCCAATACCGACGTCTCGGTGATGCTGCTCGGCGCCAGCGGCACCGGCAAGGAATTGCTCGCCAGGGGCGTCCACCAGGCGAGCCGGCGGCGCGGCGGCGGCTTCGTCGCGATCAACTGCGCGGCGATCCCCGAAAATCTGCTCGAGGCGGAATTGTTCGGCTACGAGAAGGGCGCCTTCACCGGCGCGATCAAGACCACCGAGGGCAAGATCGAGCTCGCCCATGGCGGCACGCTCTTCCTCGACGAGGTCGGCGACATCCCGCTCCCCTTGCAGGTCAAGTTGCTACGCTTCCTGCAGGAGCGGGTGATCGAGCGGATCGGCGGCAGGAAGCCGATCGCCGTCGATACGCGGATCGTCTGCGCCACCCACCAGAATCTGGAAGGGATGATCGCCGCCGGCACCTTCCGCGAGGACCTTTATTACCGTCTCGCCGAGATCGTCGTGCGAATCCCGAGCCTCGCCGAGCGCCATGGCGACGCGGCCTTGCTCGCCAAGCATTTCCTCGCCCGCTTCGCCCGCGAGATGAACCCGAGCGTCAAGGGCTTCGCGCCCGGCGCGCTCGCCGCGATCGAAACCTGGACCTGGCCGGGCAACGTCCGCGAGCTCGAGAACAGGCTGAAGCGCGCGGTGATCATGGCCGACGGCAAGTTGATCACGGCCGAGGATCTCGACCTGACCGCCGGCGCGGCGTCGGGCCTGCCGGTCAACCTCAAGGCCGCGCGCGAGACCGCCGACCGCCAGGTGATCCGCAAGGCGCTCGCCCAGACCGACGGCAACATTTCGAGCGCCGCCAAATTGCTCGGCATCAGCCGGCCGACGCTCTACGATCTGCTCAAGCAATACGGTCTCAGCGCGTGACCATGCGCGGAACTGGGGACACGTACTTTTTCCCGGGCGGCCGCTCGCCATTTGGCGAAGCCTGCGCGGGAAAAAGTACGTGTCCCCATTGGCTCGCGCCGCTCTTGGCCCTCGCTTTGGCGCTCTCCGCCTGCTCCGCCCAGCAGGGCACCCCCTACGAACGCGGCGCCGCCGCCTTCGAGGCCGGCGACATCCGCACCGCGCGGGTGGAATTGCTGAACGCGCTCCAGGCCGATCCGAACGACAGAGCGGCCCGCCTGCTGCATGCGCGGGTGGCGCTCGCGCTCGGCGACGGCGTCGCCGCCGAATCGGAGATCGCCCGGGCGCGCCAGGCGGGCGCGCCGGCCGATCAGACCGCCCATCTCCTCGCCCACGCCAGGCTGCTCCAGAACGACCCGCAGGGTGCGCTGCGCGAGGCGGCCCGCGCCGCGCCGGCGCATCTCGCTTATGCCCAGCGCATCGCCGGCCGCGCTTACATGGCGCTCGGCGACGGCGGCAATGCCCGCGCCGCCTTCGACCGGGCGCTCGCGTCGGCGCCCGATGACAGCCAGGTCTGGGCCGATATCGGCGGCTTCCGCCGCTTGAACGGCGACCTGGGCGGGGCGATCGAGGCGGCCGACCGCGCCGTCGCCGCCGGCCCGCGCAACGTCGAGGCCCTGGTCCTGCGCGGCGAGCTGACCCGCGGCCAATATGGCCTTGCCGCCGCAATCCCCTGGTTCGACCGGGCGCTCGAAGTGGATTCGGGCAATGTCGCCGCCTTGCTCGAACGCGCCGCGACCTTTGCCGACATGGGCCGGATGAGCGCGATGCTCGCCGATGCGCGCAAGGTGCTGCAGCTCACCGGCGGCCATCCGCGCGCTTATTATCTGGAGGCGGTGCTGGCCGCGCGGGCGCGCAATTTCGCCCTCGCCCGGCGCCTGTGGAACCGGACCAACGGCGCCTATGACGAGACGCCCGCGGGCATGCTGCTGATCAGCGCGGTGGATTTCGAGACCGGCAATGAGGAGCAGGCGGCGCGGCGGCTCGCCGCTCTGGTCCAGCGCCAGCCGGGCAATCGCCGCGCCCGGCGGCTGCTTGCCGCCGCCCAGTGGCGGATGAACGACCCGGCCGCGGTCGTCGCGACGCTCAGGCCGCTCGCCGACCGGCCCGACGCCGATGCTTATGCGCTGTCGCTGATCGGCCGCGCGCTGGCGCGGGCCGGCGATGCCGACGGCGCCGCGCTCTACCTCGCCCGCGCCGCCGCGCCCCAGCCCGCCGCGCTCGCCGCCCTCGAATCGCCCGACGAGGGCGCGCTTGCCCGCGCCCGCCGGGCCGCCGAGGAGGATCCGGACAACGGCCCGGCCCAGGTCCGCTTGATCTCGGCCCTGCTCGGCCGCGGCCAGAATGACGAGGCGCTTGAGCGCGCGCGCCGGCTCCAGGACGCCAATCCCGGCGCGCCCGAAGTCCATATGCTGGTCGGCGACGCGCTCGGCGCGGGCGGCGATCCCGCCGGGGCCGCCGCAAATTATCGCCGCGCCGCCAATCTCGCCTTCACCGAAGGCGTGGCGATGCGCCTGATCGGCGCGCTGCAGCGGGCCGGGCAGGGGGATCAGGCCGATGACGTGCTGACCCTGTTCGTGGAGCAGAATCCGCGCTCCGTGCCCGGGCTGATCCTGCTCGCCGCGCGGGCGATGCAGGCCGAGGACTGGCCCGGCGCGATCGCCATTTACGAAAATCTGCGCCGCCGCCTCGGCGACAATGACGCGACCATCCTCAACAATCTCGCCTGGGCCTATGCGGAGACGGGCGACCTTGCCAGCGCGGTGCCGCTCGCGCGCCGCGCCTGGTCGCTCGACCGCGACAATCCGGCGACCGCCGACACTTTGGGCTGGCTCCTGTTCAAGGCAGGCCGCCGCGCCGAGGGCCTCGCCTTGCTCGAACGCGCCGCGAGGGGGGCGCCGTCGGGCGCCGAGGTGCGGCGGAGGCTGGCGCAGGCGCGGCGCGGGTGACGGGAACCCTTCTCCCTTGAGGGGAGAGGGGGTGACGGGGACAGTTACTTTTCCGCGCGGCGGTGTCCGTTATGGATATGGCGTTCGGAAAAGTAACTGTCCCCATTTCAGCGCAGGCCGGGGGGTGACGGGGACAGTTACTTTTCCGCACGGCGGTGTCCGTTATGGATATGCGTTGGGAAAAGTAACTGTCCCCATTTCAGCGCAGGCCGGGGGGTGACAGGGACAGTTACTTTTCCGCGCGGCGGTGCCCATTATGGATATGGCGTTCGGAAAAGTAACTGTCCCCATTTCAGCGCAGGCCGGGGGGTGACGGGGACAGTTACTTTTCCGCACGGCGGTGTCCGTTATGGATATGGCGTTCGGAAAAGTAACTGTCCCCGTTTCAGCGCAGGCCGGCCGCGTCGAGGTCGAGCGACGCGATCGGGATCACCGTGACGTTGGCATGGTCGCGGCGCAGCCGCTCGAGGAACTGCGACGCCTCGCCGACGATGACGACGACGGCGCCGTCCGGGGCCAGCAATTCGGCCGCGGCGGCCTGCGCCTCTCCGGGCGTCACCGCCAGCACGCCGGGCAGATAGCGGGCGATCTCGTCGGGGCCGAGGCCGCGCATCACCAGGCCGCCGATCAGCCCCGCAGTGCCCGCCGTGGTCTCGGTGTTGCGGCCGAAATCGCCGGTCAGCGAGGCCCGCCGAGCGGTCAGCTCGGCGACCGGGATCGGCTCGGCGCCGAGCCGCCGCATCTCGGCGAGGACGAGGCCGAGCACCTCGGCGGCGGCGTCGTTGCGGGTCTGCACCTGGGCCGCGAACGGGCCGGCGGCGCGGCGCGCCTCGACGCCGCTGCCGGCGCCGTAGGAAAGACCGCGGCGGATTCGGATCTCCTGGTTCAGGCGCGCGCTATAGCCGCCGCCGAGCACCGCATTGGCGACGATCGCGCGGTAGAAACGCGGGTCGCTGCGGGCCAGGGCGTTGCGCGCGACCGCGACCGCGGCCTGGCCCGAACCCGGCATGTCGATGACGATGATCTGGTCGCGCGAGGCGGGCGGGCTGGCGGCGGCGGGCGCCGCCGGAGCGGCATGAGCCGGCCAGCTGCCGAAATGGCGCTCGGCGAGCGCCCGCGCCCGCGCCGGATCGACGTCGCCGGACAGGATCAGGGTGGCATTGTCCGGCCGCCACTGGCTGCGATAGGCAAGCGCGATGTCGGCGCGGGTGATCGCGCGCAGCGAGGCGGCGGTGCCGTCGGCGGGATGGCCGTAGGCGCCATTGCCGTAGAGCGCGCGCATCGCGGCGAGGCCGGCGACCTCGCCCGGGTCGCGCATCGCGACGGCGTACGCGTCGATCGCGTTGCTGCGCTGGCGCTCGATCTCGGCGTCGGCCAAAGTCGCGTTGCGGGCGACGTCGGCGATGATGGCGAGCGCTGCGTCGAGCTCGCCGGTGCGCACGGTGAGGCCGAGCTGCGAGCCGTCCCAGCCGGAGTCGCCCGACAGCGACGAGCCGAGCGCCTCGACGGCGCGGTCGATCTCCTCGGCGCTGCGAGTCGCCGTGCCCTCGGTCATCACCGCGGCGGCGAGCTCGGCGGCGCCGGCGCGGCCCTGCGGATCGGCGGCCGAGCCGCCGGCAACGACGAGCGAGGCGGTGACGATCGGCAGCGCGCGATTCTGGACGGTGATGACGCTGAGGCCGTTGGCGAGACGCTGGACGTTTGGAATCGGCACGGGGGGCACGATCTCCGGCCCCGGCGGCGGCGGCGCGACGCGCAGGTTCGCCGGCGCCGGCTCGACGAGGCGGACATGGGCGGGCGTCGCCAGCGGCGCGGCGGCGACCGTGGCCGCGGTGGCGATGCGGTCGCCGGTCGCGCCGTTCCGCGCTTCCTCGGGCAGGTAGCGGATCGCGCTGCTCGCCTCGTCGCGCAGCCAGCGGCGGGCGACGCGCCGGATGTCGGCCGGCGTGACCGCGGCGATGCGGGCGAGCCGGCGGTCGGCGGCGCGGGCGTCGCCGTCGACGATCACCGCCTCGGCGATCGCCGAGGCGCGCCCTTGCGCGGTCTCGCGGCCGCGCAGCGCGCTGGTCAGCAATTCGTTCTTGGCCTCGGCGAGCTCGGCGGCGCCGACCGGCGCGTCGCGGAAGCGGGCGACCTCGCGGCGGAGCGCGGTCTCGCCCGCCTCGGCGCCCTGGCCGCCCGCGAGGATCGCGTAGACGGCGAGGCTGCCGCGGTCCTGCTTGATGTCGACGAAGGAGCTCGCCTGGGCCGCGATGCGGTCGCGATAGACGAGGCTCTGGTGGAGCCGCGAGCTTTCGCCGGTCGAGAGGATGCCGTCGAGCACCTCCATCGCCGCCGCGTCGGCGTCGCGCGCCGGCGGCGCCGGAAAGGCGATGAGCACGGCGGGCAGCGGCGTGTTCGCCTCATAGACCGTATAATGGCGCGCTTGGGTCTGCGCGGGCTCGACCGCGGTGACGCGCGGGATGACGGCGGCGGGCCGCGCTATCGGCCCGAAATAGCGATCGACCCAGCGATCGAACTGGGCCGGATCGAAATTGCCGGCGACGACCAGCACCGCATTGTCGGGCCTATAATAAGTGGCGTGGAAGGCGCGGACGTCGTCGATCGTGGCGGCGTCGAGATCCTCGATGCTGCCGATCCCCGGCCGCGCATAAGGATGCACGCTGTAGGAGATTTGCGGCAGATAGAGGTAGAAGAGCTTGCCGTAGGGTGCGGCGAGGACGCGGCTTCTGAGCTCCTCCTTCACGACGTCGCGCTCGGAGGCGAAGAAGCCCGGCTCGACGACCAGCGAGCCCATCCGCTCGGCCTCGGCCCATAACAGGCGCTGGAGGTGGTTGGCCGGGACGACCTCGTAATAATTGGTGTAATCGTCGTTGGTCGAGGCGTTGTTGAAGCCGCCGACATCCTCGGTCAGCCGGTCGAACTGCTCGGAGACGAGGTTGCGGCTCGCCTTGAACATCATATGCTCGAACAGATGCGCGAAGCCCGAGCGCCCGCGCGGATCGTCCTTCGAGCCGACGTCGTACCAGACCTGGACCGAGACGTTGGAGCTGGTCGTGTCGCGGATCGCGTAGACGCGCAGCCCGTTGGGCAGGGTGCGGGTCCGGTACTGGATCGGCGGCACCGCCGGCGCCTGGGCGAAAGCCGGGGCGGCCGTCGCGCTCAGGGCCAGAGCGGCCAAAGCCGCGCGCAACGTCATACGGATCATGGAAAAGCGCCTCCCGGGAACGGCGGCCTAGCTGCGCCCGCCGCCCGGCAAGGTCAAGCCGCGCCGAGCGCTTCGGCCCGTTCGGCCAGCTCCAGCCAGCGATGCTCGGCCTCGTCGCGCTCGGCCTTGGCGGCGGCGACGGCGTCGGTCAGCGCCTCGAACAGGCGCGGGTCGCGGCGGTAGAGGTCATGGTCGGAGAGCTGGGCCTCGTCGCGCGCGATCGCTTCGTCCAGTTCCTCGATCCGGGCGGGGAGCAGATCGAGGTCGCGCTGGTCCTTGTAGGTGAGCTTCCTGGATTTCTGAGGAGCCCGTTCGTCCCGAGCGTAGTCGAGGGGCGCTGGCACGGAGTCATCACGGGCGCCCCTCGACTTCGCTCGGGACGAACGATTCTCCTGTGCCTGTGCCCGCTGCCGCACCCAATCCTCATAGCCGCCGGCGACGATGTCGACCTTGCCCGACCCGTCCAGCCCAAGCGTGATCGTCACCGTGCGGTCGAGGAAGTCGCGGTCGTGGCTGACGATGAGGACGGTGCCCTCATAATCGGCGATCACCTCCTGCAGGAGGTCGAGCGTCTCCATGTCGAGATCGTTGGTCGGCTCGTCGAGCACCAGCAGATTGGAGCGCCGCGCGAACTCGCGCGCAAGCAGCAGCCGCGAGCGCTCGCCGCCCGAGAGCGAGCCGATCTTCGCGTCGACCAGGGAGGGCTCGAACAGGAAGTCCTTGAGATAGCCCTGGACGTGCTTCTTGACGTCGCGCACCTCGATCCAGTCGCCGCCGCCGGCGAGAATGTCGCGGACGCTCTTGTCGGGATCGAGCAGCTTCCTTTGCTGGTCGATCATCACGCCGGTCAGCGTCTTGGCCAGCGTCACCTTGCCTTCGTCGGGCGCGATCTCGCCGGTGAGCAACCGCAGCAGGGTCGTCTTGCCCGCGCCGTTGGCGCCGACCACGCCGATCCGGTCGCCGCGCTGGATGCGCAGGGAGAAGTCGCGGATGATCGGCCGCTCCCCATAACCTTTGGCCACGCCCGCCGCCTCGATCACCATCTTCGTGCGCACGTCGTCGCTCTGCAGCCCGAGCCGCGCCGTTCCCGCCGGCCCGAGCATCGCCGCCCGCGCCGCGCGCATCTCGTAAAGCTTGGCGAGCCGGCCCTGGTTGCGCCGCCGCCGCGCGGTCACCCCGCGCTCCAGCCAGCGCGCCTCGAGCTTCAGCCTGGCGTCGAGCCGGTCGGCGTTGCGCGCTTCCTCGGCATAGACCTGCTCGGTCCAGGCCTCGAAGCCGCCATAGCCGACTTCGTGCCGTCTCAAGGCGCCGCGGTCGAGCCAGAGCGAGGAGCGCGTCAGCCGGGTCAGGAAGGTGCGGTCGTGGCTGATCGCGATGAACGCGCCCTTGTAGCGCGACAGCCAGGCCTCCAGCCATTCGATGCCGGCAAGGTCGAGATGGTTGGTCGGCTCGTCGAGCAGCAGCACGTCGGGATCCATCGCCAGCGCGCGTGCAATCGCCGCCCGCCGCCGCTCGCCGCCCGAGGCGGTGCCTGCGTCGCGGTCGAGGTCGAGCCCGATCTGGTCGGCGATGGCCTCCACTTCGTGCACTTGCGGCGCGTCCGGCCCCGCCAGCGCGAAATCGCGCAGGCTCGCAAAGCCGGTGACCAGCGGATCCTGCTCGAGCAGCACCACCTTGATCCCCGGCTGGATCGTCCGCCGCCCCTCGTCGGTCTCGATCATCCCCGCCAGGCACTTCAGCAAGGTCGTCTTCCCCGCCCCGTTGCGCCCGATCAGCGCCAGCCGGTCGCGCTCCCCGACAAACAGATCGAGCCCGCGAAACAGCCAGCCATGGCCCTGAACGAGGCCGAGATTTTCATAAGCGAGAACGGGGGCGGCCATTGCGGGGCAGATAGGAGCGAAACCGCCGCGCGTCACCCTGTGTGTTGGCACAAACATGTGGCGCGAACCGGCTCGTCGGTCTCGACCGCCGCGCCACCCATCGGCTGATTTTTCAGCGTGCGGAAAGGGAGAGACCCTCGTTCCCTTGCAGCACGACTAGGTCATATCGAATTTCAATATTGCTCGCTATGATGGGTCAACGCGGTTTCACCGCATCTGTGGTCAACCGTAAGCCACCGCTTAAAGGGTGAATATGTGGAGAAAATTTAAAGTCGGTGTCCGTTGGTTGACGAGACCGCACCTCATTATCGCCGCGGTCGCGATGGCCTTTATTGCTATCGATCTGCTCCTAAAGCCCCTCACCTGGATCACGGTCACCTTGATTGCAGTGGCGCTCCTGCCTTGGTTTTTTTCCTATGTAAAATCTTTGGGAATAGTTGGCACAGTTGAGCTGCCTGGCGGGTTGAAGGTTGAGCTTCAAAAGGTTGCCGAGAAGGCACGTGACGCGGGGCTCCTGCGAAATGAAGCACCTGAGGATGCTGCAGAGCAACTCACGTCACAGTACCTACAAGACCCCACCCTGGCGTTGGCTTCCCTGCGAATAGACATAGAGAGGCGTCTACGGAGATTGGCCCAACTCTCGTGGATTAGTGATGGCTCGAACCGCACCTCACCGACCTCCTCCTCGCCCTCAAGCGGATCAAGGCTGCTGACGTTATCGCGGCTTATGGACGAGCTCCAAAAGCACCACGTTCTCAGTCCGATGGAAGACTCTGCGCTTCGTGACATGATGCCGACGCTCGATGCCGCTATTCACGCACAGACCGTCTCAGCAGAAGCAGCGCAATGGGTGATCGAATACGGCCCGCGGATATTAGCTGCGCTGGATTCAAAGATTAGAGCTATCGAAGTGCTTGAGAACAGACCGGATGAGCCGGCGGGCGACGGCGACTAATCGATAGCCGAGGCGTAGTGCGCGTAGGCACTATGACCCTCCCGATCGCTGGAGCACGATGATGGATACGTTTCTATCACCGGGACTGCCGGCGGCTCGCCGCCTTGCAATGTAGGATTTCATCTGTCCTAAGCTCGTCGATGAGCAGGAACCGCAACCGCCTTTTGGCGCCGCCCGATTCAGAGCCCTTTCCGCATGTCGCCCCATCGCGCCCGTTGCAGGCAATTGGGTTCACGCGAAGGCGCGAAGATCGCGAAGGCGTATGAGACAGTCACAGACCCCTTCGCGTCCTTCGCGCCTTCGCGTGAGACCAACCTTTCTTGGGGGCGACAATTCTGGCGCACTCGGGTCGATGAGCAGGGCCCTCAGTCTTCCCTCGGCAGCGCCCGAAGCAGACCGCTTCGATCATGACGGCGGCCCGCCCGCCGCGCGCCGCGGCGGCGTTTCGGGGAGGGGTCCCCCCGCGATTCCATGTGACAGTCGTGCCAGTCGTGCCACTCGTGCCATTCGCGTGGGCCCCGGCGTGAAGCCGGCCGCGCCAGCTTTCTTCCGGGGAGGATGACACCAATGGGAGCTGTCATCTTCGTCATCTTCGCCGGGGCGGCATCGGCCGGATACCCGGACTTTTTTGCCCCAGGGGACCTGAGACTTATGAAACTTGCGCCGCGCCTGCGACCGGCGCGATTGAGAAGCGCCTCGTACAGGCGTACAGCGCTCCGCGCCGGGCAGCGATCTCGCTCGCCTGCCCTTTTCGTCTGGAGTCCCCCCAATGAAGATCCTCGCGGCGCTTTTCGCCTCCTGCCTCGTCGCCATGCCCGTCTACGCCCAGGGCGATCCTCCCGCCGATACGACGGGCAAGCCGGTCGAGGGCGCGCCGCCGGCGGGCGAACCGCCGGCCGAGGCTGGCGATGCCGCCGGCAAGCCTGCCGCCTCGACGGCCGAGCCCGAGCCGGACGAAGCCCCCGAAGGCGCCACGCCCGACAAGCCGGCGGAGCCGCCCCAAGGCTGACCGGGAAAAGGGGACAGTCACAGTGACTGTCCCCTTTCCTCGAGGGCGTCACCCCGGACAAGCCGGCGGAGCCGCCCCAGGGCTAAGCCGTCAAAATGCCCACCTGACATGCGGCCCGCTCCCCTGTAGGGAGCGCCCCATGCTGTCCCTCAACGCCATCACGGTCCGCCTCGGCGGGCGACTGATCCTCGACCGCGCGAGCGCGGCGCTGCCGCCGGGCAGCCGCGTCGGGCTGGTCGGGCGCAACGGGGCCGGCAAGTCGACCCTGATGCGCGTCGTCGCCGGCCTGATCGAGGCGGACGAGGGCGCCGCCGAGATGCCGCGCGCGGCGCGGATCGGCTATATCGCGCAGGAGACGCCGGCCGGCCCGGCCACGCCGTTCGAGACCGTGCTCGCCGCCGACGTCGAGCGCGCCCACCTGCTCCACGACGCCGAGACCACGCACGACCATCATCGCCTCGCCGAGATCCACGAGCGGCTCAACGCCATCGCCGCCCATGCCGCGCCGGCCCGCGCCGCCCGCATCCTGGTCGGCTTGGGCTTCGACGAGGACGCGCAGCAGCGCCCGCTCGACAGCTTTTCGGGCGGCTGGCGGATGCGGGTCGCGCTCGCCGCCCTGCTCTTCTCGGCGCCGGACCTGCTGCTGCTCGACGAGCCCTCCAACCATCTCGACCTCGAGGCGACGCTCTGGCTCGAGGATTTCCTGCGCTCCTACCGCGCCACCATGCTGATCGTCAGCCACGAGCGCGACCTCCTCAACAACGTCGTCGACCACATCCTCCATCTCGAGGGCGGCAAGACCAACCTCTACGTCGGCGGCTATGACGCGTTCGAGCGGCAGAAGGCCGAGCGCCAGGCCCAGCAGAGCGCGATGCGCGCCAGGCAGGTCGCCGAGCGCGAGAAGCTCCAGGCCTTCGTCGACCGCTGGCGGGCCAAGGCATCGAAGGCCAAGCAGGCGCAGAGCCGGGTCAAGGCGCTCGCCCGAATGCAGCCGATCGCCGAGGCCGCAAGCGACCCCAGCCTGACCTTCGATTTCCCGAGCCCCGCCGAATTGAAGCCGCCGCTGATCACGCTCGACATGGCGGCGGTCGGCTACGCGCCCGGCAAGCCGGTGCTGCAGCGGCTCAATTTGCGCCTCGATCCGGACGACCGCATCGCCCTGCTGGGCCGCAACGGCAACGGCAAGACCACGCTCGCCCGCCTGCTCGCCGCCCAGCTGCCGGCGATGGAGGGCGCGATGACCGCGTCGGCCAAGCTGCGCGTCGGCTATTTCACCCAATATCAGGTCGAGGAATTGGACCGCGAGGATACGCCGCTCGAGCATATGAGCCGGCTGATGCCCAAAGCGAGCCCGTCCGCGGTGCGCGCCCAATTGGGCCGCTTCGGCTTTTCCGGCGACAAGGCGACGATGAAGGTCGCCAGGATGTCGGGCGGCGAGCGCGCTCGGCTGGCGCTGGCGCTGATCACCCGCGATGCGCCGCACATGTTGATCCTCGACGAGCCCACCAACCATCTCGACGTCGATGCGCGCGAGGCGCTGGTCCAGGCGCTCAACGATTATAGCGGCGCGGTGGTGGTGGTCAGCCACGACCGCCACATGCTGGCGCTCACCGCCGACCGGCTGGTGCTCGTCGACGGCGGCACCGCGGTCGACTATGCCGGCAGCCTCGACGATTATACCGACCTCATTCTCAAAGGCGACGGCGGCGCTATCGCTAAGGACGCGCCCAGGGGCAGCCGCAAGGACGAGCGCCGCGCCGCCGCCGAAGCGCGCGAACGCAGCCAGAAGCTGCGCAAGACCGCCTTGGCCGCCGAGCAGGACATCGCCCGGCTCGAGGCGCGCAAGACCGCGCTCGAACGCGCCATGTTCGATCCCGCGTCCGCATCGCCCGAGGACGCCGCGCTGGCGATGAGCGTCCTGATGAAGCGCCACGCCGAAGCCGCCGCCGCTTTGGCCGCCGCCGAGGCGCGCTGGCTCGCAGCGTCGGAGGCGATCGAGGAGGCGAGGGCGGCGTGAGCCAGTCGTCACCCTGAACTTGTTTCAGGGTCCATGTCGCCGCCCGTCCGTGGGCTCGAAGATGGATGCCGAAACAAGTTCAGCATGACGGAAGAGGCAACATCCACCACCTTCTCCGCCGCCAGCCCGATCGCCAGGCCCGCGCCGACGTCGGTCGGATAATGGGCGCAGCGCGGAATCTGGGCGAGCGCGATGAAACCGGCGCCGGCCAGCGCCGCGCCTTCATGCTCGGGATAGTCGCGGGCGAAGGCGCGGGCGACCGCGGCGGCGCCGGCGCTGTGGCCGGAGGGAAAGCTGGTTTCCTCCTTGGCGTGGCTGCGGCCCGGCTTGATCGCCTGGCTCTTGCCGTCGCCGGCGCTGCGCGGCCGGGTCCGGTCGACGCGGTGCTTGACGAAATTCTTGGCGGCGGTGGCGAGCAGATGGGAAAGGACCATCCGGGCGCCGGCCCGCGCCATGCGGCCGTCGCGGCGGACCAGCCCCAGCGTCAGCAGGCCGCCGGACAGGATCAGCATCTGCGGCTGGTCGCCAAGCTCGCTCACCCGGGACAAAGCGCGCACCGCGACGCTCGTCCGCCGCGGCCTGACCGCCCGCACCGTCGCCTTGTCGGCGTCCATCAGCGCTTTGCGCGCCTTTGCGAGCGGCTTCTTTCCCATGCCCGACAAACAAGCGAGGCGGCGCTTGGTGCCGCTGGCGGCGCCCCGCCTTTTCTGGCAGCCTGTGCCGATGGCGAGGATCGTCATCCCTTATGCGATCGCGCTGGCGCTGGCCGCGGTCGCGCTGGAATGGCTGAAATACCGCCATGTCACGCGCATCGATTCGACCGAAATCTACGTTGCCCTGCTCGCCATCGGCTTCATCGCGCTCGGCCTGTGGGCGGGACGCCGGCTGACGCCGCGGGCGCCGGCCGCCGAGTTCGAGCGCAACGACGCCGCGATCCGCTCGCTCGGGCTCACCCCGCGCGAATGCGAGATATTGGCGCTGCTCGCCTCGGGCCAGTCCAACAAGGAGCTCGCGCGCACGCTCGGCGTCTCGCCCAACACGATCAAGACCCACATCGCCCGGGTCTACGAGAAGCTCGAGGTGGAGCGTCGCATCGAGGCGATCGAGAAAGCGCGCTGGCTGGCGCTGATTCCGTAATGTGGATGGGCAATCCCGCCCAAATCACCCATCCGGGCGATGGCGGCGGCCGGCCTTTCCGCTTTATGCCGGGCCCACGCATCAAGCGGGGAGCAAGACCATGAACTATGCGAAATATGCGCTCGTCTACGGCCTCCTGGTGGGGCTCGTCATCGGCGCCACCCTCGTCGCCATCATCGCCTTCGCAGGCCGCAGCCCGATCCTCACCTCGGTCTGGTTCGGCTATCTCGTCATGCTGGTGGCGATGATCTTCATCTTCGTCGGCGTGAAGCGCTATCGCGACAACGAACGGGGCGGCGTTATCGGGTTCGTGCCGGCCCTCGCCATGGGGCTCGCCACCGCCTTGGTCGCCGCAATCGCTTATGTGCTGATCTGGGAGGCCTATCTGGCGGTCACCCATTATGCTTTCATCGACCGTTTTTTCAGCGGCCCGGGGATGGAAGCGGCGCGGGCCGACTATAGCAACCCCCTCCTGCGGATGCCGCAGACCTTCATGGAGATCGCGCCGGCGGGTCTGGTGGTCGCCTTGGTCTCGGCCGGACTGCTGCGCAACCCGAAGGTCTTCCCGGCGCGGCTGCCGACTTCGAGATTATAGTCTTGACGTGAGATTATAGTCTCATTATCGTTACGGCATCGATTCGCAGGAGATGGATCATGGCGCTGACCCCCGCCCAGATGGATGCCAGGCTGGACGAGCATTTCGCCTTCGAGGCGGCCGACGACGTGGGTGGCGTGCTCGCCACGCTCACCGAGGATGTCGAGCACGACATCGTCGGCTGGCCGAGCGGGCCGGCGCGCGGCCACGAGGCGGTGCGGCCCTTCTACGAAGCGTTGTTCGCCGATCTCGCCGACGGCGAGGTGCGCTCGACGCGGCGGCTCTACGGCGACAATTTCATGGTTGACGATTCGGTCTGGCGCGGGACGGCGCCGGGCCGGCCGTTCGGCATCGAAGGCGGCGGCCGGCCGCTCGAATTCCGCCTGCTCCATGTGCTCGAGTTCAGCGACGCCGGCGAGATTTCCCGCGAGAATGTCTGGATCGACCTCGGCGCGATCCAGCAGCAGCTGGCGCCGCTTTGATGGGGGTTGAGGCGCCGGCGGGCCGGCCGAACCAGAAGAGCCGCACCCGCAAGGATTTGCTGCGCGCCGCCTCGCGGCTGATGCGGGAAGGCGGCAACCCGACCCTGGAGGAGGTGGCCGAGGCGGCCCTGGTGTCGCGCGCCACCGCCTATCGCTATTTTTCCGGGGTCGAGGCGCTGCTGGTCGAGGCGGCGCTCGATGTCGCCATGCCCGACGAGACGTTCTTCGACGGCGACGCCTCGGCGGACCCGGCCGGGCGGCTGCTCCGCGCCGACGCCGCGGTCGCCGACATGGTGCTGGCGAACGAGCCGGCGCTGCGCGCGATGCTGATCCACAGCCTGCAGCGCGGCATGGCGGACGCGGGCCTGCCCGCCCGCCAGAACCGCCGCACGCCGCTGATCGAGGCGGCGCTCGAGCCGGCACGCGCCGCCTTCGCCCCGGCGGCGTTCGACCGGCTCGCCAAAGCGCTCGCTCTGGTGATCGGAACCGAATCGATGCTCGTCTTCAAGGACGTGCTGCGCCTCGGCGAGGCGGAGGCGTCCGCCATAAGGGCGTGGATGATCCGCGCGCTGGTCGAAGCGGCGCGCCGCGCGCCCCCCAAAGGTTAAGCTGCGCCTACAGCGGCGTTCACAAGCTATTCAATGGCCCTCGGCTATGAGGCTTGCCAAGCTTCCGAATTTAGCCGAGTTTTCAGTCGATGCGCCTTTTTCTTCTGCTTTTCGCCGCCGGCCTTGCCGCGTGCCCGGTGCCGGGCCACGCGTCGGACCTCCAGCGCGATCGCGAGCAGGCTGGCGCCTATCGGGCGATGCAGCAGGGCCGGGTCCTCTCGCTGACCGAGATTCGCCTGCGCGTCCGCGTGCCGGGCGCCGAATATATCGGCGTCGAGGTGCTCGATGGGATGATCTACCGGCTGAAGTTCATGCGCGGCCCCGACGTCATCTGGATCGACGTCGACCCGCGCACCGGCCGCATCGTCGGGCGCACGGGCCGCTGACCCGAGCCCTATTCAGGGGCGTGGCGTTGGCGCGGCGCCCCTGCTATTCCCTCCTGCAGAAGAATGAAGGGAAGCAAGAATGCGGGTGCTGATCGTCGAGGACGAACCCAATCTCGGCCGGCAGCTCAGGGCGACGCTCGAAGGCGCCGGCTATGCGATCGACCTCGCCACCGACGGCGAGGACGGCCATTATCTGGGCTCGACCGAAACCTATGACGCGATCATCCTCGATCTCGGCCTGCCCGAGGTCGACGGGCTGACCGTGCTCGACCGCTGGCGCAAGGAGGGGATCAAGGTCCCGGTGCTGGTGCTGACCGCGCGCGACAGCTGGTCGGACAAGGTGGCGGGGCTCGACGCCGGCGCCGACGATTATCTCGCCAAGCCGTTCCAGACCGAGGAGCTGATCGCCCGCCTGCGCGCCCTGATCCGCCGCGCCTCCGGCAATGCGTCGTCCGAGCTGATCGCCGGCGACGTCCGCCTCGACACCCGCTCGGGCAAGGTCACGCTCGACGGCGAGCCGGTGAAATTGACCGCGCAGGAATATAAATTGCTCTCCTATTTGATGCACCACAAGGGCAAGGTGGTGAGCCGCACCGAGCTGATCGAACATATTTACGATCAGGATTTCGACCGCGATTCGAACACGATCGAGGTCTTCGTCACCCGCATCCGCAAGAAGCTCGGCCCCGAGGTGATCACCACCATCCGCGGCCTCGGCTACAGCCTCGAAGAGCCGAAGGCCTGAGCGGTTCATCGCTCGCTAAGAGGGAGCGAGGCTTGATCCGCCCGGTGAGCGCCCGATGAAATTTCCACGCCTCAATCCGCGCCTGCTCGTGGCGCGCAGCGCCGGCAAGCGCCGCAGCGGCTCGCTGACGCGCCGCATGATTGGCATTTCGGCGATCTGGATCATCGTGCTGCTCGGCGGCGGCGCCTATGCGCTCGATCGCTTCCTGACCTCGGCGATCACCAGCAATTTCGATTCGCAGCTCGATTATGTGCTGACCGCGATGATCGCCTCTTCGGAGATTGGGGCGGATGGCCAGGTCCTGTTCAACCGCGCGCTCGCCGACCAGCGCTTCCTCGAGCCCTATTCGGGCCTCTATTACCAGATTTCGGGCGCGGGCACCGAGCCATTCGCGTCGCGCTCGCTGTGGGACCGCCATATCAACGTCAACCGGTCGCACGGCGACAGCGTCGCCCATTTCTACGACGCGGACGAATTCTCCAACCCGGTCGAGCAGCTCCGGATCATCGAGCGTGACGTCCGCCTGCCCAATTCTCCAGTGCTGTGGCGCTTCCAGGTCGCGCAACGGCGCGAGGTGATCGACGAGCAGGTCGGCGTGCTCCGCCGCACCATGGTGCGCTCGTTCGGCATATTGGGTCTTGGCCTCATCATCCTGGCCGCGCTGCAGGCGGTCTACGGCCTGTGGCCGCTCAGGCGCGTCCGTCGCGCGATCGCCGCCATCCGCTCGGGGCGCAAGTCGCGGATCGACGAGCGGCTGCCGCGCGAGATCGAGCCTCTGGTCGACGAATTGAACGCCCTGCTCGAGCACAACGAGGTCCAGGCCGAGGAGGCGCGGCGCCACGCCGGCAATCTCGCCCACGCGCTGAAGACGCCGCTCACCGTCATCACCAACGCCGCCACCGCCAAGGCCGACGATCTCGGGCCCACGGTGATCCGCGAGGCGACGACGATGCGACGCCAGGTCGACCACCATCTCGCCCGCGCCCGCGCGATCGGCCGCCGCTCCTCGGCCCACGCGCGCGCGCCGGTCTGGCCCTCGCTGGAGGCGGTCGAGCGCGCGGTCTCGCGCCTCTACGAGAATGTCACCGTCGACGCCGCCGGCGACCGCAAGGCGGCGGTCCGCGTCGAGCGGCAGGACCTCGACGAGATGCTCGGCAATCTGATCGAGAACGCCGCCAAATATGGCGGCGGCCGAGTCTTCGTCACCGTCAACGCCAAGCCCGACGGCGTCGAGATCGAGGTCGAGGATGACGGCCGCGGCATCCCCGAGGAGGAACGCGTATCGATCTTCGACCGCGGCGCCCGCCTCGACACCGGCAAGCCCGGCACCGGCCTCGGCCTCGCCATCGTCCGCGACGTCGCCCAGATTTACGGCGGGTCGATCGTGCTGGAGGAAAGCGAGGATCTGGGCGGCCTGCTGGCGCGGCTCAAGCTGCCGCTGGCGGGGTGAGCCTCTTGCCTTTGCCCGGCGCCCGGCGCACATCGCCCGCGAAATGACCGCGACCGTCCATCCGCTCGTGCCCAAGGCGGCCCCGTCGCTCGAGCCGATGGTGCAATTGGTCGCCGCCGACCTCAATCACGTCAACGCGGTCATCCTCGAGCGCATGCAGAGCGAGGTGGCCTTGATCCCGGAGCTGGCCGGGCATCTCATCGCCGGCGGCGGCAAGAGGATGCGGCCGATGCTGACACTCGCCTCGGCCGCTTTGCTCGATTATTCGGGCACGCGCCATCACAAGCTCGCCGCCGCGGTCGAGTTCATTCATACCGCGACCCTGCTCCACGACGACGTCGTCGACGGCTCGGGCCTCAGGCGCGGCAAGCGCACCGCCAACATCATCTGGGGCAATCCGGCGAGCGTGCTGGTCGGCGACTTCCTGTTCTCGCGCAGCTTCGAATTGATGGTCGAGGACGGCAGCCTCAAGGTGCTCAAGATATTGTCGCGCGCCTCGAGCGTGATCGCCGAGGGCGAGGTCGACCAGCTCACCGCCCAGCGCAGGGTCGAGACCAGCGAGGACCAGTATCTCCAGATCATCTCGGCCAAAACCGCGGCCCTGTTCGCCGCCGCCTGCCGGATCGCCGCAGTGGTCGCCGAGCGCGGCGAGGCGGTCGAGCAGGCGCTCGACGCTTATGGTCGCAACCTCGGCGTCGCCTTCCAGCTGGTCGACGATGCGATCGACTACAGCTCCGACGCGGCGACCATGGGCAAGGGCGTCGGCGACGATTTCCGCGACGGCAAGGTCACCTTGCCCGTCATCCTCGCTTATGCCCGCGCCGATGACGAGGACCGGATTTTCTGGCTCGACGCCATGGCCGGCCGCCGCGCCTCCGACGAGGATCTGGGCCGGGCGATCCGCCTGCTGCGCGGCTCGTCGGCGCTCGACGACACGATCGACCGCGCCCGCCTGTTCGGCCAGCGCGCGATCGATGCGCTCGGGCCCTTCCCGGCCGGACGGGCCAAGGCGGCTTTGGTCGAAGCCGTCGAGTTCGCGGTGGCGCGGGCTTATTGAGGCGGGCCGCCCCGCCTAGCTGATGTTCGGCATCCCGCCGGCGCGCAACTCCTCTAGCGTCACCGGCGGTGCAGGCAGCCGCAGCAGCGCCGGGTCGATCGGGCTGCGATCGATCGACACCAGGTCAAAGTCGATGAACGAGAGCGCCGCTCCGTCGCCGATCAAATCTCGGATTCCGGCGAAAGCCGGCGGGATCGGCATGTCCATGAGGCGGCTGATTGCGACTGCGAACTCGATCCGCTGGAGCAGGACAGGGCCCAGCGCAGCCAAAGCCGGGTCCCGGCTGACCACCAGGGCAGGAGGAGGTGTAAAACCGGCGGGCGGCGGCGGCAGGTTCCGATAATAAGCGATGCCGCGATAGCCGGCGATTGTGACTTCGCCCCGCCGCACCAGGCCGGACCGCTTCGGAGCGGGCGCCGCCGAAACGCCCTGCCGGAGTTCGATAAGCAGGCGCTCTATATTGGCGAAGCTGGTCACCCGCAGCGAGCCGCCCGGGCGCGGATGCACGGCATAGGCTTCGCCGCCGACGATCTGCATCCACCATTCCTGATGGGAGAATTGCAGGCGCGCATCGCCATTGTCGGCGACCTGGATCGTAACCGAGCCGCCGAGCTGCTGATTGTGGTAGGTGGCGGTCATGTCGGCGCGGGCCGGCGTCGCTGCGGCAATCAGGGCCAGCAACAGCAGCAACATTCGACTCATCTTTCGGCATCCCTCTTTGCCGCACCTATGATCGGCCCTTGGCCGAATGCAAGCGGGCCGGATAGAGCGGGGCCATGACGGCGCTGCCCATCCATGCGGTCCTCCCGGGCCTGCTCGCCGCCCTGCGCGCGGGGAGCAATGCCGTGCTGGTCGCGCCGCCGGGCGCGGGCAAGACGACGGCGGTGGCGCCGGCTTTGCTCGGCGAGCCCTGGTGCGCGGGCGAGATATTGCTGCTTTCGCCCCGCCGGCTTGCCGCGCGCGCCGCTGCGGAGCGGATGGCGGAGCTGGCGGGCGAGGCGGTGGGCGGGACGATCAGCTATGCGACGCGGCTCGACAGCAAGAGGTCGGCGCGGACGCGGATCACGGTGCTGACCGAGGGCATTTTTCTGCGGCGCATCCAGGCCGATGCCGAGCTTGGCGGCGTCTCGGCCGTCTTGTTCGACGAGGTCCACGAGCGCAGCCTCGACAGCGATTTCGCGCTCGCGCTGGCGCTCGACGCGCAGGCGGCGTTGCGGCCTGACCTGCGCCTGCTCGCCATGTCGGCGACGCTCGACGGCGGCCGCTTCTCGGCGCTGATGGATGGCGCTCCGCTGATCGAAAGCGAGGGCCGCGCGCATCCGATCGAGCTCATCCATCTCGGCCGCTCCGCCGAAAAGAGGATCGAGGACGACATGGCGCCGGCGATCCGGCGCGCGCTCGGCGAAGGGGAGGGCAGCCTGCTCGCCTTCCTGCCGGGCGTCGCCGAGATCGAGCGCACCGCAGAGAGGCTCGGCCCGCTGCCCGCCAATGTCGACCTGCATCGCCTGCACGGCAGCCTCGATCCCGCCGTCCAGCGCGCCGCCATCGCGGCCGCGCCGCCCGTCCGGCGCAAGCTCGTCCTCGCCACTTCGATCGCCGAGACCAGCCTGACCCTGGACGGAGTGCGGATCGTCGTCGATTCGGGGCTGGCGCGGCGGCCGCGCTACGACCGCGCGGCCGGGCTCACCCGGCTGGTGACCGAGCGCGCGAGCCAGGCCGCGGTGACGCAGCGCGCCGGCCGCGCCGGCCGGCAGGCGCCCGGGCGCGCCTATCGGCTCTGGGAGGAGGCGGCGACGCAGAGCCTGCCGCGCTTCGACCCGCCCGAGATCCTCGAAGCCGATCTGTCGCACTTGCTGCTCGACTGCGCGCTCTGGGGGGTGGCGGATCCCAGGACCCTGCGCTGGCTCGATCCGCCGCCCGCCGCGGCGATCGACGAGGCGCGCTCGCGGCTGCTGAGATTGGGTGCGATCGACGTGGGCGGGCGGCCGACGCCGCACGGCCGCGCCATCGCCGCTTTGCCGCTGCCGCCGCGGCTCGCCCATATGCTGATCGAGGCCGAGGCGCGGGGCTGGGGTGAGATTGCGGCCGCGGTCGCGGTGCTGCTCTCCGAGCGCGGGCTCGGCGGGAGCGACGCGGATCTGGAGCTGCGGCTGAGGCGGTGGCGCGGCGAGAAGGGGAGGCGGGCGGAGGCCGCGCGGGGATTGGCCTCAAGATGGCTCAGCCTAGCCCGTTCGTCCCGAGCGAAGTCGAGGGGCGCTGGCACAGACTCATCACAGGCGCCCCTCGACTACGCTCGGGACGAA
>Ga0307503_10000140_pt1 | contig 29770 bp, 26 predicted proteins | sample 17_S_MG_FD_194514 | JGI IMG/M metagenome (GOLD analysis project Ga0307503, IMG submission 194514) | Soil microbial communities from Populus trichocarpa stands in riparian zone in the Pacific Northwest, United States - 17_S | ecosystem: Environmental > Terrestrial > Soil > Riparian zone > Trees... | reverse complement strand
GGGCCCCCCCGCCCCCCCCCCCCCACGCCCCTCCCCCACACCGCCCTACTTCGTGTCTTTGAAGCCCTGATCGATCCAGGGCATCATGTCGCGGAGGTCGTGGCCGACCTCCTCGATCTGGTGCCCCGCGCCCTCTTGGCGCATGCGGTCGAAGTTCTCGTTGCCGGCGCGGTTCTCGGCGATGAACTCTTTGGCGAAGTCGCCTGACTGGATCTCGGAGAGGATCTGCTTCATCGCCGCGCGGGACTCCTCGCCGATGACGCGTTTGCCGCGGGTCATGTCGCCGTACTCGGCGGTGTTGGAGATCGAGTAGCGCATGCCCTGGATGCCCTTTTCGTACATCAGATCGGCGATCAGCTTCAGCTCGTGCAGGCACTCGAAGTAGGCGAGGCGCGGGTCGTAGCCGGCCTCGACGAGGGTCTCGTAGCCGGCGCGGACGAGCTCCGAGGCGCCACCGCAGAGGACCGCCTGCTCGCCGAAGAGGTCGGTCTCGCACTCGTCTTTGAAGGTCGTCTCGATCACCGCGGCGCGGCCGCCGCCGATCCCGGAGGCGTAGGCGAGGACGAGGTCGTGCGCTTCGCCGGAGGCGTCCTGGTGGACGGCCATCAGGCAGGGGACGCCGCTGCCTTCCTCGTACTGGCGGCGGACCAGGTGGCCCGGGCCCTTCGGGGCGACCATGCCGACGTCGACGCCCGGGGGCGGCTCGATCTCGCCGAAGTGGATCGCGAAGCCGTGGGCGAAGAGCAGCAGGTTGCCGGGGGCGATCCCGTCGGCGATCTCCTCGCGCCAGACCTCGGCCTGTTTCTCGTCCGGCAGCAGGATCATCACCAGGTCGCCGCGGCTGGCGGCTTCGGCGACGTCCAGCACCTCGAGCCCGGCCGCTTCGGCCTTGGCGCGGCTGGAGGAATCGGGACGGAGGCCGACGACGACCTCGACGCCGGAGTCCTTGAGGTTGAGCGCGTGGGCGTGGCCCTGGGAGCCGTAGCCGAGGATGGCGACGGTCTTGCCGTCGAGCTTGCCCAGGTCAGCGTCTTTGTCGGAGAAGATGTCGTCGGTTCGCATGGGCGGGCAGGCTAGCGGAGCGCTCTGCGCATCAGCTTCCCGGAGGGGGTGCGCGGCAGCGCCGAGGCCAGCTCCACGCGCTTGGGCACTTTGAACCCCGCCAGCGATTCGGCGCAGTGGCGGCGCAGCTCGTCCGGGCTGACCTCCGCCCCGCCCTCCAGGACCACGACGGCGGTCACCGCCTGCTGCCACTCCGGGTCCTCGCGGCCGATCACCGCCGCCTCGGCGACGTTCGGGTGGCGCAGCAGCACCTCCTCGACCTCGGCGGGAATCACGTTCTCGCCGCCGCTGACGATCATGTCGTCGATCCGGTCGCGGACGTAGAGGAAGCCTTCCTCGTCGATGTGGCCGAGGTCGCCGGTATGGAGCCAGCCGTCGGCGTCGGCCCGGCCGGGGGCGACGGTCGGGCCCTGGACGAGGATCTCGCCGTCGAGGATCCGCAGGTGCGTGGTCAGCAGCGGCCGGCCGGCGGAGCCGAGCTTGCGCTTCGCGTCCGCCGGCGCCAGCGTCGTCACCTGCGAGCAGGTCTCGGTCAGGCCGTAGGTCTGGACCACGGTCGCGCCCTTGGCGAGCGCCTCTTCCAGCGGTTCCGCAGGCACCGGGCCGCCGCCGACGAGGATCGCCCGCGGGCCCGAGAGGTCGACGCCGGCCTCCAGCAGCCTGGTCAGCATCGTCGCCACCAGCGAGACCTGGGTGATCCCGTCGCTCTCCAGCGCCGCGCCCACCCGGTCGACGTCGAAGCCGTCGTGGACGACCGCGGCGGTCCCGTAGATGACCGAGCGCATGACGATCCCGAGGCCGGCGATGTGGCTGAGCGGCACGCAGCAGAGCCAGCGGTCGCTCGGCTCGACGCCGATGTTGAAGCCCGAGCCGACCGCGTTCCAGAGGAAGTTGCCGTAGCTGAGCGGGACCGGCCGCGGGGCGCCGGTGCTGCCGCTGGTGAGGACGCGGCAGCAGACGTCGTCCATGTCGTGCTCGCCGAGCAGCGGCATGTCGGCCTCGGTCTGGGTCAGCTGGCCGGGGTCGTCGAGGTCGATGATCGGCTCCTCGGCGGTGACGATCGCCGACCGCTCCTCGGCGGTCAGCCGCGGCCCCAGCGGCAGCAGCGCCGCCCCCAGCTTCATCAGCGCGTGCATGAGGACGACCTGCTCGCGGCGCGGGTGCATCGTCAGCGCCGCGGTCGAGCCGCGGCGGACGCCGTGGGCGGCGAGCCGCCGCGCGACCCAGGTCGCCTCCGCCTCGAGCTCGGCGTAGGTCATCTCCGCCCCGTCGGCAACGAGCGCCGTCCGGTCGGGACAGCTCTGTGATCTCTGCGAGAGCCAGTCGTCGAGCTTCATCGGGATATCGTCCCCATCATGCCCAAACGCCACAAAGGAGCTCCGTCTGAGGAGCAGCTGTATGCGCCGATCGAGTGGAAAGCGGGTCCCGGCGACTACGAGGACATCCGCTACGAGACCGGCGGCGGGATCGCGAAGGTGACGATCGACCGCCCCGACGTCCTCAACGCCTTCCGGCCGCAGACGCTGATCGAGGTCTCGGCGGCGATGGAGCTGGCGCGGGAGGACAGCGAAGTCGGCGTCGTCGTCTTCACCGGCGCCGGCGAGCGGGCCTTCTGCTCCGGCGGCGACCAGACCGTCCGCGGCGACACCGGCTACATGCCCGAGGGCGCCGCGGTCGGCCGCTTCCACGTCACCGACCTGCAGATTCAGATGCGGCGGCTGCCGAAGCCGATCGTGGCGATGGTCGCCGGCTACGCGATCGGCGGCGGCCACATCCTCCACCTCTGCTGCGACCTGACGATCGCCGCCGACAACGCCGTCTTCGGCCAGACCGGGCCGCGGGTCGGCTCCTGGGACGGCGGCTACGGCGCCTCGCTGCTGCGTGACCTCGTCGGCACCAAGAAGGCGAAGGAGTTCTGGATGCTCTGCCGCCAGTACGACGCCGCCGAGGTGGAGGAAATGGGACTCGTCAACGCGGTCGTCCCGCTTGCCGACCTGGAGCGGGAGACGGTCGCCTGGTGCCGCGAGATGCTCGCCCTCTCCCCCTTCGCGCTGCGCCTCGTCAAGGCCAGCTTCAACGCCCACGAGGACGGCTACGCCGGCATCCAGCAGCTCGCCCACGACGCCAACCTCCTCTTCTACGGCTCAGAGGAGGCGGCGGAGGGCCGCGAGGCCTTCAAGCAGAAACGCCAGCCCGACTTCTCGCAGTTCCCCCGGCGCGCATGAGGATCTGGCTGATGGCGGCGCGGCCGCGGACGCTGCCGGCGGCGATCGCGCCGGTCCTGGTCGGGACCGCGGCGGCGGTGCAGTGGGCCGGGGAGCTGCCGCGGTGGGGCGCTTTCCTGGCGGCGCTGGTCGGCTCGATCTTCATCCAGATCGGCACCAACCTTGCCAACGACTACTCCGACGCCAAGCGCGGCGCCGACACCGCCGACCGGCTGGGGCCGGTGCGGGTCACCGCGAGCGGGATGGTCACCCCGCAGCGGGTGATGACCGCGACCTGGATCGCCTTCGCGGTCGCCGTCGCCTGCGGCATCTACCTGACCGCCGTCGCCGGCCCGGTGATCCTCGTCATCGGCGTCCTCTCGATCGCCGCCGGCGTCCTCTACACCGGCGGGCCGCGGCCCTACGGCTATGCCGGCTTCGGCGAGGTCTTCGTCTTCCTCTTCTTCGGCCTGGTCGCGGTCAACGGCTCCTACTACGTGCAGCTGGAGGAACTCGACGCGCTGCCGCTGGGGCTCTCGATCTCGATCGGCTTCCTCGCCACTGCGATCATCGTCGTCAACAATGTCCGCGACGTCGAGACCGACCGCCGCGCCGGCAAGAACACGCTGGCGGTGCGGATCGGCCGCGAGCAGGCGGTGCAGCTCTACAAGGTGCTGATCGGCGGCGGCTTCCTGGTGCTGCCGATCGCGCTGGTCGCCGGCGACGCCAGCCTGCTGCCGCTGATCGGACTGCTCGCGGCGCCGCTGGCGATCAAGCCGACGAAGACCCTGAAAGAGCGACGCGACGGGCCGGCGCTGAACGGGGTCCTGGCGCAGACCGGGGCGCTGCTCGGCGTCTTCAGCCTCCTGGTCACGATCGGGCTTCTGATCTCCGCCTGAGAGACTCGGGACGTGCGCCTCAGCTCGGTCGAGGTCATCCCCTACGCGCTCCCGTTCAAGGAGCCCTATGTGACCGCGCGTGGGGTGTTGCGGCGGCGGGAGATGGTGCTGCTGCGGGTCCGGGATGCGGACGGGGTCGTGGGGTTGGGCGAAGCTGTGCCGCTGGCGTTGCGGGGCGGAGTCTCGCTGGCGGAGGTGGTCCGGGAGCTGGACGGTTGGGGGGAGCACGGGGAGGCTCAGGGGCTGTCAGCTCCCGCTCGGTGCGCGGTGGAGACGGCGCTGATGGATTTACGGGGCAGGCGCATTGGGGATGGGCTGGGTGAGGGGAAGCGGGACGAAACCGTTGAGTGCAACGCGACGCTTGTCGCGGGACCGGCGGCGGAGGTGGCGGCCGAGGCGGAACGCTGGGCCGAGGGGGGGTTTACGACCTTCAAGCTGAAGCTCGGCGCCGAGTCCGCGAAAACCCGTGTACAGCAAGGGTTTTCGCGGACTCGCGAGGCGGACGTCGAGCAGGTGCGGGCTGTGCGGGCGGCGCTGGGGTCTGAGGTGCGGATACGTGTGGATGCGAACGAGGCTTGGGATTTGGAGACGGCTAAGGCGACGCTGGCGGAGTTGGAGCCTTTTGGGGTCGAGCTGGCGGAGCAGCCTGTAGCTGGGTTGGAGGCGATGGCGGCGCTCGCGGCGTCGACTTCGATTCCGCTGGCCGCGGACGAGAGCGTGGCGTCTCTCGACGAGGCCGAGGAAGCCGTGGCGCTCGGGGCCTGCGCCTACACCGGGATCAAGTTCTCCAAGGTCGGGGGTCCCGCGGAGGCCCTGGCGATCGCCGACGTGCTTCCCGCCTACGTCACCAGCGCCCTCGACGGGCCGGTGGGAATTGCGGCAGCTGCCCAGGTCGCGCTCAGCCTCGCCGAGACGACGCACCCGGAACGGCTCCACCTCGCCCACGGCCTCGCCACCCAGCGGCTGTTCGCCGAGACCATCGCCGCCGTCGAGTGCGAGCTGCGCGACGGGATGCTCCATCTGCCGCCGGGCCCCGGCCTCGGTATCGAGATCGACGAGGAGGCGCTGCACGCGCATCGCATTTAGCCTGGACGTGTCGACTTCCTCTCGCTATCCGAGAGAAAAGCGACACGCCACCCCGATGGACCCTACGAACGCCAATACCGCCCTCGCCTCAGCCTTCGCCGAGGAGCTGGCGCGCGGGGGCCTGCGGCTCGCGGTCGTTTCCCCCGGCTCGCGGTCGACGCCGCTGGCGCTGGCGCTCTGGCGCCAGCCGGAGATCGAGGTGAAGGTGATCGTCGACGAGCGCTCGGCGGGGTTCTTCGCGCTCGGGGCCGCGCAGGCGAGCGGCGAGCCGGTGGCGCTGCTCTGCACCTCGGGGACGGCGGTCGTCAACTACCACCCGGCGGTGGTCGAGGCAGACGAATCGGCGATCCCGCTCGTCGTCCTCAGCGCCGACCGGCCGCCGGAGCTGCGCGGGATCGGCGCCGGCCAGACGATCGACCAGATCAAGAGCTTCGGCTCCTCGGTGCGCTGGTTCTGCGAAGTCGGCACCCACGAGGCCAACGACACCGGCCTCCTCCACTACCGCTCGGTTGCCTGTCGCGCCCTGGCGGCGTCCCGGGGCGAAGCGCGTCCCGGCCCGGTACACCTGAACCTCCCCTGGCGGGAGCCGCTGGCGCCGGTACCGATCGAGGGCGCGGTCACCGCCACCGACCCGCTGGCGCTGGAGGGGCGCGACGGGCGGCCGCTGACCGCGGTGACCCATATCGATCTCGAGCCCTCGACCTTCCTGCTCGACGAGGTCGCCGGCCACATCGGCAACGCGATCTCCGGCGTGATCGTCGCCGGCCGCCAGCTCGACCCCGAGCTGCGCGAGCCGCTTGCACACCTGGCCCGCGTCGCCGGCTTCCCGATCCTCGCCGACCCCACGTCTCAACTGCGCTGCGGCCCTCACGACCGCTCGCACGTGGTCGCCGCCTACGACCTGCTGCTGCGCGAGGAGCACTTCGCCCGCTCGGTGGTCCCCGACCTGATCCTCCGCTTCGGCGCGATGCCGACCAGCAAGCCGCTGCGCGCCTGGATCGAGTCGAGCGGAGCCGACCAGATCGCGATCGACCCCTACGGAGGCTGGAATGAGCCGACGAACCGGGCGGCGGCGATCCTCCGCGCCGACCCGACCGAGCTCGCCTCCGGCTGGGCGGCACGGCTGGAAGGACTGGAGGGACGCGAACGACCGCTGCCCGATCGCTGGATCGAGGCGGAGCAAGCGGCGCAAGCGGCGCTCGACGAGGCCCTCGGCGCGGAGATTTCCGAGCCTGCCCTCCACCGCGCCCTCGGCGCCGCCCACAGCGATGGCGATCTCGTCTACACCGCCTCGAGCATGCCGATCCGCGACCAGGAGGCCTTCCTCGCCGCCGGCGCCGCCGACGTCCTCTTCCTCTCCAACCGCGGCGCCAACGGCATCGACGGCCTCGTCTCCTCCGGCATCGGCGCCGCCCAGGCGAGCGGCCGGCCGACCACGATCGTCACCGGCGACCTCGGCCTCCTTCACGACCTCGGCGGCCTGGCGGCGCTCCGCGACGTCGAGACCCCGGTCCGCATCGTCGTCATCGACAACGACGGCGGCGGCATCTTCCACTTCCTGCCACAGGAGGGGGCGATGGAGAGCGACGAGTTCGAGGCGCTGCTCGGAACTCCGCGCGGCGTAGATGTCGGCAAGGCGGCGGACCTCTTCGACCTCCCCCACCGCCGCCTCGAATCGCTCGCCGACCTGCCCGACGCGCTCACTGACGACACCGGATTGATCGAGGTAAAAACTGACAGAGGAACGAACGCCGACTGCCACCAGGAGCTGGTGCGGAGCGTGCAGGAAGCAATGGCCCGTCTCTAACGCCAGGACGAGTGGTCCGGCTCATATCCGGGCGTACCGATATGACTTCTATCAATGCTCTTGCGGAATGTCGGGCTCACCCGAGCAGTTCGGTCAACCGTAATATTGGGAGCCGGAGCGTCGCGAGGTGCCAGCTTTGCCGACGCCACCCGGCAGGTTCTGCCACCCCTTGACGCTGACTTCTTTGAACAAGCTCAGCGAATCGATGAGGCGGAATTCAAAGGAGCCGGAAAGGAGGTGATCGACTTCGTTCGAGACGAGTATGGCGCCACGCAGATGCCCACGCTCGAGACCCTATTCACGCAAGCGCAGGGCTACGAGCAGTTTGTGCGGCAGTTCTATTCGAAGCCAGGCCCTAAGCCCGTCCGCTACAAGAAGCAGCTTGGCTACCTCCTTGAACTGATCCCGCGCGTGTTTAAAGCTGCACTCGCGGATCAAGAATGCACCTGGCATGACCGCATCGCATACGCAATGCGTAAGGGCGACAGCATCATCAGCTTCAATTACGACGTCCTGATGGACGAGGCCCTAACGCGTCTGGCGCAGGGGATCTGGAAAGCGGATCCCGGCTATGGAATCTCAATCTCCGACGGGGCCGCCGCCTGGTCCGCACCACGGAAACCGGGGGCGTTTCCACGGAAGGAATACCTTCGCCTGCTCAAGCCCCATGGATCCCTCAACTGGCTACTGGAACAGAACGGCGATAACCATCTCCGCCTCACTGATGATGCGTACGGAATCCTCGCCGCCAAAGGAAACATCATTCCGCCGACGTGGGACAAGACCATCCTCCAGGAGTGGCCATGGAAACCGATCTGGAAAGCAGCGAGCCAGATCCTTCAGCGGACGCGGTGTCTAATCGTCATCGGCTATTCGGTACCCCAAACGGATCTGACTTCCCAGGCACTGATCCGCTCATCGCTAGTCGACGGCAATCTGCGCTTGATCGTCGTAGCCAATCCTGACCCGAAGGCTCGTTCCAGGGTGATCGACCTCGCGCGCGGAGGCATCGCGTCGAACACCAGGATTCTTGAGTTCGACGGGTTGAGTGAGTTTGCTCAGTTATTGGACGAACCCCCGCGGGAGAAGCGAAAACGGCAAGCCACCAAAAGACAACTACGGGCAATCGGTAACCGGTTAATAGAGGTTGAAGAAACGATCGATGATCTCGAGTTATACGACCTGGACGAACTCGAAACCCGCATTGACGAAATCGAGAACTTCGACCTCAATGGGATCGAGCAGCGAGCTCAAGAAGTCGAGTCCCTCGAGGCTCGGCTCTCCGAACTCGAGAGCCAGGTCGAGAACCTAGAAGTCTGAGCGTTTACTCAGCCAACAGCGGCAAGAGCGCCCCGAGCTTGACCTCGGTCTCGGCCAGCTCGGCGGCCGGGTCGGAGCCGGAGACGACGCCGACGCCGGCGAAGAGGTGGGCATTGCGGTCGCGGAGGAGGGCGCTGCGGAGGGCGACGCAGAATTCGCCGTCCTCGGTGGCGTCCATCCAGCCGACCGGGGCCGCGTACCAGCCGCGGTCCATGCCCTCGAGGTCGGCGATCGCCTTGGCCGCGGCCGGCCAGGGCTCGCCGCCGACGGCGGGGGTCGGGTGCAGGAGGCCGGCCAGCTCGATCGCCGAGTGCGGCTCGGCGAGCTGGGCGAGCACCGGCGTCGCCAGGTGCTGGATGTTCGCCACCTTGACGATCTCCGGCTCGGCTCCCGCCTCGACCCAGACCGCGTGCGGGCGCAGGGCGCGGACGATCCGCTCGGCGACGATCCGCTGCTCGCGGCGGTCCTTGTCGCTGCGCAGCAGCTGCTCGCCGAGGTGGTCGTCGACGGCGGGGTCGGAGCTGCGGCGGGTCGAGCCGGCGAGGGCGACGGTCGAGACCCCGGCGCCGGAGCGGCGGACCAGGAGCTCCGGGCTGGCGCCGATGAAGGCGGCCTCCGGCGTCCCGCAGCAGAAGCAGAAGCAGGCCGGGAACTGCTCGCGCATCGCCCCGAAGACGGCAGCCGGGTCGTGGGCGGCGCCGGCTCTGACGACGACCTCGCGGGCGAGGACGACCTTGCTCATCTCGCCGGCGGCGATCCGCGATGTGGCGGCCTCTACCGCGGATTCGAACTCGCGCGGCGGGCGGGCGCTGTTGATTTCGGCGTGAGCAGTCGGGTGCGGGTCGAGCAGCGGCAACGGCTCCTCGAGGCGCAGCGCGGCGAGGCGCCCGGCCAGCCCCTCCCCCGTCCGCTCCACGTCCTCGCCCGGCCGCAGCACCGCGTTGACGGTGAGGAAGGAGCGCTTGCCGCTGCGGCAGATCGAGACCTCCGGCAGGACCATCGAGGCCGGCGGGAGCGAGGACCAGGTCGGGGTCGAGCCGCCGTCGTCGGCGAAGGCGAAGCCACCGAGCCAGACAGGGCCGGCCCCCGCCGGCAGCCCCCGCGGCTCGTCGAGGACGGCGCCGGCGCCGATCCGCAGACACTCCTCGGCGACGTCGCCGAAGCGCCCCTCCCCCCGCGAGCTCGCCTCGTGCGCGACCCCCAGGCCCGCCAGCGCGAACTCGCGGTCGGGCTGCTCCCAACAGAACCAGCGCTCGCTCGCCAGCCGCGAGGCGAAGACGACGGCGCAGGGGTCCGAGATCTCGACCTCGGTGGTGACGCTTACGAGGGTGCGTCGTCCCCGCCCGGCGGCCTTCTGCAGGGCGCCGAGGAGAGCCTCAGTCGTGACCGCGTCCAATGGCTATCTCGCCCGTCCGCACCATTTCCACCAGGCCGTGCGGGCGGACCATCCGCTCGAAGGCCTCGATCTTGTCGGCGGAGCCGGTCACCTCGATCGTCATCGTCCGCCGCGCCACGTCGACGATTTTGGCCCGGAAGATCTCGGCGAACTGGATGATCTCGGCCCGATTCTCGACCGCCGAGGAGACCTTGAAGAGGGCCATCTCGCGGGCGACCGTCTCCTCCGGCTCCATGTCGCGGATCTTGAGGACGTTGACGAGCTTGTGCAGCTGCTTGGTCACCTGGTCGATCGGGTGGACGGCGCCGTCGAGGGTGAGGGTGATGCGGGAGACGCTGGGGTCGTCGGTCGGGCCGACCGCGAGGGTGTCGATGTTGAAGCCGCGGCGCGAGAAGAGGCCGGCAACGCGCGCCAGCACGCCCGGTTTGTTCTCGACCAGGATCGAGAGGATGTGCTTGCGGCCGCTCAGCTGGCCGGCCACATGCAGGTCCTCGAGCTTGACCACCTGGGGGGTGCCCGCCTCCATCAGCTCACCTGGCTCCCTCGCGGCGCCTCGACCATGTCGCGGGCGGCGTTGCCGGGCGGGATCATCGGATAGCAGTTCTCTTCACGGGCGACGCGGACGTCGAGCAGGACCGGCCCGTCGTGCTCCAGCGCCGCGACCATCTGCTCCTCGAGGTCGGCGGAGCTCTCGGCCCGCATCCCTTTGGCGCCGAAGGCCTCGGCCAGCTTCACCCAGTCGGGGCTGGAGCCCATGTCGACCGAGCTGTAGCGCCGGTCCCAGAACAGCTCCTGCCACTGGCGGACCATGCCCATGTAGCCGTTGTTCATGAGGAAGACCTTGACCGGGACGTTCTCGCTGACGCAGGTCGCCAGCTCCTGGATGTTCATGATCAGGCTGCCGTCGCCGGCGATGCAGACGACCTGCTCGTCGGGGCAGGCGACCTTGGCGCCGATCGCGCTCGGCAGGCCGAAGCCCATCGTCCCGAGGCCGCCGGAGTTGATCCAGCGGCGGGGCTTGTCGAAGCCGTAGTACTGCGCCGTCCACATCTGGTGCTGGCCGACGTCGGAGGTGACGATCGCGTCGCCCTGCGTCGCCCGGTGCATCGCCTCGATCATGAACTGCGGCTTGATCTCGCCGTTCTCGCCGGGCTCGTAGTAGAGCGGGTGCTCGTCCTGCCAGCCGCGCAGCGTGTTCCACCACTCGTCGAGGCGGCTGGAGTCGGTCTGCAGCGCCCTGTACTCGCGGGTCAGCTTCGGCAGCACCTGCTTGACGTCGCCGACGATCGGGATGTGGGCACCGACGTTCTTCGAGATCTCGGCCGGGTCGATGTCGATGTGGATGACCTTGGCGTGCGGCGCGAACTCGTCCAGTTTGCCGGTAATCCGGTCGTCGAAGCGGGCGCCGATGGCGACGATCAGGTCGGCTTTGTCCATCGCGTGGTTGGCGGCCCAGGTGCCGTGCATCCCCAGCATCCCGAGCCAGTTCTCGTGCGAGGCCGGGAAGCCACCGAGGCCCATCAGGGTCGAGGTGACCGGGAAGCGGTCGGAGCCCGCCAGCTCGCGCAGCTCCTCGGAGGCGTTGCCGTTGATGACGCCGCCGCCGGTGTAGAAGATCGGCCGGCGCGCGTTCGCCAGCGCTTTGGCGGCGATCCGGATCTGCTTGATGTTGCCCTCGGTCGAGGGTTTGTAGCCGGGCATCTCGACCGGCTCGGTCCGCGGCTCGTAGTCGATGTCGGCGCGCGAGAGGTCCATCGGGATGTCCAGCAGCACCGGCCCCGGCCGCCCGGTCGAGGCGAGGTGGAAGGCCTCGTGCACGTACTCGGGAATCTGGCGCGGGTCGGTGACCGCGAAGGAGTGCTTCACGAAGGGCAGCGTGGCGCCGAGGATGTCGGCCTCCTGGAAGCCGTCGGTGCCGATCAGCTCGGTCCGCACCTGGCCGGTGATGAAGACGGTCGGGACCGAGTCCATCATTGCGTCGGCGATCGCGGTGACGAGGTTGGTGGCGCCGGGGCCCGAGGTGGCGAAGGCGACGCCGACGCGGCCCGAGGCCTGGGCGTAGCCCTCGGCGGCGTGGCCACCGCCCTGCTCGTGGCGCACCTGGACGTGCCGGAACTCGGCGTCGACCATCGCGTCGTAGGTCGGCAGGTTCGCCCCGCCGGGGATCCCGAAGACGTCCTTGACGCCCTCGGCCTTGAGGGATTCCATCAACGTGTCAGCGGCGCGCATAAGGAACTGGCGATGGTACCAGCGGCGAGGCCTCAGCCCCGGCGACAACTACGGGCCGGCTATGCCTGACCAGCAGGCGATTTAGCCGGGTTCCAGCGCGTCTTCGGGTCGATCGCGGACTCGATCACGCGGCCTTTGTGGCGCTCGATCGCGTGGATCATCGACTTCACAAGCTCCTCGCCCAGATCCGTCGGCTCGAGGCCGAGGTCGAGCAGCTTGGTGTGGATCGCGTTGTAGTAGTGCTCTTCCTTCTCGACGCGGGGGTTCTCGTAGTGCTGGATCTCGACGCTGTAGTCGAGGTGCTCGCCGGCTTCCTTGACCAGCTCGGCCAGCTCCAGGACCGAGAACTGCTCGGTGAACTGGTTGAAGACACGGAACTCGCCGCGCTCGGCGGGGTTCAGGGCCGCCAGTTCGACGCAGGCGAGGGTGTCGCGGATGTTGAGGAAGCCGCGCGTCTGATGGCCAGCGCCGTAGACGGTGAGCGGGTGGCCGATCACCGCCTGCAGGCAGAAGCGGTTGAGCACGGTGCCGAAGAGCTCGTCGTAGTCGAAGCGGGTGACGAGGCGGTCGTCGCGGACGGTCTCCTCGGTCTCGATGCCGTAGACGACGCCCTGGTTGAGGTCGGTCGCGCGCAGGCCCCAGGTGCGGCAGGCGAAGTGGATGTTGGTCGAGTCGTGGACCTTGGAGCAGTGGTAGAGCGAGCCCGGCTGCTTCGGGTAAGGGAGGGTGTCCTTGCGGCCGTTGTGCTCGATCTCGATGTAGCCCTCCTCGATGTCGATGCCGGGCTGACCGTACTCGCCCATCGTCCCGAGCTTGACCAGGTGCGCGTCGGGGACGTGGTCGCGCATCGAGAAGAGCAGGTTGAGGTTGCCGATCACGTTGGCCTGCTGAGTTTCGACCGCGCGCTCGCGGGAGAGCATCGAGAACGGCGCCGAGGCCTGCTGGCCGTAGTGGACGATCGCCTCAGGCTTGGTTTCGGCGACGACCTCGTCGAGGAAGTCGCCCTCCTCGACCGAGCCGACGTAGCTGCGGATCTGCTCGCCGGAGACCTCGCGCCAGGCGGTGATGCGCTCGTCGAGCTCCCGGATCGGGGTCAGCGAGGCGGTGCCGTGTTCGGTATGCCAGCGGCGGCGGGAGAAGTTGTCGACGACGGAGACTTCGTGCCCGCGGGCCGAAAAGCGGAGTGCGGTCGGCCAGCCGAGGTAGCCGTCGCCCCCGAGGATGAGGATTCGCATGAGGGCGGCACTTTAGTCGGTCGGGCGGCGCGCGGGACCGATCGTCCTAGTTGAATCCGGGCGATGGAAGGCGGACTGGCGGCACGCAACGGAGGCCGGGTGGCCCTCGCGGCGCTGGTCGCGATCCTGATGCTGGGCTTGGGGCTGCGGCTGCACGAGGCCTGGGACGGGCGGGCGCCCGTGTACGACGCGGCTGCCTACGCGGCGATCGCCGAGAACCTCGATCGGGGCGACGGGTTCACCGTGGGGCCGCGGGCGACGCAGCCGTCGAGCAACTACTCGCCGGGGTTGCCATTGTTCGTGGCGGGGCTGTACGGGGTGACGGGCGGCGAGCACGAGCGCTTCGCGCGGGTGGTGCTGGCGTTGATCGGGGCGCTGAGCGTGTTGTTCGCGTATTTGATCGGGAGGCGGTTGGCAGGGGTGGTGCCGGCGTTGATCGGAGCTTTGGTCGTAGCGATCTACCCCGCGCTCTTGGAGTACCAGGGGATGCTGATGAGCGAGCCGCTGGCGGCGACGCTCTTGTCCGGGGGCGTGCTGGCAGTGCTTTGGGCTTGGGATGGAGGGCGCTGGCGCTGGCTGCTTCCCGGAGCGCTCTTCGGGGCGCTGGCGCTGGTGCGGCCGGAGTACCTGGGGGTCGCGGTCTTGGTTGCGATCGTGATCTTCCTTCGTCACGCACGTGAGTGGCGACCGTCCCTCATGCGCGCCGCGATCTTTCTCCTCGCCGCCTTCGTCGTCATCGCCCCTTGGACGCTTCGCAACGCGGTCGCGCTCGACCGCTTCGTGCCGATCTCGACCGGCGGCGGCCAGGTGCTCTTCGCCGGCACCTACCTGCCCTCCGACGGGGACCCGGAGAAGGTCGGCGGCGAGGTGATTTCCGAAAATCCCGATCTATTTCAACCCCAGGACGCCGGACGATTGAGGTTGGAGCAGATCCTCGCTCGACTCGCCGCGGCGGAATACCCCGAGATGGAAACCGACAAGGCGCTCTCGAAGCTGGGCAAGGAACAGCTCTGGGACGACGTCTCGGAGGAGCCGGTCGAATACGCCGGCTTCGTCGCCACCAAGGTCTGGCGAATCTGGGCGCACGGGCCGCGGGACGTGATGCGGGAGCCGGTCTGGGAGGTCCTGCACTGGCTCCTCGTCGCCTCCGGCCTGCTCGGGCTGGCCGTCCTCGCCTGGCAGCGGCGCTGGGAGGCGCTCCTGTTCGGGACGATCTTCCTCTCGATCACCCTGGTCAGCGCCCTGCTCGTCGCCTCGCCCCGCCGCGTCCTCGTCCTCATCCCGCTCCTCTCCTCTCTCGCCGCCGTCAGCATCGCCTGGGCGCGGGATAGCCTGAGCGCGCCTTGAACGCCATCGCCAATTGGATTCGGGCGCTGCCGCAGCGCTATGGGAAGCGGACGCTGATCGCGCTCGGCCTCATCGCGCTTTTGGGGCTGGTCGTGCGCGCGTACGTGGTCGTCAACCCGGTCGAGCACCCGGGCGACGACTCGCGCGCCTATTACGCCCTCTCGAAGGCGCTTTATGAGGAACAGAGCTTCGGCGGGCCGGAATTCCGCGACTCGAGCGACTGGTCCCCCGGCGCCCCCTTTCTCTACGCCGCCGCCTTCTACGCGACCGGCGGCCCGCGCGAAGGGACGGCGCGGATCGTCGAGGCGTTGCTCGGAGTGGCGACGATCCTCGTCGTCTTCGCCCTCGGCTGGCGGCTCGGCGGTCGCGAGCTGGGTCGCTGGGTCGGCCTCTTCGCCGCCTTCGCGGTCGCCGTCTACCCCCCATTCATCCACAGCACCGGTGAGCTGATGAGCGAGCCGGCGGCAATGCTGACGCTACCGGCGGCGATCCTCGCCTTCTTATGGGCCTCCGACCGGGGCGGCACCTGGTCATGGCTGGCGCCGGGCTTCCTCTTCGGCCTGACGGCGATGTTCCGACCCGAGTACCTGTTCGTCGGCGTCGCCTTCGTCGTCCTCGCCGGCCTGCGCCTCTGGCAGCAGCGGGACTGGCGACTCGGCCTCGCCGGCGCCGCGGTGCTCCTCGTCGCCCTCGTCCTGCCGATCCTGCCCTGGACGGTTCGCAACCTCGTCGTCCTCGACCGCGTCGTCCCGATCTCGACCGGCGGCGGCAAGGCTCTCTACGTCGGCACCTACCTGCCCGCCGACGGCGAATACCAGCGGGTCAAGGCGGCCCTCGCCGAGCGCTACCTCGGCCGCGACCTCGAGCCCGGCTCCGAAGCCCTCGACGAAGTCGACCCCACCGACCTCTTCGACGCCATCGCCGACGAAGTCCGCGAGGAGCACCCGGAGCTGACCCGCGACGAAGCCCTAGGCAAGGCCGGCAAGGAAAACTTCGACAAGTACTTCGGCGAAGACCCCTGGGGGTACGCGGCGATGACCGTGCGCAAGGGCTGGCGGATGTGGAGCGGGGGCGTCGGCGAAGCGATGAGCAGCACCGCCGGTCGGGTCGTCCAGGTCCTCCTTGTCCTCCTTTGCCTCGCCGGTTTCGTCCTGCTCGGCGTGCGCCGCCGCTGGTGGGAACTGGTCGTGCTGGCGACGCCGATCGCCCTCGTCACCGCAGTCGGGGTGGTCTCCCTCGCCGCCCCGCGGCGCAACGAGGTGCTGATGACGCTCGTCTTTCCGCTCGCCGGCCTCGCCCTCTCATCCGGCCTCGCGGCCATATCCTCCGCACGCGAATGGTCCTCAGAGCAGGCATCTTCCCCGCCGAACTGACGGCGCTCCGCGGCGCCGGGCTGCTGCTGGCGATCTTCATGGTCGCCTACGCCGTCGCACGCCGGCGCACCCTGCGCAACGCCGACGTCCTGATCCTGATCGCCTCCGGGCTCGGCCTCGCCCTCGTCGCCGGGACCGAAATCGTCAACGGCCTGCTCTCCGCCTTCTCCTTCGAGAAAGGGAACGGCGGCCGCATCCTCGGCCTCGCCGTCTTCGCCATCTTCGTCCTCTTCCTGCTGACCCTGCGGGCGCTCTCGCAGGGGGCGCGCAACAGCCGCCAGCTCGCCGCCGCCCTCGAGGGCCTTGCCTGGGAGGAGTTCCGGCGGGCCGGCCTGCCGGAGCGCTTCCGGGACAAGATCGCGATCCTGATCCCCGCCTACAACGAGGCCGAGAACATCGGCGTCGTCCTCGGCCAGATTCCGCCCGCCGTCTGCGGCATGCGAACCGAGGTCCTCGTCGTCGACGACGGCTCGCGCGACGGCACCGGCGACGTTGCCACCGAGCACGGCGCCGCGGTCGCCCGCCACGTCACTAACCGCGGCGGCGGCGCGGCGCTGCGGACCGGCTACCGGCTGATGGTCGAATCGGGGGCGCTGATCGTCGTCACCCTCGACGCCGACGGCCAGCACCGCCCCGACGAGATGGAGCGCCTGGTCAAGCCGATCCTCGACGGCGAGGTCGAGATGGCCCATGGCTCGCGGGTCCTCGGCCACGCCGACCGCAACCACTTCGCGCGTGAGCTCGGGATCGTCTTCTTCAACCGCCTCGTCTCCTTCATCACCCGCACCCACGTCACCGACTGCTCCAACGGCTACCGCGCCGTCCGCACCACCGTCCTCCCCCAGCTTGTCCTCCGCCAGGAGCAGTTCCACACCTCCGAGTTCATGATCGAGGCGATTAAGCGCGGCATCCCCGCCAAGGAGGTCCCGATCACCGTCGACCAGCGCCTCCACGGCCACTCGAAGAAGCCCGCCGCCTTCCGCTACGGCGCCGGCTTCGCCAACGCGATCGTCAGGACCTGGCTGCGCTAGCTCGCCCTGGGACTGGCGAGCGCCGGACCAAGCGAGGCAAGGACGCAGGGAGGCCGAATAGCAGCGCTATTTGGCCGACTGAGGACGCCGCCCCGCGCCGTGTCCGCCGCCGCCAGGGACGCCCGGGTGCCGGACGGCGGCCGGGTCGGGCAGATACAGGTCGGTGCCGCAGCGGGGGCAGACCTGGACGTAGAGCTTGAGGGCCTTGTGACAGTTGGGGCACTGCCGTTCGGGTTCGTCCTTGTCGACGCGGTAGAGGATCACGGCGACCAGGCCGAGCAGGGGCAGCACAAGCCCGATCAGGAACCAGATGAAGAACGAGCTGCCCTTGCCCTTGCCGACGAAGCCGGTGGCAAGCCCGAAGGTGAAGGCGATGACGAGGTACTCCACACCCCCATTCTTGCGCTTCGCGCCTGGGTAGACCTAACGTCCAGCGAGGGCGGCCGGGCTTCAGGGGGCAGCGCCCGCCGCCGACCAAGAGTCGAGGCCCCCTGCGAGGGGCCAAGCCCGCATGGCGATCCCACGGCAGAAACCAGTCACCGCAGAGCGGAAGAAAGGGCGCCGCCGGCGCCGGCACGTCTGGAAGGACAAGCACTTCCGCTGGGTCCCTGACGGGCAAGGCGATTGGCGGGTCCAGGCCTACGTCTATCGCCACCATCACAAACCGAAGCGGGGGCACTATCGCGGCCCCGGCGTCAAGCCACCCAGGCAGGCCGCGGCGCCCGCCCCCGCTTCGGCAACTTCGGACCCCCGCCCGCCCGGCGCCTTCCAGGGCGCCTTCGGCCACGCCCAGGCGGTACGGCTGCTGCAGCGGGCGGGCTTCGGGCCGGTCCCGGGCCAGGCCGACCAGCTCGCCTCGATGGGACTGGTCGCGGCGGTCCAGTCGCTGACGCGGCCGAGTGGCTCCGCGGTCCTCAGCGGACCGTCCCCGCGCGACGACGACGGCAACCCGCTCGCCCCCGCCGACGCCTGGGGCCACGACCACCTCTGGTGGCTCGACCGGATGATCCGCACCAGCCAGCCCCTGGTCGAGCGGATGGCGCTGGTCTTCCACGACTGGTTCGCGACCTCGAACGCGAACGTCTCCAAGACGCAGCAGATGATCGACCAGTCGAACCTCTTCCGCGGCCGCTGCTTCGGATCGTTCCTCGACCTCTTCCGGGCGGTGACGATCGACCCGGCGATGCTGCAGTGGCTGAACGGCAACGAAAACTACAAGTGGGCACCGAACGAGAACTACGCCCGCGAGATGATGGAGCTGTTCTCGCTCGGGGCCGACCGTGGCGCCTACAGCGAGGACGACATCCGCGAACAGGCCCGCTCGCTGACCGGCTGGCGCAACGACTGGTCCGGCGAGCTCGGCGCCCACAACTTCCGCTTCGAGCCGAACTGGCACGACACCGGCAACAAGACCGTGTTCGGGCGGACCGGCAACTGGGGCTGGGAAGACGCCTGCCGGCTCTGCGTCGAGCACCCGCTGCACGCCTCGTTCTTCGTCGAGAAGCTGTGGAGCTACTTCATCGCCGCCCCGCCCTCGGCGGCGGCACGGGAGCAGCTGCAGGGAACCTACGTCGGCTCCGGCTGGCAGATCCAGCCGGTGATGGAGGAAATCCTGATGCGGCCGGAGTTCTACGAAGGGCCACCGATGGTGAAGCCGCCGGTCGTGCAGCTGGCCTCGATGCTGCGGGCGCTCGGCCGCCCCGTCGACACCGAGGCCTGGGTCTGGCTCGGCGAAGAGGCGGGGCAGCGGCTCTTCTGGCCGCCCAACGTCTCCGGCTGGGACGACGCCCGCTGGCTCGACACCTCGCGAATGCGGGCCCGCTGGAACATGGTCACCTACGCGCTCGAGGAGGTCTCGGTCGACGCCTGGAATGACGACTACAGCACCACCGAGACCGCCGAGGAAGCGCTGTCCCGGGCGCTGGCCGCCTGGGGCTCGCCGGAGCTGCGCTCCGAGCACCGCGAAGAGCTGCTCGACTTCGGCCGCCGCTCCGAGAGCCTGATCGTCGCCAACTGGCAGAAGGGCCCCTACCGGGCGCTGCGCCAGAACGCCCTCCTGCAACTGATCGGCGTCAGCCCGGACCTGGTGCTGCAATGAGCGCGCCGCGCCCCGGACACTCCTGCTGCAGCGGCTACACCCGCTCGCAGCTGCTGCGCTCGGCCGCGGCCGAAGCCGGCCAGGGCCTGCCGGCGATCGAGCCGGGGATGCCGGAGCCGGCCGGGACCGGACTCTCACGCCGCAAGTTCCTCTCCCGCAGCGCCGGGATGGCGCTGGCGATCTACGGCGCCTCGAAGATTCCGCTCTCGGCCTTCGAGACCGGCATCGCCCAGGCCGCCCAGGGCGAGAAGATCCTCGTCTCGGTCTTCTTCGACGGCGGCATCGACTCGCTCAGCGTCCTGGCGCCGGTCGGCGACTCGCGCTACCAGCAGCTGCGCCCCAACCTGGCGCTGCCGCCCGGCGCCGGGACCAGCTTCGCCGAGGACCCGAGCCTGCAGTGGCACCCCGCCGCGGCGGCGCTCGCGACCCTCCACTCCGAGGGCAAGGTCAGCGCCTTCCCGGCAATCGGCTACGACCACCCCGACCAATCCCACTTCACCTCCCGCCACTACTACGAGATCGGCGAGCTGCAGGTCGGCTACCGGACCGGCTGGCTCGGCCGCTACCTCGACGCCGTCGGCAACGACGAGAACCCGCTGCAGGGGCTCTCCCTCGACGGCTCCCTCTCGCCGATGATCGCGACGGCGGAAAAGCCGGTGGCGGCGATCGACAGCGTCGACGGCTACGACCTCTGGTCGCGCGTCAGCGACCCGATCGAGGAGGAGATGTTCCGCAGCTTCGCCCGCTACGGCTCGCTGCCCTCCGACTCCCCCGGCCTCGCCCAGGTCCGCCGCGCCGCCTCGCAGACCGACAAGCTGCGCCAAGACCTCGCCGGCGTCGGCGACTTCTCGAGCCCGGTCGCCTATCCCGACACCTGGTTCTCGCACAAGCTCGCCGGCCTCGCCGCCTACATCGGGGTCGGCCTGCCGATCCGGGTGGTGACGATCCGCGCCCCCGGCGGCTACGACACCCACGCCGACCAGGCCGGCGACCTCGAAGACAACCTGCGCCAGACCTGCGAGGGCATCCTCGCCTTCCAGCGCGACCTCGAATCCCGCGGCCTCGCCGATCGGGTGATGGTCGAGATGTGGAGCGAGTTCGGTCGCCGCCCGGAGGAGAACGGCTCGTTCGGCACCGACCATGGCGCCGCCGGCTGCGCCTTCGTGATCGGCTCCCAGGCCAAGGGCGAGATGGTCGGGGAGTTCCCGGGGCTGATGACCCTCGACGGCGACGACAACCTGCGGGCGACCAGCGACTTCCGGGCGATGTACTGCTCGCTGCTCGAGCAGTGGCTGGAGTTCGACGCCGAAGCGATCATCCCCGGCGCCTCGGGGTTCGCGCGGCCGGCGCTGGTGAAGCCGTGAGGTGGGCATCGGCGGCGGTCGTCCTCGCCGCCATGCTGCTGGCGGGTATGGCGGCGAGGACGACCGTGAGCCCGCAGGCGTTGTCTGGGACGGCCAGGGCGAGCGACTGCGCCTGGGAGCGCCACTCAAAGCGGGTGGTGAAGCGGGTGCGGCGGCACGGGAAGGTCCGCCGGGTGGTGCGGCGGAAGGTCTGGTGGACGTGCGTGCCGCAGAGCGCGGCGCCCGCCGCCGCGAACCCGGCCCCGGCGCCGACACCAGCTCCCGCGCCTGAACCCGAAGAAGAAGCGAACCGGGTCTCGGTCAAAGGCGCCGAGTACTACTTCGTGCTCTCCCGTCCCAGCGTCAAAGCCGGGTCGGTGACGATCGAGCTCAACAACCAGGGCGAGGACCCGCACAACCTCAACCTGCGGCTCGAAGGGAGCGACGCGGAGCCGTTGCAGATTCCCGAAACCGACTCGCTGCAGCGCAACGTCGCCGGCTTCGAACTCCCGGCCGGCAAATACCGCCTTTGGTGTTCCCTCCCCGAGCACGAGGAACGGGGCATGGTGACGAGCCTCGTCGTCGAATAACCGGACGCAGTTGTCCCCGCATACCGGGGACAACTGCGTCCGGTCGAAATCAGATCAGCGGCTTCGGGTGGCCAATCGAGCCGACCTCGGAGAGGTCGCGCCGGAACGGCAGGCCGGCGGTCCAGTCGAGGACCGCGCGGAACTTCCGGGCCGAGCCCGGAATCTGGCTCATGTGGTAGGTCCGGGCCATCCACCAGGCGGGGAAGCCGCGGAAGGTGCGGTCGCCGATCTTGCCGACGGCCTTGTAGCGGCCCAGGTTGACGAAGGCCGCTTCGGCCTTGTACTCGTAGGGCTTCGGACTGCCGATTCCGAGCTCGGCGGCGATGTTTCGCGCCGCCACCGGCCCCTGCCGCACCGCAGTCTGCGCGGTCGGCGGCGAGGTGCCGCCGCTCGGGTCCGGCACCGCCGCGCAGTCGCCGATCGCCCAGACCGAGTCCATCCCCTGCACGCGCAGGTAGGAGTTGACGGGGACCCGGCCGCGCTCGTCCAGCGGCACATTCAGCTCCTTGAGGATCGGCTGCGGCGCCACGCCGGCCGTCCAGACGACGGTCCGGGTCGGCAGCACCTCGCCGCTGGAGAGGCGGGCGCTGTCCGCGGTCACCTCCTCCAGGGTCGTCTCCATGCGGATGTCGATGCCGCGGCCGCGCAGCTCACGCAGGGCGTATTCGCCGAGCTGACGGTCGATCTCCGGCAGGACCCGGTCGGTCGCCTCGACCAGGACCCAGCGCATCCCGTGCAGGCGAGCCCGCGGGTAGCTGTCCATCGCGTCGGCGGCGAAGTCCTGCAGCTCGGCCAGCGCCTCGAGCCCGGCGTAGCCGCCGCCGACGAAGACATAGGTGAGGAGCTGCTGGCGGCGCACCGGGTCGTCGGTCGCGTTCGCTTCCTCGAGCGTCTCGATCACGTGGTTGCGCAGGTAGATCGCGTCGGCGAGGCTCTTGAAGCCGACCGCGTGCTCGGCCAGCCCCGGGACAGGCAGCACCCGCGAGACCGATCCCAACGAGAGCAGCAGCTGGTCGTAGGGAAGCTGCTCGGTTTCGCCGTACTTGGCCCGCAGGGTGACGGTCTTCGCCTCGGGGTCGTGGCCGACGATCGCGCCCAGCCGCAGGTAGGTCCGCTTCAGCAGCTCGCGCAGCGGCGTCACCACGTGCCGCGGCTCCAACGTCCCGGCCGCGGCCTCGGGCAAAAACGGCGTGTAGAGCGCGAAGTTCGTCTCGTTGACGAGCGCCAGCCGCGCCGACTGCTTCGGCATCACCCGCTCCAGCTCCCGCGCCGCCGCGGCGCCGCCGAAGCCTCCACCAGCGATGACGACGTTCCAGGCCATAGGTCCAACCTAGCACTTTGTAACAACGTGTTACAAAGTACGAAACGCACTAAGTCACGGCCGGGATCGGGCTAGAGCTTCTCCTGGATCAGGCGGTTGACCTCGCCGCCGTCCGCGCGGCCCTTGGTCTCGCGCATGACGGCGCCGACGATGGCGCCGATCGCCTTGCCGTTGCCTTCGCGGATCTTCTCAACGGCGTCGGCGTTGTCGGCCATCGCCTTCTCGACTATGGCCTCCAGCTCGCCGGAGTCGGACATCTGGGCGAGGCCCTCGCGCTCGACGATCGGCTCGGGGTCTCCCCCCTCCTCGACCAGCGCCGCGAGGACGGTCTTGCCGCTGCCGTGGGAAATCTTCTTCTCCTGCACCAGCTTGACGAGGGCGGCGAGGGACTCCGGAGTGACCTTGGACTCGGTAGCGCCTCCCTCGACCTCGGCCACCCGCAGCGCCGCCGCCAGCTCGCCGGTCACCCAGTTGGCGACGACGCGCGGCTCGACGCCATCGGCCCCCGCGCTCGTGGCCTCGAAGAAGCCCGCGGTCTCCGGGTCGGTCGCCAGGGTCAGGGCCACGTCGCCGGCCAGGCCCATCTCCTCGTAGCGCTCGATCCGCGCCACCGGCAGCTCCGGCAGCGCCTCGCGCGCTTCGCGCAGCATCTCCTCACTCGGGACCAGCGGCACCAGGTCGGGCTCGGGGAAGTAGCGGTAATCGTGCGCTTCCTCCTTCGAGCGCAGCGAGGTGAGGCTGCCGCTGGCCGGGTCGAAGTGGAGGGTCTCCTGCTCGACCGTCCCCCCCGCTTCGACCAGCTCGCGCTGGCGCTCCAGCTCGGCTTCGACTCCGCGCTGGAGGAAGCGAAAGCTGTTCATGTTCTTCAGCTCGGTCTTGGTCCCCAGCACCTCGCTGCCGGCCGGCCGCACCGAGACGTTGGCGTCGACCCGTAGGCTGCCCTCCTCCATGTTGACGTCGGAGACGCCGAGCTGGCGCACCGTCTCGCGCAGGAGGCGGGCCCAGTCGGCCGCTTCGGCGGCGCCGCGCAGATCGGGCTCGGTGACGATCTCGACCAGCGGAGTGCCGCCGCGGTTGAAGTCGACCAGGGAGGCGCCGGAGCCGTGGATTCGGCCGGATTCGCCGACGTGGATCATCTTCGCCGCGTCCTCCTCGAGGTGGGCGCGGTGGATACGGACGTCGCCGAGCCGGCCGGCGCCGCAGATCGGGATGTCGTACTGACTGATCTGGTAGGCCTTCGGGCTGTCGGGATAGAAGTAGTTCTTGCGGTGGAAGATCGAGCGCGGGGCGATCTCGCAGTTCAGCGCCGCGCCGATCTGCAGGGCGTAGCGGATCGCCTGCTCGTTCGGCACCGGCAGGACGCCGGGGTGGGCGAGGCAGACTGGGCAGGTGTGGACGTTCGGCTCGTCGCCGAAGGAAAGCTCGCAGCCGCAGAACATCTTCGTCTTGGTCGCCAGCTGGACGTGGATCTCCAGCCCGATCACCGCCTCCAGCTCAGCCATCGAGGCCCTCCGGGCGCCTGTCGAACCCGATCCCCTGCTCGAGCGCGTAAGCGGCGTCGAGCAGCTTCTGCTCGGCGAAGGCCGGGGCCGCGATCTGGAAGCCGACCGGCAGCTGCGGGCCGCCGCCCTCGGGCTCGGCGAGTCCGGCGGGGATCGAGATCGCCGGGATGCCGGCCAGGCTCATCGGCACCGTGAAGAAGTCATTCAGGTACATCGCCAGCGGGTCGTCGGTCTTCTCGCCGAGCTTGAAGGCGACCGAAGGCGCGGTCGGGGTGACGACGAAGTCGACGCCGGCGAAGGCGCAGCTGAAATCTTCGGCGATGCGGGTGCGGACCTTCTGCGCCTGGCCGTAGTAGGCCTCGTAGTAGCCGGAGGAGAGCGCGTAGGTGCCGAGCATGATCCGCCGCTTCACCTCGGGCCCGAAGCCCTCCGAGCGGGTCGTCTCGTACATCTCGACCAGATCGCCGTCGCCGCCGGCGCGCATCCCGTAGCGGACGCCGTCGTAGCGGGCGAGGTTGGACGAGGCCTCGGCGGGGGCGATCACGTAGTAGGCGGAGATCCCGTGCTCGCTGGAGGGGAGCGAGACCTCGGCGATCTCGCCGCCGAGGTCCTCGATCTTCTTCAGGGTTGCCTCGAAGACGGCGCGGACGCCGCTGTCGTACTCGTCGTGACTGAGCTCGGCCGGGACCCCGAAGCGCAGGCCGGAGAGGTCCTCGCGATCGGGCAGCGCGATGCCGCCCTCGAGCCCGACCGAGGTCGAGTCGCAGGGGTCCTCGCCCTGCAAAATCCCCAGCAGCAGCGCCGCGTCGCTGACGGTCCGGGTCAGCGGCCCGCACTGGTCGAGCGAGGAGGCGAAGGCGATCATCCCGTAGCGGGAGATCGCGCCGTAGGTGGGCTTGAGGCCGACGATCCCGCAGAAGGCTGCGGGCTGGCGGATCGAGCCGCCGGTGTCGGTGCCGATCGCCCAGGGGGCGAGGCCGCCGGCGACGACCGCCGCCGAGCCGCCGGAGGAGCCGCCGGGAACCCGCTCGCGGTCCCACGGGTTGAGCACCGGGCCGTAGGCCGAGTTCTCGTTCGAGGACCCCATCGCGAACTCGTCCATGTTGGTCTTGCCGAGGATCGGCGCGCCGGCCTCGAGCAGCTTGCGGACGGCGGTCGAGGTGTAGGGCGGGCGGTAGCCCTCGAGGATGCGCGAGCCGGCGGTGGTCGGCACCCCCTCGGTGCAGAAGATGTCCTTGACCGCGATCGGGGCGACGCAGTCGCGTTCGACCGCGATCGCGCCCGCCTCGGCCCCGCCCTCGTCGCGCCACAGGTAGGCGTTCAGGTCGTCGCCGGCGGCGGCCTCCCTCCAGGCGGCGGTGTACTCGTTCGCGGCGAGGTCGCCGGCGACCATCGCTTCGTGCGCCTCGAGGGCGGTCAGCTGCAGCAGGTCGGTCATCTATTCGGCCTGGGGCGAGGGGGCGCGGAAGGCGCCGTCTTGGGGTTCGGGCGCCTGGGCGAGGGCGACGTCGCGGGGCAGGCTCGGCCGCGGCTCGTCGGGCCGCAGCACGTTCTCCAGCGCGACCACGTGGGAGGTCGGCTCGACGCCGTCGAGGTCGAGGTTGCCGATCCGGTCGACGTGCTCGAGGATCCCGGACAACTCCCCCACCATCGTCTCCACTTCCGCGTCAGACAGACGCAGGCGAGACAACTTGGCGACGTGCAGCACCTGCTCTCGCTCGATCATCGCCGCGATTCTAGGTGGGGATGGAAACTGGCTGCTCAGCCAGTTAGAGTGCCGGCGATGCAGGGACCACGTGCCGAGAGATTCGTCGTCTTCAACCTGCGCCTGCTCGCGGTCACCTTCGCCGTCGTCGGCGTTCTCTTCATCGCCGTCCCCAGCGGCGTCCTCGACGTCATCTCCGACGTCGGCGAATGGTTTGGCTTCGACAACCGAGCCCCCCACACCCAGGAGTACCTGTGGCTGGCGCTGGCCTTCGCCTACATGGTCGTCATCACCGGCATCTGCCTCGTCGCCCAGGCCGACGTCGTCCGCTACCGGCCGCTGCTGCTGGTCCTCGCCGCCGGCAAGACCGCCTCCTCGCTCGCCTCGCTCGCCTTCTTCCTGATCCAGGACGAGGTCTTCATCTACCTGCTGAACTTCCTCGTAGACGGCTACCTGGCGCTGCTGGCGCTGTGGCTGTGGATGCTCGCGGGCCGCGTCGGCCGCCCGGTCGAGCCCGGTTGACAGCGCTCGCCAGGGCTCTCGGCCGCTGAGCAACGCACCCTGAGCGCGATCTGCGCCGCGATGGCGCCGGGAATCGACGGCTTGCCGGCGGCGGAGCGCGACGTCGACGTCTCCGGCCCGATCGCCGAGTTCCTGCGCTCGCTCTCCCCGCTGGTGCTGTTCCGCCTGCGCCTCGGCCTCCGCGCCTTCGAGTGGCTGCCCTTCCCCTGGCGCTTCAGCCGCCTCGACGCCGACGCCGCCGAAGACTTCCTCGCCAAGCTCGACTCCTCCCGCTTCCCCCTCCACCACGACCTGCTGCTGATGGCGAAGCTCTTCTCCACCCTCGGCTACGCGGTCGCGCCCGAGGTCGAGGCGCTGGTCGGGACCGAGATCGGCTGCGCCCTCGCCGACGGGACCGTGCCCGAGCCCCCCGGCTCGCTGGGCGTAACCGAAGCTCGCGGCGAGGGCGAGGATTGCGACGTCGCGATCGTCGGCTCCGGGGCCGGCGGCGCCGTCGCCGCGGCGACCCTGGCCGAGGCCGGGCTCGACGTCCTCGTGCTCGAGGCCGGCGACCACTACACCCGCGACGACTACCCGGCCGGCCGCCTCGAGGCGATCACCAAGCTCTACCGCGAAGCGGGGCTGACGATCGCCGAAGGGAGCCCGCCGATCCCGGTCCCGGTGGCGAAAGTCGTCGGCGGCACCACCGTGATCAACTCCGGCACCTGCTTCCGCGCCCCCGACTCGATCCTCGAGAACTGGCGGCAGGAGTTCGGCGTCTCCTGGGCGCGCGACCTCGACGCCGACTACGCCGAGGCGGAGGACTTTCTCCGCGTCACCCAGCTCGACCCGAACCGGATGGGCCGCAACGGCCAGCTGGCGATGGAGGGCGCCGAAGCGCTCGGTGCCGGCGGCGGCCCGATCCACCGCAACGCCGGCAACTGCGTCCAGTGCAGCTCCTGCCCCTACGGGTGCGCGATCGACGCCAAGCGCGGGATGCACGTGAGCTACCTCCCCCGCGCCGTCGCCGCCGGGGCCCGGGTGCGGGCCGGGGTCGAGGCGCGGCGGGTCCTGGTCGAGGACGGCCGCGCGGTCGGAATCGCCTGCTCGGCGCGCGACTCCTCGGGCCGCAGCCGCCCCTTCACCGTCCGCGCCCGCCGTGCCGTGATCGCTGCCGGCGGCGCCTTCGGCACCCCGGAGCTGCTGCTGCGCTCCGGTCTCGGCGGCTCCCAGGTCGGCCGCAACCTCCACATCCACCCCGCCTGCTGGGTCGGCGCCCGCTACGAGGAGGACGTCTGCGGCTGGAAGGGCGTGATGCAGAGCTACTACATCGACCAGTGGGAGGCGTCTCACCGCGTCCTCCTCGAGGCGACCTTCACCCCGCTCGCCTTCGGCGGCGCCTGGCTGGTCGGCACCGGCGCCGAGCACCAGCGGGCGATCCTCGACTTCGGCCGCATCGGCTCGATCGGGGTCCAGCTGCGCGACCTCTCCACCGGCTCCGTCGGGCTCGCCAACGAGGGAGCGCTGCGGGCGCGCTTCAAGCTTGGCGACGACGATGCCAGCCGCGTCGTCTTCGGGATCGCCCGCGCCGCCGAAGTCCACTTCGCCGCCGGCGCCACCGAGGTCTACCCCAACATCCCCCGGGCGGGGGTGCTGAAGCCGGGCGACCTGGCCACCTTCGAGGCGACCCGCTTCAAGGCATCGGAGCTGCGCCTGGAGGCGTTCCACCCGATGGGAACGGCGCGGATCGCTGCCGATCCGCGCCGTGGAGTCTGTGGGGCCGACGGGTCCGTGAACGGGACCCGCAGCCTCTACGTCGCCGATGCCTCGCTGTTCCCGACGGCACCGGGCGTTAACCCGATGATGACCATCGTCGCCTTCGCGAAGCAGGTCTCCCGGGAAGTCGCTACTGCGGCGGCGGACCGCCCTGTCCCGAGCTCGGCGGGGGCGGCGGAGGCGGTGGCGTCGTAGACGAAGGGGGCTGGGTCGGCCCGCCCGCGCCGGGGTCGCGGCCGCTGGAGAGCTGGTCTCCCAGATCGCCGAATGAAGTCCCTTCTTCCTGCATCGCCCGGTAGCCGCCGTAGGTGATCCCGGCTGCAGCGAGCAGACCCAGATAGACGCCGATCGCCCTGCCGACGTCGACGCCGGGGAGGTCGCCGGTATCGATCGGCGGATCGATGATCCGGTAGAGGATGAAAAGGACCGAAAGGCCGCCGAGGATCGCCACCGCCGCGTTGATCGAGAACGGCGGCTCGACGATCGCGTCGGAGAGCCGGATCACGGCGACCGCAACCGCGACGACGACCGTCAGCAGCATCAAGAGGTCGATCCAACTGAACACATCCCAAGCGCTGCCACCGGCAGAGGCGCTGAAGAGCCCGTCGCCACTGGAAAAGTCGACCGTGAACCAGTCGAAGAACATGAAGATGAAGAGAAGGACAGCCGATCCACCGGCGATCTTCTCCCCCGTACTCAGCCTGTCCGCATCCATCTCTTCCTCCTTGGAAGGTTGGGGTCGCGGCGACCCTATAGCTGCATCAGGCGGAACTTCGACGCGGGTGGCTGGGTTCCTACCCGTCGATGATCTACCTGAAGGGGACCGGCAAGCCGGTCCCCTTCATGGCTTCGCTATACAAATGAGTGAACCTTCTCATGGGGCTCCAGCTGAGGCCGTTTCCATGTACTGGATGCCACCCGACGCCATTATTCTCTCTTCACCGGTATAGCTGGCATTCGTGTGTGTGCCGACGGTCAGCGGGCAGACGCCGGTTGATTTTGTGACGTGGTCCGTCATAGTCCCTCCTGATGTGAACTGCCAGGTAAGACCCTCGGGTGAGACGTTATTGACGTAATGCACTTTGATTGTCTGCGGTGTTAGCTCGGTGATGCATTCCCCGAAGATGTTTTTCGCAGTGATCGTGAGGGTGCATTCCGGACCTTCGAGATGCGCATCGGCGTGACCGCCTTCTTTGTCTGTTGTCGCTGTGAATCTGAGTTTGCAGTTGTTGTTCGTAATGATGGACGGGAGACCGAAAGACGTGCATTCGCTGTAGCTCGGAGTCACGGTCTGGGATGTGGTCTCGGAGCCTTCCGTCGAGCCTTCATAAACGATTTTGTTGCATTTCAGTGAGCTACCTGTAACCGTCCAAACGTGCTGTTGGACGACGCTCGTTTCGATTTTTTTCCCCCCTCCACCTGTGGCTGTGAACGAGCCTGATTGGAGAGCTGAGGCCGAGCTGACGCCGACGAGGGCGATCGGCACCACCACCGCCAGGGCCGCCAGTCCGAGGGTCTTCCAGTGGGTCATGTGATTCTCCTTTTGATCTGCCGGCCGCTGGCCGGCGAGGGATTTACCTCTCAAGGAGTACCACCACGTACCTCTATGCGCAAGAACCCCTGAGTATCTAGGAGGAGCCGCTGGGAGAGAGGCCGCCCGGGCCTCCCCCGCCCTACTTCTTGTGCTTCTTGGCGCCCTTGGTCTTCTTGCAGCTCGTCTTGATCGTCAGCCTGTAATCGAGCTTCCGCCCGTTCTGGGCCCCGAGCTTGACGTCTGCCTTCTGCGGCCCGCCGCAGAGGTTGCGCGAGTTCTGCAGGAGCCCCCGTTTGCCGCCGAAGAGCGACATCGTGAACTTGGTGATCGGCGCGTCGGGGGTGTTCTGGAAGGTGGTGCGGGTGCGGGAGATTTCCGATCCCTTGCGGGCGACCGAGTCGACGAAGCCGA